>Ga0134101_1001117_pt1 | contig 23304 bp, 18 predicted proteins | sample 12_3_2metaG_FD_94446 | JGI IMG/M metagenome (GOLD analysis project Ga0134101, IMG submission 94446) | Switchgrass degrading microbial communities from high solid loading bioreactors in New Hampshire, USA - 12_48_3.3_201_A2 metaG | ecosystem: Engineered > Bioreactor > Semi-continuous > Anaerobic...
AAATAACCGAGCATGACGGTCGGACCGGCGATGCAGATTTCGCCTTCCTCGCCGTAGGGTACTTCTTCCTCCGTACCGACCTTGACAATTTTATAATACATGTCGGGCAATGGCTGACCGACGCTTCCTTCCTTTGCAAGGTGAATCGGCGTTAAGCAGCTTGCCGTTACGCACTCTGTTGTGCCATACCCTTCGCGGATGTGAATTCTGCTGTTGTGCTCGTCAAGGAATTTATCAAAACGGCGTTTAAGCTCAACCGTCAGTGTATCGCCACCGCAGAATACTCCTTTAAGGCAAGAGAGATCAGCCTTTTTCATGCATGGTTCGCGAAGCAGCGCCTCATAAAGTGACGGCACACCGGCGATGAAATTACATCTGTATTTTAAGATCATTTTTGCATAACTTTTTGCCGTGAAGCGCGGCACAAGTATGCAGCGACCGCCGTTTGCAAGTATCGAATGTATTGTCACGCCAAGGCCAAAGCCATGGAATATCGGCATTACACAAAGCATGCTGTCGCCCGGTTCAAACATCGGGTTTGCAACTAAAATCTGACGTGCAAGCGCGTTGAAGTTGTAGTTTGACAAAAGTATACCCTTTGTAATGCCGGTCGTTCCGCCGCTATATAAAATAACAGCAGGGTCGTCCTTCTTCCGCTCGACACGATATTTCCAGTGATATTTACGTCCGCCGCGTAAAAAGTCATTCCAGAAGACAACGGGCGCGTCTGATGGTATGCGCTTAACCTTCAGGCCTTCCGTCAGCATATATCCTGCCTTAAGCTGCGGCGACATTTCATCCTTTATGCGGGCTATAATTACCTGCTGAAGATCGACATTTTGACGTATCGCTTCAAATTTACCGTAAAACTGATCAAGGGTAAGTGCTACAACACTCCCCGACTCCTTTATATAAAACTCAATCTCGCGCTCGCTTGAGAGCGGATGAATCATATTAGCGATAGCGCCGACTAAGTTTACAGCATAAAACATTATGACTGCCTGAGGGCAGTTTGGCATACAAATCGTTATGCGGTCGCCCTCGCGTATGCCAATAGCGCGAAGCGCTTTAGCGCAAAGCTCGACTTGAGATGCAAATTCCCGGTACGTAGTCTTACATCCCATGAAATTGTATGCTATGTACTTCGGGTATTTCTTCACCATCTCCTCGACGGCATCCCACATCGTCCCCTCGGGATAGGAAAGCGTTGGTGGCACGTCTCCATAACATGATAGCCACGGAGCCTTCACTTCATTTGATATCATCACATATACCTCATTTAACCATTAATTTACTAAAGCTGCGCAAATATCAGCACTTAACTGATACATCAAAGAAAATTATTATCAGATAAGACTGAAAATTAATATTCAACCGGCGTCATCAGCGGCAGATCAAGCAACTCCGGCTCGGCAAAAAGACGGCGTAAAATACGAATGCTGTTTGCAAAATAATAGCCGTCCGCTATGCGCTCATCAATTGTTATGCCGAGTTCAAGCGCACTTTTCATCGTGACAGTGCCGTCCTCATTGTAAAACGGCGTAGGTTTCTTTTCGCCAACGACGACGAAAATTGAATTCGTGCCCCAGTTTGTCAAATGGTGATAGTTGGCGCGCATTTTTATACTGCCAAGGTTTGATATAAATACTGTCGAGAAATAAGGGTCAATTTTTGCAAATGATTTCGGATACCAGCCATGATAATCAAGCCAGCGTAAAAACTTCATAGCCAGCTTCAAAATCGGGCGTGGTAATTTGATAAAAATGTTCATTGTGTCCGTTGTTTTATCGCTTTCATTAGCGTAACGTACGCTATAGACAATTTTTTTGACCTGCTGATATATCTGCTCAACAGGTGAGGCGTCAGATTCCTTGTCAACACTGACAATCGCGAGGACTTCCTCTCCGTCATCTGAAAACTTTTTCTTTACAACGAACGATAACGTTATGTCGTCACGCTCATATAACCTGTCGCCCGCATAAAAACGGTTCATTTTCGGGCGCAGAGCAATAGTTTTAGCTATTGCCGCACATATTACATGGAAAAATGTATATTTAAACTCGGGATCCCCTTCGTTTTTCTTTTCAAGATATGCTTCAACGGCAGTCAGATCAATAATTTCGTTGAGCACCGCTTCGTTATCCGTGCGTCTCGGAATTAAAAACGGTATCAAGACGTGCATCGTATCCAAATCGCGGACAAGACGCCCGTCATATCTGTCGCCGCGCCTTCTTTTCTTTTTCTTGTTGTCTTTTGATTCCTTCGGTTGAGCTGACATTTTTTATTAATCCCCCTGGCGCTGATAAATACGTTGCTATATGAGTGGTTTTAATTACAGGTAATTTGTTGAATTCCTACAGACTTACAAGTTTCTTAGTTTTTTTATCTTTACTGTTACCGCTAAGCTATTCTTGCACTTTTATTCTTCATTATCTTTTTCTTTTTCATTATCTTTATCTTTATCAGTATCGCCGCTGTCCCGGTGTATATGGAAGCTCCTCTGCAGCCGTTGGCCCAAGACCCGCATATAAGCCGTTGTCATTGCTGATAAGCGGCGTATAAGCCAGCAGAGTAAAAGCAACACTCCAAATGTCACAACCCAGATTATAACGTCAAGGTGTATGACAATATCTGTCGGCACAAACCTTTCAAGCGAATCTGTCACAGTGAAGAGTATGACAAATACGGCGATATAAATTCCAAGTGTTAGCTTCGGGGCGCCAAAGCCGCGACGCCGAAATATGAATATGCCCGTGACGACAGCTGTGCAGACAACACAATACTTGATAAATGTCAGTATTGTAGCTGTAAACGTCAGCTGTGCCCCCGCGCCCGTTCCTGTGAAAATCAAATTGACGATGTACATCACCGGAACAAGCATGCCAAAGCAGTATAAAAACCACTGAAGGTCGGCAAGTACCCTCTCCGGCCACGACATACGGGGCGCATTTTTTATAAGCTCACGTGAAAAGCCCTCGATATCCGGACCAATTGCCTGGGAAAAATCCTCGCCGCGTGCTCTACATTCCTCCGCCATACCAATCAGGTCAGAAACTGTTTCCTCGTATACGACCTCGTTCATGTGATGTGACAAAAGATAAGTAGAAATACGGCGTATTATTTTCCTGTCGTCCTGCGATACACTGGCAAGGCTTTTTTTGAGGACTCTTTTCATTCTGAATTGCAACTGCCCTCCTCACCAAATATTTCGGCAACAGCCGTCGATAGCTGGGTCCAATAACTATAAAATGACGATAAGTATTCCAAACCGGTCTCTGTTATTGTGTAATACTTGCGTTTTGGGCCAAGCGGCGACGGCAAAAGCTCCGAGACAATCATTCCCGCGCGTAGAAGACGCATCAGTATCGGGTATATTGTTCCCTCGGAGACATCCTTAAAGCCACTTGTTCGGAGCAGTTCAATTATCTCGTATCCATATGTAGTGCGCACACTGATTATCTTGAGAATACACCCTTCAAGCGTGCCACGCATAAGTTGTGATTTGTCAAAATCCATACGAGAAATTCCCCATAGTTATTCCGGTATATTGTATCACATAGTACCGGAAGTGTCAACCGAACAGAAACAAATTATCGACAAATTTTTAATATTTAAAACATATTTATAATATGCTTAATAAAATAAAAATAGCCAGATGTGATGTTTATCTCTTGCTAAATCACATCTGGCCTTCATTTTTACTGAAAAGTTTCAAAGCAATCAATCAGGTTGTGATCAATCATCAATCCTTCATTAAGGACGCAATTTCCGCCGCAATAGCATCTGGTGTGAATCCAAGTTCACGGTAAAGCGAATCAACATCTCCGTGCGACACAAAGCGCCCGTCTATTGCCCGTATGGCTATCCTCGGCTCATGTGAACGCCCGTTTACTTTATTTTGCGCCACATCATCACACGCAAACTCCGCTGCAAGCTTTTCGGCAATACCTCCGCTTTTCATTCCTTCTTCGAGAAGGTAAACAAGCTTTGCGCCACAGCATAATTTTTTAATTTCATCAGCGTCAAACGGATATATCTTAACAAGTTTTATTACACCAACAGAATACCTGCCACCATTGTCTTCCGACAACATCTTTGCCGCCAAAACAGCATTTGCCGTTATCCGTCCGTATGTCACAATGACTATGTCAGGTGACGGCGGCAGTTTATATTTTAAGTCAAAGCTGCCGATGAAGCCTTCTCTGTTATATTCAATCTCCGCCCCCTTTGGATAACGGACGATGTCTATTTCACTTGACGCAAGCGAACGTGCAAACGCTTCCTCCTGCTCATCGTAAGTTTCAGGCGAATATATGACAACGCCGGGAATTGATGAAAACAGGGAAACATCATATATCCCTTGATGTGTAATACCATCACCGGGAACAAGCCCGCATCTGTCAAGGGCGAGCGTCAGCGGCAGGCGCTGAATGGCGACATCGTGGAAAAGCTGGTCGAAACTCCGCTGTGCGAATGTCGAGTACATGGCGCACACCGGCTTCATGCCGGAAAGCGACAGCCCGCCGCAAAAAGCAACAGCATGTTCCTCAGCTATGCCGACATCAAAAAAGCGGGACGGGTAACGCCGGGAAAAATCAACAAGCCCCGTTCCGGTGCACATCGCCACGGTAACGGCGCAAATAGTGCCATCCTCCGCTGCCGCGCGGCACATTATCTCACCAAAACGCGATGAAAAAGACTCGCCACAGCTTGGAACATCGCCCGTTTCCGCATCAAAACTTTCGACTGAATGATATTTTTCGGGGTGAGCTTCGGCGAAATCGCAGCCTTTTCCCTTCTTCGTTACCATATGGACAATACAGCATTCGCCGCGCGATTTAACCTCGCGTAAAACGTCCTCAAGCTTCTCAATATCAGAGCCGTCAACAAGCCCTATATACGGGATTCCGAGTTTCTCGAAAACTGTTTCCTGCGCAAGCCCGCGTTTGATGTAATCCTTCACCCATTTTGCCGCGACGGCAAGTTTATGCCCGACGCGGGGTATTTTGTTGAGCATGTTTTCAAGGCTGTGCTTAAAGGACAGGTAGTGTTTACTTGTGCGAATGCGGTAAAGATGTGCCGACATCCCACCGACACTACGTGATATTGACATTTCATTGTCGTTGAGAAGTATTATAAGCTTCAAGTCGCGCCGTCCGGCACAATTTTCAATAGCTTCATACACCATGCCGTTTGAAAAAGAGCCGTCACCGACGACAGCTATCGTATACCCGTCGCGCCCAATTATTTTATTAGCCGCCGCTATCCCGAGCGCAGCAGAAATAGCCGGCCCGCTGTGCCCTGCGTTGAGTGTATCATACTCGCTTTCGGCACGGTCAGGGAATCCGGATATACCACCATATCGCCGCAGCGTACCGAATCTTTCATAACGCCCCGTTATGAGTTTGTGGGCATAGCACTGGTGCCCGACATCGAATATTATCTTATCCTCCGGCGCGTCAAAAACACGGTGAAGAGCAAGCGTCGCCTCAACCATACCGAGGTTAGAGGCAAGATGCCCACCGTTTTTTGCAACTGTATTCAGTATTTCTGCGCGAATCTCCCCTGCGAGTGTCTTCAGCTCGTCATAGGTGAGTTTTTTTATATCCGCAGGTGATTTAATTTCGTTAAGCATATCCCATTCCATAAAGAAATGTCGCTTGTGCCATAAAGGCGCCATCTCATAAAATAATAACACGCGCCCCCGGTTTGTGTCAACAAAACGGGATACGCGCGTTATTAGTATTAGATTTTGCTACTTTTCTTATATATCAGTGTACGAAATACCAGTATATACCGTATCTTTCGTCATGGCGTTTATAATGCGGTGAAAACGTCAGCTTTGGTGCGTCAGGAGCACCTGTATCAAGCGTAAAGCGCAGCTTGCCCGCCTCTTTTTTCATGAACTCTTCGGGTTTCGTGCCAGCGGGGATTGGAATTCTCTCCGACGGGCAGCGCTTTTCCTTCGGGATACGGACTCTGACTCCTGTCCATGTTGTTTCCATATCCTCACATCCAAGCTCTGCCGAGAGAAGATACGGGCCGTATTTGAAGGCGAACACATCGGGATTGTCCGGCAATCCATGCGCTGTGACCGTACACGGGAGTGTAAGCGTTACCTCATCACCCGAGGCGAAGTCACGCTCAACAGTTATATAACCATTTGATGTGGCCGCTTCATACTCCTCGCCGTTTACCTTAACCGACGGTGTGCCGGATGCCCAGTCGGGCACGCGCAAGCGAAGCGCAAAACGCTTTACATCCCCTGATGTCGTCACAGCAAAGCTTGATTTGATAACACCATCGCCGCTTGTGTCGACGCTTTGCGTGATTTTAACGCCCGTCGACTCCCAGTCAAGGGTTGATGAAAGATACATATTTACAGCGACTGTCGGCACATCGGCGATTCCTTCAAAGTAGATGCTGTCACCGAGCTTTGTGAAGTTTTCCATTCCTGTTCCCGTGCAACACCAGAACTTATCGAATTTATCGCCGTACGTCTTAAAGTATCCCGTCGCCATCGGCTGGAAGTATGTCGTCATGCCGGTTTTCGGGTTTTGCGACGATAAAATCGAGTTTATAAAGGTGTTTTCATAGTAATTGGCAAAGCAAACGTCGCCCGTCGCCATGAAAAGCCCTCTTGCGAGCTTTAGCATGTTGTAAACATTGCACGTCTCGCAGTTGCAGTTTGTACGTCTGGCATCAAGCACATAATCTTGCCCGAAATGCTCCCATTCGCTGTTGCCGCCCGTTACGTATGTATGACGGGTCGTCACCATATCGAAGAACTTGCGGGCATAATCAAGATACTTAGATGTATCCTCGTTTTCATCCGCGCTGTCAATCGCTACATAGCGTTTGAAGGCGCCGACAAACTTCGGAATTGTCGTGTTTGCATGACGGCGGGTGAGAACATTCTCGCCGCCGGACGCCACAAGCTCAAAAAGAGGGGTTTCATCAAAGTAATGTGCTGCTATTTTATGCTCCGGCTTTTTCGTTATCATGTAAAGTTCGTACAGGCAATCGTTCATGCCGCCATACTCAATGCTGATAACAGTCCTGTGCGTATTCTCATCCCAGCCGGATGCTCGTCTGTACGTCCAGTCGCCAAGTCCTGATGCAACGGCAAGCGCGTCCTCGTTGCCTGTAAATTTATAAGCGTCAACAAGCCCTGCTATTATTTTGTGCATCGTGTACCACGGCACCCAGGCTTCTTTTATGATGTCTGTCTTGCGCATCTCGACGTAGTCAAACTGAAGCTCAACATTATCGGGGTCATTGATAACAGCACCGAAAATAAATCCGGGCTTGCAGTTTTTTGCCGTATAGCTTGCCTTCTGACACTCGCGAAGCGAGCGGCAGATATATGAAAGTTTCTCCTCCAGCGCCGCGCGGTCATTTTCGCTTATGTCTGCCGATGCGCATGCCTGTGCGACGGCGGTCAGATAATGCCCCAGCGTATGTCCGCCGATGAGCATGTTTTCCCAACCGTCATAACGGCGGGCTCCGCGCATATCAAGTCCTGCCGTCTCGCGGAAGCCTGCAAGAAGCCTGTCGGCGTCAAGTTCAAGAAGGTATGCAACCTCAAGGGAAAAAGCATTTTTCATGTAGTCGTCGCCAAGCTTAACAGCCCCCATCGGGAAGGCACGGTACATCATTTTCTCTTTCATGTTCGGTAAAATCTCCTGCCCTCAGTTTTTTTGGATTGCGATTCAATCACAGATTTAAAGCGAAGGTAAGATATATGATAAGCAAATAGTTTATTCCCAGATTGCGCGCCAGTCATCAGCGCCTTCCCAGAGGAAAACCTGCCCCTTTATAAGGCGGCAATTCCTGTCTGCCGCTGCTATCTTCTTCATTTCCTCATCCGTCAGCGGATCTTCACATACATAAGCAAGGTTTGCTTTGTACTGCTCCGGCTTTACGGAAAACGGAATTGGTATTGCTCCTATCTGTGCCGACCATTTGAGACAAACGCCGGCCGGGTGAATGCCATGAGCGGCTGCAATTTCAACAATCTCCGGCATCTGCATGGCGGCGACATCTTCGTCTGTTCTGTCGCGCTCCGGCCTTGACGGTGAGCCAAGCGGGCAGAATCCGATCGGCATTATATCGCGGTCTTTTGCATACTTGAATAGCTCCGGCTGCTGAAAAGCCGGGTGAAGCTCCATCTCAAGAGCTGCCGGCATTATCTCACATAAAGGCAGAACGGCCTCAAGCTTCTTTACCGTCATATTCGACATGCCGATTGCACGTATTTTGCCTTCTTTATACAGCTTCTCGCATTGTCTGTATGTGTCGATATATTCATCAACGGAGAAAGGCTTCGAATCGGGGTTGCGTGCATCGCCCGAGCATCCCGGTGCATGGTAGTTCGGGAACGGCCAATGTATGAAGTAGAGATCGACATAATCAAGGCCAAGGTCGCGCAGGCTTTCGTTGCATGCCGCTTCAACATCGCGGTGCCTGTCGTTCCACACCTTCGATGTTATGAAAAGCTCCTCGCGGGTGACGACGCCCTCAGCAATAAGCTTTGCTATTACCTCGCCGATTTCCTTTTCGTTCTGGTAAACAGCGGCGCAGTCGATGAGCCTGTATCCGGCTTTGACAGCGCCGTATACGGCTTCTGCCACCTGGTTTGCCGTATATTTATCCGAACCGAAGGTGCCAAGGCCGATTATCGGAATCTCGGCGCCATTTCTCAGTCTTCTCGTTGGCGCAAGTCTTATTTCGCTATTTCTGTTTTCCATATCGTTAAAATGTTACGGCTACCTTGCCGCAATTTCCCTCAGCCATAAGTTTATACGCATCCGCTGCGCGCTCAAGCGGGAATTCGTGTGTTATAAGCTTTTCCGGATGTATGTTCCAGCGTACGAGAAGCTCGACAAGCTCCTCCATCTTCCAAAGGCTTGTCACCCATGAGCCATATATCGTTTTCTGGCCATGTATGATGTCGGGGCTTGGCGTAAATGTGCATGTTCCACCCTCGCCGACAAACGCTATTTTGCCCCATTCGCGTGTGCCGCGAATAGCAGTGACACGTCCGGCATCGGCAGCGCTGCAATCAATAGCACGCTCAGCACCATGACCACCGGTTACAGAGAGGATTTTATCAATGACATCCTTATCTGCCGGGAAAACATAGTCTGCAAGACCGAGTTCTTCGCAAAGCTTGATTCTGTATGGATTTGTTTCTACACCAATCAGCTTATTTGCACCCATTGCACGGGCAAGCATAAGTGCGGCAAGACCAACAGGGCCAAGACCTGTAACAAGAACAGCATCAGCACCGGATACGCCAATTTTATCTATCGCTTCGTACACGGTTCCAAAGCCGCAAGCTACCTGCGCACCGTCCTTATATGTGAGCTCATCGGGAAGCGCAATCAGGTCCTTTTCATCGCAGAGGATGTATGGCGCCATGCCGCCATTGCGCTGCCAGCCGTATGCGGCGCGGTATTTGCTCTTGCAGGAAATATAATATCCGCGGCGGCAGTCATAACAAACGCCACATCCGGAAATGTGATAAACAATAACTCTGTCGCCCTTCTTGAAGCGGCGCAGCCCCTCACCTTCGGCAACGATGACACCGCACGGCTCGTGCCCTGCTATCATGCCGGGGATATACCCTTCGGCTCCCTTGCCGGTATGTTCATGATAAATGCAGCGAATGTCACTGCCGCATATTGTTGTTGCCTTTGTAGCAACGAGAACCTGCCCGTAACCGGGCGTCGGCACGTCAAATTCACGCAGCTCAACAGTTGAGTTGCCGGGGAGAATAGCACCCATCATCTTTTTTGGTATCGTAATGTTTTCCATATCAAACCCTCTTTTTATACATGAAGTTTTACTTTTAATCTATTTCAATGCGGAACACAACCGGTGCTTTGCTTGATACGCCCTGTGTCTTGATGTGCAGAGCTTCGCCATCGCGACGCCAGTTAAGTTTTGCATCGTCGAATCCGAGAACGCTGACATTTTTGATAATTCCGTGGAAATACGGTTTTGAGGAAGCGTCGCGGTCGGCAAGCGCCGGCAGCGCAACCTCTTCATTTTCCGGATACTTCATGACAAAGGCATATATAGAACCGCCGCGTGTCGTGTAGCGTATGTCATTACTTGTAAATTCCTTTTTGCCGCCGTCAGTAAACTGCCCTTCGGGGATGACAGTCGGGCCTTCAGCCGATATTCTCCACGGACGAGAGCCGTAGATAGCTTCACCGTTGACGGAGAGCCACTTACCTATCGTCAGAAGTATGTTTGTTTCTTCTTCCGTTATCGTACCGTCTGACTTCGGACCGACATTGAGCAGGAGGTTGCCGTTTTTACTGACGATATCAACAAAATCACATATAAGCGCGTATGGATCTCGGAAGTGGTTGTGCTCCGTGTAGCCCCATGAGTTATATGCACAGGCCGTATCTGTCTGCCAGTAATATGGCTTGCAGTCTGCAAACTGTCCGCGTTCAATATCAACCGTTGCGCAGCCGAACTGGAACGCGTCATGCTTATAGTTTATAACAGGCTTAAAGCCCCACTCTTCAGCGCGGTTATAATAATACGCCGCAAACTTGCGCAGATACGGCTTTACAGCCGAGTGCTGTATCCACCAGTCAAAATAAACAAGGCGCGGGTGGTAGCGGTCGACAATCTCGCAACAGCGGAGCAGCCAGTCGGTGAGGAATTCATCAGACGGTGCCGGTGTGCTGAAAAGGTCCTGATGGTTCGGTTCGGGCATTGCCGGCCAGTAGAAATCGCCTACCTGCATAGGTTCCTTTATGTCGGAATCAAATTCCCTGCCGTGCCCCATGAAAAACCAGTGCTCAACACGGTGCGATGATGCACATATATTAAGTCCCTTAGCTTCGCAGGCAAGCTTCAGCTCGCCAAGTATATCACGACACGGCCCCATCTCTGCCGCATTCCAGTGCGACAGCTCGCTTTTATACATCTGAAAGCCGTCGTGATGCTCTGCGACAGGGACGACATATTTTGCGCCCGCGGCTGCAAAAAGCTCCGCCCACTTATTTGCGTCGAATTTCTCTGCGCGGAACATCGGTATAAAATCTTTATATCCGAACTGACTGTGCGGTCCGTATGTTTTTATATGGTGCTCGTATTCGCGCGTGCCTTTGATATACATGCTGCGCGGATACCACTCGTTGCCAAATGCCGGAACGCTGTATACACCCCAGTGAATGAAAATACCAAATTTCGCGTCACGGAACCATGCCGGAGTCTCATATTGTGAAAGCGACTCCCATGTGTCCTTAAATCTACCGTTTTTTATCGTTTCCTCGATTTTTTCAAGGTATTTAACCCTGTCCATAAAGTTTTCCTCCGTGTGGGCGATTTTGCCTTGTATTTTAATTATAACACTCTATATAACCGCGTCCACAATTACAACTTAATGAAAATTACGAATACTACGGATTTATTTTGATTATACCATAGGCAAATGATATAAAACAACCGATGTTAACCGATGTTTTCTTATTAAAATTGAATTAATATATTTGATATAATGTAATTGTAGTTACTTATTTCCGATTATGGGGTGCTTATGTTTAACATACTTGTGGTTGAGGACGATAATAATACGCGTAAGCTGATGTGTGATGTCCTGCGCACGGCGGGATATGAGCCGTACCCGGCGGAAGATGGCGAGGCGGCTCTTGAACTTATGGATCACCAGCACATCGACCTTGCCATCGTCGATATCATGATGCCGAAAATGGACGGATACGAGTTTACACGCACCTTGCGTCAGGCAAAATGCAATCTTCCCATTCTAATGGTAACAGCAATGGTAACCCGTGAAGATAAAAAACGCGGTTTTTCTGTCGGTGTTGATGACTACATGGTAAAACCTCTTGATGAGGAAGAAATGCTCTGGCGCGTTGCCGCTCTTCTGCGCCGCTCAAAAATAGCGTCTGAGCACCGCCTGACGGTAGGGCAAACGACACTCAACTATGATGCTCTATCTGTCACAACCGAAAAAGGCACGCAGATTTTACCCCCGAAGGAATTTATGCTTCTGTTTAAGCTGCTCTCCTATCCGGAAACGATTTTCACTCGCCGCCAGTTAATGGACGAGATTTGGAACATGGACAGCGATACTGACGAGCGGACGGTCGATGTTCACATAAACCGCATACGCGAAAAATTCGGTGACAGCCCCGATTTCGAAATTGTGACAATAAGAGGTCTTGGATACGAGGCGGTGATAAAAAGATGATTCATGCAAAGACACTACAGCGTACGGCAGTTTTATTCGTTTTTTTCGTCATGGCGTTATCGTCCATCCTGACGGCATTTTTCTACATGTCGCTTAGCACTCTCGGATTTATTCCCGACTGGATATTTATGACGCTGTGGGCGCCGACACTTGCGCTTATAGTCAGTTTGATTATGGGTACGGCGATATCTTTTGTCGTTGCGCGACTCATCCTTCGCCCGCTTGAGGATCTGATAACAGCCACACACAAGGTCGCAGACGGTGATTTTTCCGTTCATGTCGATGAAAAAGACAGCGTTGGTGAGTTCAACGAGCTGATAAAAAGCTTTAACCGCATGACAGAGGAGCTCGGACGCTTAGAAATTTTCCGTAAAGACTTTATAAATACGTTTTCGCATGAGTTTAAGACGCCGATTGTGTCAATCCGCGGCTTTGCAAAGCGCCTGCGCGATGATGATTTGCCGCCGGATGTGCGCCGCGAATATATCGACATCATAATATCGGAGACTGAGCGCTTATCAAAGCTGTCGACAAACATTCTTTTACTCTCAAAATACGAAAATCAGGAAATTCTATCTGACAAAACGGAGTTTTCACTTGATGAGCAGATACGCCGCTCAATTGTTATGCTTGAGCGGCAGTGGAAGCAGAAGAAAATCAATTGGAACATTGAGCTTGAGTCGGCAAATTATTACGGCAACGCCGAAATGACAAGCCAAATATGGCTTAATCTTCTCAGCAATGCAATTAAATTTTCGCCTGAGGGCTCCGTTATCTCCGTTTCGCTCACGCAAGCCCCGGATAGAATTTCAGTATCAGTCGGCGATGAAGGGCCGGGTATGTCGGAGGATGTTGCATCTCATATTTTTGAAAAATTTTATCAGGGGGATGCATCTCATAAAAAAGAAGGCAACGGACTTGGCCTTTCTATTGTCAAACGCGTAGTTGAGTTGTGCGGCGGCTCCATCCGCCTGAAAACAGCCCCCGGCGAAGGCTCCGTTTTTACAATCACGTTGCCTGTGAAGCGCGAGGTATCCGCTACGAGCAGCTCAAAAGAAGCGGAATAATAAATTTTAAATCACAAAATAACAAATCGGGCTGGATTCCGCACATCGGAATCCAGCCCATTTTATATTGCACTATTTACATATTAGCGTTGAGTGCCTCAAGTGCTGCTTCAAGCGCTGCCTTAACCTCGCGGTACTTTTTAAGCTTTGCGCGCTCGCCTTCAACAACGGCTGCCGGTGCTTTTGATACAAAGCCTTCGTTTGCCAGCTTGCGCTCAAGCCTTTCAATTTCACCCGCGTTCTTTTCAAGCTCGCCCATAAGTCTCTTTCTCTCGGCGTCGAGATCTACAAGCTCGCCCATTGGAATATATATCGTCGCCGCGCTCGTTACAATGCGGACAGCGTTAGCTTCCGGTGCGCCGTCACAAAGCTGCGTGCCCGACGCTGACGCAAGACGCATGAAAAACGGCTCTGCCGCAGCGCCGAAAATATCGGGGCGCTTTGTCTCAATATAGAGCTTCGCTTTGCGGCTTACAGGAACATTCATCTCGGCACGGCGTGCGCGGACTGCTTTAATTGCATCAATCACCTTTTCCATAGCTTCTGCATCGTCACGGAACATGAGCGCTTCGTCATAGGCCGGGTACGGTGACACCATTATGCTCTTGCTGTCACCTTTCAGGCGCGGCAGTGACTGATAAATTTCCTCTGTTATAAAGGGCATGAAGGGATGAAGCATCTTTAAAATGCCGGTAAGCACAAAAGCAAGCGTATTCTTTGCGGCAAACGAACGCTGTTGCGAGATTTCACCGTCTTTGTTTATAAGCGACGGCTTTGAAAGCTCAATATACCAGTCGCAGAATATATCCCACGTGAAATCGTAAATGCTCGATAGCGCAACACCAAGCTCATACCGCTCCATAGCCGACGTTATTGAAGCTATGGCTTCTTCATAACGAGTCAGTATCCATTTATCCTCAACTGATAGCGTGCCCGCATCCGGGTACTTTATCTCGTCAATATCAAGGTTCATCAAAACAAAGCGTGCTGCGTTCCAGAGCTTGTTTGCAAAATTGCGTGCTGCTTCTATCTTCTCATCGGAGAAGCGTATATCATTTCCGGGTGAGTTCCCGGTTGCGAGCGCAAAACGAAGCGCGTCGGCACCATACTTTTCGATTACATCAAGCGGATCAATGCCGTTACCGAGGGATTTTGACATTTTACGCCCCTGGGCATCGCGAACAAGACCGTGTATGAGAACATTTTCAAACGGACGCTTGCCTGTGTATTCAAGCGCAGAGAAGATCATGCGCGAAACCCAGAAGGTTATAATGTCATAGCCCGTTACAAGCGTGTCTGTCGGGTAGAAACGGAGTAAATCCGGTGCATTTTCATCCGGCCAGCCGAGCGTTGAGAACGGCCACAGGGCCGATGAGAACCACGTATCAAGCGTATCGGGGTCCTGGCGCATCTCACCGCCGCAATGCGGGCAGCGCGGGGCTTCGTCCGACTTTGAAACGACCATTTCATCGCAGTCGTCGCAGAAATAGGCCGGTATTCTGTGACCCCACCAGAGCTGACGCGATATGCACCAGTCGCGGATGTTCTCCATCCAGTGGAAATAGTTTTTCTCAAAGCGTTCGGGGATGAATTTTATGTCGCCACGTCTTACAGCTTCGATTGCCGGCTTTGCAAGCGGCTCCATTTTAACAAACCACTGCAATGAAACACGCGGCTCGACCGTCGTCTTGCAGCGGTAGCACGTACCGACGTTGTGCGCGTGATCTTCAATTCCTGAAAGACAGCCTGATTTTTCAAGATCGGCGACGATTTTTTTACGTGCTTCGTATCTGTCCATGCCTGCGTATGCAGGATAATCGTCCGTTATTTTTGCATCTTCCGTCATACACGTGACAACGGGCAGATTATGGCGGCGTCCTACTTCAAAGTCGTTCGGGTCATGAGCGGGCGTTATCTTAACGGCGCCGGTACCAAACTCCATATCAACGTATTCATCAGCAATAACCGGTATCTCACGCCCGACAAGCGGCAGAATCACAGTCTTGCCAACACATCCGGCATAACGGGGGTCGTTCGGGTTAACGGCAACAGCCGTATCGCCGAGCATTGTTTCCGGACGCGTTGTCGCAACTTCAATGTAGCCGCTGCCGTCCTTGTACGGGTAGCGCAGGTGCCAGAGATGACCCGGTTGTTCCTCGTAATCAACCTCAGCATCGGATATTGACGTTTTGCAGTGAGGGCACCAGTTTATAATGCGCTCGCCGCGATATATAAGCCCTTTTTCATAAAGGCGGACGAACACCTCTTTGACGGCGCGTGAGCAGCCCTCATCCATTGTAAAGCGCTCGCGATCCCAGTCACACGATGAGCCAAGCTTTTTAAGCTGCTCAATAATACGCCCGCCGTACTTTTTACGCCAGTCCCATGCGCGGCGCAAAAATTCCTCGCGTCCTATGGCTTCTTTCGTAAGGCCTTCTTTTCTCATCGCTTCAACGATTTTTGCTTCAGTTGCGATTGAAGCGTGGTCTGTGCCGGGAAGCCACAGTGTCGCAAAGCCTTTCATACGCTTATACCGGATAAGTATATCCTGAAGGGTGTTATTAAGCGCGTGACCCATGTGAAGCTGCCCCGTGATGTTCGGCGGCGGAATCACAATTGTATATGTCGGTTTTGTAGTATCGTCGGACGGCTTGAAATATTTATTTTCACACCACTCCGCATAAATCCGATTTTCAAAATCGGCGGGATTGTACGTTTTCGGTAATTCTCGACCCATTTTTTATTCTCATCCTCCCAGCTCTGTTATTTTATCTGAGCACACAAGATAACAGCTTTGTTATAGGCGATGCACAAATGTATTTTTAAGAATGAACAAAAAAACGCGCCCTGATGAATTTTCAGGGCGCGTATAAAACACTAAACGCGCGGTACCACCCGAATTCGCCCACTTCTTGATTTAGAAGCGTGTGCGCTCTCATTAACAGCGGACAAAAGGTTTTTATTGCTTGTGTGACAGTGTAACCATTGTCACACTCGTTTTTTTGCCAAAAATCCGCCTTCGCTTAACGCGCGATCACGTCGGCGCTCCCGCACCGCAGCTCTCAGGGCGACCTTCAGCGACCTCACCGTCGGACCTCTCACCATCGTCCGCTCGCTTTGCGGCGTAAACTTCGCCTACTCCTCCCCGGTCATCGCCTTTGCTTAGGTTAGAGTATTTAATTTTAATAATAGTGTATAACATTATATGATAGTTATACTTTTCTGTCAAGAGACATATTAATAAAATTTACCTTTAATTAAAGCGACTTTGTGTCAACTTCTTCTTTCGCTTTTGCAATGAATTCATCTATGCACATGACGATAGCCTTATTTTCCTCGCGGCGGCTGCGGACGGAAACTGTCGCATCCTGACGCTCGCGATCGCCGACGACAAGCATATATGGTATCTTCTGAAGCTGAGCTTCACGAACTTTATACCCGATTTTTTCATTTCTGTCGTCAAGCTCGGCGCGAAGTCCCGCTGCTTTAAGCTTTTCGTAAACCTCTTTTGCATAATCGTTAAGCTCGGTTCTTATTGACAGAACCTTAACCTGTACCGGCGCAAGCCAAAGCGGGAATGCACCGGCGAAATGCTCGGTCAGGATTGCAATAAAGCGTTCGATTGAGCCGAAAACGACGCGGTGAATCATAACGGGGCGATGCTTTTCGTTGTCCGCACCGATATACGTGAGGTCAAAACGCTCAGGCAGGTTCATATCAAGCTGTATCGTGCCGCACTGCCACGTTCTGCCGAGGCAGTCCTCAAGATGGAAGTCTATCTTCGGACCGTAGAAGGCTCCGTCGCCTTCATTTACGGTATAATTGACGCCAAGCTCGTCAAGGGCGCCGCGCAGACCGTCCGTCGCAAGCTCCCACATTTCATCCGTACCGATAGAATTCTCCGGACGCGTCGAAAGTTCGACTTTATACTTAAAACCGAACATTTTATAAACTTTGTCGATTAAGTTGTAAACGCCCTTAATTTCATCGCGTATCTGATCGGGACGCATGAAGATGTGAGCGTCGTCCTGCGTGAAGCAGCGAACGCGCATAAGCCCGTGGAGCGTACCCGACAGCTCATGACGATGGACAAGACCAAGCTCACCGCAGCGAATCGGAAGATCACGATAGCTCCAGATGCGGCGCTTGAACACAAGAATGCCACCCGGGCAGTTCATAGGCTTTATAGCATAGTCCTCGTCGTCGATTTTTGTCGTGTACATGTTGTTATTATAATGGCCCCAATGGCCGGAGCGCTCCCAGAGAGAGCGGGAAAGAATAATAGGCGTCTTTATTTCCTCATAACCGGCTTTTCTATGCTCCTCGCGCCAGAAATCCTCAAGCAGATTGCGGAGCACCATGCCCTTTGGCAGGAAGAACGGGAAGCCGGGGCCTTCCTCGTATATATCGAAAAGGTCAAGGTCGCGTCCTATCTTGCGGTGATCGCGTTTTTTTGCCTCTTCAAGTCTTTCAAGATATTCGGCAAGCATAGCTTTGTTCGGGAAAGCTACGCCATAAATGCGTCGCAGCATTTTGTTTTTCGAATTACCTTCCCAATATGCGCCCGTAAGAGCTGTCAGTTTAAACGCCTTGACAAGACCCGTTGCGAAAAGGTGCGGTCCTGCGCAAAGATCGGTAAACTCGCCCTGCGTATAGAAGGAAATATACTCGCCCTCCGGTACACGGTTGATGAGCAGCACCTTATAAGGCTCGCCCTTTTCTTCCATAAGAGCAATAGCTTCATTACGCGGAAGCGTGAAGCGCGTCAGCTTATAGTTAGCAGAAACTATCTTCTGCATTTCCACCTCAATTTTCGGCAGATCCTCCTGCGTAAACGGCTCATCTCTGTCTATATCATAGTAAAACCCGTCCTCAATCGCAGGGCCGATCGTCAGCTTCGCATCAGGGTAAAGGCGTTTTATAGCCTGCGCCATGATATGGCTTGCCGTGTGGTTAAATGCTTTCTTCCCCTCGGGATCAGCAAATGTAGCAAGCTTAATTTCACAGTCGGAAGAAATTTCATGCGTTAGGTCGACAGTCTCACCGTCCTTTACAGCGGCAACAACATCGCGTGAAATAACTCCCGCCGCCTTTGCGGCGTCATATACAGATATAGGCTCGCCGGATTCTGATACATACTCCCCGCCGCCTACAAATTTGATTCTGAACATATTATCTCCCCTTTATTTCTTTATCCTTTTATACTGAAAATTGTAAACCAAACTTTTAGTTTTTGTTGCCTTGCGGCAAAGTCACCGGTAAAACAAAAAACCGACAGTCGCATGAGCCCATCGGCTATGCTTCTGTCGGGGTGCGGGACAAATACATGCAAAAGTTATAAGTATACTCATCTCTTTTGCCGTATTTCTTCATATCCCGCACGGTTCCACCCGTGCTTTTAACTCATTTTTTGAGTGTTTAAAACACTACTGCTTATTCAGTTGTGTACGGGGGTGGTACCTCGCAGCGACACCGTCGGCACGCTTCCAGCAGATATACGTGTGCATAAAAATGCTCTTTTGTTCCTTACGTATTATCTGCGCGCCTTCTCTGTACGCTGTCATATGCCACGGGGCGTGGTCCCCGCATTATAAGTTTGTTTTAAGCCGCCAGCACAAAAGAGTCCTCCGCATATCTCATTTGATGAGTAAAATGCTTCTTCATCCGACTCTCGTAGCAAAGCTGCTTGCTGCTTATGTGCAGCCTTCTTTCGCTCAACTGCTTTACTTATTTTGCGATTTTATGTTTTAATACCCTGTGCTGCCGCTCCGCGCTTGCGTCTATTGTATTCCGAGCGCGGGTTTACAATTTCGCGCCAGTCAAGGTCGCCACGCTCAAGCGCTCTTATGAGAACTTCGGCCGTAGCTATATTCGTTGCAACGGGAACATTATGAACATCGCACATACGCAGAAGATGATACTCAGCCTCGTCAAATGTCGGCTTCGGATTCGTTCCTCTGAAGTAAAGAAGAATATCTATTTCATTATACGCGATGCGCGATGTTATCTGTTGTTCGCCTCCGTTGCTGCCGGGAAGAAGCTGCTCAATCTTCAGCCCCGTCGCGTCAGCGAGAACCGTCGCTGTCTTACCCGTCGCACATATGGAATGCTTTGATAGTATCCCGCAATACGCGATACAAAACTGCGTCATAAGCTCTTTTTTCGTGTCGTCGGCAATAATTGCGATCTCCATACAGGTAAACGCGGTTCCTTTCTAAATAGAATTTAATATTTTAATATACTTTATCGAAATAAAAAGTTATTTTTTTAATTTTTCCTTATTTATTTCACACTTGTTGGATTCAACAAGGTTTATGTATATTCAGCGTCCTCTCCATCTGCAGGCGATACAAGGCGGCGCCGGTGTTTTATTTCCATACCATCAAACAAAGGTACACTCTCACCGAAAATTCGCCTTGCTATATTGTAAAAAGCCTCAGGCGATGCGCTTTTTTCAACACAAGCTGCCGGCATACCTTTTTCCTGCGCTATACGCAGTTCTTCGTCGTATAACACAACGCCAAGAAGCGGCACATGCGTGCTGTCTATTATATCTAAAATCGCTCGCCCTTCATCATACATAGCTGTTTTTATATCAAAACAGTTTATGATAAGGCGGATGTCTCTGACACCTGCCCGTGCAAGCTCAGAACCTGTACGCTCAGCTGCCCGCAGGGAAGCGGTAGTATGCGTCGATACGATTATTGCCCCATATGCCATATATTCATACAGCGCGCGAGGAAAATCTATACCGCCTGATGTGTCTATAATTAAATATTCCGCGCTCACAGTATCAGCACACAATGTGAGTGCGGTGGCAATCTTTTCAACCGACGGCTGCGTGCCTGTGTGCGGCAGGGAGCAGTAAAACAAGTTTTCGGTGCGCGGGTCACGCAAAACTGCGTCACTTGGTGCGACCCGTCCTTCGGAAACGTCGCGGAGGTCAAACATTCCGGCATCCTCATAGCCTAAGAGCAAATCGACTGTGCGATTTGTTGTGTCGCAGTCCGCTATGAGAACCCGCCGCCCGCATATAGCCATCGCCATAGCAAGGTTGACAGCGACGGTTGATTTACCGACGCCCCCCTTACAGGAGGTCACAAGAAATATTTTTCGCTGTTCCTCCATTGGCTGCCTCCGCCTATATGCGGTATATGCTTATAGGTACATATTCCCGCAGTATATTGAAGATATTATACATCCACATGTTATTTTTGTCAAGTTAACAAGGCATATATAAGGTATATTTGTTTTATGCTTTTGATGTTTTTTGCAACTTTTCGACTCCTGTTCCTTCAAAACGCAACCGGTGACGGATAATTGGACGGTTTTGTTATGATAATATAAGCGCGACCCTTTGCTCCCATTTTATGAATTGTCTTGTTTTTATTATATCACAAGAGTATAATAAACGCATAAAACGAAAAAACGAAAAAACGAGGTTTTAAGATGATTTCGGACATTATTAAGAAGCTAACAGAGTATGACGGCGAGGTAGGTGCAGCTATTGACGCAGAACTTTCGCGTCAAAAGCGCGGAATTGAGCTTATTGCATCGGAAAACTTCGTCTCGGAAGCTGTTATGCTTGCTGCAGGGACGCCCCTTACAAACAAATATGCCGAAGGTTACCCCGGTAAGCGTTATTACGGCGGCTGTGAATGCGTTGACGTTGTTGAGGAAATAGCCCGCCGCCGCGCATGTGAGCTTTTCGGCGCTGAGCATGCAAACGTTCAGCCGCACAGCGGCTCGCAGGCAAATACAGCCGTATATGTTGCTCTTCTCAAACCGGGTGACACAGTTATGGGCATGAGCCTCGCTCACGGCGGTCATCTGACACACGGAAGCCCCGTGAATCTGTCGGGACTTTATTATAATTTTGTTCCCTACGGTGTCAACGATGACACTCATTATATAGATTACGACGAGATGGAAGAGATTGCCCGAAAGTGCAAGCCTCGTATGATAGTCGCGGGCGCATCCGCATATCCCCGCGTGCTTGATTTTGCACGTATGCGTGAGATTGCCGACTCCGTTGGTGCTTACCTTATGGTTGATATGGCTCATATAGCCGGCCTTGTCGCCGCCGGGCTTCATCCGAACCCCGTCGGCATTGCCGATGTTGTCACGTCGACAACGCATAAAACGCTTCGCGGTCCACGCGGCGGTCTCATTCTTTGCAAAAATGAGCTTGCAAAACAAATCGACAAAGCTATATTCCCGGGAATTCAGGGCGGACCGCTCCTTCACATCATTGCCGCCAAGGCTGTCTGCTTCGGCGAAGCTCTGACCCCGCAGTTTAAGGAATATCAAAAAGCAATTGTTAAAAACGCAAAGGTTCTTGCAGACTCGCTCCTTCGCCACGGCTTCAAGCTTGTGTCCGGCGGCACCGACAATCACCTGATGCTTGTCGACCTTCGTCCGTTCGGCATCACAGGCAAGGATTTTGAGCACCGCCTTGATGAAGTCCGCATCACCGTTAATAAAAACGCAATCCCCAACGATCCGCAGTCGCCCTTCATCACAAGCGGTATCCGCATAGGAACGCCGGCCGTAACAACACGCGGAATGCGTGAGCGTGAAATGGAAACTCTCGGCGAGCTTATATACCTTGCGGCAACTGACTTTGAAGGGTCGCGCGAGCGCATTATAAAAACTGTCGATGAGCTGACCTCCGCCTTTCCGCTTTACTAAGAAAAACGTATTGCATAGTATATTACGGAGCAATAAAGTTTTTATTGCTTCATCATCAAAATATAATTTGCGCTTTTGGCGCAGTAGTAATAAAAGGCAGAGGTTATGATTGGAATTTTCGACAGTGGTCTTGGAGGGCTCACAGCCCTCAAAGAGCTGCGTTCACTTTTACGTGACGAGGACATTGTTTACTTTGGTGACACGGGGCGCGTGCCATACGGTACGCGTTCGCGTGAAACGATTATAAAATATGCACGCGAGGACATGCGATTTTTAATGACTCACAGCGTTGATGCTGTCCTCGTTGCCTGCGGAACTGTAAGCTCAACTGCTCTTGATATAATAAGCGCCGAATTTGACGTGCCGATATTCGGTGTCATCGACAGTGCTGCCAAAGCTGCCCTGCGGGCAACAAAAAATGGTCGCATTGGCGTAATTGGTACAAACGCCACTATTGGCAGCGGTGCTTTTGAGCGCTCAATCCGCTCTCATGCAAAGAATTATTCTGATGGAAAACACGAGCCAGAGATATACAGCGTTGCATGCCCGCTTTTCGTACCGCTTGTTGAGGGCGGTTTTATCACACCGGGCGATGAAATAACGCTCGCCGCTGCTCGCCGCTACCTGTCGCCGCTTGCCGCTTCCGGCATTGATACGCTAATACTCGGCTGCACTCACTATCCGATAATAAGCTGGGCTATATCGGCGGCGCTGCCCGGCATTACTCTCATCAGCAGCGGGCGTGCGGCGGCTGATGATCTTGCTGCGCGCATCACCTCCGGAGAAATTAAGACGAAAAACCCCGAGGGTGGCTCCGTTCACTGTTACGTCAGCGATAAAACAGAGGATTTTGAAGCAATCGCTTCTATTTTTATGGGCGGGGAGCGTATCGACAGCGTAAGCAAAATTGATATTGAAAAATACTAAATAAAACTATCGAAAGAAGGAAACGACGTGGAAGCACAACATAAACCGGGCTTTGGTATAGTTGGTCTCGGAATAGGTCGCGCCCACATGGATGCTGCGGCAGCATCAAAGATCTCTACTCTTGTTGCCGTATGCGACATCATACCTGAAAAGCTCCATAAGGCAAAGAAAAAATATCCCTTTGTGCATACATACGAAAGCTTTGATGAAATGCTCGCCGATCCCGGCGTTGATATAGTCAGCATTTGCCTGCCAAGTGGTATGCACGCCGACTTTGCCGTCCGCGCGATGGCGGCCGGAAAACACGTACTCATAGAAAAGCCAATTGATATAACGGAAATGTCCGCCCGCCGCGTAATTGAAGCTCGCGATAAATACGGC
>Ga0134101_1001141_pt1 | contig 22805 bp, 23 predicted proteins | sample 12_3_2metaG_FD_94446 | JGI IMG/M metagenome (GOLD analysis project Ga0134101, IMG submission 94446) | Switchgrass degrading microbial communities from high solid loading bioreactors in New Hampshire, USA - 12_48_3.3_201_A2 metaG | ecosystem: Engineered > Bioreactor > Semi-continuous > Anaerobic...
AGATCATAGTCACTTATAACTATTTGGAAGACGACGGCCAACCGAAGGCGTCAACCGTAGAAGGGGACGAATCCGGTATTTTTAATGACCACGGTTCGGCTTTGACGTCCGTAACACCACCATCTATAAGAAGCCTGATTTTATCAGGCTTTTTTATTTTTCCCGTTTAAATTAAAGGAATCGTGCAGATTTCTCTATTCAATGCCATTTGGACCCATGTCCGCATATTCTGACACCGCCAGGCCGAAAACCGTCGAATGGGACAAGGCCGATTCAGCCCGCATATTTATGTTATAGGACAACTTCAAGGCTTGGAGGTACCATGAAACGTAAAGTTGCTTTTCTTTCCATACTGGCATTATTAATGTGCTTCATGCCGGTTATATCCTTTGCGGACTCTCCTCCCGCAACGCTTACAATAGATGGTGTGTTCTTTAGTGAATTCCCATCGGTGCAGGAAGCGGTGGATGCAATTGAAGCAAACGCGGGAACCGATTTCGTGGTTGAAATAGCAGCGGGAACGGTAACAGATCCGCTTGATGTAACACAGTATTTGGACAAGAATATCGTAATCCGACCCCAGGCTGGCGCAACAGTCACATTCACAAATACCATCAACATTGACGGAGGAGGACATTTAGACAACTCTGCAACACTGCTGATAGAAGGTCTCAATTTCGATCTGACCTCAGGAGCACCCCAGGAATGTATTTATTTCATTAAAATACCGCCAGATCGGCCAGGAAACTGCTATCCCCATAATATCACCATCAACGGCTGCACCTTCAAGGGTGTCTATGATTATACCGTAGCCGTTCAGAGCGTGCCCGGCGGTTCAAGGAACATTGCCATCATGAACTGTACCGCAACTGATATGCACAGCCTGGCGCAGCTCAAGGCCGTGGGTGGCTATGCCTTGATTCAGAACTGCGTCCTCAGCAATACTGCAGGCGGTGTGAACTTCTATGGTGAATTTGGAAATTTGGTGGTCGACAGCTGCAAGTTCGACGTGACAGGCTATGCCGTCCGAAGCGGTCAGAATTCTAGCGATCCCGTTGTGGATACGGGTTCCGTCACCATCAACAACAGCATACTGAACTCTACCTCCCCAACAATTGGTACGGTTGTTTTAAGAGGAGACACCACGAGTAACATCAATATCCTGCATTCCAATATCACAAACGCCGATCCGGCAGGTTGGGTCCTGCAAAACGAGAATACTGACTATAGCGGCAGTTTCCATATTAAACTGGTGGAGTCGAATATCCTGACGGAGAAAATCACCGGGATCGATCTTCCAACCATTGATATCATTGATGATCCGAATGTGCCCAACGGTCCGGTTAACATAACAGGCAACGGTTCGGAAACAACCCTCATCTTCCTTATCGCGTTCATGTCTGTTGTCATAGTCGTCCTGCTTCTTATCATCTTCGCCGTCGCAGGTGCTTAGGAAGCATTTCAGCCATTGCTGCTTGCAAACCACGGGGACGGTTCCCGTGGTTTGTTAGCTCTTGCGCCCTATTTCAATCATCCGGAAATGCTGTTCCCGGTACTTGAGCGGCGTCATGCCAGTGCGCTTGCGAAAGACCTCGGTGAAATAGCTCTGGCTCGGAAATGCCAGTATTGAGGCAATCTGCGATGGGCTATAGTCGGAGAAAACGAGCATGTTCCTGGCAGTATCGATTTTTCTTGCCTGTATATATTCGCTGATGGTAACCCCTGTTTCCTTTTTAAACAGCCGCGAGAGGTATGATGGGCTCAGTCCGACGAACCTGGCCAGGAATTCCACCGTGATGCGCGTATGCAGATGATCATAGATATAGTCGATGCAACTGGCAACATGCTTGGAACATATCCTGTTTTTCCGCAGGTTTCTCATCCTCCTCGCGTAATCAAGGCACATGATGCGGTGCAAATCGGCCACCTCCTGCGGTGTCTTGCACTTGTCCGCCTTCTGGATGTAAAAATCGCTTAAGCCGTAGGAAACAGCCAGTTCCATGCCGCCTTCAATGCAGTACCTTGCCACCAACGCGGCCGTGATGACAAAATGATACTTAATGTTTTGAAGGTAATCATCCGACAACGTCCCCAGCCCTTTTTTGTCCAGCAGGGATTCCTTGCATAGTTCGCGTGTCCTGGCTACGTCACCCGACTTGATTACAGAATAGAACTCAAGTTCCGGGTTGTAGGGAGCGCGCATTATATTGCTCTCCCGGCGGATAAATTCCTTATAGAATAATTCCTGGTCAATATTCATGCAACCCTCCCCCTTTGTTGCGGCATATGCTGATGCCCTGTGAGTTTGAGCCGAATATCCGCCAATATGATCATATCATAAAAACAATAAATTTGTAATAAAATCGATATACTCTTTACCAGATTCATGCCAATCTTAAATTAGTGATTAACAAGTTATCTACCGCTGATATCTGTAAAAATATATACTTGAAGTTCACCGGGCAGCGTCCGGTGAACAGCAGGATGTTCCCCCTATCCTCGTGCCGTGCAGGAATAGGGGAGTTTTTTACGGCATGGCTGTACTTCCCGGCGGGTTGCCTGCCCGGCCGGATTGGCTGAAACCTTTATTCCGTTGATTTATAATACTTATTAAGGAGTTTTTCGAAGAGTGATGAAGAAACAACCAGTTCTCTCATGCCGAACTGAAACAGCGGTTTATAAACCTTTTGACTCGATTTTTATCTTTGGACAGGAAGATTGAAGGTATTAGGGGGTATGATTTATGAAAAGGCATGTAAGATTTTCCTCGCTGTTTTGCTGTCTGCTGCTGGTTTTGGCCATCCTGGCCGGATGCGGGAACAACGCCGTCGAGCCTGCCGTTGAGCCAACCGAATCGGCCCCGGCGGATAAAGTCGACGCTGAACCAACGCCTGCAGAGAAAACCGAAGCCGTGCCGACTCCCGCTGAGAAAACTGATGTTGAACCAACCCCAACGCCTAAAGCGGAGCCATCGGGCCCGCCCAAGAACCAGGTTGATGAAAGCGAGATTCCGCAATATGAGGGCTACACCCTTTTATGGCATGATGAGTTTAATGGTACCAGCCTGAACACGGACATATGGAATATTGAACAGCGCATGCCGGGCTGGACCAATAACGAACTGCAGGAGTACACGAAATCTCCGGACAACGTGTTCATAAGGGACGGAAGGCTTGTGCTCAAGGCCATCAAAACGCAGAAAAACGGAAAGGACTATTATACGTCGGGCAAGGTGAGCACTAGGGGCAAAAAGGATTTCATGTACGGGAAGGTCGTGGTAAGCGCCAAGGTGCCCGAAGGGCAGGGTTTATGGCCCGCGATCTGGATGATGCCCACAAATGAAGGCTTCTACGGCAACTGGCCAAGGTGCGGTGAAATCGACATCATGGAAATCCTCGGAAACCAGCCCCACATAACCTATGCCACCGTGCACTATGGCAACCCTCACGCGCAGCAGCAGGGTTCCAAGGTCCTGACCGACGGCACCACCTTTGCGGACGACTTCCACGAGTTCTGCCTGGAATGGGAACCCGGAGAAATGCGGTTCTACGTGGACGGAGAGCTGATACATACTGTAAACGACTGGTATTCCGCCCTGGGTGGAGAGGTAAGGCCTTATCCGGCGCCGTTCGACCAGAACTTCTACCTGCAGCTTAACCTGGCCGTGGGCGGAAACTGGCCCGGGAATCCTGACGAAACCACCGATTTTTCCAGGGCTGAATTCGAAATAGACTATGTGCGGGTTTACCAGAAACCCTATTACGACACCAATGTAAAGAGGCCGGAGAAGAAGTTCCGCGAGCCTCTTGCGGACGGGAACCTCATCTACAACGGGGACTTCTCCGAGGCTGAAAACCTGTACGACGATATCAACTGGAAGTTCCTCCTGTTCCAGGGGGGCGATGGTACCGCAGAGATTAAGGACGGAATGATGATCATAAAGACCAGGAACCAGGGCAGTGTGGATTATTCGGTACAGCTTGTGCAGGCCGACCTTCCGATGTACATGGGCAGGAGGTACAGGGTATCCTTTGAAGCCCGCGCCTCGGAAAAACGCAATATGATCGTATGCGTTTCCGCTCCGAACAATAACTGGGCCAGGTATTTCCCGGATACCCTGCTGGCCCTGTCCCCCGAATGGCAAACATACACTTACGAGTTTCTCATGAAAGACATGGACGACAACAACGGCAGGCTTGAATTCAACATGGGAAACATGGGATCGACTGCCGATATCTACATCAGGAACGTACGAGTGGAAATAATCGAGTAGCGTAACAAATGGCAGGATGGCCCCTATCCCTGCCGTTGGCGGGAGCAGGGATAGGGGTTTTTTCTGCGTGATAGCTTCAGGATATCAGGGATGCCAAGTACCGGCAAATACCCGGCGAATGTCGAAAGGAGTTACGATTAGCATGATGAAACTATACAGGGGAGTAAACCTCGGCGGATTTCTGTCTCAATGCGAGCATTCCGATGAGCATTACAGGACCTTTATATCAGAAGAGGATATCAGGCGGATAGCCGAGTGGGGATTTGACCACGTCCGCCTCCCGATTGACTACGAGGTGCTGGAAAACGAAGATGGCAGGATGAAGCCGCAGGGATACGGGTATGTAAGGGATGCGGTGTCGTGGTGCCGCAAGTACAGCCTGGATATCGTGCTGGACCTGCATAAAGCCCCCGGTTACAGCTTCGGCGATGCGGGGGACAAGCAGAAAAACAACCTGCTTGAAAACCCCGAACTCAGGCAGAGGTTCATCAGGCTCTGGGAAAACATGGCCAACGAATTCGGCAGTTGCGACAACGCAGCTTTTGAGCTCTTAAACGAGGTCGTAGAGCTGGAATACGTGGAACCATGGAATCAGCTTATCCGCGACACGGTATCGGCTATCCGGCGAATAACAGGGAAAACACCAATCATTTACGGCGGCGTGCTCTGGAACAGCGCCTACACGGTGAAGCATCTCGAGGCTCCGCAGGATGATAACACCATCTTCACGTTCCATTTTTACGAACCCCTGATCTTTACGCATCAGAAAGCGTACTGGATAAAGAATCTGGACAGGGAGAGGACTGTCCCCTATCCGGGATCGATGGAGTATTACAGGAAGCATTCCGCGGAACTCGGAATCCAGGGAGGGCCATTTGAAAATACCCGGGCAAAAGAGATGGGCCCGGAATTCATAGAGGAAATAGTCCTGGAAGCCGTAAGAGCGGCAAAAAAAGCCGGTGTCAGGCTATACTGCGGCGAATTCGGCGTGATCGACCAGGCGCCAGTAACCGATACGCTTCAATGGTTCAAGGATGTGGACGGCATCTTCAGGAAATATGACATCGGCTGTGCGGTGTGGACATACAAGGAGATGGATTTTGGCCTGATAGGTCCTCATTATGATAGAATAAGGGATGACCTCATCTCCTTGTGGACGGGCAAATAAACCGAGAGGACCAGGGATATGTTGGAAAGGCTCAAGAAGCATCCTTTGATCCGCACCCTTGTCGACCTTCGCGGCAATCCTCGCGCATGCGTTTATACCGAACCCCTGTGGGGACTGTCCATGAACCTGTGCCTGCCATATGCCACGGTCTATATGCTCACCTTCGGCATGAGCGACACGCAGGTTGGGGTAGTTTCCTCGGTCTACATGTTCTCGCAGACGATCTTTGCGTTCTTGGCAGGGCCCATTGTTGACAAGCTGGGACGCAGAAAATGCACTGCCATATTTGACTTTCTGTCCTGGAGCCTTCCATGCCTTATCTGGGCTTTCAGCCAGGGCTTCTGGTTTTTCGTGGTCGCGGCGCTTCTCAACGGTATGATGAAGGTACCCACCGTATCATGGGACTGCCTTTTAATAGAAGATGCCCCGAAGGACAAGATCACCCGGATCTATTCACTGGTGATACTTGCCGGCAACCTCTCTGCCCTCTTTGCACCGATATCCTCGGTGCTTGTCGCAAGGCTGACGCTGGTTCCGGCGATACGCATACTCTATTTGAACGCTTTTGTCGTAATGACTGCAAAGCTGTTACTCCTGTACAAGTTTTCAACCGAAACAGGTGTAGGCAAAATAAGGCGCGAGGCCACCCGCGATATGTCGCTGGGCGAGCTCCTGTCGGGATACAGGGGCGCGGCAAGGAAGATCAGGGCTTCGAAAGGCACCATATTCGCTATTATCATCAGCATCCTTGTCGAGATTGCCGCCATGATTGGGAGTACCTTCTGGCAGATTATCGTATCCAAGCGCATCGGTGTCCCGGACGAGCTCCTTCCCATCTTCCCGATGGCAAAAAGCATTATCTCCATTATACTTTTTTTCACGGTTATTACCCATATACGCCAGGCAAGGCTCAAATGGCCGTTGTATGGAGGATTTGCAAGCGCCATAGTCGCCTGCCTGCTCCTTATTTCGGTAAAAAGCACGGACTTATGGGGATACCTTGTGCTTTCGGTTTCGATAATCTTTGAATCGCTTGGCGGCGCTGTTCTGGCTACGCTGAGGGAATCCCTGGTGGCTATCCATGTGGAACCAACGGAACGCTCAAATATCCTTGCCATCCTGCAAACCACAGTCATGCTCGTGAGCGTGCCGTTCGGGTATATAGGCGGGATGCTGAGCGATATAAACAGGATACTGCCCTTCGTTCTTACAACCGGCCTGCTTCTGCTGGGCATACTCACAACGGCCTTATACTACCGCAGACCTGCTGAATAAAGCCAAGGGAAAGCCAGGAAGACAGTTCCCCTGGCTTGCTGGCATTTTTCAAACCACCGGAACCGTCCCCCTGGTCGGAATCGTCCCCCTGGTCAGCGGGCTCTTACGCCATAGCCTAATGCGCTCAGGGTTTCCATTCCGGCCTTCATGGATTCCTCGTCCTCGAAGCGGATCTCCAGGGCCCCTTCCTCGTTCTCACGGCTGTGGACGATGCCTATGTTCTTGATGTTGATGCCCTTTTGGGCAAGGGCCGTTGCGATGGTGGCGATAATGCCCGGCTTGTCCTCCACGTCCACGACGATATCGTACTGCTTCCCGATTATGCTCTTTGGCATGTCCTCGATTGAATTGCGGAAGGTCCTGGCGGTCATGAAAAAGCGGATGAGCTCCTCCCTGTCCATGTTCTTAAGCTTTCCGCGGAAATCCGACAATTGGCTTTCCATGGCAGAGAGGGTTTCCAGGATCATGTCTCTGTTGGAAAGGCAGATACCGGCCCATAGATCCGGCGATGAAGACGCGATCCTGGTTATGTCCTTGAAGCCTCCGGCCGCTATTGTCTTCATATGTCCTTCGGGACCATCGAGTTCCCTAACGAGATTTACGAGGAGCGACGCCACCACGTGAGGAACATGGCTTATGGCTGCAGTTACGCGATCATGTTCATCGGGCGTCATTTCAAGCGGAATAGCCCGAAGGTCCCGGATAACGCTCAACAGGAGCTGTTTATTATACTCGGGCGTGTTCTCGTCGGGAGTGATGACATAATAGGCGTTCTCAAACAGGTTGGCCTTGGCCGCGGAATAGCCCGATTTTTCCGACCCGGCCAGCGGGTGGCCTCCTATGAACTGGCCTGACACTCCGGCTTCGGACACGATCCGGTATACGTCGCCCTTGGTGCTGCCTACATCGGTTATAACGCAGTCCGGCCGCAGGCAGGGCTTTATTTCTTCGAGCAGGTCCTTCATGGCGTATACCGGGACGCACAGGAAAATGATGTCGCAGAGTTGAAACTCGGCGAAGCCATTGGATACGGCTATATCCACAACCCCGTCGGAAAGGGCCTGATCAACTGCTTCCCGGTTCCTGTTCCATGCCGCTATCCGATACCTTCCTCCCGTTCTTTTCAGGGCATGGGCTATGGAACCTCCGATAAGCCCCAAACCGGCCAATCCTATTGTCAACTGATCCTTCATGCAAACACACCTTCCATGCTACTGAAAAAGCGCCTTCCCGGCGCCTTTCTCATATCTCCAGGCCGCCGGTTTCCAGCAGCCTGGCCGTAAAGAGGATGCCGGATACGGTCTTGGAATCCTTGATGGTGCCGTCCATTACCATCTTAACCGCATCTTCCAGCTTATACTCAAACGCGTTTATAAACTCGTCATCGTCGGGGCTTGCCTCCCCCTTGGAAAGGCCTGTTGCCGCAAAGACATGCAGCACCTCATCCGAATAGGCCGCCGCCGGGTAGAGCGTCAGTATTTTCACCAGCTTGCTCGCGGTGTACCCGGTTTCTTCCTTGAGTTCCCTTGCGGCGCCCTGGGACGGATCCTCGCCCTCGTTGAGCCTGCCGGCGGGAAGTTCCAGCGAAACCTCCTCTATGGGCTTGCGATACTGCTTTACCAGGATTACATTTCCGTCCCCGGTTAAGGGAACAATCACCGAGGCTCCCGAGTGCCTTATTACATCCCGGTATGCCGTCTTGCCGTTGGGAAGCTCGACGGTCAGCCTCTCGAGGTCAAAAATAAACCCTTTGTGGATGGGTTCGGTCTTGATGGTTTTTTCGTAGTAATTCATTTATATACCTCTAATCGTTATTTATTATTCCGTCGGTTATGAAAAGCACGAGCGCATGCATGCAAAGTTACTGTGAAAATATTGCTTCGCGTTGCCCGCAATGACAATACCGTCGTGTCATTGCGGAAAAGCAGTGACAAAGCAATCCCAGGCCGCGCTCGCGATGACATTACGATTGTTGTTGCCTGCCGATCTCCCTGGCCCTCCTGGCGCATTCTGCCATGGCACGAATAACGGCGCTTCTGAAGCCGGCTTTTTCAAGTTCCGCAACGGCCTCTATGGTGGTGCCCGCAGGCGAGCATACCATGTCCTTGAGCTCTCCCGGATGCTTGCCGGTCTCCAGGACCATCTTTGCGGAACCCAGGACAGCCTGGGCGGCGAGCCTGTATGCCTTGTCCCTGGGTATTCCCGACTGGACCGCGGCATCGGCCATGGCCTCGATGAACATGAAGACATAGGCCGGGCTGCTGCCCGTTAACGCTGTTACCTCGCACATCAGGCTTTCTTCAAGCTCCTCGACCTTACCGGAGTAGCCGAAAAGCTCCATGACGCATTCCTTCTCATCGGCCGAAAAAGAATCGTCAAAGCATACGAGGGTCATCCCTTCCCCCACGAGGGCAGGGGTATTGGGCATGGTCCTCACGATCCGCGCCTTATCGCCGAGTATGCCCTTATACCATGATATGGGAAGCCCTACGACGATGGACACCAGTATCCTGCTGCCCAGCGCGTCCCTGATCTCCTCCAGGACCGCCTTGGCGTGCTTGGGCTTGACGGCGAGGAATACAATATCGGATGAGTTTACCAGTTCACTGTTGCTGCCGCACGGCGTAAGACCTGTTTCACCGGCAAGCTGCTCCAGGGCCGCCCGGTTGATGTCATAGGCAAACAGTCGGTATTTCCCGCCGGCGTTCCCTTTCGCTATTCCCCTTATCAGCGCCCCGCCCATGTTGCCTGTACCGATAAATCCAACTTTTACTGGCATATACCTTTACCTCCCTGCGCTATCGGCAGCCTGCGCGGCGATTACCAGCCGTCCATCAAGGATATCTGGTCGCTGTCTTCATCCCTGCCCAGGTATTGGATTCCCAGGTGCTCATAGGCAAGCCGGGTGGCTTTTCTTCCCCTGGGCGTTTTCTGTATGAAACCAAGCTGCAGCAGGAATGGCTCGTAGACGTCCTCTATGGTATCGGGCTCTTCGCCGGTCGAGGCGGCAAGGGTATCCAGCCCAACCGGCCCGCCATCGAATTTCTGGATGATGGTAAGAAGCACGTTCCTGTCCACGCTGTCGAGCCCCAGCTCGTCGATATCCAGCGCTTTCAGGGCATACTGCGTAACACTAAGGTCGATATGCCCGTCGCCATGGATCTGGGCAAAGTCCCTAACGCGCTTCAGCAGGCGGTTTGCGATACGCGGAGTGCCCCTGGACCGCCTGGCGATCTCCGTCGCGGCATCGGGATCGATTTCTATGCCCAGTATGGATGCCGACCGCTCCACGATCCTTTTCAGTTCGTCAGGGGTATAAAGATCGAGCCTGTTGATGATGCCGAACCTTTCCCGCAACGGGGAAGTAATAAGTCCTGCCCGCGTCGTTGCCCCCACCAGCGTGAACCTTGGAAGATCGATGCGGATGGACCGGGCGCTTGGTCCCTTTCCGATAATAATATCCAGCGCGTAATCCTCCATGGCCGGATAGAGGATTTCCTCAACCGTCCTGTTCAGGCGGTGTATCTCATCGATGAACAGTACATCGTAATCGCCAAGGTTGGTCAGTATGGCGGCAAGGTCGCCCGGCCTCTCGATGGCCGGACCCGAGGTTACCCTCAGGTTGGCTCCGAGTTCGTTGGCGATAATGCCTGCGAGCGTGGTTTTTCCCAAGCCCGGCGGACCGTAGAGAAGAACATGGTCCAGGGCTTCCTTGCGCTGCTTCGCGGCCCTGATAAAGACCTGGAGGTTCTCCTTCACTTTCTCCTGGCCTATGTATTCGTCCATTACGCGGGGCCTTAAACTTGCCTCGTCGAAATCGTCCTTCCTGAACTCACAGCCTACCAGGCGTTCTTCTTCCTGCAAATCTTTCACCTTCCCGGTCATATTGCCGCATTATCAAGGCTGCAGCATGGCCTTCAAGGCATCCCTGACTATGTTCTCCACCGTCTTCTCCTCGCTGTAGGCCGCGGCCACGGCCCTGTTGGCCTCTGAGGATGTATACCCCAGCATCAGCAGGGCGCTGACCGCCTCGCTCAGCTTCGAGTCGCCCTCGGCTTCGGCGGAAACGCCGGGCAGCCCGTCCGGGCCGTACATATCCTTGTACTCCCTCTTGAGCTTGTCCTTCAGTTCAAGGATGATTCTCTGCGCTGTTTTCCTGCCTATGCCCGGCGCCTTTACGAACCGGTCCACGTCGTCGGTCAGGACCGCAAGGCCGAACTGGGTGGGCGGTATGCTTCCGACCAGGGCCAGTGCCGCCTTCGGGCCAACCCCGCTCACCGTCAGCAGCTGCTCGAACATCTTGAGCTCTTCCTCGCTGAAAAAGCCGTACAGGTACATGCGCTCATCGCGCAGGCTGAGGCATGTGTAGACCTTTACCTCTTTCCCGAGCTCGCTCTGATGATAAAGGGGAGTCGGGGCCGTATACACCTGGTATCCCACTCCCCCTACCTCGACGATGATGCAGTCGGCCATCTTCTTCTTAAGTATACCCTTAAGATAGGCAAACATCATCAGTCACCGTGTCCCGAATAATTGTAATCCCTCATGCCAAGCTTTGCCTGTAGCTCTTCAACGAGGGTCCTGTAGGCTGAAAGTTCTTCCTTGAGCTCGCTGATAAGCTCATCCTTCATCTTGATGACCTCTATGAGCTCTTCCCTGCTCATTTCTTCCAGTTTGACCATGGCCGTCTACCTCCCAAAATTCGGCGGACCGCTTGACCCCGATTTGTCTTCTTTCTGGTAGAAGAACGTGTCAAGCGGCCTGAGGTTATATTTCTGGTAATTGATTATCTGCTCCGTGCTGCCGATAAACAGTATTCCGTTCGGCGCGAGGGCCCTGGACAGTTCCGCAAACAGGAAATCCTTGGCTTCCTCGGTAAAGTATATGAGCACATTCCTGCAAAGGATTATATCCTGGTCCTTCGGGAACGGGTCCTTCAGCAGGTTCAGATGCCTGAACTCCACGCACTTCTTGATATTATCGGATATGGCATACATATCCTTGTCCAGTTTCGTGAAGTACTTTTCCAGGAACTCGGGAGGAAGCTCCCGCACGTTCCTGTCGGGATATATACCCTTCTTTGCTTTTTCCATGGCATCATGATCGATGTCCGATGCCAGGACCCTGATCCTGTCAAGGGGCATGAACTTGCTGAGGATCATGACCACCGTGTAGGGCTCCTCACCGGTAGAGCATGCCGAGCTCCATATCTTTACATCCTCCGGCCTCTTTTTCATGCTGAACGCAAGAGGCAGGATCTTCTTTTCAAAGATCTGCCACTGCGCGGGATTGCGGTAGAACTCGGACACGTTTATGGTAAGGTAGCCGATGAATACGTCCCTCAATTCCTTATTTACCCTGAGTTCCTCAAGGAAAGACAGGAATGTGGAAAAACCGTGTTTTTCTGCAAATGATGTGATACGGCGCTTCATCTGCTTTTCCTTGTAGGAGTTCAAATCTATCTGGGAAAGCTTGTAAAACTGCGCCTTGAACTCCTCGTAGTCGTGGAATCCAACCATTTGACCCCCACACGTTTCCGGAAATCATGATAAGCAAAAAAAACTGCTATAAACAGCAAGACCGGTTTTTCCGGTCTTGCCTTATGCCAGGCAAGACCGTTTCGCACATGTCTTGCCGTATCCTTTGCGATAAGCCCCGTTATTGCTCATCGTCTTTCTTTTCATCTATATTGCCGTCGTCCTGGCCGGTTTTCTGTTCATCTTCCGGGGCGCCTTCCTGCTCATCCTGACCTTCTTCCCGGACGTCCGCCTCGCCGCTTTCGTCCTTTGGACCGGCTTCCCCGGCTGCCTTCTCTTCTTCCTTCTGATCGTCTTTCGTTCCGGTTTCCGCGGCTTGCTTCTTACCGGCCTTCTTCTCCTCTTTCTTTTCCTCTATCTTGTCCAGTTCCAATTCTTCTTTCTTTCCCTTAAGCAGGTCGCCTATGGTGTTGGTCATCTCCTCGGTATGCTCGGTGGGAACATCCTCCTCGGCGGTTTCGGGTTCCTTCTCGCCTTCGCGTACCGGATCGATGGGGTTAACCTCCTTGATGCTGAGGCTGATCTTCTTGATCTCCGGGTTGACCTCGATAACCTTCATGTCAACCTTCTGGCCCAGCGTGAGAACCTCGTCGGGCTTGCTCAGGCGGACATTGGAGATCTGCGAGATATGGACAAGCCCTTCAACGCCGTCCTCAAGCTCCACGAAGACCCCGAAGGGAACCATGCGCTTGATGGTGCCGGTTACCACGTCGCCAACACGGCACTTCTCCTCGATCTTGTACCAGGGATTGTCCTCCGCCTTCCTGTAGCCGAGGGAGATCTTCTTCTTTTCCCTGTCCACGCCGATAACACGGACGGTTACCCTGTCTCCCACCTTCAGGACTTCGGATGGATCGTTTATCTTCTTCCACGAAAGCTCGGATATGTGTATCAGGCCGTCAACACCGCCCAGGTCGACAAAGGCGCCGAATTTCGTGAGGCTCTTGACCGTGCCGGTGTATTCCTTGCCTTCTTCAACCTCGTTCCAGAAAGCCTCCGCCATCCTGTTCTTCTCCTCCTCGATGAGGAGCCGCGCGGAACCGACGATCCGGCGCTTGTTGGCCAGTTCGGTAATCCTGATCTTTATTTTCTTGCCGACATACGGGGAAAGATTCCTGACAAACCTGTCGCTTACCTGGGACGCGGGGATGAAGATCCTCATGCCCTTGTACTCGGCGACGAGTCCGCCTTTGACAACTTCCTTGGCCAGCACTTCAACGGGTTTTTCATTCTTGAACGCGTCTTCAAGCTCTTCGAAGCCGCGTATGGAATCAACCTTCTTTTTGGATAGTGCTACGTTGCCCTCTCCGTCGTTCAGCTTGGTGATAATCGCTTCAATCTCTGTACCAGGCTTCAGGTCTCTCTCGGGGTCGAAATCCGGGTCGTCGAGAAATTCTTCCAGCGGGATTATCCCGTCGGCCTTATATCCTAGATCAACGAATACATCATTGTTGTTGTATCCAATAATCTTTCCCTTCACGATATCGTTGGTCCTGAATTCCGTAAAACTTTCCTCCAAGGCCTTGCTGAAATCGATCTCGCCTTCCTGCCTGTTTGTAATGTCTTGCATGTGTAAAATAACCTCCTTGATTACCCAATCCGGTGTTGAAGCCCCAGCGGTAATCCCAACTGTCTTTATATTGTCAAGTGAGGGGAGCTCATCAGCATTCTCTATAAGATAAGTCCGCGGGCAGTTCTGCCTGCAGATTTCATATAGTTTCTGCGTGTTTGAGCTGTTCCGTCCTCCTATAACAATCATCGCGTCAGCTGTCCTGGATAGCTCAGCTGCTTCTGTTTGCCTCTCAACAGTGGCATTACATATTGTATCAAATTTTAAAGCGAATGCAAACTTTTTCTTAAGGGTTTCGAAGATGGCGTCATACCTCGACTGCCTGAACGTGGTCTGGGCCACGGAGCATATCTTCTCGTCGGAAACGGGCAGGTTTTCAGCCTCCTTTTCATCGGGTACAATCAAAGCTTTTCCCCCGCACCAGCCGTTTATTCCTTTTACCTCGGGGTGATCGGGGTTTCCGACGATGACGATCTTAAAGCCTTCGTCCTGTTTTCTCATTACGATCTCGTGGATACGCTTCACGTATGGACATGTTGCATCGATGATCGTGACCCCGCGCTGTTTCAGTGCTTCGTAGACATCCTTGCCTATGCCGTGGGCCCGTATGATGACGCAATCGTTCTCCTTAAGCCCGTCAATATCGTAAACAGGCTCGATGCCTTTTTCCCTGAGTGCTTCTATGACCTGAGAATTGTGGATCAGCTCTCCCAGGGTGAATACCCTTCCTTCACACCGGACATTGAACGCGGTCTTGACCGCCCTGTCCACTCCGAAGCAAAAACCTGAATGTCTGGCAACTATGATCTCCAAGTCCTATACCTCTGCCATCCTGTGTAATTATTGCCCCATAAGAGCATATATGCTGTCGATAATTTCTCCCGACACCCGGTAAAGCTCCTCCTTGGGATATGACTTCCCGGGGCCGATTCCGGCGGAGGACGTTACCCGGAACGGTTTCCCGAAGATAAGCTCCACCTTCCTGAAGGGCCTGAAATCGCCCTTTATAGCCACCGGCAGTATGGGCGCGCCGGAGTGCAGCGCAAACAGGGCGATGCCTGCTTTTCTCTTGTTCGGGTCCTTTTTCTTGGTCCGGGTTCCCTCGGGGAAAACCCCAACGATCTTTCCTTCCTCCAGGAGCCTGAAAACGGTCTTAACCGAGCCCACATCCCCCGTCCCGCGGCTGACCGGGAAAGCGCCGAGGCGCCTTATGATCCAGCCAAGCAGCTTGTTCCTGAAGAGCTCGGCCTTTGCCATGTAATGCACCTTTCTCTTTGGAACCTTTACGCCTATCAGGAACATGTCCAGCGCGGTGGGGTGGTTGGCGCAAAGAAGGACAGGGCCCTCGCGAGGTATGTTTTCCCTGCCGATGGTCTTTATCCTGTAAAAGAGCTTGAAATATATGATGAACAGTACCTTGCCAATGCTGTACAGCATTTTCAGCCAAACCTCTTCCTGACCATTTCCATTATGATCGCCACGAGCTCGTCTACGCTCTTCCCGGTGGAATCGATGACGATGGCGTCATCCGCTTTTTTAAGGGGCGAATGCTCCCGCGTGCTGTCGTTGTGGTCCCGCTCCTGTATCTCGGCCACGAGTTCCTCGAAGGTCTTGTCCAGGAGCCCTTTTTCCTGGAGCTCGAGATAGCGCCTGCGGGCCCGTTCTTCGGCCGTAGCGGTAAGGAATATCTTGAGCCCCGCATCAGGAAGCACCTTGGTCCCGATATCCCTGCCGTCCATTACCACGGGATTGTTCCTGGCTATCTCCTGCTGCAGGGCCACGAGCCTTGTCCGGACCTCGGGAAAGGCCGACACATTGGAGGCGCCCATGGAAACCTCGTTGGTGCGGATGGCCGAGGAGACATCCTCCCCGTCAAGGTAGATCCTCTGAATTCCGTCGTGGTAATCCACCGAGATATCTATGTCAGGCATGATGCGCGAAACGCCTTCACGATCCCTGGTATCTATTCCGAGCCTTATAGCCTTAAGCGCTACCGCCCGGTACATGGCCCCCGTGTCTAGGTAGATGATACCAAGCTCTTGGGCGATCCTTCGGGCCAGGGTGCTCTTTCCCGCGCCCGAGGGGCCGTCTATTGCTATTTTTATGTCTTTCAAGATGTCATCCTCCATTTGCCGAACGTGTATTGATTTGGCATTTTACTCTTTACATACGCGTTATACGGGCTGCGGCGGATCATACAGCGCGGTGCCCGATGCCGATGGCCACGTCGTTGAGGTGGAGTAGCCCGATGCCGAAGAACACGGCGACGCCCACATGCTCGCCGCTTCTCGCCACGGCGATCTTCCCGCCCACATTCAGGCCTATTGCCTTCTGCATGACCTGGGAAAGGGCTTCCCGGGCTGCGCCGGCCACGGCGCCCTCCTCGGCGTGGGATTCAGCGATAACCCCTTCCCGCTTGGCCGATACCACGGCGCGTTCAATGATCCGGGTTACCGAGCTTATGAACTCCCCGCCGTAATCCACGGCCGAGGTCTTTATGCCCGATTCCGCGTATTGCTTCTGCAGCGCTTTTTCCTCTTCCCTGCCGCTTGTCAGGGCCATCTGTATGGCAGCCTTGACGACTTCCTTGCTGCCAAAATCCATGTGGCTCATACCCCCTGCCTCCGTCCATTAACTTGATTATATTGGAAAACATACGGCAGGACAAGGGTGCGGATTAACAAAACTTTACGGGTCGGCAGCGATAACAAGGGACATGATCGGTTACAGCGGCAAGGGTGCGCCAAAGCACACTTTACCGGTCAGTTCCTTATTGTCACCTTCATTACGCGGTTCATGCCCGGGCTGATCCTTACGGCGTTTTCCCGCATATCGTCATGAAGGCCGCTGCTCTTCTCGGAAATGTAGACATGGAAGGCCGGCGCCGCCTTGGCCGCATGTATCTCCACAACGTCCCCGTCGGACAAATTCAGTTTTACGGGAAACCTCTGGATAACCATGACATTCCGGCCGTTTACGTAGAGGGAGGCGCTGTTCGCGGCATACTCCCCCAGGATGTTCAGCACGACGTATCCCTTATCGATAATCGACTGGTAGTTTTTTATCGGTTCGCCGTTCAGTTCGTCGGTCCGAAGTTCGGCCCCGCAGGGCAAAAGGAGCATGAACTGGACGGTGACAAGAATCATGACCATGAGAACCGAAAGAAACTTAAGGAAAAAATCCATAAAACCACCCGGATGCATGGATATTTTTATTTTTTCCATGCCCGCGGCGGTCAATACGACTGACCGGGAAATGTGGATAATCATTCACATTATGCTGCTTCCTGCGGTATAGCCGGTGGACAGGGCGATGGTCAGGTTAAACCCGCCGGTATAGGCATCCACATCGATGATCTCGCCGACAAAATACAATCCCTTTACAAGCTTCGATTCCATGGTTTTCGGGTCAATCTCCCCGGTCTTAATCCCGCCGGCAGTCACGATGGCCTCGGAAATTGGCCTTGACCGGGAAACGGTAAGCCGGATGCCTTTAAGAAGCGATACCATCCTCTGCCGCTCCCGGCGGGTTACCTGGTTCACGGGCTTATCGGGAGGTATTTCGAGGAGTTGGATAAATACCGGGATGAAGCTCCTGGGAAGAAGCTCGTAGAGCGCATTTGACAGGTGTTTCCTTGAAAACTTATCGAAATCCCTCTGTATCCGCCTGTCGAGCGCTTCCTCGCTCAGGGCGGGCTTCATGTCGATAACGAGGACTGATCCGGAAAAACCGCAGTCCAGTATATGCCTGCTTGCGCTCAGGACCAGCGGACCCGAGACCCCGAAATGGGTGAAGAGCATCTCCCCCAGTTCCTCGAAGACCTTTTTCCCGCTGGGATCGTACACGGTCAGCGTTATGTTCTTAAGTGTCAGCCCGCTTACCTGGCGCACCCAGGTTTCAACGGTTTTCAGCGGTACCAGCGAAGGCCTTGGCTCCGAAACGGAGTGCCCCAGTTCCCGCGCCATCCTGTAGCCATCGCCCGTCGATCCGGTGAGCGGGTAGGACATCCCGCCGGTGGCCAGGATGACCGCGTCCAGTTCCCAGGACTCCCCGTTTTCCAGGACGACGCCTCTTACCCTGCCCTCTTCGGCAATAATCTCCCTTACGCTCGAATTGTACTTTATAATAGCCCCGTTTTTCACGGCGAAACCAACCAGGGCTTCGCGTATATCGGAAGCCTTGTCGGATTCGGGAAACACCCTGTTTCCCCTTTCGGTCTTGAGCCTTACGCCGAGGCCGCTGAAGAAGTCCATGATATCATGGTTTGAGAAGCGGCTTAGAGAGGAATAAAGAAACCTGCCGTTACCCGGTATGTTTTTTATAAGCTCGTCCTTCGGGCAGGCGTTGGTTATGTTGCACCGTCCCTTGCCCGTTATCATGAGTTTCCGGCAGGCCTGCCTGTTTTTCTCGAACACGAATACCGAATGCCCAAGCCCGGCTGCCCGGCCGGCGGCCATCAGCCCGGCTGGGCCCGCGCCAATTATGCCGACACGCTTCTTGCCCAAAACGGTGTACCTCCGGCTGTTAATCGCTGCTCAGCGAGGACTGGCGATCGTCGCTTTCGTAGATCTGGTACTCTTCCCATATCGTTTCCAGCTTCTCCAGCGTGGAGTGTATCTGTTCCTTGCGCTTGAGTCCTATGGCGACGATCAGCGCGTTTATCAGGCTCAGCGGCGCGACGAGGGAATCTACAAAGGACGCCATGTCGCTCCTAGCCAAGAGGCAGTAATCGGCATGTTTTGCTATCGGCGAGGTATAATTGTCGGTTATGGCTATAACCGTGGCGCCCTGCTTGCTGACAAATTCCATGGCCTTGGCGGTCCTCCTGGAATAGCGGGGAAAGCTGATTCCTATGACCACGTCGCCCGTCCTGGCGTTGACGATCTGCTCGAACATCTCGCTGACACTTGTAGTATGCACAAGTCTTACGTTTTCAAAAATCAGGTTGAAGTAAAAGCCCAGGAAGCTGGCAAGGGCTGCCGAGCTTCTTACACCGAGGATATATATCCTCTTGGCGTGGAGTATCGCGTCTACGGCGGCGTTGAAGCTCTCCTCGTCGGCGTCCTCCAAGGTCGCGCGCAGCTTGTTGATGTCGGACTGGATCACGCTTTTCATCACGTTGTTTGCGTCGATCTGGCTGGAAGACACCTCGAGCCGCTGGGCGGAAGTGAGCTTGCTCTTTATTATCTCCCGAAGCGCCTTCTGGAGCTCGGGATAGCCGTCGAAGCCCAGCTCGGTTGCAAAGCGAACCACGGTCGATTCGCTGACGCCAACCTCGCTGCCAAGCCTTGCCGCGGTCATGAAAGCAGCCTTGTCGTAACGCTCGATGATATAGGAGGCGATCAGCCTCTGTCCCTTGCTGAAGTTGGGGAAACCTTCCTTTATCCTGTTGATAAGGTCGTTCATATCACACCTCGGAAAAAATGCAACCTGGGAATAAACTACTTTCAGGCGCATATTCTTAAATAAAAGGAAAAAAGGATCCGAACAACCGTGCTTCAATTCTAAGAATACCGCTTCTCAACAAAAAAATCAAGATATCGCCGGTTATCCCTGTTTTTGAAAACGGCGGACAGTCACTTTACTAATGTGCAACCCTGAAGTTCCGGACTTGCAGATAGGCGTTAAGAAAAATACCTGTGTCACGCGACGACCCCCGAGCATATATTATACTTGCGACACCGTTGCGAGGTATACCAGATGCTTCCTGCCCCTTTGCGGACATTATGTACCAGGCTGCTGCCACGGCATCGCTTCGTCGGCTTCATCACCGGCCCGCAATCCTTTCCCCAGCCCCTTTCCGCAGAGGATGAACTGCGCCTTGTCAACGCCTGCAGAAGGGGCGACGAGGACGCCAGGAACCTCCTGATCGAGCACAACCTAAGGCTTGTCGCCCATGTGGCGAGAAAATATTCGGTAAGTTCAGCAGATTCGGACGATCTTATATCCATAGGAACCATCGGACTAATAAAGGCCGTTTCAAGCTATGACCCGGAGAAAGGGATCAGGCTTGCCACATACGCCGCGCGGTGCATCGAGAACGAGATCCTGATGTACCTTAGGGCATCCAAGAAGCTTCAGAACGAGGTGTCCCTCAATGAACCGCTCGGCACCGACAAGGAGGGTAACGAATTACCCTCAAGATGTTATAAATATTTATATCCTTATTGGACAAGGAGCCTTATTGGCTCCTTACATCTTATATAATACCCATCTCACAGTGTCCTGGTGGAAAACCAACTCATAGCGTTTTTCGATGCCGTTTATGACAGATGCACAGGTAAACCGTACCAAATCTTTACCATGGATAAGGTTAATTCTTTTATAAGGCGCAATAATACTGAATTATAAGTTCTACGAAAATCGCGTGTACCCATTAAGTACCCATTAAGCGAAGCTTTGCGAGATATTATGGCATCAAATTATATCTTGCTTAATCTCCATTGAGTAGTATCGGGATAAAAGGCCAGCTCATAGAAAAAGCCCAGCACTAAGCCGGGTATTTTTACATAAAAAAACACCCCCGGGATTAACCGGGGGTGTTTTCGTTCTCAACATACTTTCGGAAGCCAGAGGCCACAGCCTGGGCCAGTTGCTCTATATGGAGATGCTCCTTGCAAGTGTCGAGCGGGATAAGCTCCACGATGACCGTACAGGTAGATCCGGTATTCTTGTGCATAGCGTAATAGTCTACTCCCGGTATGTTCGGGTTTTCCCTACTGAATACCCTTTCCTGGAGGCCAGTCACTTTCCCGAGCTCCTTGCATATGTATTCTGCAAGCCGCTTCCCTTTTGCCGAGTGGATCGAATGGATGCACTCGGTCCGTCTCCCTGCGTTCATATTCAAGTGAATAGACAGGCAATAGTCATATTTGTTCTTGACTAGCGCCTCCCTGGGACCGCCGATCGGAAGGTCCACATCCTTGTCCCTGGTGAGTGCCGGGTTGAATTCCTTCAGAAGCTCCTTCAGGCGGAGAGCCACAGGCAGGGTCAGATCCTTTTCCCGGTACCCTCCGGATACGCCGCCGGGATCCGATCCGCCATGGCCAGGATCAATGATGAGTGTGGGCAACTTCTTTGTAGGTTGTTGTGCTTGCTGCTGTTGAAACTTTGTGAGCTCTGCCCAGGTCTTTGGCCCGACTATACCATCCACCGTCAGGTTTCGGGCTCGCTGGAAGGTTGTCACTGCATTGTATGTATTGGCGCCAAAGTCACCATCTGCTCCGGTAGATCCGCAGTTATATCCGTGATGGAGCAGGAGCCGTTGCAACAGGTTCACCCATACGCCTTTTGAACCCTTTTTCAGAGTGGGGAGTTCACTTTGGGTGTACTTTCTATACCCAACGAATATATTCCCCAGGCTCCGGCCGTCATAGCTCTTGTTGATGAGCTGGTCGCCGACCATGATGGCAGAACTGCCGCCGCCGTCCAGGTTCGCAGCATCACGGAGACCTTCAGCCTTGGCTACTTCTCTCTGTTCGCTGGAGGTCAGGCCTTTTTCAGTCAGGCCCCGGCCATCTGCAGCGATAAATACAATCGTTCCGTCAGCTTTCTGGCCAAAGAATGTCCGGGGATTCTTGCCGAGGATACTGGAGAAGTGCTGCTCATTGTCATAGCAGAACTGGCCACCACGAAGAAGCATATAAGATGTCCCGACACTGAATTCCACGCCGGCTGGAATTTCGGGCTCAAAATAGAAACGTCCATCTTTGTAGCCGACATTGATGAAGGCATCACCGAGGCTATCGCCGATTGATTCCGATGACGGATCCCCGGTGTTGAAAAACGCACGATTTACTCGGAGCCAGGTCACTTCGTCGAGTTTGGGATCCCCGAATATCTTGCTGATCTGTTCCCTCTTTCCCGGGATTCCGGGGGTATCATCAAGACGGATCTCAGTGGGTTGGAACTCTACGATATGACAGGTGGTGTTGAAATACCTTTTACTCGTTACCTTCATCCGTATTCCCCTTCCCTTTTAAAATGTCCCTGATGTCTGGTATCTTCCCCTGATCCAGTGCTTCACCCGCTTTATCCGCTGCGCTCTCGATAACTCTGGGAACCTTGTTGCCGAGTTTTTTGATGTTTTCAAGCATAGACCTGAACTCATGCACAGCATTGTAGCCTGTAAAAATACATCCGAAAAACGGAATGTCATAAGTAATGCCGAAATACCGAGCTACACCCATAACCAGCAGGTCCAGGACAAACAGTGCTAAGATGCCAACTATGGCCCCGCCCTTTTTGAAAATGGCATGCCTCGCCTTTTCCTGGCTGTACGAATTAGTTTGGTGTGCATACAGTAACCCTGTCGCAAGGTTGGCAAAAAGCCCAATCGCGTAAATAATGGCAACAACAACAATGACCTGCCAGCTCGCTATTGCTGCGGCAAGTATGAGCCCGAACAGACCGCCGGATATTCCGGTTGCAATGTTTTCTTTCATAGCACTCGCCTCCATAATACATGAAATAGGACCCGGATATCGGGTCCTTACCCAAAATGCATAATAAAAAAAGACGGTAAACCCGCCATCTCTGTAGATGTATGTTGACTTTTATGCAGCGTCATAATCTTCTCCCGTGATCTCTTTGTACTGTTCACGGGTAATGACGCCCTTTTTTACAGCCATCCGAACCATTTCCTTAGACCAAAGGCCCCTCTCGTAATTTTTTTTCACCATATCGAACATCCCGCATCAACCTCCTTACTCTACATCTGGCAACATCATCATGTTCTGGAACTCAAGCGCCGCTGCAATTCTTTCCTCGGATGTCGGTTCTGGTTCGGGCGGGTTTTCTTCCCAATATGAAATAGCATCAAGCACTTCTTGGTCTGTCATTGTATCTGTAATGGGAGCGCCCAACCTCTTGTAATGTTCCTTTGTTGCTTCAAATTCCATGAAAACACCCATGTTAATTGGAGCATCACAAATAATATATTTTATACCGCTAACTGCTGCCGCTGGATAACGTTCAAACACT
>Ga0134101_1001143_pt1 | contig 22773 bp, 19 predicted proteins | sample 12_3_2metaG_FD_94446 | JGI IMG/M metagenome (GOLD analysis project Ga0134101, IMG submission 94446) | Switchgrass degrading microbial communities from high solid loading bioreactors in New Hampshire, USA - 12_48_3.3_201_A2 metaG | ecosystem: Engineered > Bioreactor > Semi-continuous > Anaerobic...
ACAACAACCGCCGAAGCAAGGCAAAGCTGAAGGGCCTGCCGCCTGCTCTTCACAGGCAACAAGCCCTCTCGGTTGCTTGACTTTTTCTATTTACATTTTGTCTAACTTTTTGGGGTCACTTCACACCCGATTGCGGCTTTGCTTTACGCAATCGGGTGTTTTTTATCAAAACCGAATTTCACCTTTCGCCCCGTGCAACAATAGACTGGTGGGGAGGTGAAAGCTCTTGGAAAGACTAAAAGGCAATCTGATGCTGCTGCTCAGCGCCCTCATATGGGGTACGGCCTTCGTAGCCCAGAGGTCTGGTATGGAACATATCGGCCCCTTCACCTTCAACGCGATACGCTGCTTTATCGGCGGGCTGGTCCTGCTGCCGGTAATATTCTTTATGGGCGCGGCGAAGAAGAGGCTGGAAGGGGACGGGCGCGCAAAAAAAGGGACGCGCGCGCTCGTATCGGGGGGCGTTTTGTGCGGAGCTGTGCTCTTTGTCGCAAGCTCGCTCCAGCAGGTGGCGCTCGTTCACAACGCGGCGGGAAAGACGGGCTTTATCACTTCGCTTTACATCGTGTTCGTGCCCGTGCTACACCTGTTCATCGGCAAAAGGGCCCCCCTCAACGTCTGGCTTAGCGTCGTGATTGCCGTTGTAGGGCTTTATTTTCTCTGTATAACGGATGAGCTTTCAGTAAGCGGCTGGGATTTGCTCGTGCTGCTCAGCGCCCTCGCCTTTGCGGTCCATATCCTTGTAATCGACCACTACTCGGGGAGAGTGGACGGCGTGAAAATGGCCTGCATACAGTATTTTGTCTGCGGAGCCCTGTCCCTTGTTCCGATGCTCGCCCTGGAAACGGTAAGACCCTGCGAGCTTATACGGGTCTGGCTCGAGCTTGTTTACGCCGGCGCCTTTTCCTGCGGAATAGCCTTTACGCTTCAAATCGAGGCCCAGAAGTACACTGAGCCCGCGCTTGCCTCGCTGCTGATGAGCGTCGAGGCGGTATTTGCGCTCCTGGCCGGGCTCCTGCTGCTCGGAGAGAAGCTTACAAGGCGCGAATGGCTCGGCTGCCTTATAATGTTTACGGCAATACTGCTCTCCCAGATGCCGAAAAAGAGGCTTTGGAGCGGAGATTAGCCAGCCTTATCCTCGTCCATCCGGGAAAGCACGATGTTGTAGCCGTCGGCTCCGTATTTAAGGCAGCGGTTGACCCTTGAAATTGTCGCGGTGGAGGCTCCGGTCTCCTCTGCTATCGTGCTGAAGGTCGCGCCCTCTCTCAGCATTTTCGCGACCTGCAGCCTCTGGGCTATGGATTTGATTTCGTTGATTGTGCATATGTCCTCAAAGAAACGGTAGCACTCCTCGAGGTTCTCAAGGCTGAGAATGGCGCGGAAGAGAGCGTCCACCTCGGGGCTTTTCATCTTGCTTTCGTACATATCGCACCTCGTTAAAGTTTATTATATCGCTCAAACCGCTGTAATCTGGCTTTTTACAATAAGGTAAAACTGCCTGAGATAAGGAATGTTCATTGCCAAGGCTTGCAAAGAGCAGCAAAAACGCACCGCAAGGGGCCTGGCAAGGCTGCCTGACGGTGATTAAGAAGCGCCGCAAGGAAGCGACGCTGGAAAAGGGCATATTTCAATGTTAACGATAATTCCTATATTCAAGGAAATTAGGCTTTATAAGCAGTTTTTTTCGTTTGGAGGCCAATAAGCCGAAGATTATGCATCCGACAAATGAAAAGAAGATATAATCAACGGTGAACCATGGGGCGGCCTGGTCTCCGCCGCGGCTGATACGGTACATCAGCCCGGGCAAATCCCATATGCCTATACTGTAGATCATGGAGCTGAGCGCCAGTATCGCGACTTTCTCAGTGAGCCAGATAAGAAGCATTGCCGTTAATGTCTCGATAAGCCGGTGTTTTCTGAGACGAAAAACCGCGCGGTAATACAGCGCCCCCGCGGTGAACGGCAGCACAATAAGAACTATCTTGAAGAGCAAAAGAGCGGATTTGCTTCCGATAACAGGAATGCCGGGCCTGCTATCGTAAGTAAAACCTAACAGCCCTAAAACAAGGAAAGAGAATATATAGGCCAATCCCGCAATAAGAACACCAGCTATAGCCTTGCGCCAAAAGAAACCCTTTTGATTGGATTTCGAGAGCAAATCGCCCCGCCTGTCCATACGATTTTGAGCATCCACGCTCTTCACCCCAATCTAAGCGGTTATTCCTGCCGAAAAGAGGCTTAACCCGCCTTATCCTCGTCCATTCGGGAAAGCACGATGTTGTAGCCGTCCGCGCCGTATTTAAGGCAGCGGTTGACCCTCGATATTGTCGCGGTGGAGGCCCCGGTCTCCTCTGCTATCGTGCTGAAGGTCGCGCCCTCTCTCAGCATTTTCGCAACCTGCAATCTCTGCGCTATGGATTTGATTTCGTTGATTGTGCATATGTCGTCAAAGAAACGGTAGCACTCCTCAAGGTTCTCAAGGCTGAGAATGGCGCGGAAGAGAGCGTCCACCTCGGGACCTTTCATCTTGCTTTCGTACATATCGCACCTCGTTCAAGGTTATATTTTTATGTTAATGCTTTAAACCGATGTAGTCAAGCTTTTTGTTGAAACGGGCGGACTTCGTAAGATTCCGGCGAAAAATCGGTCTTTTTAGGCGCAAAGCCTAAACTTCTGTTCCGGACCGGCCATTTATGAATCGCCCCTCTCCGCAGGCGCCGGCCAAGGCAGCGATTATGTTGACATTTCAGGCTTTTTACTGTATTAATTTAGAGTAAAGCTTTGTGGAAATAATTTAAATCGGTTATAATAGAGATGCATTATCTTAACAGGAGTTGTGGCTTGTGAATTCAAAAGACGCCGTTGCGCCTATTTATTCGCAGATTGCCCTGGATATTGCCCTGCGAATATCCCGCGGTGAAATCAAGGAAAAGACGAAGCTGTACGGCCGTTCGGTTCTCGCCTCGCAGTACGGCGTTTCGCCCGAGACGATACGCCGCGCCATGAGGCTGCTTGAAGATATGGAGGTTGTGGAGACCCACGAGAGCAGGGGCTCGGTGGTTATTTCCAAGGCGAAGGCGCAGGAATATGTCGATAAGTTCAGCGAGTATAACGACATCCGCGCAAAGCAGCAGAGGCTAAAGGAACTGCTGCAGGAGCAGGAGAGGCTCTGCCGGCAAATCATCGAGGCCGCGGACTCAATAGTGCGAATCAACGAGCATTTTACGATTACCCTGCCTTTCCACATATATGAAGAGACCATCCCGGCCACTTCGCCGCTCATCGACAAGACCCTTGAGGAGACCCGTTTCTGGCAGAAGACAAGGGCGACGATTATCGCGTTGCGCCGCGGGGACCAGATTATCCTGTCCCCGGGGCCCTATGCCACGCTCATGGCGGGCGACATAGTGATGTACATAGGGGACACTAAGAGCGTCGAGGCCGTCATATCCTTCATCAGCAACGGCTGAAATTCGAGGCTGAACATTTAAAATACGCGGCCATAATCTGCTTTTCGGCAGATTATGGCATTTTTTATGTTTGACAAACGACAACTTATAATTTATAATCAAGTTGTCGCTTTGGTTAACGTTATCTGGCTTGCGACTGGAGGTTCCTATGATTGCTTTTCGGAATGTGTGCAAGAGTTACGGGCGTAAACTCGTTCTCGATAACCTGAGTTTCGATATTCAGGAGGGGCAGTTTGTCATACTTATCGGCCCCAGCGGCTGCGGCAAGACGACAACCTTGAAGATGATTAACCGCCTGGTCAAGCCCGACAGCGGCGAAATCTACATAAACGGCATCAATATCATGGAGCACAACCCGGTCGAGCTTAGGCGCAGCATAGGCTATGTCATACAGCAGATTGGCCTTTTCCCGAACATGACGGTAGAGCAGAACATATCGATTGTGCCGAGGCTGCTTAAATACCCAAAGGAGCGCTGGAAGGCGATAGCCAGGGAGCTCCTGGAAATGGTGAACATGCCCTACGAGGAGTATGCGCACAAGTACCCATCTGAGCTCTCGGGCGGGCAGCAGCAGAGAATCGGCGTCCTGCGCGCCCTCGCCGCCTCGCCTCCGATTGTGCTGATGGACGAACCCTTCGGAGCCCTGGACCCCATCACGAGGGACGCCCTGCAGGAAGAGGTGAAAAAGCTCCAGAGGAAGCTTAAGAAGACCATCGTCTTCGTCACCCACGACATGGAGGAGGCGCTGAGACTCGCCGACACCATAGTGTTCATGCACGACGGCAAGATAATACAGATGGCCTCGCCCGAGGAGATGCTGCGCAACCCGGCAAGCGACATAATCAGAGAGTTCATGGGTAGGCATATTAATGGCCGGGGAGCGGCCGAGCTCTATGTGGAGGACGTAATGCGCACCCGTGTCCTGAAGGTGCCAAAGACCATCAAGGTCTTAGAGTGCCTCGACCGAATGGACAGATGGCAAGTCAACTCGGTAATCGTCGTAAACGAGGACGATACATACGCCGGAACCGTGCAGCTTGAGACGATTCGGGAATACGGCAAGGCCGGTCATGAGATAGGGGAGCTCGTTTCTCAGGACACGCCGACCGTTTCGCGGCACAGCAGGGCGCAGGAGGTCCTCGATCACCTGCTGAACTCCCCGTACAAATACGTGGTGGTGTTAAACGAGGACCGCACGGTAGCGGGCCTGATAACCCCGACGAGCATGACCAAGGCCATCGGCGAAGCCTTATGGGGAGTTAAATCATGAATTTTATCGAGTTTGTGAGCAGAAACAGGGCGGTGATACTGTCCAGTCTGGTGCAGCACATTTATCTCGTGTGCGTCTCCGTTTTCGCAGGGATTCTGGTTTCCATCCCCGCCGGGATTCTGCTGTCCAGGCACAGGAAAATCGCAGATAAGATTCTGGCCGTCGTGGGCATAGTGCAGACGATTCCCGGCCTGGTTATGCTCGGATTTGCGCTGCTGCTCTTCGGCGTAGGCAACACCCCGGCCCTTGTGGTTTTGTCCGTGTACTCGATTTTGCCGATACTGCGCAACACCTATACGGGGCTGACCGAAGTCCAGCCGGGTCTGATAGAGGCGGGGTACGGAATCGGAATGACCTCCTCCCAGCTTCTTTTCAAGGTCCAGCTGCCGCTGGCTCTGCCCTCGATAATCAGCGGAATCAGGATTTCCACAGTCTATATCGTGAGCTGGGCGGCGCTGGCCGCGCTAATCGGCGCAGGCGGGCTCGGTGATTTGATCTGGACCGGGCTGTCTACATACAACACAAACTACATCCTGGCGGGCGCGATTCCATCGGCAATCCTCGCGTTTCTGTTCAGCGGCCTTATTGGCGCGGTGCAGCGCCTTGCGACCCCGCGCGGGCTTAAAGAGGTGAAGCACGATGAGTAATTTGGCGCAGTACATTATAGAGCATCTTTTTATAGTCCTCATAGCGACGGGAATCTCGGTCGCGATAGGTGTTGTGCTCGGGATAATCTCCTACTGGCTGCGCTTTGCAGCGCAAATCATCCTGTGGTTTTCCGAAACGATACAGACGGTTCCGGCCCTTGCGCTGCTTGCGATACTCATGGTGATTTTCGGACTAGGCAACGCAACGATTATAGCAGGGCTCACGCTCTACGCCCTGCTGCCGATTGTGCGGAATACTTACACGGGTTTGACCTCCGTCCCGGCGCCGATTAAGGAGGCGGCGCGGGGAATGGGCATGTCGAAGCTGCAGCGCCTGTTTCTGGTCGAGCTGCCGCTGGCCTTCCCGCTGATTTTCTCGGGAATCAAGATTTCGGTCGTTAACTCTCTCTCAATCGCGGTAATGGGCGTGCTGATTGGCGCGGGCGGGCTCGGCTTCCCGATTTACCGCGGAATCCAGACCCAGAACTTCAGGCTTATAATGAGCGGAGCGTTACCGGTTGTCGTAATGGCGGTTTTGTTTGATTATCTGATGAGCCTCATCCAAAAGCGCTTGACCAAGCATTGAATATTAATTTAATTATGAAAGGAGTGGTTCTTTGAAGTCGGCAAGAAGGAAAATCATCGCGTTGGCGATGGTACTGGTTCTGGCGCTTACCTTCGCGCTTGCAGGCTGTTCCTCATCCTCAGATAAGAAGATTACCATAGGCTCAAAGGACTTTACCGAAAACACCGTGCTGGGCGAGATTTTCGCACAGCTAATCGAGGCAAAGACGAACCTCAAGGTTGAGCGCAAACTGAGCATGGGCGGAACCTTCGTCAATTTTGAGGCGATAAAGAACGGGCAAATCGACATCTACCCCGAGTATACCGGCACGGCCCTGACCGCCCAGCTTAAAATGGACGTGTTAAACGACCCCGACGAAACATACCGCATAGTATCCGAAGAATTTGACAAGCAGTTCAACATCAAGTGGCTGAAACCCCTCGGCCTTAACAACACCTACACTCTCGCGGTTACGAACGAGGTCTACGAAAAATACGGCATCGAGACCTTCAGCGACCTTGCCGCAATTTCGGAGAACCTTATATTCGGAGCGGAGCACGAGTTCTTTGACCGCCCGGACGGCTTCGACGGCCTTGTCGAGACTTACGGGATGAAGTTCAAGGGCGAGCCCAAGAAGATGAACGTATCCCTCAAGTATCAGGCCATAGGCAACGGCGAGATTGACGTGACCGACGCCTTCGCAACCGACGGGCAGATTATGCAGTACAATCTGAAAATCCTCAAGGACGACAAGCTCTTCTTCCCGCCGTATTACGCCGCTCCGATAATCCGCAAGGAAACGCTGGAAAAGCACCCCGAGCTTGAGGAAGTGCTGAACTCGCTCGCCGGTCTTCTTGACGATGCGACGATGACCGAGCTGAACTATAAGGTGGACGTTCAGAATCAGGATATAAAGGCAGTCGCACAGGAATTCCTTAAAGGAAAGGGCTTAATCTGATAAATAAGGCGCAAACTGCCGTGAATAATATACGGCCGCACGACTCAAGGTGCGGCCGTATTATTTTATAAAATGAATGTCGCAGCTGTTGGAGAAAAAGCCTAAGCTGAAGCGGCCGCCGCCCTCAAAAAGCCGCCTTTCTCAGATTCCGGCAATTCTCTAATAAACAGAAAGCCCGCTTGAATAACTGGGTGGGTAGCTTCCGGGGAGGGAGAGGAGATGTTGAGTATATGGCGATAGTTGACATATCAACGAAAAATATAATATAATTGACATGTCAACTATAGGAGGGCGCTATGAACACAATAGGTAAAAATATAAGCATCCTTTTCCGCCAGTTAAATCTCTTTTTAAACAGGGAACTTGCCGATACGGACCTTACCGCGACGGAGCTTATGTATCTGGGCTCCCTGTTCGCGGGAGACGGTGTTACCCAAGATGAGCTTGCAAGAGAGCACTGCATCGACAAGGCGGCCACCGCCAGAACGATTCAGGGAATGGAGAAAAAAGGCTATGTAGTAAGGAAGACGGACCCCTCGGACAAACGGGCCAAGCGCGTCTATCTAACGGAAAAGGCGCAGCTCTACAGGGCTAAAATCGAGGAGGTCCGGAAGAAGTGGCGCGCCATAATCGATACCGGCATGTCGGAAGCGGAGTTTGCAATTTTTGAAAGGCAAATCAGGGCTATAACCGAGCGTGTGAAAGCGGCGATTAAGAGCGAGCAGCTTGGTGATACGCCGAGAGATTACCACGGCTTAAGGAGGGATAAACGCCATGACGATGAAAGATGCGATGAGATCGAGACATACCGTGCGCAAATATCTTGACGACCCGATTCCCCCTGAGATTATCGAAAAGCTAAGGGCCCGGGTCGCCGAAAACAACGAGAAATACGGACTCGATATCAAGCTGCAGATAAACGATGAAAGTGTGATAAGCCCTGCTGCGGTCAGGCTGCTTTTTACAAAAAATGTTAAGAACTATTTTCTCCTTGCAGGCGACCCGGCGCCCGATTTGGATGAGAGACTCGGCTATTGCGGGACGGACCTCATGCTTTATGCCCAGACGCTCGGCCTGAACACATGGTGGGTGGGCGGAACATTCAATAAAAAGACCACTTCGGAGCTTGCCGGCGGGAAGAAGGTTGTCGGAATAATCGCCGTCGGCTACGGGGCGACTCAAGGCGTTCCTCACAGGTCAAAAAAGCCTAAGAAGGTAAGTTCTTATGAAGGAGAGGCTCCGCAATGGTTTAAGGACGGCGTGGAGGCCGCCCTTCTGGCGCCTACGGCGGTCAACAGGCAGGCCTTCTTTATCAAAGGAAGGGGCAGGGAAGTTTCAATAACCTACAATAAAGGCAGTTTCGCCGGCGTCGACCTCGGCATTGTGAAATACCACTTTGAACTCGGCGCGGGCAAAGAGAACTTTGAATGGGGAGATTGAAAGCCGCCCTCGCAACCGTATGAAACGCGAAGGCCGCGTCTCCTCTTGCCTGAGCATGAAAAAACCTCCTGTCGCTTCCATTCCGCGACAGGAGGTATCTTTTTTGATATGTCCGTTTTATCTTTGTCCTGACATAGCGCCGCATGGGCGGAGTAGTCCGTCGAACGGAAATTCGGTGCCTTTCGTTTAGGCGCACAAGTACACCGCTTCCTTCCCTCGAAAATCCTAGATTTAGAGATTATGAATATGCTCTTCCATTTCCTTTGCGGCAGCATTAAAATCATTCTTTTTAATGTAGTCTAAAATGCGTTCATGGGATTGTAAAGACTGGCGATTTGAATCGTTCTGCTCATGTAAGATGTACTTTGGGAAGCTGTTCCATAGTTTCTGAATCATCTCAATCAGAAGGGGAGAGGAGCACTTGTTGTAAATCGTAAAATGGAAGCTTACGTTCAGTTTGTGAAGGTTCTTCCAGTTTCCCTTTTTATATTCGCTCCACTCTTTTGACAGATAGTTTTCCAGCTGGGCAATATCAGCACTGGTAAAATGCTTCTCAGCCAGCAATACTGCCTTTGGCTCGAGAATTCTGCGTACAAGCAAAATATCGTCCAGCTTATCTTTTGAGAAGGTGGCTACGATATATCCCTTGTCCAAATGATTTTCTACCAGCCCATCGCGCTCCAACATGCGTAAAGCGTCACGGACAGGCATGCGGCTGACGCCGAGTTGCTTGGCAAGCAAGGACTGGTTTAACTTTTCCAGAGGACGAAAGTCGCCTTCCAAAATACCTGTTTTTAGCTTATTGTAAACAATCTCGCACAAGGGAACTTTCTGAATCTGATCAAGTGCCACTTGCTAGCTCACTCCAATTTATCATATAAAAATTTAATTATAGCCTCTTTATAGCCTCTATATTGATATTGTCATGTATATACTTTTCCTGCTCGGCGGGCCTAGTTGCCGCACAAGTCGAAGGTATGCATTTTAAATTAAACATGAACATGAAAATGTGTTAATGGTTTTATTTGCAATTTGGCATCCCATGCAAACCGTACAGTATTCACAATAATCTTATAGATTTTTAGCAAGATTGTCAAGCAGATGAACATCTTGTAATAATTTTGCGTAGGATTACTATATAATTTGGACAGTGAAGAAATATCAGCAGGAATAGTGCACGCGCTTATAAAGGAGTTGCGCCCGCAATAAAGGAGTGAGTTCCTCCATTGCGGGCGATTATCACAGTTTTCGTATGCAGAAGTCTGCGCCGCCGTGTGACCGGCTTGCCGCGGGGCTTCTGATAAATCAGCCCTGTTGTTTTGAAGTTATAAGCTCTCTTAAGTATTCGATACAGAGCTCGGGACATGAGAGCGTCGGGAGACCGGTGGAAGCCTCAATTTCTCCGGCAAGATGCGCCATCGAGGCCTGCGGGAGAATAACTATCTCCTGGCCCTTGATTTTTGCCGCCTGCTCCATGACAATCCTGTCGTGGGCGGCCCTGTCGCCTCTCCGCAGATTGACAAGGGCTTCGGGGCAGAGGTACGAAACGGGCCCCACCTCTTTTCCGGACTTAGCGCCGAGGGAAGCGAGCTTTTCCCCGATAGGCTTAACTAGTCCCGGGGCGGAGGCCAGAACAGCGATTTTCTCAGCCATCTCGACTGCCTTCAGACAGAGCGCGTCGTCAATGGCAACAATAGGTACGGAAATCATGTCCCGGAGTCTTTCAATGCCGGCGGACATGGTGGTACAGGTGCAGGCGATGATATCGGGCTCTTCCAGTTCCATCGCCTTCAGAATAAGATAAAGCCTGTTTATGTTCTGAGGGGTAAAGCCATAAAGATTGGTATTGACTGCGAGAAACTCGTCTAAAGTATCGTATATGGCGAGCTCCTCTTCCGGGACGGCTGATTTAAGCTGATTTCCGAAGGATAAGCAAACGTCCTTTATCGTATGAAGAATGGCTATTTTTTTCATCTAGTCCCTCCGGTAAGTTCTAATGCGGCGAGCTTATTTGCTTTACGCCGTTACTCGCGGGAAAACGCGGGTAACGGCGTAAAATCATTTCTGGCTAATCAGTCCGCTTTTGGAACGAAATTCGGCTTCGGGTGAGGATAGGGCGGGAAATGCCAGGAGCCGGTTCCGATGGGGCCGATGTCGCGGTCAACGATTACGTCTATGACGCTGGGGCGTCCGCTCTTTATAGCGGCTTCCAGAGCTTCGGAAAGCTTCTCGGGTTTCTCGACACGGTATCCGTCGGCGCCCATTGACCTCGCGAGGGCTGCGAAATCCGGGTTGTAAAGCTCGCCGGTAACTGAGTCGCGGAAGCTGGTGCACAGCTCGCGCTTTTCAAAATAGCCGTGCTGCAAGTCTCTGATGGAGCCGAAGGCGTGATTGTTTATTATTACCCAAACGATGGGGATATGGTACTCGACGGCGGTGGCGACAATCTGCGGGCACATCATGAAGCTTCCGTCTCCGACAAAAGCAACGACGGGTTTCTCCGGGGCGGCCAGCTTTGCTCCGATGGCGCCGGCCGTGGCAAAGCCCATTGTCGCAAAGCCCCATGACTGCATAATGCTCTGTGGCCTGTAGGCTTTCCAGAACTGTACGACCCAGTTGTGATGTACACCGACGTCCGTAAGGAATATGCCATCCTCGGGGAGCGCCTTCCGAATCTCGGCGAGCAGGCGGGCGGGATGGATGGGACAGGCATCGCTTGTGACGACCGGCTCGATAGACATATCCCAGAGTCTTTGCCATTCCTTTATTTGAGCGTTCCAGTTGGAGTAATCGGGCTTTTTCTGGAATTTGGCCTTGGCAGCCTCAAGGAGCTGCGCCATGAACTGCTTGCAGTCTGCGACTATGCCTAACTCTATCGGGTAATTCTTGCCGATTTCCCTGGCGTCAATATCCACCTGGATAAGCTTCGTCTTGGAAATCGAATAGGTGATGCCTTCGAACCAGGCGCTTGTGGACCTGTCGTCAAAGCTTGTCCCGAGAGCAAGAAGAACATCGCAATGGCTGCCAGCCATATTGGAAGCATAAGTGCCGTTTCTTCCGGTCGCCCCGAGACAAATCGGATTGCGCTCGTCTATGATACCCTTTCCCATGGGGCTCGTGTGTACCGGAATATTCATATATTCTGCGAAGGCGAGGATTTCGGGACCGGCCTCGGAGAGGATTGCGCCGTTACCGGCCACTATGAGGGGACGCTCGCAGGACGCCAAGATGTTAAGGACCTGCTCAATCGCGGCGGGGTCCGCCTGGCTGCGCTGCAACAGGTTGCGGAAGTCCTGCGGGTGCTCGCAGACAACGTCGTCCTCTTCCTGGAATACGTTGAAGGGTACGTCAAGGTTGACGGGTCCCGGTCTTCCGGCTGTGGTGTCATTGAAGGCCTGGCGGATTGCGAGGGGCAGCATGTCGACGCGAGTGGGCTGATAGCTCCTCTTAACGTACGAGCGGATTACGGAAGGATAGTCGCCCTGGAAGTATCTGCCTGTCTCCTGAAAAGGAGCGCGATTGAACTGGTTCGTAGGGGCGTTTCCGGTTATAGCCAGGAAGGCCGAGCTGTCCATAAAAGCGGTAGCCAAAGCGGTAACGAGGTTTGTCGACCCGGGTCCGCAGGAGGTGTAGGTAACAATCGGCTCGTGCTTGACCCTGAAATAGACGTCCGCGATGTGACCTGCAGACTGTTCATGCCGGACGGTCATTGTCTTAATTTTGTCGCTGTTTTTGTAAAGCGAATCCATCAGTCCGATGATGCCGTGTCCGCAAAGGCCGACGGCATAGGGGACGCCGGCTTCCACCAGATAATCTACAATGATATCGGCACCCTTTTTAATCATTGCTATACCACCTTTTTAATTTATTATTGGTTGAGCTATGCTGCTAAAAACGGCCAACGGTAGCGGCCATCTCAACCATGGCCTTGATGTTTTCATGAGGCGTCAGGCGGGCCATGCAGCAACCGGCGTTCAGGATAAGACCGTCCTTTACGGCCAGAGCTTTGGCGCAGGCGTCCTTAACTTCATCGACGCTTCCGTTCAGAAGCAGCGCAGGACTAATGTTGCCGGTAAAGGCCAGCTTATTCCCCAAAATGCTCCGTCCCTTTGCCATATCGAAGGGCGCGTCAACGTCCAGGCCGGCGGCTCCGGTACTCGCAATGTCTTCGATTATGGGCTCGACGTCGCCGCAGATGTGGAAAATATGATTTTCCACTCCGTTTCTCTTAAACTCTTCAATAATCTTCTTATGCCACGGCAGAATAAATCTCCTGTAGAGCGTGGGGCCAATCGCCTGCGGTGAGCTGATGGCCTCGCCCATTACAATACCGTGGGCGCCGGCTTTTACTGCCTCCATACCGAATCGAACGGTAATCTCGCTGCAGAACTCAAGGAGTTTGTCTACGTATTCGGGGTCCGTGAGGCAGGTCACCATGAAGTTTTCGACACCCATAAGCTGTGAGGCGAGAACGCCGGGTCCCATAACCAGGGTACCTACAAACGCTTTGTCGCCGATTTCCTTGTGGATACGCCTTGTTGCGTTAATCATCATTGGCATACGTCCGCTGGAGAGGGGGTCCGGCATCTTGAGCTTGTCAAAGTTATCGGGGTCACTGAGTATGTGAACCCTGACCGACGCAAAATCATCCTCCGGGAAATTGAGCACGCATCCCATGGCCTCGGCCTCAATTGTAACATCTATGCCCACGCGTATGCCGTCATAGCCGAAGTAATTATATCCGGCGAGGAGCGCCTCAACAAATTTATCCTCGTTGAGGTTTATTTCCCGGACAGAGACGCCTGTCAGCCGAGTAACGGGCAGGGTGTTGTTCAGAAACACGGGTACATGGTCGGGCTTCCCGAAATGAAGCGCGGCGAGCATCCTGTCGAGCGAGGTCATTATTTGTTGCCCTCCTTTTAGTTTTCTATAATCTTCACGCGATTTACAATGTCACCAAAGATCTCCTCATCGGTAAATGGTTTCTCTCCCAAAGGACGGATAGGCATCGAAACCCAGGTGGTGTTTATGAAGTGCTTTTGGGTTATGTTTTCGGATACGATGTTTCCGCCCCATGTGCCGCAGCCGAGGGAGAATGTCTTGGCCAGTCCGTTGTGCCAGGCACCGCTGTTGGAGATGCCGTGGGGCTGATTGACAAGGACCTTTGTTGTCAGGGTATTCAGGGCAAGCTCCATAATGTGGTTTTCATCGGTCGAATGGATGCCGCAGGAATGGCCGGCTCCAGAATATGCCGTTATGCTGTTGACAAGGTCAATTGCTTCCTGGAACCTGTCGTATTTATAGACGGCGGTTATAAGAGAAAGTTTTTCTCCCGAGAAAGGATAATCCTTGCCTGCACCAGTCTCCGGAACAAGAAGGAAGGTGGTGCCCTCGGGTATATCGATTTTCGCCAGCTCCGCAATCCGAGTAACGGGCTTTGCCACGATGTCACGATTTAGGTGGCCGTCGACCCAGACGACAGACTGAAGTCTTGCTTTTTCCTCGGGAGAAACCACGTAGGCCCCTTCCTTTTCCAGTGCGGCTATGAAAACGTCATAGCAGTCCTTCTGGATGATTAGGGAGTTTTCGGAGGAGCAGCCGGAGGCGTTGTCCTTGGTCTTTCCAATCCTTATTTTTCTCGCGGTTTCGGCAGGGTCGGTCGTGCCGTCGATGACTACCGCCGCGTTACCGACGCCGACGCCGTAGGCCGGGGTTCCCGAACTGTAGGCCGCTTTTACCATGTCCTTGGAGCCGGTGGCAAAAACCAGATCGCAGGCCGCCATCAGCTCGGCCGCCATAGATTTGGAGGGCTGCTCGATGCAAATGAACAGGTCTTGCGGCGCGCCGTTTGCTTTAAGTATCTCGCGCATTTTCTCAACGACGGTCCAGGTGGTTTTCTTGCTCTTCGGATGAGGGGCGAAAATCACGCTGTTGCGGCCGCGGAGGCCGAGAACGCCGTCAAATACAGGTGTCGCCTCGCAGTTGGTGCTGGGAATAAGCGCTCCGATGACACCGACCGGCTTGCCGAGCTTAATGAGACCTTGCTCCGGAATCCTTTCGATGACACCAACGGTTTTAACGTTTTTGATGTCCTGCCATACCATTGGCAGTTTGCTGACAAACTTTTCCACCTTGTCTTCATATGTTCCCATATCGGTCTCTTCATAAGCCAGCCTTGCCAGGTATTCGGCCATCGGACGGCGTGAAAGGCTGTACATTATTGCCACCGCCAGTTCGTCGACGCGCTCCTGCGAATAAGTGAATGCGATTTCCTGTGCGGCGCGGCTGCGCTCAATTAGAGCGGCAATGTACTCCTTCTCATTTATCTTATCCATGAAAAATGACTCCCATCTAATAAGTATGTATCGGTTATAAGGATTTCAGTTGCTATGGGTTTGGTCTGAAAGTTCACAGGGAACTCCGTACTCGTCTCTGATTTTTTTTTGCTTTTTCCGCACATTCAGAGATAAGCACCGGGTCGATACCGATTTCATAGCCCATAGCGCGGAACATTTCTACAAGTTTTTCCGTTGCGATATTGCCCTTCGCTTTTTTGACGTACGGGCAGCCACCGAGACCGCCTGCCGCGGATTCAAAAATACGGATACCGGCCTTGAGAGCAGCAAGGGCGTTGGCAAACTCTATGCCGCCGTTCTGGTGGAAATGTACGCCGATAGGAATACCGCTGCATTTAATGGCAGAAGAACAAAGCTCAAACGTTTTTTCGGGGTTTGCTTCTCCGGCTGTGTCACAAAGCGTAACAGAACCGAATCCGGCTTTCTCGAATCTGGAGATCATGCTGAGTACTCTTTCCTCGGGGACGCCGTCGCGGTCGCTTGAGTATCCGAAGGCGGCGGCAATACTGGCGGTATAGACCACTCCGTGTTTATTGCAAAGTTCTGCAATTCTTTCAGCGCCTTCGAGAACCTCGTCAATCGACTGATTAAGGTTGTCCCTGCAGTGCTTGACGCTGGCGCTGGTAGTGACGAAAATCTGCCGCGCGCCAGCGTCAATCGCAAGCTGGGCTCCCTTGAGGTTGGGTACTAGGAAGGTGAATATGGTGTTTGGGTAAAGCCCTGCAAAATGCCGGCATATTTCTCCGGCGTCCGAAAACTGCGGCACCCACTTTTTGCTGACAAACGATGCAGCCTCGATTTCTTCGCAGCCAGCCTCAGCGAGAGAAGCAATTAAAGCCGTCTTGACCTCAGTGGGTACAAAACGCGGCAGTATTTGCAGCCCGTCTCTCGGTGCCACCTCGGTTATCAGTATTTTTTCTCCCAGAGAATCTCCCCCCTCCATGAATTAAATTATCTGTCTGCGTGTATCCAATATCCATCTCATGCGCTCATTATATCTTCGAAGGAAGTGATTGTCAAGTGGTGATTTATAAGTTTGATATGCTACTGATTGCTCAACGGTATATGAAAATTATAAAAATTAATAAGTTATATCACCTGATTTCCAATCATAATTAACAAAGCTGTTATATCATAAGCGCTAAAATTTATGCAAAATGGTATATTTATACAAATGACGAAAAAAAGAAAATTCTGATTGACTTTTACGTAATAATAGGATATGCTATCTACACAAAGTATCCAATATCCAATTTTATTTCGCCCAGGTTTTTGTTAAAATCCTTTTGTATTTCGTTCCTATGCAAAGAAAAGCCCGAATTTTATATAAGTTGACCTGCGGGACTTGCATATTTTACTGGGAATACAAAAAGCAAAACGCAGGGAGGCTGGGGCTGAACCACGTTTAACCGTATCGCAACAATCCGTCAAATTAAACTATGTGAGCTTATTGAGGTAAATAAAAAATCAAGGAGGAAGCAAAAATGAAAAAAGTATTCTGCATTGTCCTTGCCTGCGTTTTGATGTTTAGCCTTATGGTCGGATGTGGCTCCACAAAGACCCCTGCAAATACCCCTGCAAACACCTCTGCCCCTACTGCTACCACTCAGCCCACAGCTTCAAGCAACTATGATAAGTTGAACATTAAGATTAGCCTTTCCGGCTCCGAGCAGGGCGTTGACTACCTGTCTGCCGTAAAGTTTAAAGAGATTGTGGAAAAAGAGTCGGGCGGACAGATTAAGGTCGAAATATTCCCGAATGCCCTGCTGGCCTCAGGAAATATGCACACCCAGCTCGAGCTTCTTTTACAAGGCGATACATTTGAAATGGCTGTTCTCGGCGACCTCGTTCTTGTCAATGCCGTTCCCAAGTTCAAGGTTATAAACATACCGTTCACTTTCTCCAGTTATGAGAAGGCTGAAGAACTCATGGACGGTACCGGCGGGGAATGGCTCAAGAAGGAATTTGCGGAGAAAAGATTGTATACCTTTCCGGTCTGCATAACGGCCTCCAGCAGCTTACCAATAACAAGGTGGCCGTCAAGACACCCGCCGATATAAAGAACCTCAAAATTCGCGTTATCGGCGACGTACAGAACGGTATGTTCCGCACCTTCGGGGCCGACCCAATCAGCATGAGCTTTGGCGAGATTTTTAGCGCCCTCCAGAATAAGACAATCGACGGCCAAGTCAACGGATTCCAGACCGCCGATTCCATTAACCTTTCCGAAGTCCAGAAATACTGCACCGTCTGGAACGCAACTTACGCAACATTCTTCTTCGTTGCCAATGATGCTTTCTATGCCAGGCTCAACGACATGACAAAGGCCCTCATAGATAAGGCTTCCCAGGAAGCCGCTGTCTGGGGCCGCGAATATATCAGGTCCACCGAGCAGGAGATTCGCGAAAAGTGGGAAAAGGCCGGCGTCACCGTTATCGACCTTACCGACGCTGAGCGCCAGGCTTTTATCGACGCGCTTGAAGAACTGCGCAGTTCCATCAAGGCGGAGGTTGGCGAGGAAGCCTGCGCGGCCTGGGGCATTAAATAAGGACTAACTCTGACAGTCTGATTTACTAAGCGTTTTTGGCTGCGTTAAATATATCCTTTTTTCCGAAGCTACTTAGGCTTAAGCCACGTAAGGTGAAAGAGAGATAAGCGCCATATAATAACGCTCCACAGCTGCCCGCCTGCGGGCAGCTGTGGAGCTCGATAGGGGCAATTGCCGGACTATCATAAAGAGTAATCTTTTATTTAAAAGGAGATTTGCGCCGGATAGAGGATGATTCAATAATTAAGAAAGTGGGGGTACGTCTTGAAAAAAACTTTAAGGACTTGGACGATAAAATTGGCGCAGTCCTGATGTTTGTCGTACTTGTAATTACTTTTTTAAACGTGGTCTCAAGGTATCTTATTCATGCGTCCTTTTCATTTACTGAAGAGCTTACATCGGTTATCTTTGTGCTTATCTCGCTTTTGGGGGCGTCTATTGCCACAAAAAACGTCGGACATTTTGCCCTTGACCTGCTGACAAACTATATGCCCCCAAAGGCAAAAGCAATATGCAAAGTATTGTCCGGATTTGATTTCGCTGATATTGTGCGCGGTTATCGCCGTTCTTTCAATAAAAATGGTTATACATCAATACGGTATAGGTTCCATTTCCACGAGTATGCACATCCCGCAGTGGATATACGGGCTGACCGTTCCGGTGGGTATGTTTTTTATGACGTTTAGGTATATACAGCGTTTGTGCGCCTCCTGCAAAGAGCTCATAAAGGGGGATAAAGTCTGATGGCGGCTCTTCTTATTATATCGTTTTTTGTAATAATATTAATCGGCGCCCGGTCACATATTAATAATTTAGGGACCTTTTCCGAAGCAGGATAAGTTTATCCCGGTTTCCCTCGGGAATACCGACATTATGGATGCGCTCCATGACGAACAAAAGTAAATGATTCGAGCTTTTCGGCATGCGGGCATACGGCTGATGTGAGAATATTAAACGGTGGTCAGGCGGCCCCCTTTAGTATATTGAGGTAGAATATGGGTAAGTTTTTGATTATGGCGGAGATGCAGACCATATTATTCATTTATATTTTTGTCGGTTTTCTTCTCCGCCGAATAAAGCTGATTTCTTCGGAAGCAAGGAACGGTTTCTCCGAAGTGCTTTTAACTTTGTTCATGCCGTGCATGGTTTTTGATTCGTTCCGTCAGGATATCACTCTGAGAGAGCTGCTTTCAACATCTCTGACTCTTGGTATTGCGGTTGCAGTCAGCATTTTTTCGTACATACTGGGTAAATTTATCTTCAACAGGTATCCCGCGTCTAAAAGGAAAATTCTAAGATACGGGGCGCTGATATCCAATTCGGTTTTTGCCGGGATGCCAATCATGAAAAGCGTATATGGAAATCTCGGCGTGTTTTACTCTTCTATTTTTGTTATTTCAAATAGAATTTTCATGTGGACCGCGGGGATTTCCATGTTTACAGATGCGGATATGAAGACCCGGGTGAAAAACGTTTTGCTTAACCCCGGAGTGGTTGCAGTGTTCCTGGGTATTATCCGAATGCTGCTGAGAATTCGGCTGCCTAGTTTTGTAGATGTGTCCATCGAGCATTTGGGCGCTTGCACCACCCCCATTTCAATGATGATTGTCGGTACGTTTCTTGCCGATGTCAACATTAAATCCGTTTTCAGCCTCGATTGCATGTTTTCGTCATTTGTCCGCTTGATTTTAATTCCCGGAGTCACGCTGCTTGCACTGAAGCTGGCGGGAGCAGAAGAGATACAGGTGGCGACTGCGGTCATACTGACCGCGATGCCCATAGGCTCCAGCACGGTGATGCTTGCGCAAAGGTACGATGCCGATGCCGAGTTTGCGTCCCAGTGCGTGTTCCTGTCTACGGTTTTGAGCATGTTTACCACGCCGGTGCTGGCATTGTTCCTGTAATTAATGCACAGGGCATTTTTCCAGATGACGGAGCGGCGCCCTGAGGGCAGCAGGCTGCGAAAATCCTGAAATCTCCCCGTCAAGTCTTTCTGTCATCTCACCGGCCTGGCTCCCAGAAAGATTCCCGATTCCCAAATACTATCTGAAATAATATTAAGGTTCTCTCAATAGTAGGGGGTATTAGGTCAGCCCATTCTTATAGCCGTTGCCTCAATGATTTGGGGTAGAGCAAAAGTGAAAAGCATCCGGCGAGCGGCGAAAATTGCTGCTCGCCGGATTTTTCCTGCCAAGCAGCCGTATTCATGATGTGAAGGACCCGCTTCCCGAAGCGCTCAAAATTGCGCAGGCCGGAAGATGTTCTCTAATCATGCAGCCGCAGCCCTAAAAGCCGTCTGTAAGGAGATGCTTTGCTGCGTTTTAAATACTCCGCCCGGTCGGCAGGATGCCCGGCGCCTGTGAATCCCGGCGTCGTTGATGATGCGGTGAAAATTATCCCCGCCCGCATTGCCTGCGCATGAAAATACCTCCTGTCGCTTCCATTCCGCGACAGGAGGTATCTTTTTTGTACCGTATGAGTGAGGAACTCCCTATTCTATGCTATTTGCCCTGCCATATGCTTATGAAGCGAAGGAAGAGCGGGAAAGAAGGGGAGGGGCAACGGATGATTTAAGCGTCGTTCCATCGACGGAAACCATTGCCTTTCTTATTAAGAGCCGTAAGTGCAGCCGATTAAGTTAATGCGGCTTGCGTTATTTGTCAAATAGAAAATTCCTACAAGTCCTGCATGGTCATAATAAGAACCGGTATCCTGCCCATATCCCGATAGACAGCCGTCCGGCAGGGTTATTGTACGCACGTTGATATTTGAGGCTGTTCCGCTATACCAATAGCCTGCGATACCGCCGACATACACCTGCCCGCCGGCAGAATTCGCGGCAGTTCCGCCTGCCGTGCATATAACGCTTACGCCTGAGGCTGGGCCGGTAACTTCCGAGCTCTCGTTAAACCTTCCTACAATACCTCCGAGATACTGAATTTTAGATGAATCCGAAGCTGTATCCGCCTGGAAGTCTACGTAAATGTCGACCGGCTTCTCGAATCGGACTTCGGACGCATAGCAGCTGCCTGCAATTCCGCCGGGTGCGGTGCCTCTCGCCTTGGTGATTAATTTCACATAAACTCCGGCATTGCCCGAGAAGGGGTTTATAAACTCCGAGGTATATTCGATTACCGCATGCGTGTACCAGTTGCCCGACAAATCACCGGTGTTGTTGGCTGCGATGCCGCCTATTCTAGGATCAATACCGGAAGATGAGTTCTCGAGTGTCAGCGGGTTGTCCTTACTGCCGACGGAGCAGTCAGTGACCCTGCCGACAAGTTTCTTGCCGGTTCTCGTGTCAACAATATTATCGCCGGCAATGCCGCCGAGGCCGGAACTGCCTTCCTGCAAAATGCGAGATTCCTCAGTGGCTGTTTCCGCATGGCAGTTTTGCACGCTGCCCCAGTTTACCGCAACGACAGTACCATAAGTTCCGTTTGCCTTAACCGTGCCGTTGATGCTGATTTTCAGATTACGGATAGTACCCTGGTTATACCCGAAAAGCGACTGATAGGCTGTACTGCCGCCGTTGTAAATGATTGTGTAGCCGTTGCCGTCAAATACTCCCGTAAAAGGACGCTCCCAGGTTCCGATGCTTTCCCAGCCTGCGGGCAGATCAATATTCCGGCCCAGCTTGACAGGCTGCTCGCCGGTCCACTGGCCGCTGTTGACCTTGCTTCGAAGCGCTGCAAGGTCGCCTGCGTCTTCGATTATAAGGTCGCTTATCTCCCAGTGGGCGGTGTAGCTGCGGTCTCCGATGCTGCCGGCAGGAATATTCGCGGTCAGGGTGGGTTCCACGCCCAGGCCTGTCCCCGTCCAGCCTATAAACCTGTAGCCGCTTTGAGCCGGTTCGGAGAGCGTAAGCTCGTTCAGGACAGTGTACTTCGTCGGGTTGCTGTGGGTTGCGCCTTCCATTCCATTGTAGGTAATCGTGTACTGAATCGGCGTCCAGGTGGCGGTATAGCTGCGCTCTCCGGTGCTGCCGGCGGGGATGGTGACGTTCGGGGTCGCCGCGCCTAATCCCGTACCCGTCCAGCCGGCGAAGGCGTAGCCGTCGCGGGTTGGATTATTAAGCATAATTTCGCCGCTCTCGACGGTGTAGGAGGTCGGGTTTTCGACGGCCAGGGAGCCGCCGTTGAGGGTGTAGCTGATGTTGTAGGTTTTCAGCGCCCAGGTGGCTGTATACCCGCGGTCTCCGGTGCTGCCGGCGGGGATGGTGACGTTCATGGTTTCCTTGCTCAGGCCTGTTCCCGTCCAGCCGGTAAAGGTGTATCCTTCGCGAGTGGGCTGATTCAGCGTGATGCCGCTTTCGATGGTGTAGGCAGAGGGGTTGCTTGCCGAGCCGCCTGCGAGATTATAGCTGATGCTGTAGCTGATTGGCGTCCACAGTGCGGTGATGACTATGTTCTCCGCAGGCATGACGGCGGGAATCTCCCTATCCCAGCCGGCGAAGGTGTAGCCCTCCTTGGCGGGAGCCTCGGGGGAGCTTACCGGGCTGCCGTAATCCTGCCTGACGGTCTCAACCGCGCTGCCGCCGTCGGTATTAAAGGCGATGGTGTACTGATTAATCGTCCAATTCGCGTAGAGCGTCAGGGGCTCTGCGGGCATGGCAGCAAAGGCCTTCTTCAGCTCAATGTCCGTAAACCAGCCGCCGAAGGTAAATCCGGTTTTGACGGGGGTCGGCAGGGTAATGGACGCGCCGTAGTAGACATCGCCAGTGGTGTAGCTACCGCTTCCCTCGGAGCCGCCGTTCAGTTCCCAGGTCAGCGGATAGGCCTTGCGCTCGTAGTAGAGTCTGACGATCATGCCCTTTTTGACGGTGGCGGTGCTGGCCTCCTCGCCGCCGACTTTGGCAAAGGCATACTCTAGGCCGTTTTCCGCTTCGTAATCGCTGTTTTTCAGCGCGCTAAGCGTGACGGTCTCATCCACGGTTCCGTTTTGCGTTGTGTCGATAAAGTTCGCTTCTGCCGGATACTTCCCGCCTGTATCCATGATGTAGTGCTCGACGGTGTAGTTGACGGCGCCTGCCTTCCAGCGCGCGGTCAGGTTCATTGCTTCGGTGACGATGTCCGCCTCGAACTTTGTGTCGCCGTTGTACCAGCCGTCGAAGGCGTAGTCCTCGAGGACGGGGGCGCTGACCTGGAATCTCTGCCCGTAGCGGAAGGTCTTGCTCGCGCTGTCCATCGTGCCGCCGTTGGCATCGAAAGTCACCGTAAAGGTTTCCCTGTCGTAGTAGCGCCTGAGGACAAGGCTGCCGTCGCCGGCTACTATGCCTTCGACAAGGCGGTTTTCGTGGGAAGTATTCTCCCTGAAATGCTCTCTGTTCTTTTCCGGCGCGGTTACAGAATTGCCGGTTGTGCCGCCGTATTCGACGGGCTCAATATAGTATTCGTCGTCATCCGCGTTCTGCCAGTAATACTCGACGGTGTATTTTACATCGTCCCTTGCCGTCCAGACAGCGGTATAGGCGACGTTCTCCGCGGGCATATTGGCGGGCACGGCGGGCTCCCAGCTTA
>Ga0134101_1001144_pt1 | contig 22763 bp, 20 predicted proteins | sample 12_3_2metaG_FD_94446 | JGI IMG/M metagenome (GOLD analysis project Ga0134101, IMG submission 94446) | Switchgrass degrading microbial communities from high solid loading bioreactors in New Hampshire, USA - 12_48_3.3_201_A2 metaG | ecosystem: Engineered > Bioreactor > Semi-continuous > Anaerobic...
GACTACTCCAAAAACATCTCGCACCAAGTTTGGTCCCACCTCTTCGAAGAAACCGATATCACTCCCTAACTTCAAAAGATGATTACCAACAAAATCTTCTAATTCTTCCTTAGAACTAAGGGAACAATGGGAATTATTATTATAATAGACAATGAGCTGGTCTGCTGCTTCTTTGGTAAAACCAAAAGACCAAGGAACGTAAGGCGGTTTGTGGTGGTCAAGTACTGTTTTTATTACCTGACGCTTTGTCATAATCTACCTCCCTTCTAAGACTCTAGGTTCATCTCGCCCATTTTTGACGCTTTCTTTAAGCTGAACCCCGAACTACCAAACTTGTATTTAATACATAATGGTAAAATCCTGATGACTTATCTTTCTTGTTTATTCTCTTCATAAGTACTTGGACTGTTTTTTTGGCCAGCTCTCTTTTCGAATAATGAATGGTCGTAAGCGGATAAGGAACATAATATTTCGACTGTATGTTATCATATCCCACAACAGCTACATCTTCAGGTACTCGGAGATTCATCGAATGAAGAACGCAAATAGCCTCCCATGCAATAAAATCACTGAAGGCAAAAATAGCTGAAAAATTAATCGATTCTTTAAGCATCCGGTGTATTATTTCTTTTGATTTTCCAGTTGTAATGGAAGTTTCTTTCACAAGTTCTTCTTTAAGTGGTACGTTATATTCTCTTAGTGCTTTCTCATAACCAATCTTCCGGTCCCGAGCACATGATACAAATAGCGGACCGTTCAAAAAAAGGATATCTCGGTGGTTCTTCTTTAAAAGATAGCTAGTTGCAAGATATGCTCCATTTAGGTCATCAACAATAACAAAATCTGTGTCTACTGAATCGAAATAACGACCGACCAATACAAATGGAATTCCGCTTCTTCTGATGATATCTATATCTCCATGGTCCACCTGGGTGGGGAATAAAATAATACCATCCACATGTTTACTTAGAGCAATGTATACAGCCTTTTTTTCCAACTCGTATTTCTCATTAGTGTTAAAAATTATTGAGTTAAATTGATGTTTAACCAATTCGTTGTCGAGTTCTTTCACCATAATAGCAAAAAAAGGATTTGAGATGTCTCCAAGAATAATTGCTATTGTTTTTGTTTTTCCTGATCTCAAAGAACTAGCCACGGTATTTGGAATATACCGCATTTCATCAGCCAAAAGTTTGATTTTCTCTTTAGTAACCGCAGAAATATCTGGGCTATCTTTCAGAGCTTTCGAAATAGTGGTAACACTATAACCACTTCTAGCTGCAATATCTTTCAGTCCAACTCTTCTCTTCATGGTTTTAGTAAAGTCAATGGCTGTCCACTTTATTCCTTAATAATTTATTTTCTTTTTGCGAAAAACATAATCATTAATCAAACTTTTTTCTGTAAAAGTGGATGGCCCTTTTTGAAATTTTTTCTTTCGAAAACTTATTTATTAGTGGCCATCCACTTTTTATTAGAATATAGGAATATTAACCTTATTTACTGGACATAAATGTCTCTGCATTCTCCTTGGTTATGAAAAACAATCCCGGATCTACAAAAGGAGGTAACGGATTTACTCCTACATCAACTCCCGGAACGTTATTCAAATTCCCATTAGCATAGTCAAAAAGCATTTTTATTGCCACAAAACCTTCCAAATAAATATTGACATAAGAAGTAGCATCAATGGCTCCTTCCATAATCCCCTGCAAAATCGGATCAGACACATCTGAGGTTATTACAGATACTTTACCCACTTTCCCAATTTCTTTCAATGCAGTAGCTACACCAGAACCAGTTGCATTCACTACTATTATACCGTTAGTATCAGGATGTGATTGTATTATTGCCTTTGCTTTATCTGCGGTTATTTGATCATCGCCACCATTATCTTCAATAGCGACAACTTTAATTTCAGGGGCATTTTGTGCAAAATAATCCTGTATTCCTCTTACCCTCTCCTGCAAGTTTGTCTGAGAAAGTACTGTTAGTATACCAACTTCTCCCTTACCTCCTAACAGCTCACTCATTTTTTTCGCATAGCTAACTCCAATCTGATAGTGGTCGGGACCGACAAATGAAAGTCTTTTACTATCTGGCGCATCACTATCAATGGTAACTACTGGGATTCCTACATCTACAGCCTTGTTTATTGCATTAGTCATAGATGGATCATAGCTTCCTACAATAATGCCGGAAGGCTTTGTAACAATGAGCTGCTCTAACTGATTTGCCTGTGCCGCAGCATCAAATTCCACTGGACCCATAAATTTAAATTTAACACCAAGCTGATCTGCGGCATCCTGTGCACCCTGTTTAATCTCATTCCAGAATGGATGGGTAGAAATAAGAACTACCATCACATATTGCTGCTCTTCCAACGGCTTGTTAGCCACTTTTGGAGCAGAAATATTTCCTAATACCTTTTTTTCTCCCTCACCCCATACTACAGTAGATACTAAAAACACACACACCAAAGTAACGAGTAAAACCATTCCCCTTTTGTGTTTCTCCATCGTCGTGCCTCCTTAAACTTTAATTAAACCATCAGTTACATAAGTAACCTAATGATTTCGTCATAACAACTATCCTCATACCCAGTTATAACTTTAGTCCCTACCCGTCTTCCCCTTTTGAGAACAATAGCTCTTTCCGCTATCTGCAAAACCTGTTCTATATTGTGCATAATTAAAATAACAGATACTCCTTGTTTCTTAAGATCTCGTATCAGATCAAATAAACGATTAGCTTCTCTCACTCCAAGAGCAGCTGTCGGTTCATCCATAATTACGATTTTGTGACCCCAATAAATCGTCTTTGCAATAGCAATTGACTGTCTCTGGCCTCCTGAAAATTCTTTCACCGGAGAATAATAACTATCTATGTCGATTCCCAGCTTTGTCAGAGTTTTTTCCGCTTCCTGATACATATATTTCTTGTCGATTATTCCTAGTAGTTTACCCAACCCCTTTTTTGAAACTTCCTTGCCCGCAAAAATATTAGCAAGCACATCAAGATTATCAAAAAGTGCTAAATCCTGGTAAATCGTCTCTATACCCATTCTCCGAGCCTCATCGGGACTCTTAAATTGGACTTCCTTTCCATACAGTCGTATTGTCCCTGAATCAGGAGGATAGATACCAGAAATAATCTTCACAAGAGTAGACTTACCCGCTCCATTATCACCCAGCAAAGCAAGAATTTCATTTGGGAAAAGCTCGAAATCAACTTGTTCAAGAGCCACAACATGGCCAAAATATTTTGATATACCTTTCATTTCTAATATTGGATTACACTGTTCTACCATTGTTCCCGCCTCAACATAATAGCATCTGATAGCACAGCTAAAATGAGAATCATCCCGCTCACAACTCCCTGCCACTCTGCCTTTATTCCAATAAGAACCAAAATATTGTTTATCAAAGCTAAAAGAACCACTCCTAAAAAGGACCCCAATATCGTCCCCTTACCTCCCACAACGCTACAGCCACCTATAACACAAGCCGATATAACTCTCATCTCAGTACCAAGACCACTGTGAGGGAATGCACTACCCATTCGCGAGACAAGCAGAACAGCCGCTACCGCTGAGCATACTGCAGTTATTACATAACTGAGAAATTTTAGCCATTTTACCTTAATACCAGCCCTAAAAGCTGATTTTTCACTCCCACCAACAAAATAATACTTCCGGAAAAAAGTATTACTCTTCAAAAGAATGTCAAAGACAACAATAGAAATTAAACCAATGACAAAAAGATTTGGAATACCCAATAAATTTCCCTGAGCAAAAGCTTTGAAACTAACAGGAATATCCGAGAGAGGATTTCCACCAGCTGTAATATAGGTTGCACTTCTCCAGATAGTCATCGTTCCAAGGGTAGTTATAAGTGGGTCTATACCCACATATGCTATTAGCAAACCATTAATAACTCCGATAGCTATACCACAAACCAGAGCAATAACTATTGCAACAGGAGATCCAAATCCTGCTCCAAAGGACCTTGCAAGGATAGTAGCACAAAAACCGAGCGTAGATCCCACTGAAAGATCTATGCCTCCCCCCACAAGAACCATAGTCATGCCTACAATGATAACAGTATCTAAGGAAACAGCTATAAGGATGTTGGTAAAGTTCATAGCGTTAAAAAAGTAAGGTGATAATATACTCGCTGCCAAAGCAATAACTCCAAGAGTAATAAGAAGAACAACCTCTCGGGAATGAGCCAGCCTCTGCAAACTAAGACGCGCTTTAATTGTTTCCATAATCAGTGCCTTTCTACTGACAGTTTTGATATGGTTTTTAGTATAGTGTTTGCTTCATCCTCAGATTCTGCATAAGAACACAGAAACAATCCTTTTGGGGACAGCTCCTTCAAGAGTGGCTCAATTTCTTCAGGTTTTACCAGGAGATAAAGTCTTTTTCCTTTTTCTTGTATTTTTTTGTATAGAGGAATGTATTCCTTGGTGTAAGTTGCTGGAGCATTGGTTCCGGGAGTAAACTGGATAGTATCTATTTCATCGACTTGAAGCAAAACATCAAGTAAATTCTTTATACATGCTTGTCCATCAAGATGATAGGTGGAATATTCACACCATCTGCATTCTTTTTTTATCTCAGGCACAAAAAATTCTTGGAACATTTCTGGAGAAAGAACCGAAGAAAAATCACACGCTGTTTGGTCATGCCGCCCCGGAGCCCACAATGACATCCAAGCAATTACTCCAGCACCATTATTGACTGGTGCTGTCATCTGATACAACTCCTCGTGGAGATCTATCCAGGTGTCGCTAAGAATATCGATAGCCTTTTTTACCTCATCAGGATAGTCGATTAAGTCCATTGCAAGTTTATCCATACCACGCATAAGGCTCAGAAGGTCACCAGCAGTGCCCAACTCAGGAGTTCCTACAAAATAATCACCCTTGTTCTGCGCTATAAAAAAACGCATTATCTCCTTAATGCGATTCCAGTACCAATTATTTTTCTTATCGAATTCCCACTTCCATGTTTTCCAGTCATCTATTATTGGAGGGTACCACACTGTAGTTTTAGTAAACTTTGGTTCGCATCCGTAAAAAGCCGCCATTGCCATAGCTCCCCAATTTAAATAAGTAGTAGGAGCTGCTTCGCCCCCAAAATAAGTATTTTCAAACCAGAACTTTAGCCTATTGAAATTTTGTTCAGGATCTGTCCACCAGTTCTTGATGCCTTCTACATCATCATCAGAATATTCCTCTATCCCCCCAAGCCACGGACCCCATTGCAATTCAGGAAATGGCGGAAATTTCGAATTTTTTCTGGGTGAAAATATAGCTGCACAGCATCGATCAATAATTTCGTTGTTCCAAAAAGCATCCATACGTTCTTTAGCTTTATCCCAATCCGGCTTGTAGTACATAACCAACTCCTTTCTCTTTCTAGAATAATTTTTATAAGGTTACTTTAACGTTAAAGTTAACGTTCACAGCATACAACAAAACTATACCCTTGTCAACTTAAACGAAAAAGTGGTCGATTCCACAATATTACTTACTATATAGCATTAAAAGCTAAAATAGCATGAGAAGCATAAAAAGAGATAAAACCATCCTAGAGTCTAGTGAATATGGGGTACACCCTAACTAGATAATAAAATGGAAGAGACAACTAACACTTACCGATACAGGCCACTTGACTCTTTCTGGACTTTTATTGCTTGTACAAACAAAAAGTTATCTAATATAGAATAGCAGTTCATTGCTCCTTGAAAAAACATGCATTCGCCTTTTATAGGTCTAGTATATATTGTATATATTACACTTATTTTATTCCTGTAGTTTTAATTCCTTCCATTATGTATCTCCGGGTAAAGAGATATAAAATCATAGGGGGCACTATCATTATCGTAGACATAGCCATTAGAAGGTCCCACCTTATAATAAACATAGTCCGGGAAAAACTATAAGAACCCACACTCAAGGGCTTCAGGTTTTCTGAGTCTATAAATATTAAAGGCGTGAAAAATTCATTCCACCAATATATAGAGGACAAAACTCCAATGGTTATGAATATAGGGCGAGAAAGAGGTACTATTATTCTCCAGAATATTTGCCAGCTATTACAACCGTCTATCTTAGCTGCTTCGTCTAACTCCTTGGGAATTGTTTTATAAAATTGTCTGAAGAGAAAGACGTTATATGGATAGGCGAACCAAGCAGGTACTATCAAGGGCAAAAACGTGTCCAACCATCTGAACTCTCTAAAAAGAAGATATTGAGGGATAATGGTAACAAAGCTAGGCACCATCATCGTCGCCAATATAATTCCAAATATAAAATCTCGCCCTTTAAATTCCATTCTGGCTAGAGGATAGGCTACAATGGAACTCGATAGCAAAGTTCCTAAAGTGTTTCCTATAATTAAAATTAGCGTGTTTCTTAGATAAATGAATATTTTACTCTGGAGAAACAATTCAGTATAGTTTTTAAAATAGAGATGGGATGGAAACAGAGACGGAGGATAAGAGTTAAACTCAATGAGAGGCTTGAAAGAAGAAGTAATAATCCATAAAATGGGGAAGAACATTATGATAGCAACAATGACCATCACTAAATACTGGAAAAATTTTATTGCTCTTACATTCATAGCTTCTCTCCTTCCTCAAGCCTCATAATATACCCATTTTTTGGCCAGTCGGAACTGTAACAAAGATAACGCTGCAGTAATGGCAAATAAAATCACCGCTTCTGCACTTGCATATCCCATCCTGAAATTTTTAAATGCGTTAACATAGATGTCTAAACTCATCACCTGGGTAGCTTTTCCGGGCCCACCACCTGTGAGAGGATAAATTAGAGCAAAAGAAGTGTTCAAAGAGTTAATGGTACCTGTGACTAAATTAAAGAAGAAAATAGGAGATATAGCAGGAATAGTAATTTTGAATAATTTATTCACGGCATTAGCACCATCAATCTCTGCTGCTTCATAGAGCTCTCTAGGAACTTCTTTCAAAGCACTATCAAAAATCAACATCATTTGGCCCGTAAAATAAGTATAAATACAAAGGACGGTTACAACCCATAACACTAGCCTAGAATCCATTAGCCAGTTTGGCCCTTCTATTCCGATCAAAGATAAGAGATAATTTACTATCCCTAGCTCTTTGCTGAACATTAGTTGAAATACAAAGGTTAAAGATATAAGGGGAACTACTGCCGGTGCAAAATAAAAGAAGCTAAAAACACCAGTACCTCGGACTTTTTGATTTAAAAGCAAGGCAGTAAAAAGACTCCAGCACATAGTGATAATCACCGAAAATACCATAAAAATAAGAGTAACTTTTAGTATGCCCCAGAATTCTGAACTAGCACGAAACATATTGACGAAGTTTGCAAGTCCCACCCAGGTAGGGGGAGATAACAAATCCCACTTAGTAAAACTGATCAAGATAGCAGCAATTATGGGACCTCCCGTAAATAAGATAAAACCTATTATCCAAGGGAGCAAATATAGATACGGAACTATAGATTCCTTTTTAGAAGCCATGGCGAATCCCTTCCTCCTTAAATTAAAGGGGGATTCTGCGAGAATCCCCCTTTAATTTAAACACTATTCAGAAGCAACTCCTTCTTCTCCTAGAATCTCTTTTGCCCTATCTATTGCCTTTCCTACTACCTCATCTATACCAATTTGTCCTAATATTGCTGCATTAAAGTCTTTTACAATATCAAAAGTCAACCCGGAAGGAAGAAGCACGTATCCCCACTGAGCAAACTGAGCAGTTTTATCAATGGCACCCCAGTTCTCTGGCCCCATAGGTCCTTGAACTCTATAGTAACCTTTCTCAAGAATAGAAAGGCGAGCTGAGGGATTATTAGTAGCTTTATTTATTATCTCCTGTCCTTCCTCACTCATACAGAACTCGATAAATTTCCATGCTGCATCTTTTACTTTGCTCGCAGAATTAACAGTGAAGAATCCGGTGTGAAGTGTAGAATATTGTCTTACTCCTTTAGGAATTGGAGCAATATCCCATTTAAAGTTCTGTATATCTCTATAAACTGAGGCCATCCAGCTTCCGTTAAATGCCATTGCTGCTTTGCCAGCTACAAAGAGGTCTGTAGAGATTATGCCTGAAGTGCTTATTTGTGGGGGAGCAATTATTTTCTCATCATTAGTCAAGCGATACCACCACTTCAGAAACTCTTTGGCGCCTTCACCTATAGAAAATTGCCCTTTGTCATTCACAATATCATCTCCAAAGGTCCCGATAAGAGAGTACCATAGACCCTGGAAACTAAGAGCGTCACAACCCCATTGTTCTACTTTGCCATTTTCTACTATAGTCAGCTTCTTGGCAGCATTTTCAAAATCTTCCCAGGTCCAGTTTTCATTTGGATATGGAACACCTGCTTTATCAAATAAGTCTTTGTTATAGTACATTATTTCGGTTGCGAAACACCAGGGAAGACCATAGAGTTTTCCCTGCATTTTTATCAAGTCCTGAACCGCAGGAATAAAATCGTCCAAGGTTAAGACTTCACTTTTGCTCAGATAATCATCTAATGGATCTACAAGACCGCCATTAGCGAATCTAGATATATCACATTCCCACAAGCACATGACGTCTGGAGCAGTACCAGCCATTACCATGGTAGTAAGTTTTTGGGAATATTCTGCCTCAGGAATTAATGTAAATTCTACTTTGATATCGGGATATTTTTCTTCAAATGCTTTAACATAATTGTATTCTTCAGAAAGAGCGTTCCAATGAGCATATTTTATTACCGTAGTATCAGCAGAATAGCCAGCGGGCACCAACATCCACACCAATCCTAAAACAAGTAAAATAACAACTAATTGCTTTTTCATTTTAGTTTCCCTCCCTTTACTTAGAACTTTAAACTTTATCAAGTTTTAATAATTTCTTTTTTAAAAACGTTCTCCAGTTGCACCACCTTATAGAAATTCACCACTCCCGCTTTACATAACAACCTCCTTAGTAGAATTAATATTGTTGTGTTTTTCCTTTCCTAATCACCTCCCTGGGAAGATTTTTCCCACTTCTCCTAGCACCATAAATCGACAAAACTTCTTTGCATCTCTGGTCTTACCATCTTACCAAGTAAAAGTATAATCATCCTCTAAAATATTGTCAATCATTCTTGAGTTGTTTTTTCTTTGCTAGTGAACTAAAAATAAGCTACTTGTATAGCCAACACGCAACCTGATGTAAGCGAGAATCAACCTCGAATAAACGAGGCCTTGATTCGGCACAAATTTCTTTACTGAGGGGACATCTGGGGCAGAATCTGCAACCGGGAGGAGGGTTAGTAAGACTAACAGGATTACCTGGTATCGATTCTTTTTCTGTTTTATCACCTATTGTAGGTATTGTTGAAAGTAAAAATTTAGTATAGGGATGAAGAGGCTCTTTGAAAACAGACTCTGTGGGACCGAACTCTACTATACATCCGCCATACATTATTGCCATTATGTCTGCTAGGCCAGGAACTAATGAGATATCATGGGTGATAAAAATAAATGTACTTTTAAAATCGGTTTGGATGCTACTCAGAAGATTTAAAATATCACGTTGAGTGATAACGTCAAGAGCAGAGGTGGGCTCATCGGCAATGATTACATCGGGATTCAAAAAAGTAGCCAGTGCTATAACGCATCTCTGCCTCATTCCCCCTGAAAGCTCGAAGGGATACATTCGCAAGACATAAGAAGGTAGATTTACCGTTTCCAAATGGGTTTTTACTCTTGGTTCTTCAAATGCTATTCCGTGAGAGGTTGTCAGATCGGAAAATATGTCTCTTAGCTTTCTGACGGGGTTGAGTGCGCTCAGAGAGCCTTGGGGAATATAAGAAATCTTTTTCCACCAAACATTCTTTAAGGAGTTACTTTTTGGAGATACCTCGTGCTTGGTATCTCCAAAAAAGTAGCATACTTTCCCCTCTACTACTGAAAGGTTCGAATCCACTGCCCCATACAAAACCCTGGATAGAGTAGTTTTACCGCAGCCGGATTCACCCACAATTGCTAAAAAACTACTACCTTCTATGTTAATTGACACATCCTCAACTGCTTTAACCTCTTTTGTTATCCCATACTGTTCAGTTGTGTAATACGCTTTTAAATCTTTAACTTCTATACGGACGGTTTCCTGTTTCTTAAATTCTGCCTTATTCATCTGGCTATCGCCCTCGCCCGCGGGTTAATAAAGTCTGTCATGCTCACAAAAAGAAAGTAGAGTGATGTAAAAAGAAGAACTATAAATACAATGGGGAAAAGAATCCACCACCATACACCAGTCACCATAGCTTGCTGCTGCACCGCCCAGTAAGTGATTGTACCCATAGTTGGAATATCTAATGAAGTAAGTCCGAGCACAGATAAAGTTATTTCAAGACCTAGCGACCAGAGCATATTATTAATAGTTGTGGCAAACACAATAGGAAGGATGTGCGGTAAATATTCATAGAAAATCAATTCCCAGGTATTTTCTCCTGAAAATATCGAGGTAATCGTAAATTTTTGCTCTCTCAGGCTTAATACTTGAGATCTTATCAATCGTGCATCCCATGGCCAACCGAATAAAGCCAGCACCACGGCTAAAGTTGAAAGACTCATTTCTCGGGTTAAAAGTTTTAAAAATATCAATATCGGAAAAATAGGTAAAACAATGAACGAATCACAGAGAAATATTAATACCTGGTCAGCTATTCCTCCTTTATATCCCGCTATAACACCAACTATTACAGCTATTATACGGGAGATGATAGCCACTTCCAACCCAAAAATCAGCGAATTCTTTAGCGCAAAAGCCATCATCCAAAAGAGGTCTTGTCCTCTACCATTCGTTCCAAGTGGATGGCTTAAAGAAGGCGGGCGATTGATAGGAACATAATAGGATGAGCGAGGGTCATAAGGAGAAAAAACTGATAGCACAGCAAAAACTAACAAGATAACAAAAATAAGCAAGGAAAGCCTAAAACGTATATCGTGTTTAAACAACCTTTTGGTTACATCTAAAACTGCCATCGGAGACATTCTATTATTTCCTCCTAAAATACCTCATAATCAGGTAGCTCCACCTGTATACTGAATCCTCGGGTCAACAAAAGGCAATAAAAGATCCACAAGTAAGGTTGCGAGTGCTACTGCTACAATTGAACATAAGGTAATTCCCATAACCAGGTTGTAGTCTGATTGCATGATGGCAGTAAAAGCTAAAGTTCCTAACCCGGGATAATTAAAAACGATTTCTGTAATTATGGTGCCACTGAAGACCGTTCCGAGCTGTAAAGCTAACCCCGTCAGCTGAGCAGGCATAGCAGGTTTCATAACATAATTTCTAAGAATTAACGGCTCCTTTAACTTCATTTGTTTGGCAAAGGTCACAAAATCCTCATGGATGATGTTGGAAGTGAGGTTTCTCATATTCAGAAACCAGCTTCCCATACCTATTATTATTAGCGATAAAGCTGGCAAAAACCCGTGTTGCACTACGCTTTTAAAAAAGGCCCAGCTAAGAGATGGTTCGATTCCTATTTGGTAAGCCCCTCCTGCTGGAAACCATCGCAAAATGTAGGCAAACACTATCAAAAGAGTTAAGGCAAAGATGTAGTAGGGAATAGGCCTTACAGCGTTAGAGAACATTTCAAAAATTTTAACCCAAAGAGTATTGCTTCGGTAGCTAGCTATTCCTCCTAGTATGGTTCCTATAACCCACGATACTATTGATGTTAAAACAAGTAAACCGACTGTCCAGGGCAGTGACCTGGAAATCAGTGTAATAACAGGAGTGGGAAAAGAAGCAAAAGAAGGTCCTAAATTTCCTTTTAGTAATTCTTTCCAATAATTAAAATATTGCTGTGCCATTGACCCCTCTAAGCCATAGAGTTTCAAAAGTTCGTCTCTCATTTTTTCAATGCTCTCGGGTGGTAAATAAGACCCAGCCATCTGCAATCTCCTGACTGCAGTTTCTGCAGGATTAGCTCCCGGGATTAATCTAGGAATTAAAAAAGTGATGGTAACTCCTACAAAAATTACTAGCAAGCATACAGCCAGTCTCCCCACAAAATATTTGAAAAAAAATTTTAGAAAACTACCCACCCAGCTTTCCCTCCTGATTATAAATTTATCCTTGATGTAGCCTCCACCCTAAATGGAAGGAGTGGAGGCTACCGTTTTTTAACTTTTCCTGTCGATATTATTTATTTTCTCTTTCCGCTGGCTGCAACTTAACAAACATAAATCTTGTGTTTCCCCAATTTGGAACAGGGTCTGTGTATGGGTCGCTGGCGGTAGGATAACCAGTCCAATAATATTCATCACACACAGTAAAGACGTTGTAAGAGAATACAGGTATTATGGGCATATCTTCGACACAAGTTTTCACATATTGAAGACCGAGGTCAATTATTTTGTCGGTTTCTTTAAAGAAGTCTGTCTTTCTTAAATCATCTACTACTTTGTCAATTTGCTCACTCTTGTATCTCATAGGATTTTTAGCCACCGTGAGCTGTCCAGTAGGCCTATAGTAGTCGGAGTGCCAGGATTCGAGGAACCAGAACAGATCCGGATGTCCTCCCCAAGTCTCTATACACCATGCCCAGTAAACTGTATTGGGATCTTCACCATAATTCATCCGGTTCCACAACATGGAAGATTCTACAGCTTCTATTTGAGCGTCTATTCCAAACCTACGCCACTGCTCAGCTACTGCTGCAGCAGCACGGGTCATAACTGATCTTGTAGCTGCTTCACATAAAATGGATATTTTCCAGGGTTTCCCATCTGGCAACAACCATTTTCCATTATTATCTTTTTTGAATCCTACGCTTTCCAGTAATTTACTGGCAAAATCTGGGTCGTACTTCCACCATCCGTATCCTACCAGCTTTTTAATTTCTTGGGGGTCTTCTGGTATATTATAACCAAATGTATACCTGACAGTATCTGCTATTTTCACAGGAATTTCTGGGTCATAGGGTTTTAACTCACTATCTCCCGCCTTAAGGGTAAAATCTTTAAGCCATGGTTCTATTTTGTCGAAATACCACTCGGGATAACGACCTGTTGGCGGAACATGAATAGGTGATATCGTAGCACATCCATTATAGGCCTGGAGAGCAACTTGAACGATATCGATGGCCAAGGTAAGTGCCCATCTGACTTCTTTGTGGTCAAAAGGAAATTGTTCATGGTTCATAATTAAAGAAGGTAGAGTGGGGTCAGGATGAGCCCATGGCCAACCATCAAACCAGGTAACACAATAAGGATTATTTTGATACAAGGTTATGGCTCCCTCAGGGGGTAAATCGTGAATAATGTCAAGCTGGTGAGCCATCTGATCCATAACTTTTTTCTCTGGAGACGCCACTCCTTCATAGAGAACGTACTTAGGTGCAGGTTTTTTACCATATACCACGCCGAGATCTGATTTATCCCAATCTTCCCTTAATTCCCATAAAAACCAATATCCATTGGGATCAAAAGATTTCAAGGCATAAGGTCCTGTTCCTACTGGTGGGTTAAAGGCAAAAGCGACAGGGTCTTCCACTTTTTCAAAAATGTGTTTGGGCATAATATAACAAGCCGACCATCTTACCGTGAAAACAGTATGGAATCTTCCATTGGGTTTGGTGAGCTTAAACACAACAGTATAATCATCTATCTTCTGGCTTTCCTTCACGTTGACCTGCATATAAGCACCCCAGGTCATTTCAGGATGTGCTTTCAAAAGTTCTACAGTATAAATGACGTCATCTATGGTAAAGGGAACACCATCGCTCCAGCATATCCCCTCTCTAACTTTTACAGTCATTTCTGTATAGTCTTCGTTATAAACTGGGGGTTCAGCTGCTAATAAGTTAATCCATGGTTCGCCTTCGACGCCTTCATCCGGGTCGATATACCACAAAGCTCCCAAACACAACTGTTGAAGCCCGGTTGAATAACTGATCATACCACCTCCCCAAAGATTGAATCTTCCAGGGTCCAAAGAACGACCCGTGGGGTCTTCAATAATGATAACTTCATCTCTTGACACTCCGGGGAGAATTTCTTGAACTTCCTGAGCAAACGCAACGTTACCTATCAAGAGTAAAACTACAGTCAACAACCCTACTAAACGCCACTTAAACATAAAACACCTCTCCTTTAAATTTTTACTTAAGCAAAATTAATATTCCCCACCACTGAAAAGCTTAACGACTAACTAACCAAAAAGTCTGATTCATTAGTAATCTTTACATATTAATCCCCTCCTTCATGCTGTTTTAATTATAAAGCCAGCATTTTACTGTAATGCCATTAACAAGAACATCGGGGGGTATTTCTTGTTTGCAAACGTCTTTAACGTAAGGACACCTAAGAGCAAATTTGCAACCTTGTTCAAAATACTCTTCGATCTCCAAGAATCGTTCTTTCTTTAACTGAGGTTCTTGCTCTTTCTGCATTTTGTAAGGATTGGGAACAGACTCTTTCAATAGCGCTGTATAAGGATGTAAAGGGCTGAGCAAGACTTTTTCGGCTGGTCCTACTTCAACAATAGACCCCCTTAACATAACACCTATGTGGTCACTTATATAATAAGCAGTAGCCAGGTCATGAGTAATATAAATTATATAGAGTTGTTTCTCCTCTCTAAGCTGTCTAAATAAGTTGAGAATAAATACTCTCAAAGAAGCATCTAACATGGAAACAGGTTCATCAGCTACCAAAAGTTTGGGGTTGACCATCAATGCCCTAGCAATTGACAATCTTTGTAATTGCCCACCTGAAAATTCATGTGGGTATTTATCTCTCACTTCTTCCCAGGTTAGAGCGACAGAACTTAAGGCTTTCTCAATTACTTCTTCAACAGCATGGTGGTTTTCGTCAGCAATTTTTAACTTATGTATCACCGACTGAAAATAAGTTTCCACTTTTTTCAAGGGATTAAAACTTTCATAGGGATTCTGGAAAATGGGTTGGACTAAGTTAATAAACTCTGATTTTTTATAACTCTCTATGTTCTTTCCTAGGAAAGATACATCACCTTCGGTGGGTTTTATAACCCTCAATAGAAAGTTGGCTAAGGTAGTTTTCCCACTTCCACTTTCACCTACTAAAGTAAAGACAACTGGTTTCTTTTCGATTTTTAATGTAACGTCACGAACAGCATATATCTTTACCTTCGAAAAAAAAGTACCAATTTGAAATACCTTGGTAACTTTATTAAGCGCAAGGAAAGAATCATCCACTGTTTTACACTCTAAACTTGTTACAAGAAAACAAACGTAATGTCAGATAATTTTCTCATTACTAAAGCACCTCTTTCACTGTTTGAAACCAATTTTGTGGTGTAATTACTGAAACATCCAATTCTTGAGCTATGCTTAGTTGTAAATTTTTTTCTTATGCTAAAACTTCTAAGATAAATTTTTACCTTAAAAGAATAGCACTACCTCAAAAACTTGTCAACTTCCTAAGAGCTCTCTGTCAATATGTGTGGAAATATTCTCTTTTAGGCATGAATCCCAGTAACATCTTTCTCCAGTATACCTCTACATTCCTCAACCCCCAATATTTCTCTTTAGCATCTTAATCTTAGTATTACAACCCTCTGTATAGCCATTGGTAATTTCATTATGGAAATAATTTATAATAGGCTCTTTCCATTTCTTTAGAGTATTTCCCCAACTAACTAATTTAGCATCGGAGCTATTTTAAGATTAAAGATGATGTTATCTAAAAGTTTAGCAGCTTCTTCTCTATTCTTTTGCCGATATAGTTCTCTAATCTTCTCTTTAGCCCGGTAGAAACCTTGTAAAGTAGGATACTAAGCTAAGAGGTTATCTACTTTTGATTTTCCATTCTAGAATTTTTGCCACTATACTTCTTTTAGATATTTTTTCCACACACTTTATCATAGACCCACTAAAAGCTTGACCAGTTCAAATTAAGATATGTACGGGGGCGATCCACCAATGGAAGTAGCCAAAACTATAGAAATTGCAATAGTATCTAGAAGTTACTGCCACCCCCTTCTATTGTCGAGGGGCCAGATTCATTGTTAATTCTCCAGTCACTCTTTGTATGTGTTCTTCCAAAGCCTTTTTAGCTTTTTCTTTGTTTCCATCCAAAATGGCTTTGATCAAAGATATATGTTCTTTTTGAGCCATTTGAACTCGGCCAATATCTAAATGTTTAAGAACAACAATATAATCTTTAATACTATTATAGCCATTTATCAGCCATGAATTGTTTGAAGTTTTTACAATTAAATCGTGAATATTTTCATCCAACTCATCAAACTCTCGGTCCTTATGAGAAATATTTATTCTCTCCAGAGATCTCTCCAAATAGTCCGATAGCTTGTTACGATCTATTCTATCAAAATAATTCTCTAAACAGTAAAGTTCATAAACTTTTCGCATCTCCATAAGGTCTTGCGCTTCCTTCTGAGTAAAAGAACGGACAAAAAAACCAACCCGGGGTTTGCGAACTACTAACCCTTCATTAACTAACTGGTTTAAGGCATCCCTGATGGGCATAACACTAGTTTCAAATTCATCGGCCAGCTTTCGGGGACTAATTTGCTCCCCCGGCTTTCGCTTAGCAAGCAGTATTTCCTCTTTTATTATGGAATAGATTTGTTCACTGATACTATCTTTTACAAGTTTCAATTTACGATCCGCCCTCCCGTTAAATTCAAATTTACTCTATTTTAAGGAAATAGAATAAATCAACAACACTTTAAAATCAAGGGATTTAAGCAAGGCGAGAATAGCTCTTACTAAACATCCCTGGCTTCAGTATAATAAAACACAGCGGTTAAGTAAGCAAACAGCTGCTCTTTTCCTAAATTCTTAAACTCCTGCATAAGCTGAAAATCCCCCATCTATGGGAATAACCACTCCGTTTACAAAAGAGGCCGCTTCTGAACAAAGCCAGATAATTGCCCCCACTAATTCTTCTGGTTCTCCATAGCGTCCCATAGGGGTATGGTCCTTAATTCTCCGCCCTCTTTCCGTTTCTTCACCAGTTTGTTCATCGATTAATAAATATCTATTTTGTTCAGTAATAAGAAAACCAGGAGCGATAGCATTAACCCGCAGATTCTTAGAGTAGTTTTGATTAAGGTGTACCGCCAACCACTGGGTAAAGTTGGTAATAGCTGCCTTAGCTGCAGAATAAGCGATTGTTTTAGTTAAAGGTCTAAAGGCGGCCATAGAAGATATGTTGATAATCGAGCCAGTTTTGTTTTTAACCATGGCTTCTCCAAAAACCTGAGAAGCAAGAACTGAACCCAGAAAATTCAGATTGAATACCCATTGCAGAGCATCTTCTGGAAGGTCAAAAAAACTTTGTTCTTCACTAGTCGTAGCTTCTTTTCTATTGCCGCCCGCCCCATTAATTAAAATATCTATCTTGCCATATTCACTCAAAACTTTCGAGCGGGCCTCCTTAAGGGAGTTTTTATTCAATACGTCAGCACTAATGGCTATCGCTTTCCCACCACTTTGCTCAATCTCTTTCACTACTTTTAATGCTGCATCCTCTTTGATATCCAGCACTGCTACCTGAACCCCCCAGGAAGCTAAACCGCGGGCCATTTCGCCGCAAAGGATTCCACCACCGCCAGTTATAACAGCCACTTTTCCTTTTAAATCAAAATTTATCTTCATGATCGTTTCTCCTTTTAGTTTTTTAATCCATTAAAAAGCCACCATTAACATCAATTATCTCTCCGGTAATAAAAGCGGCCTCATCAGAAATCAAAAACTCCACAGCTGCCGCTACTTCAAGTGGTTTACCCAATCTTTGGAGGGGGATTTCAGAAATGATTTTTTGTCTCATCTCTTCCGGCCACTCAGCACTCATTTCAGTTTCAATGGCGTGAGGAGCAACAGCATTTACTGTTATGCCATAAGGGGCTAACTCCCGGGCAAAAGTTTTAGTAAGCCCATTTACTGCCGCTTTAGAAGGACCATATCCAGGAGCTGAGGTAATATCGCCCATTTTACTGGCTACAGAAGAAATATTTATTATTCGGCCACTTTTCTGCTTTTTCATAACCTCAGAAACATATTTGCAGAAAATAAAAGTACCTCGAGCATTAACCTTAAAAACATCATCCCAGTCAGATACCTTGATTTCTTCCTCTTTACGTCTTCGGATAATACCAGCGTTATTAACCAGCACTGAAATTCCCCCGTAGTCTCTTTCTGTTTCTTCTACTACTCTTTTAATATCTTTTTCTTCGCCTACATTACAATATTTGAATACATAAGCTCCTTGAACCTTATGACTGGCTTTTTCCAGAGCTTCTCCTTTTTCTCGATTAATGTCGCATATTATAACCGTATACCCTCGCTCAGCCAGACGATCAGCGATGGCTTTACCAATACCAGTAACACCCCCGGTAACAATTGCTACCTTTCCTTCCATAAACGATACCTCCTGAAAATCTTTATCTAAGCTTTACCAAATATTAAGTTGGGAATGAATAAAACAATTTGGGGAAAGAACAATATAAGTGCAATTAAGATAAACATAGCTATCAAAAAGGGCCAAGCTTCTCTCATGTAATCTTCCAGCGAACATTCCATAATCGAACAAACGGCATACATAGTCAAGCCCACCGGAGGGGTTAAAAGCCCTGTAGCACAAGTTATTACCATCAAAACTCCAAAGTGAACCAGATCCATCCCTATCTCGCTCATTACAGGTACCAATATCGAAGTGAGCAGTAAAATTAGGACTGTTGAATCTATAAACATACCCAGCACTAAAAGCAATAGCACTATTAGACCAGTGATTATATAGGGATTTTCACTAATTCCCAACAAAAACTGAGAAATAGTCTGGGGTATCATCTCCCAGGTCATGCCATAACTAATCAGAGACGATAGAGCGATTAAAAACATAACCATGCCTACATCCATCAAGGTGTACTTAATAGCAGAGACAAATTTCTTCCAGGTAAGCTCTCGATAAGCTATCAAACCCACAGCCAGGGCATATACTGAGGCAAAAGCACCTGCTTCGGAAGGAATTAAAAAACCAAACCGTAACGCCACCAGGAGGAAAATGGGGAAAAATATAGCCCAGAGACTATTAATAAAAGATAGCCCAATCTCTTTAAAAGGAGCTCTCTTTTCTCGCTCGGGAAGATAACCTCTTTTACCTGAAGTAACGGAGACCACTACCATAAACAAAGCCGCCATCAAAAGCCCGGGTAAAATACCTCCAGCGAATAACCGCCCTACGGAAACTTCACCAATACTCCCATATAGCACAAGTCCAATCCCCGGTGGAATGGCTATGGTTATTAAGGAAGTAAAACCATGTACTGCAGCTGAGTATGCCCGATCATAGCCCCGTTTAGTCATCGCTGGCCCCAATATTCTGGCCTCCATGGAAGCATCAGCAATGGCTGAGCCAGTAACTCCTCCCATCAGAGTACTTAATACTACGCTGGTTTGAGCCAACCCACCCCGCATATGACCGGTGACCACCGAAGCAAATTTAACCAACCGACTGGTTATCCCGGTATTATTTAACAAATTACCAGCAAAAATAAACATTGGTATGGCTAGCAGAGAAAAACTCTGAGTTCCAGATAAAATAAGCTGGACTGGCATAGTCAACGGTAACTCTGGTTGCTGAACAAAAAATAAAAAGCCTGAAATACCTATGGCAAAAGATACCGGCATACCCAGCAATAAGAAAACAATAAACACAATAAATACTAATAACATGTTTTTTTCCTCCTTATCAATAAGAAACGATAGTCTAATGCTATATATCTACAGATATATCGTCTTCGTCTTGGGTCTCAAAAACCGTGATTTTCCCATTCTTTATAAGTTCTCTTATCTTTAAAGCGGCCGTTATCAACAAAAGAGCGCTTCCCACTGGTACGCTGAGAGTAGCCCACATATAGCTAAATCCGGGAATGCCCTGAAAAGTCCGGAATCTGGTATGGTAACAAAGAGGAATACCATACCAAACCAAGAGTAATAAAAATCCAAAAATGATAAAGTGGTTGACCAAAGTAATATAATACCGCACCTTTTCTGGAAATTTGTTAACTAAAACATCTACGCTTACGTGTCTATTTTTTCTCCAGGCAGCATCAGCGCTGAAAAAAACTGCCCAGGCAAAAAGAAAAGTAGACATTTCCATTCCCCATGGGATAGGGTAACCAATAGTTCTTCCAAACCCCGCAGCGAAAACCACCACCATAATTGCAACTATAAGAATTCCCGCTGCTACCTCTTCTCCTCTACCGATTAGGTCATAGATTTTTTTGATGGTCATCATTAATACCCCACATTAAATATTTTTTATCACCTATTTATAATCAATTTTCAACTCTGTTTATACCTTATTTACCCCCAAGCCAACCTAGCTTGGGGGTAAACACAAACTCTCGCCTACTATTTTCCAATCTCCTGATAAACTTTTTCTTTAGCTTCACTTATGCCTAAGACCTCATAAGCTGCTTCTCCAGCTTTTCTGAATGCATCCAGGTCAACATCTTCAATTATAGTTACACCTTTTTCTCGAATTATTTCTTTGTTTTTCTCGGTATTTTCCTCGATCACATAAGAAGTTTCCAAGCCTGCCCGGTCGCATTCCTCTACTAAAATTTTTTGATATTCCTCAGGAAGACTATAGAACCATTTGCTACTTACTACTTCGAAATTCACCAGCAAGAAATGACGAGTTTCGCTGATATACTTGAGAACTTCATAAAGGTTACCTGAGGTAACATTATCATATACTAATTCTGCTCCATCTATTGCGCCTTGTTGTAGAGCAGTATATATCTCGTCAAAATTCAAAGCAGTAGGAGTTGCTCCCAGTGCCCGAACAGATTCCTGCCAGATGGGAGCAGGCGCAGTCCGGATGCGCAGACCTTTTAAATCTTCGGGAGTTTTAACTGGTTTGTCCTTAGTCATAAAGTGCCTATAACCTTGCACCCAATTAAAGGATAGCACCTTAAGACCATATTCTTTATCCAGTTTATCTATCCATGCTTGAATCGAAGGAGATTCATGAAGTTTTTGGACCTCTTCAATACTTTCTACAAAATAAGGACCATTTATCACTGCAATTTCAGGTACATAGTTACCGAGGCGAGCAGCATCAGTATTTTGTCCCACTGGAACACCTTGGCGAATCTGTTCTATGATGTCTTCTTCAACTCCCAATTGAGCACTGTGGAAGACTTCAATTTTTAACCCTCCATTAGTTCTCTCATATACCCGCTCAGCCCATTTCTGAAACCCTTCATGATAAGGATGACCGGGAGCCAACACATGATTAAACCTCAAAACATATTGTTCCTGAGCTAAGGCAACTGAAGCCCAGAACCCCACTACCATTGCCAACACAACGACAACTCCAGTTAGTTTTTTTAGCATCTCAGCAAACCTCCCTTTTTTAAATTAAATTAATATTAAATCAATAAGAAGCTTCAAAATAAGAACTTAAAAGCATTCGCTATCTAGGTTTTAATCACCCCCTTAATTTATAGAAAATCCCCATTTTGCACAAACCAGTGATTCTCAGCTGTTAAAGAACCAAAGAAACCATTAGGTTGTGGCATGTAATACCTGATATATCACATGCCACAACCTAATTTTATCAAACCTAGCAAAAAATTCAATACCTGAAGAGGCTGTTGGAAAATTCTTTTTGCACCTTAGGACCACAAAGAAGATAAAAAGGATATTTCCTATATTCCAGAGAGCAAGCCGAGAAATACTACATTAAAGGCCATCTTTTCAGTACGTTCTTCAAGATAGCTCACCATTATCCCTTTGGTAGTTCCAAAGAAAGATTCTATAAGACAGCGTTTCTTATAGATTTCCTGATGAATAGTATAGTTTTTTAGAGCTATCTTTCTCAGTTCATCTCTTATTGTCACCGCCGGCGTATAATTGACCCAGGAAAGTCGGAATAAAACTGACCCACCCCATGAGCTATAATCCCTCTAATAGGATTAAAAAGATGGGAGGGAAATACATGCTTAGGAGTGAGTCAATTATGATGTTACAGCAAATGAGAAAAGAAGGGAAGAGTGTGAGAAGTATAAGTAGAGAAACAGGGCTTTCTCGTAACACGGTGAGACGTTATCTCCGAGCTCAAGGTATTCCGGAGAGAAAAGCCCGGAAAAAGAGAGGTTCCAAACTGGATCCTTTCCAGAAAGAGATTCAAGAGATGATGAAGTTAGGGATATTCAACTGTGAAGTTATCTACGGTAAGCTTAAAGAATTAGGATACCAGGGAGGAAAGACGATCATCAAAGACTACGTCAAAGCTTTCCGTCCTCCCCGGGCCTGGAAACTAAAAACAGAAGAAATAGAAAAACGTCCTCTATCAGTCTATGAACAGTGGGGAGGAAAAGTAACATGGTAGAGTTAGAAGAAGTTCGTTTGCAATTGGTGGAATTAGGATTAACTCAACTGGCTCTCCAGCTGGAAGCTCTCTTAGAGAGAGCTCAAAAAGAAAAAGAGACTTATCTCTCCTTTTTAAAGGATGGTCTGGCAGCTGAGCTTACTCTCCGACAAGAGAGGAAGATCGAGGTTAAGTTCCGGATGGCCCATCTCCCCTATCGCAAGACTTTAGCTGAGTTTGACTTTTCCTTTCAACCCTCTATCGATGAACGGTTAATCCGGGAGTTAGCTGGTTTAGCGTTCTTAGAGAGGAAAGAGAACTTACTTTTCTTAGGACCCCCAGGAGTAGGAAAGTCGCACTTAGCAGTAGC
>Ga0134101_1001150_pt1 | contig 22624 bp, 14 predicted proteins | sample 12_3_2metaG_FD_94446 | JGI IMG/M metagenome (GOLD analysis project Ga0134101, IMG submission 94446) | Switchgrass degrading microbial communities from high solid loading bioreactors in New Hampshire, USA - 12_48_3.3_201_A2 metaG | ecosystem: Engineered > Bioreactor > Semi-continuous > Anaerobic...
AATATTATTCACAAGAGACCCTCCTTGGTATTTTGTTTGGTTTGGTAACTATTATTTTACCAAAAAGAGTGGTCTCTTGTTATTTTTTATCCTATTTTAACCTAGAACAATTTTACACTAAGTAAAACTAAATAACCCGCATATTTTAGCAAACCCTATATAAACCGTTTGCTCCGGGTTATTTATTTTAATTATCTTCCAGTACTAAACTCATTCCCCAGTCAAGTTCAGGTTGTATTCGTTCAATAAATACTGTACCAGTTTCAGTAGTAGTAACCTTTTCGATAGAAGGATCGCTGAACCACTTTCCTTCTCTCGGGTCAAAGAATTTCACTATATAAGTGCTGTTTTTACGCAACCTTCTGATTTCAACCTTTTGAGGGCAATCCTTCTCAAAATACAAAAGGAATAAATCACGTTCAGGAGTATGAGCACAAAATGCCCAACCGATGTAGCCTCTGGGATCGCCGGCTTTATTGGGCACAACCAATTCGGCGTTTGGAATAAGCTCCTGGTACCTCTTGCCGAAAGTCATGGCAAAGGTTCTCAGATGTTTTAGTTGTGCAGCAGATTCCCATTTAAACGCATCCCACATTTTGTGCTTGCTTCCTTCTTCAATGTCTGCACCCCAAATACCTTCGGCACCATACATATGTCCGCCAAACGCACCGGACAGGAAACCTCCGTACATACCTGAACGGCAGTACAGGTTATCAAGCTCGGTTCCGCCTTCAGCGCCATATTTATATAGCTCACCCAGGTTAAAATAACCTGCATAGTAAGGTTCACCGTTAAAAGCAGGACGGGTGGGCTTTGCATGGTATATCTCCGTTAAGTTCCAGTAATGCATATGCTCTCTTCTATTGCCAATCAAGTGAAGCGTAAGCCATTTTTGCGGTCCGTCATGCTCGAAATTCACCAGGGTGGAAGGATTTGAATTGGCTGATAATAAGTTACCGAAAGGTGGAGGTCCGTACTTATCCAAAACCATATTGGCACATGCATTAAACTCTTCAACAGGTACCGATCCAAACCACCAGTCAAAATGTATAGGACTCAGAATACAATTATTTGCCTGATACCTGCTGAATATATATTGAATATATCTTATATAGGCATTTGGCCAATCGTAGTATTTTTCCCAGGTAGTAGTTCCGTCCCGGCGTGCAACTTCCAGGAATGGTACAAAACCCTGTTCATTTAAATAATCCATTCTTTTATCGAGATACTTAAAGTATTCCGGGTTAATCCGGTGAACGTCCGGGAATACATTTTCATAACCAGGGACTTTGCCAGGGAATAAAAATGGCCTGCCTCCTTCATTGTGCATATCCTTACCGCTTCTTGTTACAGGATGAACCCAGCTGTCTCTGATAACGGTTTTTTCTTCATCATCAAGTACTATCCTATACGGATGTTCATCATTTGCCCATGCCGGGAATCCTGCAATCATTACCACTGCGTTAAAGCCTTGTTTCTTTCTGAATTTGACATAATCCTTAAATCCTGCTTCAGGCCCAATTGGCCTTTCAATATCATCTTCATACCATCTGTACCTATAAGATGCACCGGCCAGCCATGTATCACCAGTTATAAAGAAAGGAGTCCCATCGGCATATTCTAACGCGTGTCCGTTTGCAGTCGCTTTTACAAAGCCACGCCTGCAGTTGTTTTCTGCTTTTTCTTCTTCACTCCATTCAATTGCATCGAAATACCCTTGTTTATTGTTCAAACCATTATCATCCTGGTTTGAGCCACTGATCCAAGTCCATTTACCAGCTTTAACGGCAGTTATGCGTACCTTGAAAACATTACCCCCATCCCAGAATCCATATACCCTTTTTCTGAAATCCGGGCCAACGAGGTCCAACCACACATCAACTTCCATATATGGGTTTGAATACGTTTTTTCAGATTCCAGTACTATCTCGATTTTCTCCCATACATGAAATACCCTTTTGTAGTTATCCATTCAGAATCCTCCATTTCATTTTAGTATTTTGTGCAGATTAATTTGTCTAAGCCTTTACGGCACCTATCATGACACCCTTAACAAAGTACTTCTGTATAAACGGATATATCATTAATATAGGCAACGTGGCTACCATAATGGTTGCATATTTTATTGTTACACTTATTTGTTCACGATCGGCATTATTTGCCACATCTATCATATTGTTTGTATCATTTGCGATTAAGATTTCTCTCAGGATTAACTGGAGGGGATACAGATCTCTGTTTCTCAAGTATATTGTTGCCGGGAGCCATGAGTTCCAGTGACCAACTGCATAGAATAAAAACATAACTGCTATAACAGCCTTAGATAGTGGTATAACAATTCTGAACAATATTGTAAAATCATTTGCGCCATCTATCCTGGCTGATTCCTCAAGACTGTCCGGTACTTGGCTGAAAGATGTTCTCATTACGATTAAATTCCAAACACTAATGGCTTGAGGAAGTATCAGGGCAAATCTTGTATCTATCAAGTGCAGACTTTTTACCAGCAAATAAGTAGGTATTAAACCTCCGCTAAAAAACATTGTGAATATTATTAAAAATGTAAAGGCTTTTTTTAGCAAATAATTCTTTCTTGAAAGGACATATGCTCCTAACGATGTAAGTAATAAATTAATGAAAGTACCTACTAATGTATAAAATAAAGTATTCGCATATCCGGAAATTATTGAAGGATTTTTGAACACAGCCTCGTATGATGCCAGACTAAAACCTAGCGGCCTTAAAAGTAATCCTGTTTCCTGTGATAAGAGTGAAGGTTTACTTAAAGAAGCGAACACCACATATATCATAGGATAAAGAGTTATCATTATCATAACTATCATGAAAATCGTATTAAAAAAGTCAAATATACGTTCTCCAACACTTTTTTTGATTGACACTTTTCTCCCCCTCCCCTCTTACCATAGACTTGTTTCTTGGGTCTTTCGACTTATCAAATTAGCACAAATCAGCAAAGTAAAGTTAATTACCGAGTTGAACAATCCAACAGCCGCACTAAAGCTATAGTCAAACTCCTGTAAACCTCTTCGATAAACAAAAGATGAAATAACATCAGCAGTTTCATACGTTAAAGGATTATAAAGCAGAATAATTTTTTCAAACCCTAAACTCATCATATTACCTATTCTCATAATTAACAGAATTATAACGGTAGGCAGTATTCCCATAAAGGTTATGTGTATGGCCTGTTTAAACCTGCCAGCGCCATCCATTCTGGCTGCTTCATAAAGTTGGGGATCAATACTGCTTATAGCGGCAAGATATATAATTGAGTTAAACCCAAGTTCCTGCCAAATACCGGAAGCAATATAAATAGTTCTGAAATACTCTGGTTTCATTAACAATGAAACATTTTCTCCGGTTATACGTGCAACAAAATTCCCAATAAATCCATTTCTTGCAGTAAAACTAACGATCATACCTGCTACTACCACTACTGAGATAAAATGCGGCATATAGGTGATAGTTTGAACAGCTTTCTTAAATCTTGGCTTGCTGATTTCATTTAGTAAAATGGCAAATATGATAGGAGCCGGGAATCCAAAAATAAGACCATATAAATTAATCAATATTGTATTTCTGACAACTCTGGTAAAGTACACGCTGTTAAAGAATTTAACGAAATTATCCAATCCGACCCAATCGCTCCCAATGATACCCTTTCCGGGCGAAAACTGTTTAAAAGCGATTATAGCTCCATACATGGGTATATAGTGGAATATAATAAAATATGCCATTACTGGTATTGCCATAATATAAATATACTTATTGATCTTAAAATCATTTATAACCGTTCTTTTTAAACTCTTTTTGGTCTTATACAAACTAACTGATGCCGGATTTCTCCCCAAGTGACCACCCTCTTTTATGATACGTTCAATATGCTTATTTAAATTATTCAGGGGGAAAATAAACACTTTCCCCCTTTATACTAACCTGCTACTATCTTTGATTAAACCTGTCCAACGCAGCCTGATTAATCTTAATAGCTTCTTCAATGCCCATTTTCTTCATATTTTCGACCACATTATCATATTCAGAGACTGGCAGTTGACCAGTTACAATTTTATTGTACATTTCACTGAAGTAAGTATCTATCTCAGTCATAATCTGGGCATATCTTTTGCTTTCATCCGGAGTAAGTGTTAACGGTGGCATCCTTCTTGTTTCTTCAGCCTTACTCCATACAACAACACATTCATCTTGTGCCGGATAGAAGCGTTGTTCCCTAACGGGTTCTTTCATTTGAACACCAGGCCACCTGCCAAGGGCACATATAGCGTATCTGGCCATGGCTTGCTTCATTGTCAGTTTGTCAGGATTATTTTTAATTAAATCTGTATACTTAGGCTGTCCGTCTACTAATTCATAGCTGGTTCCCTCTATTCCAAAGTTCAGCAACAGCCTTCCTTCATCACTGTACAAATAATCTAACCATTTAACTGCAACTTCAACTTGCTTACACTGTGATGTAATAGCTGCAGAATAGTTTTGAGATACGTTAAACTCTTTCTGCATAAATTTGGGAGTTTCGCCCTTGTTTAAGGTCGGATGGGGAGCGGGAACTAAGTCAAAATCCGGATTTTCTTCTCTGGCAAGACGAATGTAGGTACCTACATAACCATCAGGTGTACCCAAAAAAGCACCGGTTCTTCCACTGAGTACTTTTGCATCATAAGTTTTCTTATCCTGAGTGATATAATCCGGGTCAATTAAACCATCTGCATACCATTTGCTGAAAGTTGCAAGGAAATCCTTGAAAGCAGGAAGCAGCGGACCATACTTGACCACTCCGTCTTCCTGGAAGAACGTCCTTGTAGTTCCATATGCACCAACGAAATCATGGGAAGTATTAATCTGTGAATCAAGGAATGAAAGTGTTGCGTCTGTATTTTTATTTTCCTTGATGGTCTTAAGAACAACATACCACTCATCAATAGTTGTTGGTACTTCTAAACCCAGTTCTTCAAGCCAGTCTCTACGCAATACAGGACCTTGCCATACTATACAGGATGGATCATTATCCTTTATCATTGTAAAGGCATAGAATTTTCCATCGTCTGTTTTGGCCAATTTCTCAAATTCTGTACTTCCTAAAACCTTGAAGAAATTCGGCGCCATCCCTTTGTCAAAGTATTCATTCAGTGGAATAATAACATTATCTTCAAATGCTTTTGATATTCCACCGGGATATGTGGTCCAATTATATACAATAATGTCAGGAAGCTCATTGGATGCTATCATTAGGTTAAACTGTTCTCGTGTTTGTCCAACTGCAGGATGTATATATTCGACCTTTACTCCGGTGCGCTTTTCCAATTCTGCGGCAATCGGCGTTTCATTAAAAGTTTTCGCTGTTGCTAACCACTCGGTATCGGGTTCTATCCAGAATGTTAATTTAGCATCTTTGGCAACTGTACCTTGATTATTACTACTAGAACTTCCACCGCTACTGTTACTACCACTGCTACTACTACTGCCTGCAGGTGCACTACTCTGTCCATTATCAGCAGTCTTACTTGAACAGCCAGTAATAAAAATGCTCAGCACTAAACATAGTACCGTCAAAAATAAAACTGACTTTGAAAGGCGTACCTTAGACATTCGAATTCCCCCTTTTTCGTTTTTTAATAATTTAGCGATTTTGGATCCAAAACTCTCTTTAATCTTAAGGATGCAATATCAAAAAGTAAATGTTCTATATCTGGGTTTTATGATTGAAATATAAAATAATCTTAAACTTTAGAAAATCAATATGACTTTAGATTTTGAATATTATCAAATCATTGATTCTGATATAAACTTAATTTGAGAATATAGGGGAGTGTATAACATATTTAAGTATACAGTAAAATCCCGATTTCAGTATCGTTTATTAAGTTAATACTGAAATTCATCAATTTGTTTAGATGGAAATAAAGAACTATAATAAAAACAAGACAAACGTCAGATAGGGGAGTATGGTTATATAAATGCAAGTTCGGACAGGGATCCATACATGTAAATACATAAGAAATAATCTGTAGACAAAATATATAAGGTTTGCCTTATAGGTTTATTTATGGCAGCTCAGCAAAAAGTAATAAGTACTACTTGGAGAATAAATCAAAAGCTGGGAGAATAAAAATGTTTCTTAACATTATAACAAAACTGAAGGTAAAAACCTTTCTATTTATATCTTACTTAAGTGTTCTTTTGTTTCCTATCTTCATATTTACTTACAGCTATATTGAAAACTATCAAATACTAAAAAACGAAATAAATAACAGTAATATAATTCTCCTGGAACAAATAAAAGATTCCATTGATTCATACATTAGTGATTTCAACAAGATTTGCCTGAATCTCCAAGTTAATAAATCTGTTCAGTTGATTTCCTATGATGAAGGAACTTTGGATTTAAGAGACCACTACACTTTATACGAACTGAAACAAGCACTTGCTTCATATAAAGTAGCAAATATAGCTATCAGTGATATTTTAATATATTTCAAAAAAACTAATGTCGTAGTAAACACACGTACTACTTATAATACCGGTTTGCTTCCATTTATTGATAACGAGCCATTATATAATGAAGAATGGGATAATATATATGAAAGTCTGGAAGGTTATGCAGACTATAAATTACTGGGCAGGCCGTCTTATAGTACATCCCTTCTGGTAAGCCCTTTAAATATGTATGATAAAAACAATATCCTTTCTATTGCTGCAATAACTTTTAATGACAATTATATAATAAATCAAATTCAAAACAATTTGCACAATAATGCAAATATTTGCATTATAAATGATGAAAACCAGATTGTATTGACTACCGATAATAATCTGACAGATACCCTTGACTTTTCCACTGTAAATGAAGTATTAACACCCACGCTGACAACTAATCAAAATAATGAAAAATATATAATAACGTTAGTCAATTCTGATGTGTCAAATTGGAAATATGCTTATATTTTACCCAATGATGTATATTATTATAAACTCTATCACGTTATAAAAATGATGTTATTGAGCTTCCTGGTTTGTTCCGTTTTAGGTATATTTCTCGTATTCATATATGCCAAACTTAATTATCATCCTGTAGAAAGAATACTTTCCTATATAAAAGATAGTGATGAAAAAGTTGAAGCAAATAATGAATACGACACAATTATTTCAGTACTTCAAAAAAAACAGTCAGAAACAAGATATATGCAAAATATTCTTAGAAACGACTTTATAACAAAAATTATAAATGGTTCAGTAAAATTATCTCTTGTAAGGCCTGATACACTTGCCAAACTAAACCTTCAATTTACCACTGACCGTTTTATTGTTGTCATTATTCGTATTTTCGATCCTGGTATCTTTAAAGAAACTGATTACATTGACTCTCTTGAATTATCGTCTTCGCCTCTTAAGTTTTCTATATGCAATGTTTTTAGTGAGTTAGTCTCAGGTGATTTTAACAGTTATAGTTGCGAGATTAATGATGACATAGTATTTATATTAAATTGTAAAAATAACAACTCCGGACATAAAAAAGAATCAATAATTAAGGATTTATTAAATCAAACAATAACACTTTTTAAAGAGAAATTCAATGCAATATTATGGGCCGGTTTCAGCAATGTAATATACGGTTTGGACAAAGTATCTCACGGATATACCCAAGCCGGAACGGCTTGTGAGTACCTGGAAATTTTCGAAAATAAGAATGTTTGTTATTACGGTGATATTGAGAACAGTGAAGTATCCAATGATTTAGTAAGTATTGAAAATGATTATTTAGTCAACGTTGTTATTTCAGGCCGCAAGGATGAGTTAATTAAGTGCCTGGATACCATTTTTGAAAAATTGTTCAGTGAAAACAGGTCTTTGTTTGAAGTTAAATACCTGATATATTATTTTTACAGAACTACAATTTTAATCAAAAACAAGCTTGTTCAGAAATATGGTTCAAATTATCCCCATTGTATTGACAATATTCAAAATATCTTTTTTAATCCATCACTTAAGAGGGTGTATGAGTTAATTTATAGTGTTTACAGCTCAGTTTGCGATTTTGTTAACAAAAATGAATATAAGGAGAAAACAAACATTTGTAAAAAAATATGTAATTATATTGAAAGTAATTATATAGACAGCAATCTTAATTTGAATATCATAGCAGATTACTTTGGTTATACACCTGCATACCTGTCAAAAATGTTTAGAGAAGATATAGGTATCAGTATAAATGATTACATCATTAAAGTCCGCATTAATAAAGCAAAAGAATTAATTACTAAAACTAACAGTAAAATTTCTGATGTAGCAGAAATGGTAGGCTTCATTAACAGTAACTCATTTATAAGGATATTTAAGAAAACAGAAGGAGTAACACCCGGTAAGTTCAAGACATTATTTGGCAACTAAACAATACCTGTTACCATAGCAAAACTTCTAGTTTTGCTCTTTAGATTTCTCATCTTGCTCTCGAACATAATCCCAATATTCAGGAGGTGTTTTTTCTTTTTCAATCACATCCAGCTCTCCAATTTGAGCAATAGCTTTTATTTTTTCATTTACAAATTGTTGAAAACAGTTAGGAATGTGATTTTTATAGTATCTATGTATTGCTACACATTCTTGGCATTTTCCATACCACTCACACTTAACTTTTGGACAAGAACACTTTAGATTTTCAGGGTTTTTCAGAATATCTCTGATTTCTTTTACAACTTTATTATAAAAATCCTCTTTTGACCACATAATAATTCACCCCTTCATCAATAATGAAACCAGTTGGAAATAATAAAATTTTTAATATATTACCATAATATTCAAGTTAGTCAATAGTAAATGTTAGTTTTTATTATTTTATCGATAAGCAGGTAAAACGCCAAATAGACGATATAATACAAAGATTGGGGTTTTATACCAGGGCAGTTACAGATTATGTTTGAAGTGCGTATAATGTAAAAAAAGGGGGTTTCGGAAACTATGGTTCCGCAACCCCCTTTTTTTATTAATACATATATCCCTTTTCAGGCATCAGGCCATATTCACTGAGAATACTACCCACCTTTTGGATAATTTCAACCGGAATCCTGTTTTCGGAATATAACATGGGTGGTTTCCGGGTATATGCATCTTTGCCGTATGCCATAAAATGGTCAACAGCTTTATTGGCATTTGTGAATACGTTCCCATAAGGCAACTCCGAACATATATCAAAAACGGTTTTTGCTAATTCAGATAATTTTGATGACAGGAAGCTTTGCTTGTTGGCATCTCCTCCGCTTTTCAGAATCTCTGCGAGAATATCTCCAAAACAATTAGCTGTACTCAAAAGGAATCCATCATACACACCCTTATTGCTTTTCAGCCATTTAAAATAGCCGCCCTCTGCTCCCCTTACCAAAAACAACCCTTTGAAGTCAAAACCTGATAATGCTACTTTATCCGCTCCACTTGTGTCTTTAAAAAGATATAAATTGGGATACTTGTCAACTAGAGACTTGACTGTCTCAGGAGATACCTCGTTCTGAGTTACCTGCGGTAATTGGTATAGGGCAGTAGGTACATCTAATTCCAAAATCGAAGCAAGCTGGTCTTCTATCTCTTGCTGGGACAAATCACTTCCTTTGGGTGGACATACAGTAAAGCCACAGATATTTGACCTTTTCAAGCATTCGCTGCTATCATTTACACCGGTCTTTTCCCTTAACCAATCAAGTGTGTCAATAATGTTTTTCCTGGCAGCGTCTTTGCCAGTCTCAAGTATTCCCACCAGGATCTTAAACTTAAGCTCATGGGAAAAACCTATAACACACTCAAGCGTTTTTTTCCTATCTTCATTGCACATTTCCCAACCGTCTCCTGTTGAACCAGGTACAAGAAATGTGCTAACATTGCGGATTATAGATTTTATGTGTTTGTACATTCTATCTTCATCTATGGCTTTATCGTCATCATAATGGGTAAGCAATGGACACCATAAATTTGGTATGCCATCCGGAAACATCTCTTTCACTAGTGATTCTCGGCTATTATAACTATCCATGATGATTCTCCCTTCAAAGGTATAACCTACCCTTTTTTTCGTTAAATCACGTTAAGCAGAATGGTTCAAACTTATACTATTTCTTTAGCCTTCAATATTTATCACAAAATATGGTGCCATATATTCTGTATGGTATATACCAGGATAGATTAACGGATTCCCTGCACTGTCAATTGCTGAAATAAATATTATCAAATCCCATTCAGGCACTATATAATCCCCGGGGATAACGGCACGGTACCCGTCCCCCAGCCTTTCCATTTCAATGGAGATATATTTTCCCTTTGTATGGTCCGTATGCCTGTAATTGAGCCATACCTTCGAAAGCGCATTGACGTTCATTTCACCACATTTAATGTTTACTACCAGGTCCTGCCCGGCCTTGCACGTTTGGGGAACATCATCTGTTAAAGAAAGAATGTTATACACTGAAGGCTTAAGCATACTCCTATATTCCCTATCAACTGAATTGACAGTTTCTTTTATATCAATGCCATTTTCAGTCAACAGCTTTTCCAAACATGCCATATCTGCATTAATTTCTTTTACTAACCGGTCTTCCCAGTTGCCATTTCTTTTTCTTCCCGTACCTGCATTAAACTCAAGGTTATGGTTGTAATTATCGCTGCCAAGCCTTGAAAGCTTAGTCCAGAATTCCCTTGCAACTGTCATGGCCTGGTAGGATGCCTTTAGCTCTTCCCTGCAGCCTTTCTTCTGGTACAGGTAAAGGTGATATGCCGCTTTTATCTTCCACACATGGAATTCAGCGATATCTGCAATCATGGTAAAGTCTACGATGGTTGCCTTTAATTCCTTGCAATTTCTCAATCCGCTGTGTGCTTCAAACTTTTCCAGGCACTTCCTTATATTATCGGCAAGCGCTTTCAGCCAGTCCCGTACCTGGAGCGGGCTGTACTTCCCCTTAAGATTTCCTGATTCAAGATCATCGATATATTGTTCCATGCTATAAAAGAGGGCTTCATCGCTTGGTAATGAATTAATATAGTTCCTATCCTTAAAATACGGGTCATAGTTGTTCTCATGGAATAACGCCGCTCCGGCATATAATTCCGGCCAGTAGTGCAGAGAAGGATGCACAGGGAAATGGGCCGTGGTGATTAAGGGCATTACTTTACTTGCCCACCTGTATGCTTCTTCCACGTAACCTGATATTTCTTCCCCAAACCTTAAGTCAAATTCCCTTTTCCAAACCTCTGCACTTGTATTCTTATTGTATCCCCATCTTCCAAAGGACAGATAGTATGCCCAATACCTCTCGTCTTCCCAGTTATAGTCGATTATTTCAGGGTTTATGTGAATGGGCCACGCATCGCCCGGAATAAATTCATGACCACCTTTGAGGGCAAGCATTGTATTAATCTCAAAACCTATGCCGCCGCCCAGTCTGCAGCTGTCTGAGAACCTGCGGCAGTAGTCCGGGTCGCCCCAAAGAAATAAGTTGGTGCTGCCATAGTTCCACAGGCGGTATATCATGTCATACCAGCGGGGTTTTTTAAGCAAGTTACCGTAACTGTACCTGCGGCTTGAGTTGTAGTTTTCAACAGTTCTCATTTCTTCTGTTCTGAGCTGCGGAATATGGTAAGGAAGGGCTGCATGTTCGCACCAGTATTTTGTGGGCACGGCTATATCCAGGCCGGTGTTTACCGCATACTCAAGCATCTCATCAGTTAAGCCTTTGGCCCGCAAATCCAGTTTTAACGGCCTGCCGACCGAAACAATTGAGTCTATCATTTCAAGCCAAAACTTCTCGTGCGTACTGGATTTGTTTCCTGTTGAACGAATACCAGCTTCAAGATTTACCCTTAGTTGTAGTCCATCAATTTCCGGGCAGGAAAGAAGCAATTCACGCATTCCATCTGCACAATACCTGGTAAATTCTTCATCAGTTAATGGAATGTTTTCAACAAGGAATTTCTGGTTATCTGTCCATGGCAGTTGCTGCCATGTGGAGAAGAAGAAATCAACGCCACAGGATCTGCACACTTTTCCGATAAACCTTAGCATTTCAAGGTTCTTTTCCCTCTTGCCGGGAGCCATGTCTTTAACCTTAACATCAGGGAATCCTGGAACCTCAACGAAAAAGGGATATGGTGGAGTCATATAAGCAGTATCAAAGCCTGTTATTAGTGTGAAACGGTTGAACCTGTTTTTTGCCAGCCTTTTTATAAAGTTATCCCAGAACTCTTCAGAATAAAACCAGTCATCATCCCTGTGGCCCATTACAAACCGGTCCACTCCGCGCACCTTGTTGTCCGGGTATTCCTGGATGTTATCAACTTCAATTAAAGAATTAATACCTCGACAGCGAACCCTGTCCGAAAGCTCCAGAAGGGCATACATTAAACCTCTTTCATCTGTACCTGAAACTACCAATACCTTACGGTCTCCAGTAGTGCACCACTGCAGGATTACTCCCTCTGCCCCGTTTTGCAGCTTAACGCCGTTTTCCTCAAGCAGCCTTTCAATAAGCCGGCTGGAGCTTTCACCCATTACAATGCAAAGGTCCTCTTTATTAACATCAGACCAAAAATCAGCACTTTCTACAGTTGCTCCTGCAGTATTTACAGCATTAACTAATTCCTGCTTGCCAAACAAAACAGGGCTTTTACTGCTACTGCGGTCTATTATACATATGTTTGTCATACTGTACATGTTGCAATCCCCCAAATACTCACTTATATTTAGGTATTTCAATACTTTTCATTTCTGAAAACACCATTATCATAATCCAATGAGTAATTAACCCTGATTATATCTATAAAATTTATTACCAATCTCTTACCGATCCATCAAGACCTCTGAGTCTGGGTTGCGTACGTGCTTTAAATTTTTGTGTAGCTTCAATTATTGCTTCTTCATTAAATTCTATTCCAAGGCCCGGTCCTTTGGGCGGTAATGCATAACCATCTTTAAACTCAGGCCACGGCTTTACAAAATTTGTATTTGCTATATTTACAGGATTTACAAAAGCTGCCTCAACAACTGCTACATTATCTATCGCAAAAGCTGCATGCATAGCAGCTGCATATGCCAACGGACCCTGCGTGTTATGCGGTACAAGGCTAATATAAAATGTTTCTGCCATAGCCGCAATTTTCCTCATTTCAGTAATGCCTCCACAGTGGCAGATATCTGGTCTGACATAATCTACATAGTTATTTACAATCAGTTCTCTAAAGTCCCATTTATTATGTCCCCTTTCTCCTATCGCCAGAGGTACATCCGTATGTTGACGTACAACTGCCATTGCCTGTGGGTTTTCATGGCGTATCGGATCTTCGATAAAGAAAGGTTTAAACTTTTTCGCTTCCTGTGCAAGTTTTATAGCCCATTGAGGATCATATCTTCCATGGCATTCTACAATCAAATCGACACCATAGCCCACTGCATTCCTGATTGCCTCCAGGTATTCCAATTGTTGCTCTACTGCAAGGCTGTGATCATGGAGCCTTTTTTCATCATAATCGTGAAAACCTCTAAAGCGTATCATGGTAACACCGGTATCAGCCAAAGCCTTTGCTTTTTTAGCAATCTCCTCTGCAGATTTTCCTGCTACATGTCCGTAAAGGCGTACCCTGTCCCTTACCAAACCGCCAAGCAACTGGTAAACCGGCGCGTTATAATATTTGCCCTTGATGTCCCAAAGTGCCATGTCTATGCCGCTAATTGCAGCACAGTGTACAGGACCACCACGCATGAACATGTCACGGAACAGCGATTGCCAAATGTATTCAATACGTTGTGGGTCTTCGCCAACAAGATAGCCCTTCATGTCCTGTATCATAGCTGCTACTGATTGCGGAAAGTAATGTATTGTGGCCTCTCCATAACCACAAATCCCCTCATCTGTTTCAATCTTCACAAATACACCAGTTGGTGAAACTAAGTAACTCTTAACATCAGTTATTTTCATGACAATACCCCATTTCATAAATAATTTATTATAGAATTGCTAACATTTTAGCCGTATTTTACTTAAACATGGGCATTTCATTATCTTCCGGATTGTATATATCCCTTACCTGTTAGCCCTTTATTGAACCAATCATTACACCCTTAACAAAATGACGTTGGACAAACGGGTAAACACAAAGAATTGGCAACATAACTACAACTACAGCTGCCATTTGTAAATTTCGCGGAGTCAAAAGCTGTGTTGCAATCAAATCCCCTATTTCAGTTTCGCCTCCGCCACCTATCAAATCTGTACGCTCATCAACCACTATCCTTCGCAAAATCATCTGTACAGGATGCTTTTTCATATCCTGCAAGTATATAAGGGCCTGGAACCAGCTATTCCAGTGGCTGACTGCAGAAAACAACGCAAATGTGGCAAGAAGTGCCTTTGATAGTGGCAGAATAATGACAAATAATATTCTCAGGTCATTAGCGCCGTCAATTAAGGCTGATTCGCGTATTTCTGCGGGAATATTCTGGAAAAAGCTCCTGAATATAAAAGTGTTATATGCCGAAAGACACATGGGCAAAACCATAACCCAAAAGGAGTTTAGTCCTCCCATCTTTACTATCATAATATACGTAGGTATTAACCCACCGCTAAAAAACATCGTAATAGCCAAGTAAATGGTTATCGACTTTTTAAACATAAAGTCATTTATGGACAAGGGGAACGCTGTAAGTGAAGTAACCAGCAGTGTAAGAAAAGTACCGACAGCCGTGTAAAGAATAGTATTTTTATATGCGTTCCATAACTCTGGGTTAGAGAGTATGATTTTATAGCCTAATATATTAAATCCCCGTGGGATAATACCTACCTGGCCTGCTACGATATATTTGGGTTCGCTTAAAGATATAGCAACTACGCGTAGAATTGGATATAGCATAATACAGCAGATAAATGAGATGAATATACAATTTATAACATCAAAAGTTTTTGAACCATCCCTTATTCTTGTTCTCATTAAATTCACCTCACTATTACCACAAGCTCGATTCTGTGGTTATTTTACTAAGTTTATTAGTTATTAGAACAAATATAAATGAGATAACAGACATGAACAGACCTACTGCTGCTGAATAGCTGTACCGGGCATTCTGTAAACCTTCCCTATAAGTATAGGTGCCTATTATGTCGGCAGTAGAATATGTCTGCGGATTGTACATCAATAAAACCTTTTGATAGTCCAATGACAATATTCTTCCCACATTAAGTATAAACAGGGTTACTATAGTTGACTGCAAGGCTGGAAGGGTAATATAAATTATACGGTGCCACCGGTTTGCACCATCGATATATGCAGCCTCATACATTTCGACATCAATTCCGGATAAAGCTGCTAAATATATAATAGTTCCCCATCCCAAATGTTGCCATATTCCGCTTCCAATAAAAAGACTCCGAAAATACTCCGGCTTAGCAAAGAAATTGACACGCTCCTGGCCCAATGCCACGCGTATCGTGTTGAAAATGCCATCCATTGAGCAAAGTTCCTTTAAAAGCCCAATCATAATTACAACAGAAATAAAGTGGGGAAGATATAAAATATTTTGGGCAATCCGTTTAAATCTTGTACTTTTAACTTCATTCAAAAGTATACTGAGTATTATTGGCGCGGGAAAACTCCATAAAAGGTAATAAAATCCGAGAAGGAAAGTATTTCTTATTAATCTTACTGCCATTGGGTTGGAAAAAAATGTTTTGAACCACCGCAAACCTACCCAGGGACTGCCCATAATGCCTTTTCCTATATTATAATCTTTAAAAGCTATTATAAGACCATACATAGGAAGGTAATTAAAAAGAAATATTATTACTACACCAGGCAGTACCATAAGCAGTAAGTACCTTTGTTTTACACATTTTCTAAAAAAGGATTTGAATTTACCGACCTCTTTAGTTTTATAAGTAGCGTTGACAGCATGACTTTCCATAGGTCAAAATTCCTCCCAATTATCAAAGAATACCGTTGCAACACGAAAACAAATCATAAAATATATGCTCTAACTAAAATTCAGGTAATTATGTTTTTCTTGCAAAAATATATTTTAAAAACGAAATGTTATATAAAGAAGGTGTTTTCATTCTGTATATACAGAAGTACACCTTCTTTATATAATTGTCACGAAACTCAAATTACTCTTAAATATACTTCATTTATTTAATTATTTGTTAAATTCTGCAAGCTTCTGATTGAGCATATCAAGGAGTTGTGTGTAGTCGCCGACATTCTTCAGCGAGTTCTTGAATTTATCGTATTCGCTTAAATCAATGTCACCAGTTATAAAGCCAACTATATATTCCTTGACATAAGTATCCAGCGGAGTTTTTATATTGCTTCTGAGATTTCTTTCTTCAGCATTTAATCTTATTGGTGGAGCAATTTCATCCGGATATACAGATTCTTCCTTATGTTCATAGTCATAAGTGAACTTCCATATATCTGGATAATCGAAATATCGTCCATCTGCAAATACCGGCACGCTTGGGAACACTGCAGACCACGCCGGCCTATCCTTGGGCATACGGATACCTGCAAAAGTGTTCGCGCCTGTCTGGATACCAAACTTGTCTGCTTCTGCTCTTGGTGAAGCTGCTTTTGTTATTGCATCCACGTATTTTTTCGTTCCATCGCTCTCACGAGTAAATGTGACTCCTTCAACTCCCCAGTTGGATAGTTCAACCATTTCAGGAGAGTACTGATAGTCAAGCATCTTGACAAGTAATTCCGGATGTTTTGCTTTGGATGAAATGACATTCTGGTTATCCGGGATAAGCTTATATCCCTTCCATTGTGATGCAGGTTTCCATCCTACCTCGCCTTTATAACCTAAAGGCCTAGGAGCTGCACCCCATAACAGGTCAGGATGTTCAGCATTATTGTTAAAGCGTGAGAACTCTCCCATGAAGAAATTCGGAGCAACGAAATTCCTTCCTGTGGTCATGTATTCAAGAGACTGATCTCTTGACATTGTAAATACTTCAGGGTCTATTAATCCTGCCTTGTAAAGTTTTGCAAGATATTCCATGGTAGCCTTGAATCTTTCTTCATCATCTACAGGTCCATAAACGTATTTCTCACCATTGTAATAGAAGGAATAATAGGTGCGGTTAATCATTAAGAATACAGTATATAGGTTGTAATCGCCACCTGGCCATCCGCCACCTATTGGATAAGAATCCGGATATAATTCCTTAAGTTTTTTGCATACTTCAAAAAACTCATTCTGTGTTTCGGGAATCTTCAAATTATGCTTTTGGAAGATATCAAACCGGTAAGCAAAGTTCTGCTGATTACCTGTATGGTATCCGATTTCACCGGTAGCAAATCCATATACTTTACCTTCTGCTGTACTGATACGCTCGAAATTGTAGTTGTCATCCAGCCAATCCTGGTAATACTTTAACTGATCCTTATAATCCATCAGATTTACAAGTAATCCGTTATCTCCAAGTTCCTGGATTTGATACTGGTCGATTGCAATGAAAATATCATGAAACTGCCCTGCTGCCTGATAAACTTTGGTAACTTCAGTATAATCACGGTAAGGAACATTAACCCAGGTGATGTTTAGTTTCATCCCCATGTACTCTTCCATCATTTCTTCCCATTTCTTTTGTACAATGGTATCATAGTGGTCAACATTTACCCAATTACGGACAGTGATGTCCAGTGATTTTAATTCTTCAGTTTTTGTTTCAGTTTTTGTGTCAGTTTTTGCTTCGGCTTGTTTCCCCTTTTGTTCTGATTCAGAGCCGGTATTGGCTTTTTGCTGGCTGCACCCTCCAAGAACCATAGGCACCAGGATCAGAATGGCTAGCACGATGCAAATCAGGCTTTTCTTTTTCATTTCACTCTTCCTTTCTTTTAAATTGTTTAGACTAATAAAGCAATGGACCCATTTCCTTTTTAGCCCCGGGAGCTAAATACTTTAGTGCTTTAATTAGTACCAGATACAAACTTGGGAAGATTGAGCAAAATGTAATGCCAATACATATTGCTTTGTCTTCAACATACATTGGCTTCTTCAGACCGTCAATCGTTAATTTTTTTAATAAATAGTAAAGTTTCACTATTTAAAAGATAAAGTCATCGTTAATTTTTTTGTCTATAGTAAATTTTTTAAAGGTGTGCACAGCAGGCTATTATCAGCATGTAATAGGTGTGCACAGCAGGCTATTATCAGCATGTAATAAAAGATTTGTCTCTAGCATCAGGAGATAATAAACAGAATCATATGGAAAAAAGAAAAAATATTTAAAATGATTTAAAATGTTTGTTTCATTACATTATAATGGAAGGAATACCAATGCAGGCAGGTGATTTACATATTTGATATAGAAGAGCGGTATTGTCCCGGGGTTACCCCTTCATACTTTTTAAATACCTTAATGAAGGTATTTGAATTAGTAAAACCAACCATTTGAGATATCTCCAATACTTTGAGATTGGTCTTTTTAAGTAAATTCCTGGCCTTCTCCAATCTGTAGTTGTTAATGTAATCAACAAAATTTTCACCAGACATCTCTTTAAATATCAAACTTAGGTATGAGGTTGAGTACCCGATATTGTCACCGATTACACTTAAAGAAATATCCGGATCATTATAATTCTTTTCAATATAATCCTTGATTTTTTTCATAATCATTTCGCCATAGCTAATTTCTGATTTTTTAATACTTAAAGTTATTTTCGAGAATACATCAATCAAAAAATCTCTTTTTTCTTCAACCGAAATTTTCTCTTGCAGTTGTTCATAAATACTCAAATTAGTATCAAATATATCTTCCATTTTAATTTTTACATCTGCAATAGCTTTTAATGCTGTACCAGCAATCTCATAAAAAAGACTATCTATAATCTGAATAGATTTACTGTCTATTTGATGGTTCTGCCTGATAACCTCATCGATCGCTTTGATTACTCCATCGGTATCTCCAGCTTTTGTTAAATTCAAGATCTTTCTTTCAATGTCAATTGAGTAACTAAATATCTCATATGGTGCTTTTTTTATTTCATCAATATGGATTATACTCCCCTGTCCTTTAACATTTTTATATTCAAGTGCATAGAGAGCTTCAGAAAATGATTTGGATATTCTTGAATACTTCTGATACACCTTGCCTATCCCAACAGTTAAAACTAAGTTATATGAGTTGTAAAACACTTCTTTGATATGCTTGATACTATCCAGAAAGTTCTCCATTACTCTATTTTCATTTTCAAAGTTTAAGATACAAATTACATTATTCCGTCCATTAAATACTGAGTTGCATTTAAACTCAGCTACCTGGTTCTCCTTGAATATTTCATTGATAACCTCGAGGCAATCAATCTTATGGTCTATTACTAACTGTTGTTTATTTTCGAAATAATCATCCAATTCAAAAACAACAACCTGAAAATATTTATAAGGCATTTCAAGTTCAACCAGTTTAGCGTTTTCCTTAAACTGTTCCAGTGAAATTTTATTATAAATAAGGTCATTTAAAAACCTATCCCGCAATGCATAGAATCCTTTCTGATAGAAATCCTTCAGAATTACATTTTCGTTACTTATTGAGTTTACAACCACATTTATCATGCTGAGTTCATCTTTCGCCCCTTGCATAGCAAAATAAGAGTCATTGCTGCTTGTGCTTTTTCTGATATCCTTTAGTATAGATTCAATAGGGCGATATAGCCTCTTACTAAAGAAATAAGAAAATATGAGCCCAAAAACTAAACTTATGCCGACAATTACATAGGTGACAAATTTTATAAAATCAGATTTATTTGTTACATAACTTGTGGGGAAAATTGAAATATACTTAAAACCGGTGTCCGACAACATATTATATACTACGGAATATTTCACTCCGTCAAAATCAAGGTTCTCCAGGTAACCTTCCTTTAATTGAGTATTTTCGATAATGTTCAGAATATGGGGTATAGCTTGTTGAGCGCTGGTATTTAAACTACTGGTAGCATTACCAATAATTACATTATCATCAGCATCTAATACAAATATAGATACTAACTTTTCAGAATCAATTTTATCTAAAATACTACAAAATGCATTTGAACTAATATCAAACAATAAAAATCCGGCAGGGTAACCTGATTTTATTGAGGGAAGCTCAAACATAAAGCATATTCCTTCTGATTGATAACCTGTAAAATTAGATTCGTATTTCCCCAGCAATTTAAACTTTGATACCTTTGAAACCGGCATATCCAATATGTTTGTGCTTTTGCCGTTAATGAAATGATTTTTACTGAATAAATTAGCAGTACACGTCCCAATATCACCAACAATTATTTTAGAATCAGCAAGACATACCCATATATTAGATATTGAATTTTGAGTAAATTTTATATCACTCAACTGTTTGATTAGATCCATATAGTTTTTCAAGTATTTGGGGCTGTATACTACATCTCTGTGTAAAACATTATTTAGATTATTGCTTAACTGCATTTGAAATGCTACACGATTCAATGCAAATACTTCCTGGTCAATGGTATTCTGAATATGACGAAGCCGCAGTATTGTAGTATTTCGAATTTCATCGAGCAATATATTATAGGAATACACCCTTGAAATCGACCCGACAAAAGCTACTGATATCAACATTAACAGTATATAACTGATAAATATTCTCTTAAACACTGTTCTACTTTTAAACAGTTGCAGAAATTTAAGAGAGAACATACTGAATACACCTTCCATTATGTTTTCAAAGTATTCATTCTAGCGCCATTACAGGAATACTCACTGACCTTGTTACCGTTATGATTGGAATTATATAAGATACCCCTCCCGTTATAAGGCTGTGTAACTTTCATTATCGTGTATATATGAATTGCAGGTATTACCATTATACTATGTGAAAAATAATTCTATGTATTAAAAGTATAACATATTTTACATAGGAAGTCTTTAGTTTTTATTGGTGATTTGTCAAATTTGTATAAAATGTTTTCATTGAAATGAGGTTTACTTTCGTTTTACCTTTTAGAAACATTATGAAACAGTTGCGACAGTCCCAACACCTCTTTAGCTGTTTTCTGTAATATTACAAAATCAGATTCTGAAAGGTCGATATACTTATTATCAAAAAACAATTGCTTCGGGAAAGTCACAGGGTCAATATCAAACATTTCTGCTGCATAACAACAAAATCATATCTGTTGTATTTTATGTTCAGTATTGTGCAAAGGTTTTTCAGGTGCCAGTTCCAATCGACACCGGGAAAAGTAATCATTAACACATCAACATCTATGGCTTTTTGCATACAAACTGTTCGGAAAAGCCAAGGCAGATTTTCAAAGTAAGTATGACTGTTACCTGGAAACAATATTTTTTCAACTTGTGCACCCACCTTAGTATATAAATATTTACTGAATTAGTGTTCAGATATAGCCAAACCCGGTACCATTCCCCCAATAATATCAACCGAAAACAGTTCTTTATTATCCCTCCAATAAGATTTGTCCTTTATGACAACATAATTATAAAAAGAAAGTAAATCTTGGATGCTTTGCTTATTACCGTTTTGATCTTCAAACAAAAGGTTTATTAAATCTTTATCACTTAATTTATTATAAATTATATCCCTCAACACTTCTTCCTTCATATTTGACACCTCAACTTATACTCAAAATATATGGTATATCAACGCCAGGATATTTTTGACCCAATAATGCCGGATGATTTGATGCAATCGCCGGTATTTCAAACGCCGGTTTTCACTTAGTCAGATTATCTATTCATGAAACATCAGCATGAGGTACAACTTTAACGCAACCTTTAGGCCTGATAAAATTGCTACGGTCAATAATATTTAACATATTTGGCGGTTAATGTCAGATTATTTTTTGACCTAAAGGGTGTATGGGGACATTATGCAGTAGCAATAATACTTACCCGTATTTTTGTTAATCCTTAACCACTCAAACTTAACAGTACTTATGCTAGCTTTCAACTAGATGAGTATATAAAAGATTTTTGCAATAATAGATATACTAAAATACTCATAATGTAAAAACTATGACAATTTATTATTCTATTTCGTTCTACTATTACCCTTATACTTGAGCCATTTTTGATACTCACTTGAAAGTTGATTAAGGTAACTTTTCTTATCACTACTTTTTTCAAGAATTTCTTTTAAATATTCTAAAGCATATTTAGTATATTTATAAACTGCACCCGTTTGACCAGTTTCTACTAAAATACTGTACTTTTTTTCCTCTTTTAGTTTGTATCTCCATATAAGGACCTGAACATCATATGGCCTAATACATAACTCTGTTGCCAGTTGTTTTTGAATGTATGGATAGTCTTTATTAACGTCTAAATCTGGTATAATAACATTATCATTAGCTTGTACTTCACCGATTAGTTTAAGTGTGGGATATCCTTCTTTTTCAGAAAATTTCCCTTCCTCTATAAACTTAACTTTTTCCTTTAAATCATTTAGTAAACCTCCCTTAATATACTCTCGTTTTCTTCACTTATCTTCGTTTTTCGCAGAATTTCACTTCGATTTGCTTAAGCTTTCCCCCTAGATGTTGCATAAATCTGGTAGCTCTGTGGTTTCAGGCA
>Ga0134101_1001170_pt1 | contig 22324 bp, 17 predicted proteins | sample 12_3_2metaG_FD_94446 | JGI IMG/M metagenome (GOLD analysis project Ga0134101, IMG submission 94446) | Switchgrass degrading microbial communities from high solid loading bioreactors in New Hampshire, USA - 12_48_3.3_201_A2 metaG | ecosystem: Engineered > Bioreactor > Semi-continuous > Anaerobic...
AATCCGAGATTTCTTTATAGGATTTGAAGAGGGAGTGAAATGGGCTAATACCGGAGCAGAAGTTCTCCCCATCGTATATGTAGGAGCTTGGGCAGATCCCACTAAAGGAAAAGAGCTAGCCGTGAGTCTTATTGATCAGGGTTGTGATGTAATTTGGGCAGCGGCAGGGAAAAGTGGATTAGGAGCGCTGGAGGCAGCAAAAGAAAAAGGTGTATATGCAATGGGAGTCGATGCCTGTCAATGCTACTTGGGAGGCCATATTATCGCTAGCGAAACTAAAAGAGTAGATGTTGCTGTATATGAAACCATTAAATCCGCTTTTGATGGCACTTTTCAGGGAGGAATTGTAGAAAAAGGAGTAGCTGAGGGATGGATTGGCAATTGTCGTCTTCCTGAAGAACAACCTTTTTGGGAGAAAACTTTTAATTTTGAGCACCAAGTAGAAATACCTTCTGAAGTGATGCAAAAGGTTGAAGAGGCTAAAGAAAAAATCAGCAAAGGAGAAATAAAAGTTCCTCGTCCGGAAGAATTTGGCGGTTGAAATGCCTGAGATATTACAAACTATTGGTCTCACTAAGAGTTTTCCTGGGGTTTTAGCTAACGACCATATTGACTTAGAAATAGAAGAAGGGGAAATTCACGGACTATTAGGAGAAAATGGGGCGGGAAAGTCGGTTCTTATGAGCACTATTTACGGGCTTTACCGCCCCGATGAGGGGAAGATACTGATACGAGGAAAAGAAGTGGTAATTGACTCTCCTCATACTGCTATTAAATATGGTATTGGGATGGTACACCAAAATTTGACTCTCGTCTCTTCTTTTCGAGTATGGGAAAATATCGTCCTGGGAAAGGAAATCAAGAAAACTTTATCCTTGGACGAAAGAGAAACTCTCCGAAAACTGGAAAAACTTCTGACGGTAGCCAACCTGGAGATAGACCTGAGAGCTAAAACCGGAGAGCTTTCTTTAGGCTCTCAGCAGAGGATAGAGATTCTGAAAATTCTTTATCGAGGAGCAGAAATTCTTATTTTCGATGAGCCCACTACTATCCTCACTCCTCAGGAAGTAGACCAGTTAATCAATACTTTCCGAAGTCTTAAAAAAGAGGGAAAAACCATAATCTTTATTTCTCATAAGTTGAGGGAGATATTTGCAGTCTGCGATAGAGTTACTGTTTTGAGGAAGGGGAGAAAAGTAGGTACTCTACCTATTGAGGAAGCTACTCCTGAAAAGTTAGCAGAAATGATGGTGGGGAGGAAAGTATTATTTTCCCTCCCTCGAGGGAGGGAACCGGGGGAAGAAATCATCTTGAAGCTGGAAGACATAGCTACTTCAGGAGAAAAAAAGAAAGTTGCTCTGCAGGACATTAATTTCACTCTCCATACCGGGGAAATTTTAGGCATCGCTGGGGTGGAAGGAAACGGGCAAAAAGAATTAGCTGAGCTGATGGTAGGTTTAATAAAACCCCAAAAAGGAAGAATCTTTTTCCAGGGGGAAGATATTACCTTTTTCTCTCCCAAAGAGCGAATTAAACGGGGTATTGCTCACATTCCCGAAGACCGTTTGCGGAGGGGAGTAATAGGTGATTTTACAGTTTGGGAGAACTTGATAATCGGTTTTGAAGACCAGCCTCCTTTTGTAAAAGGAAGGTTTACTTTTAACCATTCTTTTCTAAAACAGTTTTCTTCTCAGAAAATTGAGGAATTTGAAATAGATGCTCCAGGCGAAGATGCATTGGTAAAAAATTTAAGTGGGGGAAACCAACAGAAAGTGGTTTTAGCTCGAGAACTATCAGGAAACGTGGTTCTTCTTGTGGCTTCTCAACCCACAAGAGGTTTAGACATAGCCGCCACTGAATATCTGAGAAATAAGTTGTTGGAGATTAAGAACCAGGGCAAAGGTGTAATTCTCATATCTGCCGACCTCGACGAAATTCGTTCTTTAAGCGATAGAGTCTTAGTGCTGTATGAGGGTAAAATTATGGGCGAGCTTTCTCCGGAAAGTGATGAATATCAATTCGGTCTCCTTATGGGAGGAAAAAGCATAGATGAAGTTCTCGCTTAAGAAATCTCCTTCTCGTTTTTCCATTCTGCCAGAAATTATAGCTATTTTATTGGCTTTTTTTATCGGGGCTCTGCTTCTATTATTCTCTGGTTATTCACCTCTGGTGGCTTTTTCTGCTCTTTTCCGAGGGGCTTTTGGTAGTAGAAATGCTTGGGGGCAAACTCTCACTCAAGCTACTCCCATTCTTTTTACTGCTTTAGCTTTTCTTCTCACTTTCCGTGCCGGAATTTTCAATATTGGAGTAGAAGGACAATTTCTTATGGGAGCTATGGCTTCGGCTTTAGCTGGAGTATATTTCTCTGGGCTTCCTGCGCCTTTGCATATTACTCTTTCTCTTCTTTTGGGAGGGGCAATGGGAGCATTGTGGGGATTAATTCCCGCTTTATTAAAAGTTTACTTAGGGGCTCATGAGGTTATTACTACTATGATGATGAGCTATATCGCTTCTTATCTTACCAGTTACCTGGTTAACTATCCTTTTAAAGCTCCCGGTTGGGTAGCCCAAACTGAACCTGTGGCCCAAACTGCCCTTCTTCCCAAAATTCTTCCCCCTACTCAACTTTCTCTTTCTTTCATTATCTCCTTATTTCTAGCTCTTTTGGTATCTTTTTTTCTTTTTCACACTTATTTAGGTTTTCAGATTCGAGCGGTGGGGTTAAACCCTGAAGTAGCAGAGAATCGAGGTATAGCTATAAAAAACCGTCAGATATTAGCTTTTCTATTGAGTGGTTTGATTGCTGGTATAGGTGGTGGAGGAGAAATACTGGGAGTGCATGGCCGTTTTGTAGATGGGTTTTCTCCCGGATATGGATGGGATGGAATTGCAGTTAGCTTAGTAGGAAAGCTTCATCCCGGGGGTTGTGTTTTGGCTTCTATTCTTTTTGGGATGCTCCGAGCCGGAGGTATGACTATGACTCGAGTTACCAAAGTGCCATTGGACCTTTCTTTAATCATTCAAGCGTTAGTTATAATCTTGGTTTCTGCTCCTTATTTTATAAAAGCAGTTATTCTGAGAAAAAGGGATTTCTAAAGATGGAAATAGGAGCTCTTTTTAATCTCAGTATTTTGCAAGCTACTATTCGCATGGCTACTCCTCTCACTTTTGCTGCTCTGGGGGGGATGTTTTGTGAAAGAGTGGGAGTTATAAATATTGGCTTAGAAGGTATTATGCTCAATTCAGCTTTCTGGGCAGTTGTCGCTGCCTATTTTTCTGGTAGCTCAGGAATAGGATTTTTGGTTGGAGTGCTTTCCGGAATGGCACTAGGAGCAATTTTAGCCCTTTTTACAGTAAAATATTATGCTGACCAGATTGTTATAGGAACGGGGATAAATATTTTTGGTTTAGGTTGCAGCGCTTTTATGTGCCAAAAAATTTGGGGCTCTCGAGGAGCCTCAGAAGCGGTAGCAGGTCTTCCTTCTCTCTCTATTTCTTTTCTGGATAGAATTCCTTACCTTGGGCCTCTCTTGAATAATCACAGCATTTTAGTTTATCTCTCTTTTCTGGCTTTTATTTTTGCTCATTATTTCTTGTTTTATACCCCCTGGGGTCTTAGACTGCGAGCAGTAGGAGAAAACCCTCAATCGGCTGATACAGCAGGGATTAACGTCCATCGGTACAAAATGATTTTTGTTATTTTAGGCTCTACTTTAGCGGGGTTGGGAGGGGTGTTTTTGTCTTTGGCTCATCTCAATTTTTTTGCTTGGGGAATGACTAATGGTAGAGGATTTATTGCTTTAGCAGCTATGATTTTTGGTAAATGGACTCCCATAGGATGTTTCTTAGCCAGTCTTCTCTTTGGGTTTGCTGATGCTCTCCAAATGAGAATTCAGACTTTGGGGATATTGCCTCCCCAAATCATTTTACTTCTTCCTTATCTCATAACTATTTTAGTTTTAGCTGGTTTAGTGGGCAAGGCTACTCCTCCTTCTGATTATAAGCCCTATATTAAAAAGTAAACGAGAATAGGAGGCACTATAGGAGTGAAGAGAACGAAATCTTTAGTTTATTTAGGGATTTTTACCGCTTTAAGTATTATTTTGACTCGTTTAGCTAGTATCCGTATTCCCATAGGGGGAGTGGAGGCAATTCGGATTGGTTTTGGTCAGCTACCGGTGATAATGGCTGGCATATATTTGGGAGCGGGGGCTGGAGCTCTGGTGGGAGGTTTAGCTGATGTTTTGGGATTTTTTCTGAACCCTATGGGGCCATATCTGCCTCATTTTACTCTTACTGCCATCTTGCATGGGTTACTACCTGGGCTTATATTTCATTGTAATTCTCGACCCCTCAGAAAAAGGATTTTTTGGTCTATAACCATTCCCCAAGTAGCTATAGGAATTTTCCTCACTTCTTATTTTCTGCATTCTATTTTTGGAATACCCTGGAACCTTCTCCTTCTTCCTCGTCTGGTTAGTGCTCCTATCCAGATATCTATTTATTTTTATCTTTTACTTGTTTTGTCTCAGACTTCTGTTTTGTCCCTTGCTTACTTTCAAAATTCCCACCAATAGAGATGCTTTTAGTACGTGGCTATAACAGGGGATAAATCCCCCTCTTACCCTATATCTATACCGTAAATTAAAAGGGCTAGCCTACTGCGCAAGATAAAGGAACCGTAGGCTACCTCGGTTGTAATCGACTCTGGGTAACATTGTCTGTAGTAATACCTTGACAATCCATTTTATGGAGAAAATCTTTCCCTAAAGGAGCCAAGAGAGTTTCCCCTCTATAGCTATGATATTGACTTAACTATAGAAAAGAAATAGGATGAAAAAAATTTTAAATCTAAATTGGCAGATAAATAAAAAGGAGGTAGCAATTTGGAATATAAAGCTTTTGCCTCTTTTAGTGGAGGAAAAGATTGCCATTTAAGCATTCTCCGAGCGCAAGAAACAGGATGGGAAGTGAGATTTCTTTTTACTATGCTTCAGGAAGACGGTGAGTTTTCTCGAGCTCACCATTTACCTTCTTTTATCCTGGAAAGGCAAGCACGGGCTATGGGCTTAGAACTTCACAAAGCTAATGCCACCTGGGAAGAATACGAAGATAACTTTAAGAAGGCCATCCGGTCCCTTAAAGGAAAAGGAATTAATAGCGGGGTATTTGGAGACATCGATTTAGCTGAGCATCGGGAGTGGGTAGAGAGAGTTTGCAAAGAGGAAGGTATTTATCCTCTTCTTCCTCTTTGGGGGGAAGAGCACCAGCAAGTGGCTCAGGAAATGGTAAAAAGAGGGTTTGTAGCTTTTGTGATAATGGTGAATGACCAATTTTTGGATTTTCATTATTTAGGCCGGCGCTACGATTATTCTCTGATTGAAGAACTGATAAGCTTGGGTATCGACCCTTGTGGAGAAAAAGGGGAGTTCCACACTTTAGTAACCGATGGCCCCCTTTATCATTATCCTATTACTTATCAGTGGGGAGAAATAAAAGAAGAAAATGGACATCACTTTATAGAAGTAAAATAATGGCGCCCCCAAGCAGATTTGAACTGCTGCCGCCGCCTTGAAAGGGCGGTGTCCTTACCAGGCTAGACGATGGGGGCGCTTTATCCGTTTACTTATTTTATACCACCCCTTGATATTAGGCAAGAGGTAAGAGAATTTTTTTACTCCCGGATTATAGCAGCAGTGGGACAAGAGTCAATAGCTTCATCTACACACTCTAAATTCTCATCTGCTCCCTCTTTTACTTTGCTTATACCAGTAGAATCCATTTCAAAAACATCAGGGCAAATCTGAACACATAATTCACATCCAGAACATAATTCTTCATCTACTCGTAGTGCCATAGCTATATCCTCCTCTAGTGAAAGTGTAGTTTTTTTGCAAACCGAGAGACATTATAACACATTTGTCGCTAATTGGTGGATTAAATTAAAAAATTTTTGTGTTTGGCAAGAAAAATTTACAACATTCCGGAAGTTAATCTTGCAGCAGCTTAATTCCAAAATTAACAATTTGTAGTAGAATGAAGCAAAGAGCTCACCAAAACTCTCGCGATGACAAGAGAGGATGAAATTGCCACACATAGAAAGAAGTTTTCGTTCCTTCTGTGTTTTTTTTGCTCCTTTTCTTTGCCTCTACATCGTAGGCTGATGAACTCGCAGTAACCATTTAGAGGGCTTTATAGCAAAGTGGGTGGAAAAAATATCTAAAAAGAAGTATGGTGGTAATTGACAAAATTGGAGAGTGGTGATATTATGCTCTCCGAGCTTGCGCAAGCTTATTAATTTTTAATTTATTTTTGGGAGGTTTAAGTTTAAATGGCAACTGGTAAAGTTAAATGGTTTAGTGCCACCAAAGGTTATGGATTCATTGAATCTGACGAAGGTGGAGATGTTTTCGTTCATTACTCGGCTATCGAAGGTGGCGGCTTTAAAACTTTAGAGCAAGGCCAAGCAGTAGAGTTTGAGGTTCAGCAAGGTGATAAGGGACCTCAAGCAGTAAAAGTAAAGAGACTGTAAGGAGAGAGAGAAAAAAAGCCTGGGGGAAGCCTTCCCCCAGGCTTTTTTGTTTACAGTAGACTATTAGTTTTTTACTCAGCATTATAATATTTGTTAGATTATAGAATATCCTGCAAAACTCTTTAGGTTTTATATTATTTAATCCTCTTCCGATACTTAACGGCAAACTATAGGGCAAAATGCTTCCTTATAGCCTTATCATGTCCCACAACTGCTTTCTGGACACTATTTATGATTAAACCACAAAGACAGCCTACGGCGTAGACAAAAGGCAAAAGAGATAGAGAAAACTAAACCCAATTCCGCTAGGAAAGACAGCCTACGACGTAGGCTGTCTTTCCTTTCATTAAGCCTTAAAAATTAAAAAGGCAAGCTACATTGTGCTAAAAACTCGGGATTACCACAGACATTAAAGGGGCACAGCCCCCTTAAAAATCTAAAAGCAAAAATAGATAAGAAAAAACTTGAATAATTATGATGGAAGAAACATCTCAGCGTGCCTCCGGCGTAAAATCGGGAGCACAAAAGATAGAAAAGAAATGCTTCAACGTTATATAGCTCTCGGGTTTTTATTAGTGCAACTAGTTTTCAAGTTCGGAGTGATTTGGCAATTTTGCGGTTATGAGCGCCGAGAGATATCTCTCGGCGCTCTGCTTAATCCTTTAAGATGTGGGTGGAAAAATCTAACGAATTTATATTTAACTATGAACTCTTCTCTGTTTTAGCTATTGAGCCATTGGGCAAGGGGAGAAAGGGTTGATGGAAATAAGCTTCAGTTATATAACTCTCCATCATCCGATGAGCATTGAAATAAGAAGCGATTTTAGTGATAGAATTTTTCATTAACTTAATCCATTGTTCCCGATGATGATAATAAGTAGGAGCAATAACATACTCTAATTTACTATAAAAGTCATTTATTTCTTTTTGGAAAACCTCTTGAGAATTGCCATCTTCTTCGCTTCCTGGTCCGATAGACCATCCGGTTATTCCCTCGAGGCACCCTTCTATCCACCATCCATCGAGTATGCTGAAGTTGATCACTCCGTTATGAGAAGCTTTCATACCACTTGTACCTGAAGCTTCTAAGGGTCTCATAGGAGTATTTACCCATACATCTACTCCGGCTATTATTTTTTTAGCTAACTCTAAATTGTAATTTTCCAGAAAAACTATTTTTATTTCTGGGCTTAACTCTCGAGAATATTGAATTATCTGCTGAATTAGTTTTTTACCCTCGTAATCATAAGGATGAGCTTTGCCAGCAAACACAATTTGTAATTTTTCTGTGCGGTTTATGCTTTTTAGCCTTCCTATATCGGTAAAGATAAACCCAGGTCTTTTGTAAGCAGTCATACGGCGAGCAAAGCCCAAGGTAAGAATTTCTTCATCCATTTCTATGTTATTTTTTTCTTTGATTAACTGCAGAAGTTGAGTTTTTTCTTTTTGGTGAGCAGCCCAAATTTCTTGGTTAGATATAATATCAGCTCGAGCCAGAAGTTCTGGTTCTTGAGCCCACCCCGGAATATAGCGGTCAAAAAGAGCCTGAAAACTAGGGGAAGTCCAGGTAAAACTATGAACTCCATTGGTGATAGAGTGGATATCATACCCCGGAAACATATGGAGAGAAACCTCTCTATGTTTTTTGGCTACACCATTAACGTATCCACTGAGATTCAGGGCTAAAAGAGTCATATTTAAACAATCTTTTCCTCCCAACTGTTGAAGCAAAGAAAGAGGAATGGGCTCACCCAGTACTTCTTTTACTAAATCATAGGGAAATTTATCGTGTCCAGCTTCTACCGGGGTGTGGGTAGTGAAAACGCATAAATTTTTAACCGCCTCTATGTCACAATTATTAAAACTTTGTAATAGCTCTATGGTTATTAAAGCTGCATGGCCCTCGTTAATGTGGTATTTTCTTGCTTCTAAGCTCAAAGCTTTTAGCATCCTGCCTCCTCCTATACCTAAAACAATTTCTTGTTTTAGGCGATAGCGGCTATCTCCTCCGTATAAAGCGTCAGTTATAGAGCGGTCTTCGGGAGTATTTTGAGGGAGATTGGTATCTAAAAAAATTACCGGTACTACTGCTCCCCTGGCGCTTTTCCAGGGATATACCCAAGCTCCTACTTTTACCTTCCTTTTTTCAATTTCTACCTCTACCTGAAGGGGAAGAGGAGTTAAGACTTTCTCTGGTTCCCATGTTACAGGCTGTTCTATTTGCCATCCTTCAGGGCTTATTTTTTGATCCAAATAACCTTTGCGACTTATCAGAGTTACAGCCACAAAAGGAAGAGAGAGGTCAGCAGCAGAACGAACTGTATCTCCAGCTAAAACTCCCAGTCCTCCACTGTAAGTGGGTATATCTGGAGAAAGAGCTATTTCCATAGATAAATAAGCTATGATAGGCTCATTCTTAAGTTTATCAAATATATAAGTATCCATATTATTTAGTTTTCCTCCCTTTTAAAATTTAGCGGCCGGTGGAGCCCAATCCTCGTTTTCCTCGCTCACTAGGAGATAGCAAATTAGTTTCTATGATTTTAACCCGGGGAATTTCTCGCAAGGCTCCTTGAATAATTCTATCTCCTTTCTTTATACTATAAAATTCTTTACCTAAATTAAAAAGTCTGACCATCCAACTACCGCGATATCCACAATCAATAGTTCCTAAATGCACTATTATACCATGGTTAATTCCCATTCCACTTCGAGGTCTCAACATTACTTCGTAACCAGAGGGAAATTCAGAAGCGATTTCTAAATCTATAACTTGGCTTTCACCAGGAGCAATGGTAACATCTACAGGACTGAATAAATCAAAACAGGCATCGTCAGAAAAAGAAAAGCGAGGAAGAAAGGCATTGTCTGAGAGCTTCATAAACCTTATTACTACTTCCCTCATTATTTTCCTCCCATTAAATTAATATAGATTATATTTTAACAAACCCATCAAGCTTAGTAGTATAACAGTATTCTGCAAAACTGGTTAAACTATTAAAACTTTAAAAGAAGTAATTGGGGGTTATGAGCTTATCATGTCCCACAGTTGTTATTATGGTTAACCGTAAAAGACAGCCTGCGGCGCAAGACTAAAAAGAACAATAAGGGGGTAAACCCCCTTATAACCTCCAAAAAGACAAAAGCTAAAAACTTAAATAAAAAGGCAAAAAACTACCTGAGGAAAGAAAAACGCTTTCCTCAGGGGGAGTACCCCTTTATAATCCCCCCGGAAAAGCGCAAGACAAAAGACAAAAACTTAAAAATCCAAGAATACTGAGGAAGAAAAAACCTTCCTCAGTATAAGGGGGTAAAACCCCCTTATAACCCCAAAAAAGCAAAGAACCAAAATAAATATAAAGAAAACACACAAAAAGTAAAAAAAAATACTGGTGGAGAATACCTCAGAGTGAAAAGCAGGATAGCTTAGTAATTAACTTTGGCTTTTCGGAGAGTTAAAATATACAGTGGTGGTTATAGTGAAAGAGGAATTAAGACTTTCTTTTTCTCTGTTAGTGGTAGCCGCAGTAGCTTTAGCGGTAGAGACTCTCACTATGAGGATATTTAGTTTTATTTTCGAGTATCATTTTGTATCCTTAATTATTTCTTTAGCTCTTTTAGGTTATGGGGCAGCAGGAAGTCTGTACTCTTTTCTCCCCCGGTGGTTTAAGGAACACATTCCTTATATGCTCGCTTTCTTTCTTTTTCTTTTTGCTGGAGGATTAATCTTTTTGCCTTTAGAGATTTATCAATTCTGGGTTAATTACTATAACTGGCTTTATTTCGCCATCCTTCTCTTTTTAGCTTTTTTGCCTTTCTTTGCTCATGGAGTGTACCAATTGTATGCTTTTGAACTTTATCCTTCTCTCTTTCCTCGTTTTTATACTGCCAATTTGGTGGGTTCCTCTTTAGGTGTAGGGATAAGTTATCTCATTCTTCTTGGTTTGGGAGAACTGAAAGCTCTTATTCTCCTGGCTTTTCTTGCTCTGGGGGGTATAACCAAAGTTAAAAATCTTCCCCTTCTTTTATTGGTAGTTACAGGAGTTATTATCTTTTTTTCTCCTCTAGAGATTTACCTTTCTCCTTATGCTCCTTCTCGGGCAATAAGGGAAGTAGAGGAAAATCAGCTTATTGAGATTTATCATAACCCCGCGGAACTATTGGAGGTATTTTATACTCCTTATTCCCGATTAGCGCTGGGCCTGAGTTCTAATTTTCTCTCTCTTCCCCCTTCTTCTTGGACTTTAGTGTATGATAAACACGAACTTTACCTTTTTCCCATTCATCCTGATTTCTCTCTTCTGTCTCACACTTTATATTATTTACCTGTGGAAGTACTTTCTCCCCAAAAAATTCTGATTGCGGAAGGTAGAAATGGTTTAGAAGGGTATTTAACTTCTGTTCTAAAAGATGGAAAAGTAGACTGGGTAACTTCCTCTTCCCTTTTTGCCTCTTTTTTAAAGGATTACTCTCTTTATCCCGAGCCACAAATTATTTTTCCCCGTAAGTTTTTGGCTCGAGGTGAAAGTTATGATTTAATTTTTTTGGAGGTTCCTGTACCTCAGGCAGCAGTTTTTCCCGGTAGTTTTTCTTTTCACGAAGATTTTTTGTTTACCACAGAAGGAATGCGAAGCATTCTTTCTTCTCTGTCTTATGAAGGAGTAGCGGTGTTTTCTTTTTTTCTCCAGAATCCTCCTGCAGTACTTCCCAAGTTAGTGAATCTTACCAAAGAGTCCTGGAAAGATGGAGACAAAATAGAACGGCATTTGGTGATAGTAAAGAATTTAGATTTTGCCTTGATGATGGTTAAAAAGTCGCCGTGGGGAGAAGAAGAAATAACAAAAATGAGAGAAAAAGTAAGGGAAGAGCACTTCGATTTTATATACTATCCAGGTATACAAGAGGAGGAAGCAGAGAAAGTTTTCCAAACTCAGAAGAGATATTATCGAATAGTAGAAAATATACTTTCAGGAAAAGAAATAAAATCTCCTTTTGACCTTCGCCCTCCCCGGGACAATCGTCCTTATTTTTCTAATTTTTTTCGATTGCAACAGTTGCCAGAAGCCTGGGTAAATCTGGGAAAAAGATGGTTACCTTTTGGGGGAAGTGGCTTTTGGTTAGTGATATTAATTTTAACTCTGGTAGTAATGCTAGCTTTCTTTTTGATTCTTTTTCCCTTGAGAGGTAATAAAAGAAACACTCCTCTTCCGGTAAAAATTTTGAAGGTAGAAGGAATGCTGACCGGAATAGGTTTTATGGCTATGGAAATTTCTCTGTTTATAAAATTGGAAATGATAGTGGGTTTGCCTTTTTACACTTTTTCTCTTCTCCTTTTAGTTCTTTTAGTTTTTTCCGGGTTAGGAAGCTGGCGGGTGAGGAGAGGTTTAACCCTATCAGAAGTTAAAAAACTATTGTGGCTACACCCCTTGCTCATTTTTTCCTATTTCGGATTTTTATTCCTTTTAAAAGATAGATTGCTTTCTTTACCGGTAGGGGGAAGTTTATTAGTTACTTTCTTACCTTTAGCTGGTGTGGCTTATCTCGGTGGATTACCTTTCCCTTTGCTCTCTTATCTTTCCTCTACTTTTCATCCTCGTCTTTTTGGAGAGGTTTTTGCTTGGAATGGATTTTTATCAGTGATTTCTTCCTTAGCAGTGCATTTATTTTCTATATTTTGGGGATTAGAAATTCCTCTTTTTTTAGTGGTATCTATTTATTTTATTTTTTGGTTACTAATGGTAATTTATTACCGAATATTTGCTCTAAAATTGTGATATGATATCATAGAGAAAATTATAAAGGGAAGGGAATTTTTTAAAATAATGCAATGCGAATAATTGCCATTGCTAACCAAAAAGGAGGAGTGGCAAAGACCACTACCTGTATCAATTTGGGAGCTTCTTTGGCTTATCATGCCCGAAAAGTCCTCATCATTGATATGGATCCTCAAGCTCATTCTACTTTGGGTTTAGGTTTTGAGCCTAACGAATTTGATAAAACCATTCTCAACGTATTAGAACCTCCTCGCAGCCCTTATCACCTTGAGCTTAAGGAAGTGATTATTCCCACCCATACTCCCAACCTCTATCTTGCTCCAGCTAATATTGATTTAGCCGGAGCGGAATATCGTTTAATTGATAAGCTAGGTAGGGAAGACTTTTTAAATAGCAGTATCCAGCGGGCTAATCTTCCCTTTGATTATATCCTTATTGATTGTCCTCCTTCTTTGGGAATTTTAACTGTAAATGCTCTTAAGGCTTGTCGGGAGGTGATTGTTACCATTCAACCTCACTATTTTGCTATGAGAGGAATTGAAGAATTTATGGAAACTATAAATTTGATGAGAGAAAACTTGAAACATGACCCAGAAGTTTACGTTTTAATTACTATTGCTGATATTCGAACTAACCTTTATCAAGAGGTAATGGAAGAAATAAAAAAATATTTTGGAGATCGTCTTTTTAAAACTATTATTCATCGTAATATTTCCCTGGCTGAAGCTAGTAGCCACGGAGTGCCGGTTATGGAATATGATCCTTCTTCTTCGGGAGCTAAATATTACTTAGAATTGGCCAAGGAGGTGATTCAGCTTGAAGAAGAAAAGCCTGGAAAGAGGCTTCTCCGAAAGAATTGATTTTAAGAGAGAACTGATTCGAGATACTACTAAGGGCATAAGGCGGGAAGATGATTTGTCCCCTAAAAAAGAAGAGAAAAAAACTTTAAGTGAAGAAACTAAAAAAAGTTTGACGTCAGACAAAACCAAAGGGGAGAAGAAAGAAGAAGATAGATTAGCAATAATAAAAGTAGTAGGGATTGGAGGAGGGGGAAATAACGCAGTTAATCATATGGCTGACTTAGGTTTAGATGGAGTAGATTTGATAGCAATGAATACTGATATTCAATCTTTAAGAAAATCTCTGGCGTCAGAAAGGTTGCAGATTGGTCTAAATCTTACCCGGGGGTTGGGAACCGGGGGAGACCCTCGTTTGGGAGAGGAAGCAGCTAAACAGGATAAGGAAAAAATAAGCCAGTTAGTGGAGAAAGCCGACTTGGTGTTCATTGCTGCCTGTATGGGGGGTGGTACAGGCACAGGAGCGGCTCCGGTGGTAGCTAATATAGCTAAAGAGGGGGGCGCTCTGACCGTCGGGGTAGTAACTAAACCATTTAAATTTGAAGGTCTAAAAAGAATAAAACAAGCCGAGGAAGGTATTCTTCGATTGCAGAAGGAAGTTGATGCTTTAATTGTAATTCCCAATGAACGGCTTTTCCAAATTGCTAAGAAGGATACTCCTTTACAAGAAGCTTTTAGAATAGCAGACCATATTCTTTATCAGGCGGTGCGAGGTATCACTGATCTTATTACCTCTCCTCAGGAGATTAATTTAGATTTGGCTGACCTGAGAACTGTCCTGAGTGGAGCAGGGATGGTCCTAATTGGTATAGGTCATGGAAGAGGAAGAGAAAAGGCTAAACAAGCGGCAGAAGAAGCCATTCAAAGCCCTCTTTTAGAAATTTCAGTTAAAGGTGCTAAATCTATTGTTCTCAATATTACCGGTGGCCAGGATATGACTCTAAGTGAAGTCACAGAAATTGTTAACACTGTTACCAGTGCTGCGGGAACGGAAACTGATATCTTATGGGGTTACCGAGTAGATGATACCTTATCCAATGAAGCAATAGTGACGGTTATTGCTACTCGTTTTGAGCGTCCCGAGGAGAAGCCAGAAGAGATGGAAGGAGTAATGGATGAGATAGATAATAAAATTATCATAGAAGATGAGTTAGATGTTCCCGCCTTTTTGCGAGAGACCCAAAGAAAGAAACCATCGGAGGAAAAAAGACCAGGAGAGAGAATATTTCCTTTTTTCCACTCCAATGGTAAGAATAATTCAGAATAAACTTAAAGGAGGAACCATCTATGGCTAATTTATGGGGAAAAGAGATAACCAGAGAGGAAATCTTAAAAAGAGTAGGGGATATTTCTCAGATTGGAGGGGTGAAGTTAGCTGAGCTAACTGAAGGCGCAGAGAGAGGAGTAAGAATAGCCGAGGTTAATTCGGGGAGTGGTCTAGTTTATACCGTTCTTCTAGACCGGGGTCTGGATGTTGCTTGGACTAGTTTTAAAGGTATGAACATTAGCTGGCGTTCCGCTACTCGAAATTTAGCTCCTTCCTTTTTTGAACCTGAGGGTTTAGGATGGTTGCGGGGATTTCATGGAGGATTAATGAATACTTGTGGTCTTACTTATGCTGGAGCTGCGGGACGGGATAAATCTACTCACCCCTTTTTAGAAGAGGAAGATTTTGGCCTGCACGGTAGAGCTTCTTATCTTCCAGCCAGTAATCTGTGGGCAGACGGAGCCTGGCAGGGAGACGATTATTTAATGTGGGTGCAGGGAAAAATAAAGGAATCTATAGTGTTTGGAGATAAGATGGCTCTCTACCGAAAAATCTGGAGTCGTTTGGGAGAGACAATTATCCACATTGAAGATCAGGTGGTTAATGAAGGTTGGAATGAAAGCCCATTTATGATTTTATATCATATTAACTTTGGTTATCCCCTCTTAGATGAGGGAGCTAGGCTATTTCTCCCTGCAGAGAAAACTGTACCTCGAGATAAGATGGCCGAAGAGGGAAAAGAAGAATGGCATCTTCTTTCTTCTCCCCAGAAAGGATATTTTGAAAAAGTTTATCTCCATTATCCCAAAACCTTAGAAGATGGTTATGGTGCTTCCTTATTAGTGAACGATAAACTCAAAGTAGGAGCCTATGTTAAGTTTAGTAAAGATACTATTCCCTACTTTACAGAGTGGAAAATGATGGGAGAAGGGGAATATGTATTGGGTATGGAGCCAGGTAACTGTTTCCCTCTGGGACGGCGCCGGGAGAGAGAAGAGGGAAGATTGGTAACTCTTCAACCTGGAGAATCTAGGAAAATTTCTTTAGAAATTGGTATTTTAGAAGGAGAAGAGAAAATCGGGCAGTTCAAAAAATATTTGAAGATGAGCTAAAGATAAGGAGGGGGGTCAAAACTCCCCTGGTAGAGGATAGAGTAAGCGAAATAATTAGCCATTACCTTCTTTAAATAGTTTTGAGTTTCAGAAAAAGGAATGGATTCTACAAAAAGGTCGGGGTCAGGGGAGAGAGTTTCCAACCATTGGTCTACTCTACCTGGCCCAGCGTTGTAAGAACAGATGCTAGGATAAAGCTTTCCTCCAAAGCGCTCCCAGAGATAGGAAAAATAGCTCACTCCGATTTCTAAGTTTTTCTCGGCATTTAAAAGAAGAAGAGAGATATTTTCTTCTTCTCCCTCTACCCATCCTTTTTCTATTACCCAGGAGGCAGTGGAAGGCATGATTTGAGCTAATCCTATAGCTCCAGCTGATGAGATAGCTGCTGAATCGAAAAAGCTTTCTGCCCGGATGAGAGCAAGAATTAAGTAAGGGTCTAACTTACCTCCAGTTAGCTTCTGGATAGAGGATAGAAAAAACTCAGGATAAATTTGTCGGGCTAAGTTAAGGGGGATTTTTTCTCCTTCCTGAAGATAAAGGGAGTAGAGTATACTCTTTTGATAATCCCCTTTTGCGGTATAGAACCTACTTAGCTCTGGATAAAAATCTCTTCGGGGTGAATTTTTAGAAAGAAGAAATAAAATTTCTATCTCGGCATTTTCCCACATTTCTATTTTCTGGAAAAACTGGTATTTTTTCCAGTGTTCAGGGTAAGAAACGTTGTTTAGATCTATCTGGGGAAGAGAGACTTCTTCTCCAAAGGGGGAAGCAGGAGAAATTCCTCTTTCTTCCAATTCTTGCCAGGCTCGAACATAATAATAGTCTATTGTTCCATCTTTTACTATTTCTTCTAAGTACTCGAGGGAAGAATCGATTTTGAACCACCAAAAAAGTGCTTTATTCTTTTCCTCAGGGAAACTCTTTAATTTTTCTAATTTTTCTTGAGCAGGAGTCATCTGGTTTTTATCATAGTAGAACCAGAACAATTCCCACAGAGGTGCGCTCTTTTCCGGAAAATGGGAAATAATTTTCTCCATTGTTTCTACATATCCTCTTTCTTCCCCTGCGACCTGAAGAGAAAAAGCTAAATTTTGGTAAGTATTGAAAGCATACTCACTCTCGGGATAAAGAAAGAGTAGCCTCTCATAAATTTGGGCTGCTCTTTTATAATTAGCTTTTCTTTGCTCCAAAACTCCCCAGTAAAACAAGATTTCTTCTGTTTCTCCCCTACTCAGTAAATTTTCCTTTATTAGCTGCTCTAACGCTTTCCAACTTTCTTCTCTCACCAAAAGACGAGCACGAAGAGTGAATATATCTACTTGCTGGGAAGGAAGAAGTTTTTCTATCTGATCTAAAAAATCTTTGGTCTTTTCGGTAAAGCCTAAGGAAAAGAAAAAATTGGCTAAAAGAAGACGCTTCGAAGGAGAGAAGCTTTCTGGAGAAATTTGAGAAAGGAAAGGTTGGATTAATTCTCTCGTTTCACGAGAACTTAAAGTAGGAAAAGTATAATAAAGATGGCATAGTAGCAGGGCAGCTTCTTTTAGGTAACCGAGATGAGCTAAAGATTGAGAGGTTATTTTTAAAGCTATCAATCGGTCTTCTTCTTTTTCTGAATAAGTAAGAGTTTGAACGGCATATAAAAGAGCAGAATTAAAGAGGTCTTGTTCCTCAAAGGACTGAGCTAAACGTAAAGTAACATAAGGTAAAAGTGGAGAGGAAGGGAAAGAGTTTTCCAATTTCTTTTCCCAGGTAACTGCCTTTTCTAAGTCTCCTTTTTCTAGAAAATGAAGAGCAGAAAGGTAGAAAAAATGGTCAAGCCAGAAATAATCTTTTCCTGACAGAGAAGATATTTCTTTTTCCACTTCTTCTTCTCGGTCAAGGCGGAGAAGAGACACAAAATAGAGGAAAAGCTCTTCCTCTCCTTTTGGCTTTAGAGAAACTATAGTTTCATAGTCTCCTTGCCGAAAAAGAGAATATAAATCAAAGTCATTAGCCAAACTAAAATTGAAGTGAACAAAAACCATTCCTATAATTAAAAACAGCCCCAAAAAAAGCAGGTCTCTTACTTTCATTGCTTTTTAATGATAGCATATTAAGAGAAAGGAGGAAAGGGTATATGAGGAATCGAGAGATAGCTCAACTTTTAGAGAATATTGCTACTTTGTTAGAAATGAAAGGGGAAAACCGCTTTAAAATAGTAGCTTATGAAGAAGCGGCTCATCGCATAGAAAATTGGCCTGAACCCATTGAGGAGGTATGGCAGAAGGGAAAACTGAAAGAAATCCCGGGGATAGGGGAGAGCATTGCCAGTAAAATTGAAGAATATCTTACTACTGGTAAACTATCTTATTTGGAAGAATTGACCAAGGAAATCCCTCCAGAAGTCATTCAGCTTACTACTATACCGGGTGTGGGACCTAAAATTGCTAAACTTCTCTATGACCAATTAGGAATTAGAAGCATTGAAGATTTAGAAAAAGCTATTGCTGAACAAAAGTTACGTCATCTTCCTCGTCTGGGAGTAAAAAGCGAAGAAAAAATTCGCAAAGGTATAGAGATGTTTAAAAGGCAAAGCGGGAGAATGCTTTTAGGTCAAGCTCTTCCCTTGGTAGAGGAAATAGTAGGAGCTCTTCGGGAAAAAAGTGGAGTGACTAAAATTAGCCCGGCAGGAAGTGTTCGCCGGATGAAGGAAACTATTGGAGATATTGATATTTTAGTAGCTTCTTCTACTCCTGAGTCTATAATGGATGTTTTCACTTCTTTGCCTCAAGTGCGAGAAGTGATTGCTCGAGGGAGTACTAAATCCAGCATTGTTACTCAAGAAGGGATACAGGTAGATTTGCGAGTGGTAGAAGAGGTCTCTTTTGGGGCAGCTCTACAGTATTTTACCGGTTCCAAAGCTCACAATATTAAATTGCGAGAAATTGCTCTTAAAAAAGGGTTTAAAGTGAATGAATATGGGATATTCAGATTAGATGATGATAAGAGAATAGGGGGAGAAAAGGAAGAAGAGATTTATGAGACTTTAGGAATGGAATGGATTCCTCCGGAGATGAGAGAAGACCAGGGAGAAATTGAACTGGCACAGGAAAAAAAGTTACCTGTCCTTATTGATATTAGTGACCTTCAGGGGGACTTACACGTCCACTCCAACTGGAGCGATGGAGTCTCCTCCATAGCGGAAATGGCAGAAGCAGCTCTTTCTCGGGGTTACAAATATTTAGCTATTTGCGATCACACTCAATCTTTAGCTGTAGCCTCAGGGCTTAGCCCTGAAGAAATCAGAGAAAGAAGAAAGGAAATCGAGCAGTGGAATAAAAAAGGAAAGGGTCTTCGCCTCTTAGATGGAGTAGAAGCCAATATTATGAGTGATGGTTCTCTTGATTTTCCTGATTCAGAGCTGGAGAAGTTAGAAGTGGTAGTAGCAGGGTTACATTCAGGCTTGGGGCAAGGGGAAGAAAAAATCCTGTATCGTTTAGAAGGGGCGATGAAAAATAAATATGTTCAAGTTATCAGTCATCCTACCGGCCGCATTCTTAACAGGAGAGATGCTTACCAGGTTAACCGAGAAAAACTTTTTAACCTAGCTCAAGAAACCAATACCTACTTAGAGATAAATTCTCAACCTGAGCGTCTGGATTTAAGCGATGGAGATGCTCGACGAGCTCGGGATTTGGGAGTGAAACTGGTCATCTCTACCGATGCTCACGATCCTTCTTCTTTAGATTATATTCGCTATGGAGTAGCTCAGGCTCGTCGAGGCTGGCTGCAAAAAGAAGATGTGTTAAATACTTTTAGCTTAGAAGAATTATTGGAATTTCTCAATCGGAAGAGAAAAACTGAATAGTTATTTCTTCTAAGGTAGCGGGCATTTTTCTTTTATGCTCACTCTGTTGGATTTTATTTTTTATCTTAGAAAGATAAGGTTCTTCTCCTTTTTGATAGAGAATAAATTCATCAATTTTTTCATAGGTAATCCCCATTTCTTCTTCGTCAGTTTGCCCTTCCCATAACCCGGCGGAAGGAGGTTTAGTGATAAGGGAAGAGGGAAGGCTAAGAAACCGAGCTAATTCCCTTACTTCGGTTTTAGTGAGGTGGGCAATGGGTAAAATATCTACTCCTCCATCACCATATTTGGTGAAATAACCCACAGTTATCTCGCTACGATTAGAGGCACCACAAACTAAATAATTTAGGCGATTAGCAAAATAATAAAGAGTACACATCCGCAGACGAGGCTTTAAATTAGCCAGAGCCAAAGAACGGCTATTCTCTTCTTTTTCTCCTAAGACTTCTAAGAAAGCATCGTAAGGTTTTTCTAGAGGGATAATTCGATGGGGGATAGAGAACATTTTAGCTACTTCTAAAGCGTCTTCTAAATCTTTGGGAATACTATAGCAGGGCATCATAATTCCCAGAGAGTTTTCTCCTAAAGCTTTTTGAGCTAAGACAGCTACTACTGAGGAATCAATACCTCCGCTCATTCCCAATACTACTCCTTGAGCCTTGGCTTCTTCTACTTTTTTTCTCATCCAGGTAATAATTTTTTGGGTTTCTTCTTTCCAATCTCTCATAGTTTTCTCCTATCGGGGAAATAAATTTTTTAAAGCAGGATAAGCGTCTCTAAATTTGGGATACAGCTCGGCATAGATTTCTGCTGCTTTTCTCTCCGGGAAAATAGGATTTCCATATTTGATGATTTGAGAAGCAATTTCTTCTCCTTTAGAGCCTTTTACTCCTTTTAGGGCCAAAATGCAAGCCCCGGTAGCTGCTTCTTCTCTTACTTGAGTGGTAAAGAGAGGAGTATCGAGAACCGAAGCCATGATTTTCCTCCATAAAGCACTTTTGGCTCCTCCTCCAGAAAACACTACTCGTTGGGGTTTTACTCCTAATTCTTTAAATACTTCAGTAACATTTTTTAATCCTAAACTCACTCCTTCCATAATAGCGCGGATAAAATGAGCTCTCCCATGAGTGAGGTGAAGATTTAAGAAAGCTCCCCGAGCTTGAGGGTCCATATAAGGAGTCCTTTCTCCAATGAGATAAGGGAGAAAAAGCAAACCTTGAGAGCCAGCTTCTATGTTTTGGGCTTCCTGATCTAATTCTTTAAAATCGAAAGCCTGAAAGGGAGAATCAAGAACCGATTTTTTAAACCAGCTGAGAGCAAGACCAGCACAGAGAGTAGCACCTAAAAGATGCCAAAAGCCAGGAATAGCATGGCAGAAAGTATGGATACGCAATTTATCATCAATTAGGGGTTTGCGCAGCGGAGTAAAGACCTGTCCCCCCGTTCCTATGGTTATCAGAAATTCTCCTTCTTCGGTTATGCCGTTTCCTAAAGCGGCACAATGTTGGTCTCCGGCTCCAGCCACTAAAAAAGCTTCCCCTTGTAGGCCTAGTTCTTGTTTAACTTCTTCCTTCATCTGGCCTACTACTTCGCTGGATTCGTAAACTGGAGGGAAAATGTTGCGATTTAGTTCTAAGATTTCTAAAACTTCTTCTGACCAGTTCCTTTTACGAATGTTAAAAAGAAGGGTAGAAGAGGCATCGGCCACATCACTAGAGGGGCTAATCCCCATTTTAATTTTCAAATAATCCTTAGGTAAAATTGCCCACCTTGTACGGTTAAAGATTTCCCGTTGATTTTCTTTGAGCCACAGTAGAGTTGGAGCCATAAAGCCAGTAGCTACATCACTTCCACAAACAGTAGCTAACTGGTCCTTTAACTTTTCTCGGATGACTTTCACTTCCCGGTAGCTGCGCTGATCTGCCCAGATGATAGCAGGATAAAGAGGTTTGAGGTTATCATCTATTAATACTGTTCCGTGCATTTGACCAGAAAAACCAATAGCTTTAATGTTAACTTGAGGGATAGAACTTACCAGCTCTCTTATTGCTTCTTTGGTTTTCTCCCACCAGGTTTCAGGGTCCTGTTCTGCAAATCCAATTTGCGGAGTTAAAATGGGATATTCACGGCTGGTAGAGCCTAAAAAATTACCCTCTTCATCCCAACCGACTACCTTGACTCCTTGAGTCCCTAAGTCAATACCTAAAAATTGCTCCATTTCTTTTTCCCCTTTGCTTAATAAAAATACTTAATTTCTTTAATTTACATGTTTATTCAGTATAACACAATACAGTTAGCCGCAAAATACAGCCTGCGGCGCAAGATTAAAACATGAAAGACAAAAAACCAAAGAGTAAAAACCACTGAGGGGAGAAGAATCCCTCAGTGCCTGCGGCGCAAGAAAACAGCCTACGGCGTAAGATAAAAGACAAAAAGAAGAAAAAAGACTTACTGAGGATAAAATACATCCTCAGTGCCTATGGCGCAAGAAAACAGCCTGCGGCGCTAAAAGATTAAAAACAAAGAGAAAAAAGAAAATATATATTAAGAAATAAACACTTTCCCCAGTGCCACAGGCACTAGGGAAACAAAACTTACTGAAGGAGAAAACATCAGGACGAGTATTGGAAAAGAAAAAGCTATCCAAATACTCGTATAATCTCCTGATTTATCAGCTCCTCAATCTGGGTTACCCGAAAATGATAATCCCCAAAAGGAAACACCTGACATAGGCTGACTTCTGGAACTTATGGTGTAACTTGGGTTAGGTTTTATCTTATTGGAGTTCCGCACTAAAATTCAAAGAAGGTTGGCTCTCTTACTCATCTTTCAACTCTTCTAGAAGTTCTAAGAACTTTTCTACTACCTGAGGGTCGAAATGATGGCCGGCTTGTTCTTTAATATATTCTCGAGCTTTATCTCGAGACCAGGCTGA
>Ga0134101_1001173_pt1 | contig 22221 bp, 25 predicted proteins | sample 12_3_2metaG_FD_94446 | JGI IMG/M metagenome (GOLD analysis project Ga0134101, IMG submission 94446) | Switchgrass degrading microbial communities from high solid loading bioreactors in New Hampshire, USA - 12_48_3.3_201_A2 metaG | ecosystem: Engineered > Bioreactor > Semi-continuous > Anaerobic...
GAGGGTCGTTTGCTCGTATCCCGTGGCGATCTCACTTTTCTGAGCCTCAAAAAACTAAAAAAGCAAATTAGATAGAGTAAAAAACTTGGGATTGCCACGCCATACGGAACTACGAGGCTCGCAATGACCGCCCTTATCTCTCATTCCTGAATGTCTCTACGAGGGGTCCAAACAATGGGAGGGGACATCCTTATCGTTCCCAATAGAAGGACAAAAAGAAAAAGCAAAAACATGGATTCCCAATAAAAGATTTCAGGCATAACAAAACAGACAATAAGGGGGTAAACCCCTCGTAACCCCCCAAAAGACTAAAAACCCAAAAACTAACTGAGGGGGAAAGCATCTCTCAGTATAAGGGGTAACTTCCAAGAAAAATTAACCCGTCCCCCTTTGATATACTCTTTTATATATTCATGTTATAATTATTTTGGCAAATAACTTAGAAAAGGGTGAGTATCTATGCCTATTTTAACAGCCTTTATAGAAGCAGCTATGCACGAGGCAAAATATAAAATACTTGAAGATGGTACATTTTTTGGAGAGATACCTTCTTGTCCCGGGGTATGGGCAAACGAAAAAACCCAGGATGAGTGTCGCGATGTATTAAGGGAAGTCCTTGAAGAGTGGATAGTCTTAAAACTTCGCGATGGAGACCAACTCCCCTCAATTGGGGGTATTGACCTCAATATAGTGGCATATGAAGCATGAAACCCATAAGCAGACGGGAATTGATTCGTCGCTTAAGGGCATTAGGTTTTATAGGTCCCTTTGTGGGTGGTCGTCACTCTTTCATGTGCCGTGGTCAGTTAAAGTTGCGAATACCCAATCCTCACAAAGGGGATATAAGTATTTCACTGCTTAAAGAAATTTTAAGACAGGCAGAAATTTCGGAAAATGAATGGAATGATACATGCTGAAAAATTAGCCTGTCTCCTTTTCTATAAATAGCGCTCATAGACGCTATTTATCTCGGCTAAAACTTTTTCTAGGGAATAGTCCTGAATTTTATTCCTCCCTGCCGCCCCCATAGTAGCCCGTAGCTCCCGGTCTAAAATAAGTCTCTCCAGAGCCCTAACCAGCCCCGAGATATCTCCCAGCTCCACCAAAAACCCGGTGCGCTCATTTTCTACCAAATCACGATTCCCCCGGACGTTGCTGGCCACCACGGGAAGCCCCATAGCCATAGCCTCCATAATGCACTTCGGCAAGCCTTCGTGTTTAGAAACCAGAGCGGCAATATCTGTTTCTTTGAGAATCTGGGGCACATCCCGGCGATAGCCCAAAAAATAAACCCGGGGTATTTGCTCTTTCTCAACTCTTTTTTGCAAGATTTCCATTCTTTCACCTTTTCCTACCAATAGTAAATGTGCACTATTGCACCCTTTGGTAAGCTCTCGCCAGGCATCAAGGAGAAAATTATGGTTCTTCCTTTCAATGAACTCTGCCACACAAGTGACCACCACATCATCGGGGCCAATTCTCAACTCCTCCCGGATATTTCTGTCACCTTCCGGGGGGTCAGAATGTGGTGATAGGTCCACCCCCACCCCATGCACATAAAATAAGTTCTCCCCGGATTTAAAGCCCAATCGCTGGGCGTTTTCAAAATCCTCACTGTTCATAACGATGAGGCCATCTGTCCAGCGGGAGGCAATGCGTTCTGCAGTATAATAGATGAGCCAATTGCGCCTCGGAGCACCCTGGTAAAAATGAAAGCCGTGGGCAGTATAAAGGACGGCACCCTGGTTGGTAGCTTTAGCCAGATATCGCCCCAAAAAGGCAGCCACCGGCGTGTGAACATGGATCAAGTCAAAATGGTGTTCCCTCAACAAATCTTTAAGCCTACGGTAGGCCTGGATGTTAGCCGGGCTATAAGGAGAACGGGCAAAAGGAATTTCCCAGCAGGTGACACCTATCCTTTCTACATCTTCCCTTCGCCCCTCGCTAGATGAGGCCGCAGCGTGAACCTCGTAGCCTCTTCCTTGCAGCATCTTCATAAAAGGGATATGAAAAGCAGCTAAATGAGTATAAACTGAAGCGACAAAAAGCACCTTACCGCTGCCCCGGTGAGGGCTATCTTCCCTCGCCTTGTTTTGCAAACTACGAGTCACCTTTCCCAAATCCCTTCCGCTGCAGAAGCTCCAAGTAAAATTTTTCTCACTAGCTGAAAATAAATTCCCAGAATAAAAATAGCCTGTTTCCTTCTCTCCTACAACTTCTTTTCAGGATAAGACCACTTCCACCCTGGACCCCGCGCTAAACCAATAGCCGCTGGTATAGCTAAAAACCAGACCATTTTTTGGCGGTGACGAATTGCTGTTCCATAATTGGAAGTTCCCCAGGCAAAAACCACTAAAAACACCACCAAAATCAAAACTATACCCCAGAATAAAAGCTTATCTTTATGCCAAAGATATGCTAAACCTTTTAGAGCAAATATCGATAAGAAGATATAAAGTAAGGCATCAAAGAAACCCACAATATCAGTTGGTGTTGATACCATCCAAATAAACGGTGTGTAAAGAAAGTAAAGTATACGCAAAGGTGTTTGTAAAAGCATATCTCCAATCGAACGTGGCACAAATCCAGATAGATATGCCGCTCGGTCTCGCGCAGCTATTGTGATTCTCTCCCCCAGATAAGCCGGTGACAAAAGCAATCGTATATCTTGAGGCAACTTACCAGTCAGCCAATCACCAAAGACTATCACAACAAAGAGGAGTAAAAATAAGGCAATGATAGTATTGATGCCAAAAGCCACCCACTTTTTCTTTCTGGGACGGTAAAAACAAAAGAAAAACAGATAAACTATTTCTATAAAGACCATGCCGCTATGTAAAATGCTGGCAGGCAATAGCAAAACCACCGCTCCAAATATCCGACTCAGGCGACCACGTTGCAGCCAGAGAAAAAAACAATAAATCGAGAGAGCAGTAAAAAAGACGATAGCACTTTCTCTCATAGTGATTGCAGAATAAAGGTTTAAGGTAGGAAATAAGGCAGCTATTAAAGTAGCAATTAAGGCAGGAGAGCGGCCTTTGCTTATTAGCAATGCCAGTCGCCAGGTGAGATAGACAGTGAAACTACCGAATAAAACATTGGCAAACTGCGCTACTAAGGGTATTCTACCAAAAAGGTAATACAAAACTCCTATCAATAATGAATACAGATATGCCCCAGATAAGGAAGGAGCAATTTCGCCATCCAGCCACGCCTCTGCCGTCTGCCAGCCTAACCTCTCAAAATATGTTGCATCTGCGCCGCTGTCGGGCAGGGGCATAATGTAGGCATGGGTAAGAGCCAATCCCAATCTCAAAAGAAAAGCCAGAATTATTAAGTTGCGCGCTCTGGAGTCTAAGTTCCGCAAGAGCAGTAGAAAAATTGCGCTGCCCACTACCAGAATAAAAAGACCTAATAAGTCTGTACCCCGAGCAATAGCAACAGAACCGGTTAAGAAGCCACCGATGCAGGTAGTTATGAGTAGTAGAGCAATATTTGGTTCTGTACGGTTGGTGAATCTATCTGGCGTTCTAGCATCTATTTCTCTTGCCAAAGCTTCCCCATACCCCACTGGCACAATTTCCCCCTTTCAATATTTCCGATCTTCTCAGAAGCTGTTTTCATAGTTACAACACTCCGCAAAATGCTCTGGGCATAACTCTTGATACGCCTCACGTAATTTCTCACACTGTTGGTTAAAGGAGTACTGTGTCTCATATAGCAAGCGCGCTCGATGTCCCATTTCCTCACGCTCTTTCAGATTACTTCTGATATAATCCATCGCCTGCCTTAATTCTTTGACGTCTCCGTAAGTCACAGTAATCCCTATCCTTTCTTTTTCTACCAATTCGCCAACTAAAGTTCCCTTGCTAGTAATCAAGGGACGACCAAGCATCATTGCTTCGTAGAGCTTATTCGGTGCAGCCAGTTGATTATTTGATAGCTTTGGATCATATAAAGCAATGATTGCAATAGCGTTAGCTTCAATCACCAATGTGCGTTCATAAGGTATTTGCCCTAAGAATCGAATACCTGGTATTGTATCAGCTGCTTTTCTACAGTAAGCCTCAAGAGGGCCGAAACCGGCTAAAACAAGCTTCGCTCCGAGAGCTGAAGTAGCTTCAACTATCTGCGGAAGCCCTCGGTCTGGATGCAACACTCCTACGTATGCGAAATAATCATTGCCTGCTGGTTTCCCTTCTACTAATTGTGAACGCTTGCAGATGTCTTCTGGAGTATTATAGATGACCAGCCACTTCCGTGGAATGAATCCCACTTGTTGTAACCGTTTTTCGTGAGCCAATATTACCAGGTCTGCCTTCCGACATGCCCAACGTTCAGCCTTATCAAGCAAGGACTTTAGGCGTCCCACTTTTCTCGAGTCAGCATACCAATCAGCTATATCATAAACGACTTTACATTTGATAAAGACTCTCGCAATCAGCGCCGGTATAATCGTATCGAAATCATAAGCATGAATAATTTTAGGGCGTAGCTTAAGATGTAGAAATACTAATCCCAAGTTCCAGCGGAAAAGTCCATACAGATTCCTTAACCCACCACCATATTGGCCTCTATAGCGCATTCGAATGATATCGAATGTTTTTTTATCTGCAGCTGGGTAGCGACCCTCTCTATCCCATCCGACAGCAAGACAATTTAATCCTTCTTCTTTTAGGCATCGGGCAGTGTTCTCCAACCGCGGGAAGGGAGCAATAGCATCAGATCTTGTTAAAACAACATCGTAGTTTTTAGTACTCATCTTGCATTTCCCTGTTTTTAAACTGTTCCATTTTTAGAGAACATCCCTCTATCAGTCCATTCTTCGAATTACATCTCTGATGGCTGACAGACCACCAACCACAGTATTTAAGGCAACTTTAATCGACTTTGTTCTAAACAATTGCCGCGGACCAGCAAAGATTAACAAATATAAAATGAACGCTATAAGCCATATATACCAAAATACTAGGGGAAGATGTTTTCTTGTAAATGTAACCTTTCCACGATAGACATAGTAAATATGACTTGGAGAATACTTGTCATACGTTTGAGCAATTTTATGCCAAATAATCGCTCTTGGCTCGTAATCTATTTTAAAGCCAGCTTTAATGGTACGTAGACATAAGTCAGCATCTTCACCGCCAAAAAACAAGTAAGGGTCAAGCAAGCCAACTTTATTTAAAACGTCAGCCCGAAGCAACATAAGACAACCAGTAACAAAGGATACAGAACTGAATTTATTAGATTCGGAATGATGCATTACATACCCCGGTCCTCGTCCTAAAAGGCTAATGTGTCCGCCTGCATACCATAAACATTTTGGCTCATTATACGTATATATCTTACCACCAACGATGCCTAAAGAGTGATCTGACTCAATATGTTGAACAAAAAAGTCAAGAAATTTAGGATCGACTACTGTATCATTATTCAATAAGCAAAGATAAGAATATTTCCTGAGAAGAGCATACTTAATTCCTACATTATTCCCTGCAGCAAAGCCCAGATTCTCTCCATTTTTAATAAAAACCATTCTACGGTTAGAGGGAAGCTGCTCAATTTTGGTCTCTTCTTCCGGAATCCCTCCTGCCTCTGCAGTTTGTCGATCATATTCGACCCACTGAACCGGCTTTGTGTTGGGGTTATACTCAAAAAACTTCGACTCTACTGGGGTCTCTCCCCTTGCCCAAGCTTTGATTTTTTCAACCGACTCATCAGTAGAACCATTATCCACTACAATAATCTGATAGTTAGGGTAAGTAATCTGCTGCAATGATTCCAAACACTCAATCGTATCCTGCCACCCGTTCCAGTTAAGCACGATGATTGCTACCTTAGGCCAAGTTTCTATTTTCGCAGAAATCGCGCTACTAGTGCTTGCCTCTTTCCCCATAGCATTCACTCCATCCTAAACTTGCTATCTGCCTCATCCTCGTGCCTTATCTCGTCTACCTCTTCTTTTCTCTCCCACCCCATAAACAGTTTGTCGGGGTAGTTGAGGACCATACCCCGGGTAGTTTGGGAGACGTTTTTGTATCCATGGACGACTCCCGGGGGGACAACGACGGTGAGAGGGTTATCCTCGCCGGCGTAGAAGTGCATAAAATTACCATAAGTATGGCTATTTTTGCGGTTGTCCCAGAGTTTAATCATAAAATTCCCCGGACCTAAGAAGGAAAAGATATCAGTCTGTTCTCTGTGCTCATGAGGGCCACGGGTGATGCCCGGCTCGGTATAGGAAACATAGCTCATAACCGGCTGCAGGTTTTCCGGTAGCTCATCTAATCGGAAAGTTTCAGCCAGAAAACCCCGCTCATCTACATGTTTCGTGAGTTTTTTTATGATAACACCTTCAATTTGTCCCTTAACCCATTCCATAAAATATTTCCCCTATAGCAATGTTAACAAATACTCCTTATAGGCGCCCTTGGGAGTCTCTTCTATCAATCGCTCAAAATCTTCTTTATTTATAAAGTCCATGCGATAAGCTATTTCTTCAATACAGGCAATTTTTAGACCCTGCCTCTTCTCGATGGTGGCAATAAAATTTGCAGCCTCTAACAGGCTCTCCGGAGTGCCAGCATCGAGCCAGGCTATTCCCCTCCCCACCAGCTCTACCTTCAATTTCCCTTCCTTCAAATATACCATATTGACATCCGTAATTTCAAGCTCTCCCCGGGCAGAAGGTTTTAAGGACTTGGCTATCTCCACCACCTTATTATCGTAGAAATATATTCCCGGCACAGCATAATTAGACCGGGGCTGTTTTGGCTTTTCTTCAATACTGATGGCTCTACCACATTCGTCAAACTCTATCACACCATATCTTTCTGGGTCTTTCACTCGGTAGCCAAAGACTATAGCTCCCTCTCGGAGACGAGTCGCACCTCTTAAGAGCTCCGGAAACCCATGCCCGTATAGAACGTTGTCACCCAAAATCAGGCACACTTTATCGGTGCCAATAAATTCTTCACCAATTATAAAAGCTTGAGCAATACCTTCCGGCTTTTCTTGAACCTCATAGCTAAGCTTAAGACCCAACCTGCTCCCATCGCCCAGGATAGCTTGGTATTTAGGAGTATCTTCCGGTGTGGAAATAATTAAGATATCTCTGATACCAGCGAGCATCAAAGTGGATAAGGGATAATAAATCATCGGCTTATCATAGATAGGCAGCAATTGTTTGCTGGTAACCAGTGTGGTGGGATAAAGCCTGGTGCCCGCCCCTCCAGCGAGAATTATGCCCTTCATTAGTGAAGAGTGATGAGTGACGAGTGATGCGTAATAAGAAGAAAGTGAAGAGTGATGAGAAGCATATTCAGACATTTGTATCTACCTGCTTATTTTTCAAATTTTTGATTAATCCGAGAAGCATTTTTCTGACAGTAATGATATGTTCTTCAGCATATTCTATATTGTTTACAAAATTAAGCTCTTTTGCAATATACAATTGAGTCTCCAGCTCTGATAGAGACCCTAATGCAACATACAAAAATTGAATAAATTCTCTCTTATATGCTCTAGCGCTTCCTTCAGCAATATTAGAAGGCACTGATATAGCAGACCTTTTAATCTGTGAAGTCAAGCCATATTCTTCATTTTTAGGAAAATTACGGGTCAATTCATATATCAACTTTACAAGATTTATACTCTCCTGCCAAACTCTCAGATCTTTATGGGTCTTAATGCTCCTTCCTTCCCCCACCTTTCCTCACTCCTCACTCTTCACAGATTACTCTTCACGGATTACTCATTACTGTTTTTCCTTCGCTCTTCACTCATCACTGTTCCTTTTTTATGGATTGCTCCTGACGCGTTACTCATCACTCATTACTGATTACTGTTTTTCCTTTACGGATTACTGATCACTCATTACTGATCACTGTTTACTCATCACTGTTTTAACCTCTCTCGCATCTCCTTAAAGTTTCTAAATACCACTTCACGGTTTTGCGCAAGCCTGTTTCGAAGGTCTCTTGAGGCTTCCAGCCCAGCTCCGTTCGGATTTTGGTAGAGTCGATAGCATAACGCAGGTCGTGGCCAGGCCGGTCAGGGACAAAGGTAATCAACCGCTTAAACTCCATCGGGTCTCTGCCCAGCTCTTCACCCAAAATATCGCAAATTTTATATACTATATCGATGTTTCTCCACTCATTGTTGCCCCCGATATTATAGGTCTCGCCGACTCTGCCTTTTTGAATAACCAGCCAAATGGCCCGGCAGTGGTCTTCCACATAAAGCCAGTCGCGTACATTTTCTCCCTGGCCATATACCGGGAGTGGCTTTCCCTCCAGAGCATTTAATATCATAAGAGGGATGAGTTTTTCCGGAAATTGGTAAGGTCCGTAGTTATTGGAACAGTTGGTGATTTTTACTGGCAGCCCATAAGTGCGGTAATAAGCTCTCACTAAGTGGTCGCTGGAAGCTTTAGATGCTGAATAGGGGCTGGAAGGGTCGTATCTACTTTCTTCGGTGAAATAACCCGTTTTTCCCAGAGTTCCGTAAACCTCATCGGTGCTGACATGATGAAAGAGTTTCCCTTCCTTATCTTTCCAGTGTTCCCGGCAGACCTCCAAAAGGTGGAAAGTGCCAATGATATTAGTGTGGATAAAGTCAGCAGGACCAACGATGCTTCGGTCTACGTGGCTTTCAGCAGCAAAATGCACCACTATATCCGGACTGTATTTTTTGAAAATCTCTTGAACCCGGGGATAATCAGCGATATCTGCCTGCTCAAAATAGTAATTTTTAGCCTTTTCTATATCTATAAGATTATCCAGGTTGGCAGCATAGGTGAGTTTATCCAGGTTGATGAAAATGTGTTCTGGGTATTTCGGGACAAACAAGCGCAAAAAGTTAGAACCAATAAATCCTGCTCCGCCGGTAACCAAAATCCGCATCAGCATCCTCCTTTGGACTTAAAGTCTTGCAAATACTCACTCACGGCATCTTGCCAGGGAGGCAACAGCCGCCCGATAGTCTCCCGGAGAGGGAAGGGGTCGAGAATAGAGTTTCTGGGTCTTCTCGCCGGTCGGGGGAATTCTGCACTGGATACCGGGACGATAGCTACATCTAACCTCGCTTCCTGAATAATAAATCTGGCCAACTCATACCAGCTCACCCCACCTTGGTTGGTGATATGATATACTCCAAAAGCACCAGTTTTTACCAGCTCCAAAATTCCTTCTGCAAGATGCACGGCATAGGTAGGGCAACCAACTTGGTCATTGACCACCCGGAGTTCCGGCTGTTTTGAAGCGGCATTTAAAATGGAAGCTACAAAGTTTGGCCCCCCGGAGCCAAAAAGCCAGGAAGTGCGGACAAGATAATATTGAGGGCTAATAGTTTCCAGATACCGCTCTCCTAAATATTTACTATAACCATAGGCATTCACTGGCTCTCGCCGGTCAAATATCCCCCAGGGTTCCCTTTTCTCTCCACTAAAGACATAATCAGTACTGATATGCACGAGGGGGATACCAAGCTCCCGACACACCAGAGCAAGATTACGCACCCCCAAGCCATTAGTGAGATTTGCCTTTTCTATATCTTCTTCCGCTTTATCCACAGCAGTATAGGCCGCACAGTTAACCACCATATCCGGGGGATTATTTAATAACACTTCCCGAACCTGCCCCCAATCCGATATATCCAGACGGTTGTGCGGTAGCTCTATAACATCATATTCTTTTTGGAAAACTCGAACCACTTCCCGCCCCAAAAGCCCCCCAGAGCCAGTCACTATTATTTTCATGTCATGTTCTCTATTTTATGCTTTACAAAAATCATTTATGTATGTTAACAAATCTTTTTAATTTTATTACACTATTAAAAACATCTTTACCTAAAAAAGACAAAAGCACAGCAATATTATATTTGACATTTAATGGGCATGTTTTCCTTGCTTCAACAAGATATTGTCTACCCTTCTTTTGATTCCCTACTTGAAAATTAAGTTTTCCAATAACATATAAATATTGCGCCAATAGTTCTCTGTCTTTTGAAATAGTAGAGTAATTATTATTTAATATATACTCGTATGCTACTGCATGAGCTACAACATTAGCAGAGACACTATTATCAGTTTCATATGATAAAACCAGTGGTTCATCTATGTATTTGAATTTAAAATGTGTAGATATTCGTAAAAATAACTCCCAGTCTTCTAAAGCACGGAGATGCTCATTAAAACCCCCAACTGTATCAAAACACTCTCTTCTAATTATGGAAACAGGCATTCCAACAAAGTTACCATGCAGTAGCTGATTATATATCATTCCTTCTTTAATCGTTATATTTTTACTCGGTATATATTTTTTTTGTTTCCCAAGCTTCCAAAATCCACTATATACAACGCCAACATTCTCTGGCATAGCGCTGATAACCCTAACTTGTTTAGCTAGCTTTTCAGGTATCCATTCATCGTCACTATCCTGAAAAGCTATTAAATTACCTTGAGCAGCTTTAATTCCTGTATTTCTCGCGGCTGCTGCCCCTTTATTCGTTTCATGTCTTATGTACTTTATTCGACTATCTCTGATTTCATTTATTATTTCTTGTGTACAATCTGTAGAGCAATCATCAACAATTATTAACTCAAAATCTTTATATGTCTGATTTAATATACTGTAAACCGAACGGTTTATCTCTTTAGCTCTGTTAAAAGTAGGTAGAATAACACTCACCACTTTATCATTCCTCCGCCTCTCGTCTTGTCTAAACTTTTAACAACCCATAGCCCATTTCTTGTTTGAATTTAAACCCCTTAATCATCACCAATAACACTTTCCAAAAATTTTATGGAAAACCGCTGTTTTTCCTTTAATATCTCCTTACTTATGTTGTATCTACTAGAATCCATATCGATGTGCTTCACGGGCAAGTCATTAACATCTTTAACAATTCTATCGTCGAGTTCTAAACATTTTAAAAGTTCAATCATTCTTACTGACCGCGTTGCATGAGGAACAGTTATAAAAGGTTTTCCAAAAATTATCGAAAATATAGTTCCATGGTAAGAATTGGTCACTACATATTCCGCATTTTTAACAAGAGAAAGAAATTCTCCTGGTCCAGCATCTGAAAATTCGCGATAAAATCTCTTTAGCTGATATTTTCTGGGTTTATTAAAAACGACTATAGGTACATTTAATTGCTCAGCTATTCTTTCAGCAATCGGCAAAGGGTCAGTGCCAAAGTTATAAACTAGCAAGTAGCGCTCGGTTTCAATATTTGTTATACTTTTTTCTATCTTAGCATAATCTTCTACATCAAGAAGCAAAGTGGGATCTAATACATGGTATATTTGACGATTAATAATGCTCGATAACTCTGTACAGGTTATTTCTTCACGCACAGATATGCGCCAAAACGACTTTAAATGTTCCTTAAAAAGCTCCATCCAACTTTCATTTAAGCAACAAGAAACACTAGCAGCATATGAAACTTTCTTTGCCAAGCTCAATTTGAACGGAAGAAGATAAGCATTATTGCAAAGCGATAAAAAATCGGGATTCCAAACCTGGTCACTACCAACAATACATATATCAAGCTCTTCACAAATTTTCTTTAGTGTTTCAATATTTTCAAAAGCATCTCCTGATAATCGTAAGTACTTTCTTCTGAAATCTCCATAAGAACTAACGCGTTTCTTGACTTGGGTAAAACGTTTGATACGTGATGCATAAGTAAGTACAGTTGCTTTTAATCCTCGTAGTTGAGTTAATTTTACTGGGTTCACAAATAATTGATAATCAATGGATAAATTGGCAGGGACAAAGTTTATAATATTCACATCCGCACCCATTTGTGTCAATACTTGTTGCAAAGCATAAGTTTGCAAAACTGCTCCAAAATTATCAGCCCAGTGAAAAGTTAAAATGCCTATTCTATCCAAAGCTCACCTCGAACCTCCCCCTACAGGATAAGTTTTATTTGCATACACTTTTTGTCTTGTGCACTTTCGTAATATTTTCAATACAAACCAGCGAAACCTGTACGCAGCCTTCCTTAATAAGGGAAACCTGTTGAACCTACCCAAGCCCTTAATTGCAAGAAGAGCTACTTTCTTCCATTCAGGAGGAGCTATCTTGAGAGCAGCACCGTCTGGTTGCGATTGGATTAAAACCCGGACTGTATTGTTTCCTAAATCTTGAAGCTCAAGCAAGCTTGAGCATTTGTTTAGGACATTAAAGCCTTTATCTGAATTGATGCTCATGAGAAAAATCTTCTTATCACTTACTATTCCCCAGTCATCGCCTACGCTTATGTCTGCATGCAATCCAAAAAGTTTTCTGCAATTCAAACAGCCATCAGGAGTATAAAAGTGGCTCACAAAAGCTGAGTATTCAAAATAACTGAAATCCAATCTACTGCCATCTAACGTCTCCACGAAAATAGTACCGTCTCTTTTTTCCCCAAATCGACTTTTATAGCGCTTTGCTTTTGTTTGCAATAATATCTCTTCTTTACGATCTCTTAAAAAATCCTTAAGCCCCTCTCTCATTCTACCAACAGTGCAAAAAAGTGATATGGTAATATATACGTTGTTAATACCAAACTTATCGGCATATTTTTTAAAAGCACTAATATGACAGGGTAGGCCAACAACCGCCACAGATCTATATTGACGGATATTTTTTAGGTTAACCAATTGCTTACAAGTCTGATAAAAAGATCCAGAATATGTTAAAACCTCTTCTTTAGAGGTAATAAAGTCGCCATATATATGTAAATATTCATCATAGTGAGCTACAAGAGCAGCGTCTATTAAATTTTCATCAAACATAGCCCATAGTAAAGAAGAAACGCCCCCACCAGAAGCACTATTGAGGTAAATATCTTTATTACGCGAATAACCTCTATAGACTTTTTTAGCCCTCTCTAAGTCGTCTGGTATCTTTAAATCTTCTATAGGACATACTTCTAAGCAAAGGCCACAACTTGCGCACTGTTCTTCTACAACAAACGCGCGCAATCCTTTTCTGCCGACCTCAAATACTTCAACGCATTTTTTCGGGCATATCGATTCACAAGCGCCGCACCCAATGCATTTAAAACCTAATTTACCAACATGGCTCATCGTCGATTACCGCTTTACAAAAATCAATTTCTGCTTTCCAAGTCACCATATTAACCACCACAGTCGTAGCATCAATCCTGCGATACAGCTTCAATTGTAGATTGCTCCACAGGCAAGGTCCCCTTTCATTACGTGTAAGTCAATCTTGAGCTCGGATAAAAAGCTCGGCCTTTTCCTCTTCCCCAAAATAGAGGGATGTAGCAAGGTAAATCAAGAGCATAGCTATCAATACTACCAAGGCAGCCATATGTATCTCTCCCCATCCAGGCACCAAATTAATGATTGCACCTAATAGTAGCGCACCCAAAAAATAATGCAGCTTGAGTTCACGCCAGGGGTTTATCCGCAAAGAAGCTTTGTTAACCAATTGAAAATATCCTACTGACAACAACATATCACTGATGACAGTTGTTATCGCTGCCGCCAGAGCACCATAAAGCGGAATCAAAATAAGATTCAGTGCCAGGTTTAATAAAGCTATTCCACCCTGCAAACGCACTTTCCGTTCTACTAAGTTATCCGTAGTCAAAACCGCCCCGGTTGCGCTAGCCCAATAGCGAAAGGTAACCGCTCCTGCCAAAAAAATAAGATACCTTGTGGATGGTCCGAAATCCTTGCCAAATACTATCTCAATTGCCAGTTCCCCGAAGGCCCACAGCCCGAGGGTAACCACAACACCCGAAGCCAGCATCAATTTGCTAGTTAAAACATAGAGACGACGATATCGTTCCCTATCTGAGCTACTTAATTTAAAGTATTTGGGATAAAGTACTTGGTCAAAAATAATGCCAGGAACCATATAAATGATATTTAAAAACCTAAAAGGGATATTGTAAAAGCCGACTTCCAAGGGTGAACGCATTGCCGAAAGCAACGCACCGTCACTTTGATAGTATATCTGATGAAAAGCTCCTCCCAAGCCAAACACCCAAACATCGCGCAAAAACTGTCTAACTCCCCACTGGACCTGAAGCGCAGGCCTTGTCATTAAAGACTTAGTAGCCATAGAGAAAGTCATCATTGATACAATACCTGCTACTGCAGTAGGGACCCCAGCTACCAGTCTAACATCAGCTTTCAATAAGAGCATCGCCAGAGTGGCAACCCAATGAACAACTGACACACATACACTTATTGTAGCAAGTTCTTTATATGCACCTTTAGTTTGCAATACAGCAGAAGCTGGTGCTCTATAAGCAGTTACGAAATAATTTATGCTAAAAAGTAATCCTATTTGGATGGTTATGGTCTCATAATCCAAAACCAAAAACCATATAAGAGTGATGATAAATGCCAAAGAGGCCAGGACAAAAGATACTACCTTACTTATGCGGAAGGCGTCTGATAGGTCCTCTTCGCCTTTACTACCATATTTTAAGGTGGTCTGATTGGTTCCAAAGTTCGCTAATATTCCTATTAAAGCCGTAACTGCCATGGCACTGGCATAATATCCATAATCCTGGGGACCAAGATATCTCACAACTAATAAGCTTATTAAAGGCCCTACAACTTGTAGGAGCAATTGTGATGCAAGCAAATTCCCGGCTGACATTATAGATGGTTTAAATCTAACAGTCATTTTTTACTCCTCACACATTACTCATTACTCATTACTCATCACTCAGCTGTCCGTTCATTTCGAGATTTCTTGATCTCCTCTGCAATTTGTTGAACTGTAGGTTTCCCCAGCCACTGCTCTCTTTCTCGTGTATAATCTCCGCTTCCGGTATCAAATTGCTGGAGAAAACGCACCATTCCAACGGGTCCAAGAGTCTCAGCTAGAGCCTTTAATCCGCGGCTTCTAATCTCTACTGGGGTCATCTCCTTATTCTTCATCTTTAGTCACCTCCATTAACCACAGGACAGGGTTTTCTACTCGTACCTTCAATGTGGCGCCGTGCCTTTTTGCTTGACGCTTTTCTCTCTTCTTTCCTCATCAGGAATACGGGAGACTTCGTACTCTACTACAAAACCAATCTTCTTTAGCTCCAAAACAATTTTATAAGAGCTTTCAATAAGTCTCTTGTTAACTTTGAGCAAACACTAACTATCTCAGCACACGGGATAAGGGGGCTTAATCCAAACTCGGTAACTACCCCTTGAGAGACATAAACCTTTTCATAAAGCTTACAAAGAAGGGATAACAGTCCTACTTTATCCAGAACTATCAAGCACGAAGTGTCAACGACACATCGTTCAGACATTTCGGAACTCTTTATCCAGGTCTATATCTTCAAAAATTACCGGCGATATCCCTTTTTTCAAAAGGAGCTCAGCAAAAGACCTTTCAGAAAAACCCGCTATCTCAGCCGCCTTACCCAAAGATACTTTCCCTTCTTCTAAAAGCTTGATAACTAAGGCTAACTTTAGTTCTTCATCCTCAAGATTTACCTCGGGTATTTTTAGCACTTTCATTGAACTTCCTCCTTATAAACAAGATTGCAAGAAGTGAAATGCGAGACGATATTGCTTTTTACCATTTTTCACTCTCACTTTCACTTTCACTCTCACGCATCACTCATCACTATCCTACCAATCTTTCCAAGAATTGGGCAAAAGCTTGAAGTTCTTTATTTATCCGAGGAAAAACAAAATCTAAGCCTTGTACCAATCTTCCTAAACGCTCTGAATCAAATTCGAAAGCATAAATGTTCCGAACCACATGGCGGAAGCGAAGGTATTCATCCAATGACTCTCGAGTTTCCTCTGAGATAACTGCTGGACGAATCTGTGGACGTTCTTCAGCCATTTGCCTTAAGAGTTCCTGATGCCAGTCACGGCTCTGTGGCACCGCCTCATCAAGGGTGGCCGCAATGTGACGGAAAGTTCGTTCTAAACCAGTGTAGAAATCATGCAAGTTCAGGGCTACTGCATCAAGATACAGATCTTCATCATCGGGATATTTGTGGGCAAGCGCAAGAGCACGTTTGGCGCGAGTAATAACCTTCTCCAGGGTCCCAAGTTCTTGGCGGATGCGCGCTGCCAACACAAGATATCGCTCACTCACAGCTCAACTCCTTCTTTTTTTATCACTGCTAAAAGCGAAGGAGAACAGGTCTCTACGTCAACTAAATTGATTATAATCTCAGAATCCAGATCTTGAACCGCGCCCATCGCCCGAAAAGTATCTTCAGGGCGAAGCCCCCAAGCTGCAAGATCTACATCAGACCACTGAGTAAAACACCCTTTATGCACCAGAGACCCGAAGACCACTACCCGGCTAACACCGAAGCGTTCTCGCAATAGCTCTGCAGCACGGCGGGCAAGCGCCCAGGCTCGTCTTTCGCGCTCCGCCGCTCCTCCCTTTTTTCCTTTCTCACGAAGCTTGACTGCATGTTGGTAAGCTTGTAATTCCTCATCTGTTAACTCTATCGCTGTTCTTGTCACAAGAATATCCCTTCCAGGAAGTCTCTCTCCTCTCTGGTCACTGAATTATCTTGCTTCATTTATTTTATCACAACAGCCCACTACCCGTGTTTTTAGGAGTTTTTGAGTTCACTCCGACTCTCACTCTCACCTTCACCCGTCACTCATCACTGATTTACCTTTGCAAGTAATTAGCCTGCAGGGCAAAACAAAAAAATCAAAGACAGAATAAAAAAAACCAAGTGTTAAGTAAAGAAGTGTGACAATGAGTTTTACGTTTAATTATAGTTCGCCAACCTCTATCAAGACTTGTGTATAAAGTTCAGGCTTAAGCCGAAACCCTGCCTTTTCCCGTAAAGCATCTAAATTCTCTTGGACACTCTTAATAAGTCCCTCTCGTTTTGCCCCTATGAGTAAACCCACCGTTCCCAAAACCCGGAAACCCAACTTTTCGGCAACTTCTCTTGCCTCTTTCTCGTCAAGCAGAACTAAATCCGTCTTTTTCTCCAGCGCCAGGGTTATGACCTCAGCCTCTCCATAATCTTCACTACTTCTTTCCATACTGCAGCGGGGACTATTAGTTTCGCATCCTTACATCGTTTTCTCAACAGATCCAGCTGACCAATTGCGCTCAAGGCAATCAATATCTAAGAATTACAGACCACAGTCAATCCAGCTTTTCCAGGGTATTGAGGTCTTTGTTAAACTCTTCAAGATCATAGTGGCGAGGAATCTCTTCTTCCCCCAAAAGATAGGAAAACTCCCACTTGGTCATCCCAGCAAGTTCACGAGCTTTTCCAAAGCTAAGCAAGCCCTTCTCGTAGAGCCGCAGAGCTAACTCTCTTTTCAGTCTCGCCGGAACTTCATCCCTTGGAAGCTTCAGTGACTGAACCAGCTCCTCAGGTATCTCCAACTCCAGCTTTGACACAACATCACCTCCAACCAAATAATACCATATAATATGTGATAAATGCTGCAAGATGAGAGGTGTGATATGTTATTGCTTTCTATCATTTTTCACTTTCACCCTCACTCTCACTCTCACTCCCACTAATTACTCATCACTGTCTTTCTCCCCCCACAAAGGAATTGCTTCCTCTATTTTCAACGTATCTTTGAGCTTCTCCAGCTCCTCATCACTTAAAACCAGAAAACGGATTTTGCGATGGATGAGACCTTCTACTTTATCTATAAGCTTCTTTAGGTAAAGCTCATCTACTTTCCCTACTATGACCAGATCAATGATACCAGAGTCTATCCCCCGGGCATAGTCGCCAGTCACAAAAGCAGAATGAATCTCCCCTAATTGGGAGAGAATCTGGGGGATGAGCTGGTCAATCCCGGTGAATTTGCGCACCATACTCTGGATTTCAGGGAAAAGAGGGTGGTTGGGGTTGGCCTGATATACTTTAGTCCTCCCATTCTCCGCGGAGGTGAGAAGACCAGCTTGAGTGAGCCGATTGAGCTCTAAGCGAACGGAGTTAGTAGACTCCCCAAACTCCTCAGCCAGCTCCCGCAGATATGACTTGCTCTCCGGGTTGAGAAAAAATTTAAGCAAGAGCTTTATTCTAGTTTGAGAGGTAATTAAAGACTCTAACATTAATTTCAATAACCCACCTACTTTATCTAAAAATTGGGTCCTGGCTCGGTTGCCAGATAATTAGAAATAATTATTTACCTTTGTGAGTAATAATACTACTCGAAAAGAGGGGTGTCAATAGCAATAAAGGGAAACTTCTTTCGTCACCCTTCCGGGGGGGGGAAAGCAGTAATCAGTGACGAGTGAAGAGTGATGCGTGGGAAGCGAAGGTGAGAGTGAGAGGAGTAACGAGTGATGAGTGAAGAGTGATGAGTGATGCGTGGGAAGCGAAGATGAGAGTGAAATAACAATAGGGGGAAAAGAGGAGCGCCGTAGGCACGCCGGGATATTTTCCCCGGCGTTGTCTTTATCTTTAATCTTTTATTTTTTGCTTTCTTTTCTTTTTTAGATTTTTTTTCTTCTGCGTCGCAGACTGTCTGAAACTTTCTTTTTTTCTTTTCGTAGTATATAATTAGATTTGTAGGGAGAAGGATGTTTCTGGTAGAGCTTCCTGAGGTCGAGAGGAAGAAAGCCGGGTAAATAGATCTATCTGGTGTCTCGAGTGGAGCATCCGGTAAACCAAGGTAAGGCGAAACAGTGGAAAGCCTTACCGCCCGCAGGGGGTTTACCCCTCTTCTTTGGTCTCCCTAAAAAGAATAATCAAAAATTGAAGGAGGTATGAGAATCAAATGAAAAAGACTACTTGGTTATTGTTAGCTATTTCTGTAGTAGCTATTCTTTTAGTAGCTGGTTGTCAACCTACTACACCAGCAACAACACCTACACCTACGCCTACGGCAACAGCAACTACACCACCAACTGATAAAGAATGCCCCAAACCGGTAAGCACAGTAATTGGTTCTGCTTATAGTAATGATGGTTACCGTACTAAGCTGACCATTACCTTTGATGAACCTATCACCAGTGGTTGTATTGAAGATCCAAAGAACTGGGATATTGTGGTCAAAAATAGTGACAGAAAAGATACTTCACTCACGGAAGACGAAGGTAAAGTTACTGTTCTTGTTGCTACTTTATCCACCGATGGCAAAAAAGCTTATGTATATGCCACGGTTGAAGAAACACTCTCTTATGTGGTAAAGGATGTAGTGTATAGCTATAAAGTTGGAACTACTGTTTACAATAATGGATTTGCAGAAGGGCCATTTGCTGTAACAGATACCTTCAAAGGTCTCATCTGCAGCGAAGATGATGCTGATGATTATGCAACACCAGATACGGATAAAAGTAGTAAGTTGTTTGCAGGGGTTAAAAGTGCGGCGTCTCTACCATCAGGCGGCGAACTTGTCGGAATCCTTGACTACGACTTAGTCTCTGGTCCAGATACTCCTGAATATGCAGATGTGGTAGAGTGGAAGCTCAAAGATTGTGTTATCGCCGATGAGTTAGGTAACGCTTGCTGCGACTACTCTGGTTCTGCTTGCTGCCTCGAGCCCACTTGTGCTACCTGCGAGGAAGGTTGTCCCTTAGGAAGCGAAGGCTCCTGCCTGTAAGGAAGAAGTTCTTTATTTAAGTAAAGCTAGAAAGCCCCGGGAAACCGGGGCTTTTTTAATTGGAGGTTTATGACAGAAATGAGTGAAAATAGTCTCATTGGCCTTTTCTTTTTAGAGGTTTTTGGGTAAAATGTTTTGTGAAGGAATATTAAATTATTCCTGATAGAGAAAAGATAAGTTTATATTTTAAATAAGGAGGGAAAGTCATGCGCAAGCCTCTTTTAGGGTTTTTACTTATTTGGGTAGCTTTGCTCTGTGTTTCTTGTGGACCCAGTATTCCAGAAGGGACTACTCCTTCTCCACCGCCTGCGAGTGGAAAAACAGCAACCATCCTTGGAATGGTGGTAGACTGTGTTTGGGATACTCCACTTCCAGGGGTTATGGTGAAGGCCGAGACACAAAGTGGAGGGTTTTTCTATACCTACTCTAATGCCAATGGACAATTTGAACTCCGAGTGCCTCTGGAGCAAATGACTGTTACCTGGAGCAAAGAAGGATATCAGCCACACTACTTGAGCGCTTCTTTCAGCACTGCTGGTCAGCTCTTGCGATACCAGGTTCGTTTGTGTCCTCTTCGCTAATCGGAGCTCAAAAATTATATCCCCACTTAATCCTCTCCTTCTCTTAAGGAGAGGATTTCTCTTTTGAGCTCTTTCATTTCCTCGATGATAGCGAGGACTTCTTTGGTATCCCAGTCGAGAGGACGTAGAGAACGTTTTTCAGCATTATTAAGATATTCTTCGACTTTTTCTCCTTCTTCAAGATAAGATAATGCTTTTTCTATCTCATCCTCTTGGAGAGAATATTCCCCTGCTACCTGACACACTTTAGCTAGATTACGATAGGGGCTGAGGTTAAAAGGGTCTTGCTCTATTGCTTCTTTAAGGAAGGGAATAGCTTTATCGAATGCTCCCCACTCAGCATACCACACTCCCAGACTCTCCAAAATGGAGGCATTGCGGGGAGCCAGACGAAGTGCGCGTTCTCCTTCTGCAATAGCTCGCTCGCGCTGAGCTGATTTACGCTCCGCGAGAAATTTTTCGTGAAAGGCTAAACCTAATGAGTAGTGAGGACGAGGGTTCCAGGGCTCAAAACGCAACGCTTGCTCGTAAAATACTATTGCTGTATCCCATTCCCCTTTTTGCATAAAATGGTCTCCGGTAATTACCCGAAGTTCGGAAGTAACATAAAGAGAGCTTAAGGTACAGAAAAGCACCAGAGGAATTACCAAAAAAAGCGGTGGTAGGGAGAAAGAAGCCTTTTTCTCCGATTTGTCTATAAATGCCCAGACAGCACACCCGACCAGAAACCACATAGTGAGCTGATAAGCACCTAGGTTAAAGTTGAAATCCACCAGCCCGTGAAAGAAGCCTAAAAAAACTATTCCCCAGAGGATACCCACCCAGGGGGAAGCACATCTCGAGCGTACTTTTTTCCAGCCTGAATAGAAAAGGTAGAAAAGTAAAAAGCCCAGCAGTGCTATCCCTATCACCCCACCTTCGATAAGCACCTGGAGATAGAAGTTGTGAGTGGTACGGGTAACATAGGGAAAAGAGCGCACTGAGAAATAAAGCGCTTCCCAGCCTCCTCCCCCCCAGCCGTTCAAGGGACGCTCTAAGAAAAGACGAAGACCATCACGGTAAAAAACCAGACGCTCCCAGATGCTACGGCTTTGTAAACTCAAATCCAAAAGGCGGGCTGCTTGACCGGCGATGACTCCTGTTTGGACCAGGAGAAAAAACATTCCTCCACCAGCAAGAAGAAGAGCCAGAAATAAAAGAAGAAATTTTCTTTCTGACCAGCCGGCGAAATATTCTTCTAAGAAGGTAAATAAATAGCGCAGACCTAAGAATAACAGTCCTCCGGCGCAGAGGAGCAGAAAAAATAAAGGAGATTTTTCTGAGAGAAGCCGCTCAAGAGGCGGAGAGATAAGGACTAAAAGCAAGGCAGAGATAATAAAAGAGAGAAAGAAATTCACTTTTTCCCGCTGGGGAAGAAGTAACATCAAAAGCAACACCGTAAACCCTAGAGCGAGCACTCCCCCCCGAGAGTAAGTGAAAAACACTCCGCCCAGGGCTAAGAAAGCCAAAAAGTAAGACAGGTGTCGCCAGGGGGCTTTTAGTTCACTCATAGAGGCTCCGAGAAGCGCCAAGTAGCCCATTCCAAAGTAAGCTGAGGCAGTGTTGGGATACTGAAAAGTAGCGGAAAGCCTCCCTCCATCAAACATTGCTCGAAGAGCCATCCCGAGGAAATAAGTGTCTTGAGATATCCAGCCAAACCCCTGGAAAAGCCCGAGCAAAGAAAGGATAACTGCATTAGCTCCAAAAAATAGAAGAACCAACCCTGAGGAAATTTTAGCCTCTAAGGAGGCAAGGAGCAGGAAAAAGAGGCAATACACCCCATAGTTGACAAACTCCTGATGAGCCAGGCCATGGTCAGCAGCAAAAAAGACATTAATTCCATAGAGTAAAACCAAAAGAGCAAAGGGGAGAAAAAGATTTTTGGGTATCACAAGCGGTGATCGTCGCAAATGACGGAAAACGAGATAAATTATTCCCCCTACACAGATAATGGCAAGAAAAGGATAACGCTCCAGCCGAAAATATAAACCCCGATAATAGGGGGAAAGTAGAACAATAAAGAAAAACACCCAGAAAAAGATATTATCTACTCGCTCA
>Ga0134101_1001187_pt1 | contig 22086 bp, 18 predicted proteins | sample 12_3_2metaG_FD_94446 | JGI IMG/M metagenome (GOLD analysis project Ga0134101, IMG submission 94446) | Switchgrass degrading microbial communities from high solid loading bioreactors in New Hampshire, USA - 12_48_3.3_201_A2 metaG | ecosystem: Engineered > Bioreactor > Semi-continuous > Anaerobic...
GGTCCGTTCCGTCGACAGGACTTGCGCGTTGGGAAGCAGCGCGAACTCGTGGCGATCTGCTTGGGGAGGTGAAGGCGGGATGATAAGCCGGGCGAAGAAGCTCGAGGCGCTTCAGAACTTCACCATGATGGTTGGAGGCGACCCTGCGTTTGCCTACCTCATGGGATTCTTGACCGGCCAGGTGGACCGAGTTCACTTCGTCCAGGACCCCACGGGCGCGGACATTGCGGTCAGGCTGTCGCAGGGAAGGCTCACGGTTTGGCCCGCCGAGCCGTTTCGCGCAACCGTAGGTGGAGTGATCATGCCGAATCCCATAGCTTTTGTGGCGGCGGCAAGCAGAAGCGACAGACAGATCTGTGTCTCCTTGAATTTCGAGAGACAAGACGAGGCTTCATGGTATCAGGAGGTGCTCGTCCCAGACGTATCGCATGTGAAGGGCCCTTCGGAGGCGGCCGAGGAACAGGCAAGAGCGCTGCGCGCAGAGATGGATCGCGCGCTTGACATATACGCCGAGTGCAAGCGGATGCTCGAGAAAGACGAAGAAGGGCGCAAGAAGGAACTCGATTACTATATGAAGCTTGCCCAGGAGCAGATGAGGCAGCTCAGCAGCAAGCTGGAAGAGGTGAACGCGGAGCTTCGGCGTTTGGCGGCCAAGTGAAGTCCGCTGTTCGGTTGGCAGGTGATGCCGACGCTGCTCACTCAACCACCGCCCCGGCCCTGACGGAGCACCGTCTTCTCCGCGGGGACCTTGGGGATGACGCGGCCCCATCGAGATCCTGCGAAATGCCACCGGTCTTCCATAAGCAGGGACTTGGAAACCTCTCGCGAACTAGTCAGTGGGGGATGCCATGATACCGTGAGACGGAAGGCGGGGGAGGATATCCATGGAGGCAAGCGCGACAGGGTTTATCGATGGGGCCGGTGGGGTCAAGCTGTTTTACCAGTGCTGGCTACCGGGGGCGGGTGAAGGGCGGCCGCGAGCCGCTGTGGTGATCACGCACGGGGGCGCGGAGCACTCGGGACGCTACCAAAACGTGGTGGGCTACCTGGTGCCACAGGGTTATGCTGTCTGGGGGCTCGACAACCGGGGGCATGGAAGGTCCGAGGGTAGACGCGGGCACGTGGACGCGTACGACCAGCTTGTGGATGACCTCTCATTATTCTGCCAGCTTGTGCGAGAGAGAACGCCGAGCGAGGCCAAGGTGTTCCTCTTGGGCCATAGCATCGGAGGGCTTACTGCGCTGTCTTATGCAGTGAAATACGGGGCGCGCGATGGGTCATGCCCGATCGACGGCGTGATCGTCTCCGGACCGTGCCTGGCCCTGTCCATGAAGGTGCCAAGACTCAAAGAGGCCCTCGGGCGGGCGGCGGCATATCTCTTCCCAAGGGTGACGGTGGACGCCGGGATCCCAGCTCAAGCCATATCGCGGGATCCCGACGTGGTAGCAGCATATGTGAGCGACCCGCTGAGATATCCTCGCATCACGTTGCGTTTCTACGTGGAACTGGCGAAGCAGATGAAGAAGACCATGGCGGCCGCACCCTTTGTCAAACTTCCGTGCCTCATCCTTCAAGGGGGCAAAGACGCTTTGGTCTCTCCATACGCCACAAGGCGTTTCTACTCAGCCATGACCTGCCGAGACCGCGAACTGCGGTTTTACCCCGACAGCTTTCACGAGCTCTTTAACGACGTCAATCGCGAAGAGGTGCTGGCGGACGTCGGGAGTTGGCTGGCACGGCACGGCGCCTGACCGCGCCGCGGGTCTCGGCCCGCGACCAGGGCGCGACCAGGGTGCCTGTGTCGGTTACAATAAGCACCGGAGTGATCGCTTGTGGCCGCAATCGGGATGATCCTGGCAGTCCTCTTGTTTCTGCTCGGCCTTGCCGGGACCGCGCTGCCGATCCTGCCTGGAGCCCCGCTGGTTTGGCTCGGGATGCTTGTGTACGGCCTATTCACGGGCTTTGCGAAGCTGACAGCGGGGTTTTACGTGTGGCAGGCAGTCGCGGTCGCCCTGACATTGGTCATCGATTACGCTGCAACAGCGTACGGCGCTCGGCGATACGGAGGATCGTCAGCGGCCATCTACGGCAGCCTCGCGGGGCTCGTGATTGGCCCGCTCATCCTCGGTCCGATCGGTTTCGTCATCGGGCCCTTTGCGGGAGCGCTCATGGGCGAGCTCGCGACAGGAAAGCGGCTGCAAGGCGCGTTTAGGGCAGCTTTTGGGACTCTCGTGGGCATGATCGGCGGCACCCTCCTCAAAGTCGCGGTGGAACTAGTCATGATCGTGTGGTTCTTTGTGGTAGTGCTTAGTGCGTGAGACCGTCGGACCCCTGCCCAGATTGTGCCATTTCGGCCCAGTTGAAGCCGCAGAGCCGTCGATGCGGTTGCGCAAATCGGCAGTGACTTGCGAAGTTCAACAGTCTTGCGGTTCTCGCGACGGGCCAGGCGCGCTGCGCCAGTAGTGCACGAGGAAGACTCCGAAGACGCTCACCATCAAGCCAAGCACGCCCGCTATCGTGACGTTGAGGAGCTTTCTCGGGCCCGAAGGCCTAGTGGGCAAAGTCGCCGGCGCGACGACGCCGACGGCGGCCTGGACTATCGCCCCTGCGTCCTGTCCCTCAAAGTTCTGAAGCTCGGCTGCGAGCTCAATCGACCGCGACTGAGCGCTGTTGAGGGCGCTTTCCAACGCTTCTTCGACGGCCCTTTGTCTCACCAGCTCGGCCTTTAATCTCGAGATGTCTGCCTCGAGCGTGGGTATCGCCTGCCGAGTCGCTTCGAGGCGCGCCTGGATGTCGGCGAGGTCGGCGCGTTTCCGTGAGACTTCTTCCAGCAAGGATATGTACGCAGGATTGACCTGGGTCATTGTATATGCTTCACTTGCAGGCGGTTGCTGGGCGCCGCCCGCGCTGGATGACCAGCCGAGCTGGATCGTGTGGGGAATTGCGGCGAGCTGTTGCTCAAGCACCTTGAGAGCCTCTGTTGCGGCTCGCGCTTCACTGGTGAGTTGGTCAGACTCCCACCGGTAGTTCGCAAGCGCCGCGGTCTTCGCGTTGATCTCTTCTGTGATGAGGTCGCTTCCGCCGGATTCCTGCACGAGCTTCTCGACCTTCTCGACCTCCTCTGAGGCAACCGCCTTTTGGCCTGCCAATGCCTCAGAGATCGCCTGCCTGCGCGAGGTGAGCCGGGAAGCTACGAGTTCAGACAAGTAGTCCTTGTATGACTCGATGACGGCCTTCGCAAGGGCCTGTGCGTTCTCCGGAACGGAGTCCCTTACCGTGACCTCGACCAGCCGGTCTCCCTTTGCGGCATCTCCCACGACCCTGGCCGTGACTCTGTCCGCGAGCGCCGCTGCACTCAAGGAACCGTCCCTCAGTGATCGGGCAGCCCTCTCAAGAACGGCCGGATCCTGCAGAAGCCGCATCTGTGCCTGTGGCGTGCCTCCAAGGATGCCGGCAATGACGGGGTCTTTGAGACTATCCTGCACCTCCTGAGGAAGGCTCACTGTGAACATCACGCTGGACTCATACACCGGGTCCAATACGAACAAGCTTACAAGCCCGGCCGAAATCATGGCGCAGACGGTCACCGCGAGAATGAGCCATTTCCCACGCCATAAGATCTCGATGTACTGTCTCAGGTCTATTTCGTCCAGATACGCGTTATCTTGCTCCATGCCTTGTGCCACACTCGATTTCGCCCGCGCATGAGGCGAGAGCGACGTAGCTGTCTCTCCTTTCTTGCGGAGTCTGGGAATCCGAAGACTGCGGGAGTACTCCCACCCAACCACCAGTTTCGCGCTACGGGGCTGAATTCCTTCCTCCGCAGCGCAACCGTCTGTAATCAGTTCTTGCTCCCGCGCTCACGGATTCTGGGGCGTACGCCTGCCGGGATTCACAGGGCGAGAGCTGTCAGAACGCGACGCGCCCTGTGACCATCACCCTGCTTGCCACGGCGAGCGTATCATCGAAGGCGAGGGCGACGTCCGTCGATACCCGGCCCATCCGGAGCCCGACTCCCGCTGTTGCGCTAGGGCCTCGGCTCGGAGACAAATAGAGGTATCCTGTGCCTGTGAACCCGGGCATGACCTCGAATTGAGCCCCCAAGCCAACGCGCCACGGCGCTGCATATGGGACGACACCCGCCGTTCTCAACAGATCTCCCCCGCCTCCAGATGACTCGAATGAGGCTCTGAGGGCACGGAGTGTGTTAAGTGACGGCCTCATTTCCAGGGCCATCGCGAAGCAAGGCGAAACGCCTTCATCTCGGCTCCATGCTTGAGTCGTCCCGTCCGAGGTAATCGAGCCTCGCCACGCCATCACACCCGCCACGCTCATCAACCCGGCCTCTGCAGCGATTTCCCTGGCGGGGTTCGCAGCGACCCTGGCTCTTAGCGCGAGGTCTACAGAGTAGCCGCGCCCACGTGCCAGAAGGGTTGTGCCCTCGGTTGACTGGCTGGAGAGGTGGTCCTCGAGCGACCCATCCAGCAGATGGACCCTTGCCCCCAAGGAGAGACTCCCCACGGGGAGTCCTGCCTCCACGACCCAGGCATTGACCGTCCGGATCTCGCCGGCCTGTTCTTCATTCTCGGACCATCCTAGCGCCAAACCCGTCTCGGTCCTGATGAGTCCCAGTCTCAGCGCGCCGGCGCCGGGCACGACGAGACCTCTCACGCCCCATGTGCGACTCACTCCAGCGAGGAACCGGTAGTCGCCAGCGGGCTCTCCACGTATCAGCTCGAGACCGCGAGACCACGATATTCCTTTCGTTCCCTCTGGGACCCAGGCGCCCGCCGAAAGAACAAACGTTCCGGGGGTGTCGGCCCCTGAGAGCTGACCAGGCCACACGGCCGGACCGGGCCATGCGGCCACTGAACCACCGGCCAGTTCCTGCGCGCTGAGGGGTAAATACCACGCGCCCGTCAGGGTTTCCGTGAGCAACTCGCCGGGAACCGGCGCGGTCGCTGCGTGGCACGGTGTGGACCCTAGAGCCAGGATCATCATGAGCACGACGAGCCGTCGCACGCTCTCACTCCTTTCGGCGCCTCCGCTCCTGCGCCCGATACGCTGCCTCCCGGGCGCCTGCACTGCGCTCTCGTCCGTCAGAGCCATGGCCTCGTCATTGACCCCAGACGAACTTGAGCGATAAGCCGACGCTTGCCTCAAACGTCTCTGCTGAGGGCACATGACCTGCGTTCCGCACCTTTTCGACGATGGTCGCGAACTCGAGGGCGCAGTGGGGAGCGCCAGGGACAGCGCAGAGGGCCGAGCCCAACTGGCCCGTGGCCCACACTCCAAGGCTGGCGCGGGTCTCGACAGTGCCTGCGAGGAACTCGCGGCTTACGCCCTCCGAGGGGCTCCATGCGTGTCCGACGATGCCTTCACCGTGGCGCTCGTATCCGAGCCTGCCCGTCACCTCAACGTCTCGGCACGGCCCGAACCCGATGGTGTCATCCAGGTCGATTCTACGACTCACGAAGAGATAAAGAGCGTCCGCATCCGGGCCGAGCGGGTGCCCGATAAGCTTGCCGTCTGCGACTACGTAGGTGTTCTCCGGGTTCTTGTGGGAATACACATAGTTGTTGATCCTCACGTATTCCACGGCCACACGGCACGGGTTGGTCTGACGAGGCACGTCCACCTGAATGCCTGCAAGTCCGCCGACCATGTACGGGACCCGGCCCCGTGCGCTTGGCGCCCACGGGAAGTCGTCCGCCATGAACTCTCCGTACAGCTTGACGTCACGAGTCACGTCAAGACTCGCGTCGAGCGCCGCTAGGACGTTTGACCACCAGTCCTGGGTCCTCTCATCCTGCATGCTCAGGTGTTGGGCCAAGAAGTACGGGCATCCAGGAATTAGGTGGTAGGGCTGAAGGTGAAACCCCGAAGAAACGGAGCAGGCTTCCGATATACCCACCTCGGCGCTGCTGCCAAGACGTCCCACGATGCGGTGTGCGAAGAGCCATTTACCTTCCGACGCGTCTCGCGCCGCGGCGAGTTGCTCATAGAGAAGGCGACCGTCTGAGACCGATAAGCATACCCCATCGAGCGGGGTTGAGCCGGAGAGAAGCAACGACCCCGAGAGCCCCGGGCCCCATTTCCAGGTCTGACGTCCTATTGTGATGTTGCTGCCAGGCAGCCACCTGTCTAGCGCCCCGGCAATGGTGGCGCTTACCTTGTCAAGCGAAAGATGCAGCTCATGGCTGGTGGAGTCCCATTCCGCCCCAACATCGAGCGAACACGACTGAAAGAGGGCTGGCAGGGTCGCAGCAGCGCACGCCTCCAGGCTGAACAAACCTAGAGCTGCAGCAACGAGGGCTGCGAGGGCATGCGAGGTGGCCACCCCAGTCACGCACGGATGCCAGCGCTCCCTCGGCTGCCAAAGGCGCCCTTTTTCCTTGTACAGGCCCTTTCGGCTGCTCTTAGGGCTTCGTTCGACCCTTGCGTCCATGTGAAGCCATCCTCTCCGCCCAGGGCAAGGGCTCGGGTATCTGCCTGAGCATGGCGCAACGAGTTCTCGTCTCTCATCTTGAGGGCGCGATGGTCACCGGTCCTTGGCACGACGGGACGCTCGGAATTCGGCCGGCTTACGCGCCAGATCCCGACGAGGCGCGCAGCGAGCACGCCGTCCCCAGAGGGTAAGGCCGATAGTATTATTAGGCAGGACCCCCGCCCCCGTACCGAAAGGCAGCGCGAACTCCCGGCGGTATACCTAGCCAAACAGGAACCACTTTCTCCGCACGAACTTTTCCGGGCTTTCTAGCTGCACCGTCTCCGCGCGAACGACCGCACGTGGGATGTCGCGCACGGCACGCAAGGCGGCCTCGCGTCCCACGAGCCTGGACGCGGCCGCAAATGCTAGGTCAAGCCTGCAGGGCCGATCCTCGGGTGAGTGTCCATCGCTTGCTATGACATGGGCAAGCCCGTGTCTAAGAAGGGTTTCCGCCACCTGCCGGACGGACCTGCCGAACGCGCCGGTGAGGCTTCCGGCGTTCACTTGGCCCATGGCGCCTGCCCGCACCAGCCGGTACATACGGTTCGGGTCGGTCGCGACCTCGGAGCACCGTTCGGGGTGAGCGATCACCGGGACATAGCCTGCGCTGGATAGGTCGAACACGGCTTTCTCGGCGTACGTGGGAATCTGCTGAAACGGCAGCTCAACGAGGACGTACTTTCCAGCATCCCCTATGGTCAGTGCGTCGCCGTGTCTTAGCAGTTCCAGGACCCGAGGGTGCATCGCGATCTCCATCCCCGGCAAGACCTTCACGGACAAGCCCGAGGACTCGAACACGGCGTTGAGAGCGGCAACGCTGCTTCGGATGGTGCTGGCCACACCCTGCCACCGGCGCCCCGCGAAATCGGCATGAGGCGTTGCCACCATGAGGACGCTGCCGCGCTCCTGCGCTGCCCTTGCCATGACGATGGCCTCATTCAGGTTCCTGGCGCCGTCGTCCACCCCTGGGAGGATGTGTGTATGGATGTCGACGGCTCCCGGAACAGCGCTGTCACGGCCGAGCCGCATCTCACCCGCCACCGCTGGCTTCTCCGTTCGAGACCGCCGCGGCCTCCTTGCTGGAGAGCGCGGAGCCGGAATCGCCCTTGTAATAGTAGTAATAGTAATAGCCGTACCCTCGACCTGGCTTTACCTGATTCAGCACCACCCCGAGAAGTCTCGAATGCGCGCCAGAAAGCAGCTGTTTAGTCCTCTTGGCGGCGTCTCTCGACGTCACTCCGATCCTGATGGTCAGAAGCACGCCATCGAGCCGGGGCGCGAGGAGTATGGCGTCAGTCACTGCCATCACCGGCGGCGCGTCGTATATCACAAAATCTGCCTCCGACGCGAACGCGTCGATGAGTGCGCCCATTGTGCTTGAGCCAAGGAGCTCCGCGGGGTTCGGAGGAATGGGCCCGCTCGTGACCAACCGCAAACCGGGAACAAACGTGTCCTGGTAGATGTCAGGCACCACCCCTTTGACAAGGGCTGTCGTGAGCCCCACGGCGTTTGGAAGCGAGAAAAGCTCATGCTGAACGGGCTTGCGCATGTCAGCGTCGACGAGCACCACCTGTTTTCCGCCCTGAGCTATCGAGATCGCAAGATTGGCTGCTACCGTGCTCTTGCCCTCGGACGGACCAGGGCTCGTTATCAGGAGAGAACGCACAGGTCTGTCAGGTGACACGAATTCAAGGTTCGTTCGAAAAGTTCGAAATGCCTCTGACACGGGAGACCTCGGGTCATGGTAGACTATGAGGCTCCTGTGGCGGCTCCTAGACTGTGGCAATTCAGAAAAACCCTCCTCTCGCGCAGGGTCAACGCGTCAACAGATCATTGCCCTCACCCTACGGGGACGGAGCGTTCGCGGCGCCCAGCTCGAATCCGGACGGTGCTCAGGCCATGTTCGGCCCATGCTCGGCCGCCGCGCCGTGCCTGCGCCGACAACCCTTGCGACCCTCAAGAAAAGAGACGAATACCGCGCCTCCCTATTGCGTCACGCTTAGGACGCTGCGGGTTCGCCCCCTCCCAATGGCTCGCCTTTCGGATGCTTGCGACGGAACCTCCGCATATCGGGGACAACCCCGAGCACGGGAAGCTCAAGGAGCCGTTCGACCTCCTCCTGGGTTTTGAATGACGTGTCCACGTACTCCATGAGGAACGCGACACCTACTGCGACGAAGAGCCCGAGAAACGCGGCGATAGCCGTGTTGAGCAGCTTCCTCGGCTTGATGGGCTTCTCGGGAACCACCGCGCTATCTATCACGTAGACGTCCGACACTTTCATGGCCTCTGTGATCCGCATTTCCTCGTACTTCGTGCGCAGCATCACGTAGATTTCTTCATCTACACGCTGCTCTCTCATGAGGCGTGCGACGTCCATTTCTTTCTCCGGGATCGCCGCCAGTTTCGCCTCGGCGTCAAGAAGCATTCCGCGGAGCGCGGCTTGTTTCGCTTCGAGCCCCACGATGCGAGATTCGTTCTCCACTAGTTGCGTGCGCAGTGCCTGATAAATGGGGTTGAGGGAGCTAGTCTGCGAGCCGACCACGTTCTCCACTTCTTGGGCGAGTTTGGCCTTCACATGAGCGATCTGTGCCTTCAGGCTGATGACAGCCGGGTGGTTATCGGTGTATCGCTCGCGTGCTCCTGCTAGCTCGGTCTCAAGGTCCGACAGCCGGATCTTGTATTGCTGCACGAGCGGGTTATTCACAAGTGTCGTCGACGTGACGAGCGTCGGATCCGCCGACCTAAGGTTGCGCTCTATCTCCTGCCTCTCCGCCATGGCCGCGTTGAGCTCTACCTGGGCCGCGGCGAGCTCTTTCTCGATCTCGGCGATCTTGTCTATCTGAGCTTTCGTTTCTTCTGTCGGCTCCACAACCATGCTGGACTTCTTGTATTGAAGGAGGGCATCCTCGGCCTTCCGGAGCGCTTGTTCGGAGATGGAAAGCTGCTGCGCGACAAACTCCCTTGCCGCACGCGCCGATTCCTGGTTCATCTTCTGGCTGTGTTCCCTGAAGACCTCGATCAGGGCATTCAGAAACGCGGCCGACCTCTCAGCATTGTCTGATTCCACGGAGAGCTTTGCCACGTTCGTTCCCTGGACTTGCTGGACCGATAGGCTCTTCTGCCACAGGGCGACGTCCTCGGGGGACACGGGAGTGTACCAGCCCAACCGCGTTAGGACTGACTCCACAATGGTTCGGCTCTTAAGGAATTCCATGTAGTTTCTGATGTCATTTCCCGAAGTGCCCATCATCTCCTCCATGAACGGCATCGTGCCCACCGCGCTATCAGTTCTCACCATTATCGTCGCAGTGGCTTGATAGATCTCGGTCATCCCGGCGCTGACCACGTACGCGGTCAGCGCACTGGTGAGAACAAGCGCAAGTATGAGCCATTTCCTGCGGGCGAGCACCCTCAGGTATTCGAGGAGATCAACTTCCTGCTCAAGCTGATCCATAAGGCTTCGTCATCTCTCCTTAGAGCCCCGCACCACGCTATGGTGCGACAATGTCCTTGATAAGCTTCAGGCCGGATAGGAACGACAGCACTTTTTCCCAATCTATCTTGGACGTGGCCGGCACGTAAACGATGTCGCCGCCCAACACGGGCGGGTTATCCTCAGCCTTGCCGGCGAAAAACAGGTCGTCCCGGCCGAGCACGATTTCCTCACCTGCCGCGACCTGGCCGTTTCTGAAGATGCACACAGACTCAAGCGCCGCGCGCTTGGTAGGGCCGCCTGCAAGGGCCAGGGCGTCCATGAGCCGAGCGCTTTCGCGGATCGTGTAAACGCCGGGTCTGGCGACCTCGCCCACTACCACCACCTCGCGCCGGGCCTTGGGAACGAAGATGGTGTCCTGGTCGGATACGATCCGGTTGGAAGCGGGGTCTGAGCCTTTTAGAATCTTGTCCGCGTCGAGGAGGTACACCTGAGCGCCGTGTTCAGCTGACGCGGACGTGCCCGTGCCGTTCGTATGGGTTGTGAGCGTTACTTGCGAGCGGTCTGCGTCGTCAGTGAGCCCTCCCGCTACCGCCAAGGCGTCGGCAACGGAGCTCCCTGCCTTCAAATAGTAAAGGCCGGGCTTCGCCACCTCGCCGACGACATGTACTGCGATGGACCTTGGCACGTAAACGACTTCGCCCCCACGTAGAACCCACGAGGAAGCGTCCGCAGCCTCAGTCGGATGTCCCACGTCGAACTCGACGGCGTGCGGCGACCCATCTGCCCCCTGGGTCGTGACCCTCACTGCGCGGTCGTCGCCCAGTTGGGTGACTCCTCCCGCCATCGCCAGAACCTCGAGAAGAGTCGTGCCCTCGCGTATCGGATATACTCCGGGTCTTGCCACCTCACCGAGCACTGAAACCTGCCGCACGTTCAACGGGACGAACACTGTATCACCGTGATGAACGATGATGTCCCGATCGAGGCTCTCAACGTCCACTTCAAGCACTTCGCCGGCGCCGTCTTGGGTCCGCCTCGTGAGCCTGATGGCGCTGTCGTCGCCCGTGTCGGTGACACCCCCTGCCATTGCGAGCACTTCGAGCAACGTCGTCCCGTCGCGTATCTTGTATACCCCGGGCTTCATCACCTGGCCCATGACCGAGACCTCTCTCACGAGCTCGGGCACGAAGATGATGTCGCCGTCCCGAAGCGAGATGTTCTGATCCTCAGCGCCCGCCATTATAGACCGCATGTCCACGGTGTGTACCCTGGCGGTCTCGCCCTGTCGTGTGAGGGTGACTGCTGACGGGTCGCCGTCCTCGGCGACTCCTCCCGCCCGCGAGATGGCGTCCATGAACCGAGCCGTGGCTCGGAGGCTGTAAGTCCCCGGCGCTTTCACTTTCCCGAGGATCATGACTGAGATCGCCTTAGGGACATAAAGGACGTCGCCGTTTCTGACAATGTAGTTTTCATCGCCCCCGCCGGCGGCTTGGAGCCTGTCCAGGTCGACCGTGCGGCGCACCTCGCCGTCAGGGCCCTTACTGGTAAGGACCGCGCTTGTTGCATCACCCTCCGGCCGCACGCCGCCCGCGAGCGCCAGCACGTCGAGAACGCGCGTTTCCTTGTGAATCTTGTACGTGCCCGGGCGGTCCACTTCTCCGAGGACTGACACCTCCTGGATGAGTTCTGGGATGGAGATGATGTCCTGGTCTTGAAGAACGACGTTGTCCTCAGGCTTGGCACCGTTGAGTATCCCTTCGAGGTCGAGGACTCTGGCCGTCACGGATGCCGCGGCACTCGCGTTCTTTGCGGACGTGCGCGTGAGGGAAACCTGCGACGAGTCCGCGGCGTCCGTGGGCCCACCAGCCTTAGCGACGGCGTCGACCAGGCGGCTGCCTGCGCGCAATCGGTAAGTGCCGGGGGATTTCACCTGCCCGAGCACCTGCACCTCAATGGCTCTCGGCACATAAACCATGTCGCCGGGTTCCAGCTTGAAGGCGCTGCCCATGATGATGCGCGAGTCACCGCCTTGGCTCGCGATGTTGCCGGAATCGCTCAAGTCTATCTCGAATACCTGGGTCGTTCCGCCCTTGCTCCGGCTCACCCGGACGCAAGTGATGTCGCCATCGAGCCCGGGCCCTCCCGCCGCCGCGATGGCGTCGAAGACTTTGGTGTCGGGGCCGACGGGGTACACACCAGGCTTTTCAACTTCGCCCAGCACGGAGATGGTACGCACCGCCTCCGGGACGTGGATTATGTCGCCGTCCGCGAGAAGGAGGTTGTCCCTGCTGTCTGGAGCGGCGACAGCAGCCCTGAGGTCCACGGTCCGCGCGCCGTCCTGTCGCGACACCGAGACATTGCTGGGGTCGCCCTCGGGAAGCACGTCTCCAGCTCTCGCGATGGCATCGGCGAGGCGGGCTCCACGCTCCAGGTAGTACGTGCCCGGTGCCCGGACCATTCCCATGACTTTGACTGCGAGCGCCCTGGGCACGAAGACCGTGTCGCCGTCGGCGAGAACGCATGCTGAGGGTTCTGCGGTGCCTGCAAGCACGGCGCGCAAGTCGACGGTGGTCGGCTCCGCGCCGGGGCCGGGCGCGGCCCCCGAAGGCGTCGCAAGCCCCGCCCTGTGCGTGACCTTGATACAAGTCACGTCAGCCTCAGCTGTGTCTCCTCCGGCCGCCGCGATCACATCCAGAATGTTGGGTGGCTCGGGAAAGCTGAACGTTCCGGGGGAGCGGACGCTTCCCATGACGTTTACGCGGACGAGCCGCGACTCGCGGACCGACACTGTGACCCTGGGATTCTTGAGATAATAGGAGAGTTTCTCGGTGAGGACCTCCTGGAGCCCTGGCACGGTCAACCCAGCCGCCTGGACCTCTTCTATGAGGCTTGTGAACGATATCTTCCCGTCCTCCCTGACCCTTACCATCGCGGACAGGTCTTCATAACCCCATACGGCTATATCGAGCAGGTCGCCGGCGGAGATGATGTAGCCCGCTGGCGACTCACGAGCGGCCGACGAGGCGACCTGGGCAGATGTGGTCTGCACGAACGCCGCGAGAAGCACGCAGATGCAGACAAGGAGCGCGGGAACACCTGTTGGCAGCGCGGGCGATACGAAAACAGAACGCAACCGCTTCATCATATCGTGTGGACGTGTCACCCTTCCGTTACCGTCTCACGTTCGTGAGTTCCGGGCACTGGCACGGTGCCGGAAGACTCTTACGACACCAGAATTCTACCATCTCCGAGCGATTCCTTCCTGCGAGTCGCATTTCCTCGGATCGGCTTTTCGTCAATGCCTCTATCCTTGAGGATTTTAGAAAATGTTTTCATCTAGTCGTGTCCCGGCACTTGACACATGAAGGAAATCCTGGCGCTTGCGACGAACACATCAACGCACGGTGTTTCCGCGCGGTCGGCGCCTGTGCGGGAGCGGGCATGGCGGTGAGGAGCCGCGGCTCGTGGCGCAAGATCCCGCTCAACCACGGAGTTGGAGTGTGAGGTCCCATGACTCGCAGGGCAAGGAGAGCTATCCTTGTGAGCTGCGACATTGCGTGCTGCCTTGCAAGCGTCTTTATGGCACTGCTCGTGCGCTTTGAGTTCAACCAGGCACGAGCACTGCCATATCTCAATATGATCTCGCCACGCCTGCCTGCACTGCTGGTACTTAGGATCGCTTCGTACCAGGCATTCGGCCTTTACGATAGACTGTGGCAATTCGCAAGCGTCCGGGAGCTCGTGGCCATCGCTGAAGCCGGCACCGTGGCATCGATCGGCGATTACTTCCTGCTACACCTAATCCATGGACCTGGCTTTCCTCGAAGCGCCACCATTCTCATGTGGCTATTCAACATCAGCCTTGCTGGCGGGCTGCGCCTCTTCGCCCGGCTGAGGCGGGAATGGATTCTGACGGGCAGGTCCCGGGCCTGGGCGACCAACGGAGCGGCGCCTACACGACCTGGGCCTGGGCCGGGTGGCGCTGAGTGGCAGGTCGGCCCGTGCCGGCGTGCTCTCATCATAGGTGCCGGCGAGGCTGGCGTGCTGGTGGCGAAGGAGCTCCGAGCCCATCCGGAGCTGTGTTACGACATAGTCGGGTTTGTGGATGACGACCGTTCAAAGCAGGGATATATGGTCGCAGACTTGCGAGTGCTGGGCACGCGCGCTGATCTCCCGAGCCTTGTCGCGCGGCACGACGTGGACGAGATCATCATAGCCATGCCGTCGGTGCCTGGCCGTGTCGTGAAGGAGATCGTGGCCGCGTGCGAAGGGCTCGGGACGCGCGTCAAGACTCTTCCAGGAGTGTACGAGCTCATTGACGGCAAAGTGGATGTGAGCCGTATCCGCGACGTCCAGATAGAAGACTTGCTGAGGCGGGAACAAGTCAGGGTGGACCTCGACAAGATCGGCGGTTACTTGACAGGTCGGCCGGTACTCGTGACGGGCGCCGGCGGATCTATAGGACAGGAGCTGTGCCGACAGATCGCGAGGTTCCAACCGGCAAGCCTCGTGCTCTTGGGGCATGCAGAAAACGACATATACGACATCGACCTCGAGCTCAGGGAGACGTGTCCCTCTCTCAACGTCGTGCCCGTCATAGGCGATATACGGGACGCGGCGCGCATGGAAAGCGTGTTCGCACGCTACAAGCCGGACGTGGTCTTTCACGCGGCCGCCCACAAGCATGTGCCGCTCATGGAGATGCATCCCGAAGAGGCGATAAACAACAACGTTTTCGGCACTTGGAATGTTGCGTGCGCGGCCGATCGGCACGCTGCTTCCAGGTTCGTGCTCATTTCGACTGACAAGGCCGTGAACCCCGTGAGCATCATGGGCAGCACCAAGCGGGCGGCTGAGCTCCTCATCCAGGCCTTGAACGAGCATAGCAACACGAGATTCATGGCGGTCAGGTTCGGGAACGTCCTTGGGAGCAGGGGGAGTGTGATACCGCTCTTCAAGCGGCAGATCGCAGCGGGCGGCCCGATCACGGTGACCCACCCCGATATGGTGCGCTACTTCATGACCATCCCCGAAGCTGTCCAACTCGTTATACAGGCTGCCGCAATGGGTGAAGGCGGAGAGGTCTTCGTGCTCGATATGGGGGAGCCTGTCCGCATAGTTGACCTCGCTCGCGATCTCGTGCGACTGTCTGGCCTTGACCCGGACAAGGACATAGAGATCAAGTTCACGGGCGTGCGTCCTGGTGAAAAGCTCTTTGAAGAGTTGCTTACGGCGGAGGAAGGGACGGTAGCCACCTGTCACGAACGGATATTCATAGCGAGGAGCACGGCTACGCTTGACGGGAGCGTCGAGGAGTTCCTCAAGACCTGCCGTGAGCTTGCGGCAGCGGGCGAAGCAGGCGGAGCCCAGTTCGTGAGCTGGGTTCGTGAGCTCACGAGCCATGACGGGGCCCGCCGTGCTGGGGCGTCAGGGGTGCGTCCCCTGGCAGCGAGGAGCGGCACGTGATGGCTCCAGCGCAAGCCGTTCCTCGGAGCCTGAGGTGAGGAGAGAGCTGGAAGAGCGAAGCCGAGGCGAGCGGGGGCTGACGAAGGGAAAATGGTGACTCCTCTTGAAGCGTTGTTCGTCCTGGCTGCCGCTGGGTACGTCCTTGGCGGCATCAGTGTGGGAAGCATGCAGCTCGGGACGTCGGGGGTGCTGCTCGCGGCGCTGTACTTCGGGCACCTGGGATACGAGATACCAGGCATCGTGCGCGATCTCGGGCTTGCGCTGTTTGTAGGTTCCGTGGGTCTCACGGCGGGCCCAAGGTTTTTCAGGAACCTTAGGCGAAACGCGCTATCGTACGGCGCGATAGCTCTTCTCATAGTGGGTTCGGGAGCAGCGGCAACGGTGCTTCTTGCAAGGGCTCTCAACATCCCGCGGGCGCTTGCAGTGGGCATTTACACGGGCGCCCTCACCACCACGCCGGGCCTTGCCGTGGCGCTTGAGGCCACGGGCGACAATGCGGCGTCGATCGGGTACGGGATAGCCTACCCCTTCGGCGTGGTAGGCGTTGTACTCTTCGTGCAGCTCATGCCGCAAATCCTTCGAAGGAATCTGAAGGAAGAGGTAGCAAGGCTATCGCGGGCGCCAGAGAGAGGCGTGAAACTCGCGGAGACGCTCCTTGTGCGTGAATTCATCGTGGAAAATCCCGATGTGGAGCGCAAAACCCTCGCTGAGCTCGGTGTGCTCTCGCGCACGGGGGCCGTGGTGTCCCGTGTGCAAAGAGGGCGCCAAGTCTTCGCGGCGCTCGGCGATACCGTGCTCATGAGGGGGGACGGAATACGTGCCGTTGGGACCGACGAGGCGCTTGCGAAGCTGGAGGCGCTCGTCGGGCGCCGCGCGTACCTCTCCATGGACGAGCCGGGGGTGGATCTGCGCGACCTTACCCTGGAGAGCCGCGAGGTCGCTGGGACCACCGTCCGCGAGCTAAATCCCAGCGAGCGTTACGGGGTGGTGCTTACCAGGGTCAGACGGGCCGGCGTTGAGTTCACGCCACGCGCAGACACCCTGCTCGAGCAAAAGGACGTCGTGCGAGCGGTGGGCGCACCGCACGCGCTTGATAAGTTCGAGGCGGCCTTGGGGCGTCAGAGGCGGCCGCTAGAACGGACGGGCATGCTCGCTTTGACGCTTGTGTTGGCCGCAGGGCTGCTCATAAGCCGGCTACGCGTGCAGATTCCCGGTGTCGGACCCCTGAGCCTTGGCATCGCCGGCGGACCTCTCATGGCAGGGCTCGTGGTCGGGCATTTCGGCGGCGTGGGACGGTGGTCCCTTAGGCCGCCAGGGCACACGCTCGGGATCACGCGCGAGATGGGTCTCATGCTCTTTCTAGCTGGCGCGGGCGTTGCTGCAGGGCGTGGGTTTGTAGCCACCGTGGCGAAATACGGTTGGCTGCTCTTCGCGAGCGGCGCGCTCATCACGTTGGTTCCGATGGTGCTCGGGTTCGCTGCATCGGCGTGGCTTTTCAAGCTCAACCTGCCCGACAACCTAGGAAGCATCTGCGGAGGGATGACGAGCACGCCGGCTCTCGGAGCACTCATAACTGCCGCCGGAAGCGACGAGGTCGCGGCTCCATACGCGGCCACTTACCCGTTCGCACTCGTGTTCGTGGTGCTCGCCACCCAGGCCCTCGCGATCGTCTTGTAGTGCGCCGGTCGCGGGCGCAGGTAGTGATGGTCTTTCTCGTGGGCCCTGCCAACATGTGCGGAGCACGGCGACTAGGGGCCGCCCGAGAAGTGCATGGCGGGAACGAAAGGAACCTGCCATCGGGCGCCAGCCCGAACCTTGCGCGAAACTGGCTGGAGGAGTCGCTCGCCAAGAACTGCTGGATTCGCATAGCCGCACTTTAACCTCCCACCCATAGCTTGCCACACTCGCCGTCCATCCGGGATCCCCCGACCTGGCTAGGACCACATTCCTGTCCTTTGTGTCTTACATGTGCCTTACAGAATCCGCGATTGTTGCGGAAAACCATTGCACTTCGCGCGGCTGGGGTAGTATAATACTGCCAGCAGCCTGGAAAACACAATATGGAAGGCTCTTATCAAGAGCGGCGGAGGGACTGGCCCGATGAAGCCCGGCAACCGGCGGCGGACTCGCCTGCACGGTGCCAATTCCTGCAGAACTTTCCGTTCTGGGAGATGAGAGATGCAGCGCCTCTTCCTGAACGCGGAAGGGGCGTTTTTGTGCGTCTCGGGTGCAGCTGCGCGGTGCGATCGAGCGGCGCGACTCGCCGGGACAATGCTGGGCCGATTGAGACGGTTGGGCTTAGGTGACAGGTTCCGAAATACAGAGCAGGAGGGGTGCTGACATGGGAGAAACGACAGGGAGATGCTCAACAAAGGCGAGGAGGCTTGTTACGTCAGAGTCAGTGACCGAAGGTCACCCGGACAAGCTCTGCGACAAGATCGCCGACTCCGTGCTCGATGCTATCCTGAAGGAGGACGCTAATGCCCGCGTGGCGTGCGAGGTTGCCGCGACGACGGGCGTGGTCTTCGTCATTGGTGAGATCACCACGTCTTGCTACGTGGAGATCCCAGAGATCGTCCGCAATACAGTGCGGGAGATCGGGTACACCAGGGCCAAGTACGGATTTGACGCTGATACCTGCGGCGTTATCACGTCCATCCACGAGCAGTCGGAGGACATTGCCATGGGAGTGAACCGGTCGCTCGAGGTTAGACAGCTCGAAGCGGCCGGGGTCGCAAACGGTTTCGAACATTTGGGCGCTGGCGACCAGGGCTTGATGTACGGGTTTGCCACACGTGAGACCCCGGAACTGATGCCCATGCCGATAATGCTTGCGCACAAGCTGGCCCGGCGGCTCGCGGAGATCCGTAAGCAGGAGATCGTGGACTATCTGCGCCCGGACGGGAAGACGCAGGTCACCGTGGAGTATGACGGCGACACGCCTGTGAGGGTGGACGCCGTGGTGATCTCCGCCCAGCACCACCCGGAGGTCGACTATGAGACACTCAGGCGCGACATTATCGAAAAGGTAATTCGCCACGTGATCCCGCCGTCTCTCCTCGATGAGCGCACGAGGTTCTTCATCAACAACACAGGCCGGTTCGTGGTAGGCGGCCCCCACGGCGACTCGGGGCTCACGGGCCGAAAGATCATCGTCGACACGTACGGAGGTGCGGCACGCCACGGTGGCGGATCGTTTTCGGGCAAAGACCCGACCAAAGTTGACAGGTCGGCGTCCTACGCTTTGAGGTGGGTGGCGAAGAACCTCGTCGCTGCGGGCGTTGCGGACAAATGCGAGGTGCAGGCGTCTTACGTCATCGGGTCCTCGCGTCCCGTTTCGGTCGGCGTTGAGACCTTCGGCACGGGTAAGCTGGATGACGACGATATTCTGGCGCTCGTTCGCAAGCATTTCGACTTGCGTCCGGCCGCCATCATTGAGAGGCTGGACCTTCGGAGGCCGATTTACAGCCCTGTGGCGGCGTACGGCCATTTCGGAAGGACCGATCTGGACCTCCCATGGGAGAGGCTGGACAAGGTCGACGACCTGAAAGCCGATGCCTTCTAGCGCAACCACCGGTGATCCTGTCTAAGTACGGCGCCATAGGTCTTCGTCTCCTTTCTTGACGGCGGTAGGGTTGCCGGCCACGCCCTCCAGGGACGGCGCGCTTGCGGCGCGCCTCGTTCGAATTCGGCGCGCAAGCCTGCCGGACTCTCCACGCCCCGTCGTGCAAGCACCGGCAACCCTGGGCAGGATCCCTCGGCCGGAAGTGGCGCGGACTCTCGGCAACATACTTAGAACCTCGGAAAACAAGGGGGGACTAACGGACGCGCGCGGCCCCGAGCTCCGGGGCGGGGAGGCACGGCGTGCCAAGCGCGCTGAGCTGCGGCCGCACGTCATATGCGCGCCCGCGTGCTTAGTACAGCGCTCCATCAGTGCTTTATGTAGTCTGTGCAGGGGCGCTTCGTGCGGCTCCGCTTTATGTGTGCCGCCCTGCCGGTGGGGGAAAGGGACGCAAAACGAGGCGGGGCTGCGCGAGGTCCAGCGCTTTTGTGACGGCAGGGACATACTAGGAAGAGGAATTCGGGGCTTTATGTAGAAGTAGACGTGGACATTGGCTTGCCGCGGGTGGACGCAAGCCTGTCTCATGGAGGTTCTGGTGACGGTGCGGGCTCGACCGCATCGGTCGAGTTCTATGTTGTGGTGTGTCGGCCCGTCCTGCCATGTGGCGTCGGCCTGTCGCCTCCGGGCATTGTGAGGAGGATAGCCAGCGTGGTGAATGTCGGTGTGATCGGGTGCGGTAACTGGGGGAAGAACTATGTCAGGAACTTTTCCGAGATCTCCGAGGCGAAGCTGGTAGTCTGCTGTGACACCAATCAGGCCAGGCTTACGGCAATCAGAGAGAGATACCCTCTTGTGAAGCTGACTAGGAATTTCCAGGCGGTGGCGTCTGATCCGAAGATAGATGCGGTGGTGGTGGCGACTCCTCCCGCCACTCATTACAGTATAGCTCGTGCGTGCCTTCTTCGGGGGAAGCATGTCCTCGTGGAGAAGCCGTTCACGCTTTCCTCGGAGGACGCGGATCACCTTGTGGATATCGCCGAGAAGGCGGGCAAGGTCCTGATGGTTGGGCACATCATGGACTATCACCCTGCGATGCGCGTGGTCAAGGAGTATGTCGACTCAGGCGAGCTGGGAAGGATCTACTACATGCATGCTGCCCGCACGAGCCTCGGGATCGTGCGCGAAGACGTGAGTGTGTTGTGGGACAAGGCTCCACACGACATAGCGACCCTTCTCTATTTGCTGGGCGATGAGCCAGTGAGCGTGGCGGCCACTGGTCAGGCCTACGTGAACGACGGCATTGAGGACGTGGCCTTCGTGACCATCCGCTTTGGCTCGGGAGTGATGGCGAACATCCATCTGAGCTGGCTTGACCCGTGTAAGACGAGCCGGACGACGATAATCGGCGAGAAGAAGATGATAGTGTTCGACGACGCGGAAACACTGGAAAAGGTCAAGGTTTACAACAAAGGTGTGAACCGCCGGCGCGACTTCATGAAAAGGTTCGAAAACGGCTCCCACCCCAACGGGGTCGCGGAGGCCACCGAAACCACCGCCGATACGCCGAATGGCGCGGACGCGCTGAACGGCTTCTCGGGTTTCCAGTACACGTTCACTTACGGCGACGTGTACATCCCCAAGCTCAAAATGAGCGAACCCCTCCGAAACGAATGCCTCCATTTCTTGGAGTGTATCCGCGAGGGCAAACGCCCGCTCACCGACGGCGCTAACGGAGCGAAGGTGGTCAGGGTGCTTGAGCGAGCCGAGGAGTCGCTTCGGCGCGGCGGAGAGTATGTCCCTGTAGAGTCGGGTGTGGCCGCGGCCGCCACGAAGGAGGGGTTCATGGCTCGGGCGCGCTCTTTCTGGAAGGGCCTGGGGTTTTGAACAGCATGAGATCATGAAATGACCGGGCTGACACATAGTCATTTGTCACATCTTGGGAGGTGACGCGCTCGTGTATTCGTCTGGCAGTAAAGGGGAGGATACGGTCGAGCGGGTCATAAAGGCCCAGGAGGAGGAGCGGCGGCGTGTCGCAAGAGACATCCACGATGGTCCTGCCCAAATGATGGCCAATGCTATCCTGCAGTTGGAGATAGTCGAAAGGCTCATCTCCGAGGATCCTCCCCGCGCCCTCGAGGAGATCCGCGACCTCAGAAAAGCTATCACCGAATGCCTTCGCGAAATCAGACGCATCATCTTCGACCTGCGGCCCATGATGTTGGATGACCTTGGGCTGGCACCTGCGTTGCGGCGGTACGTGAGCGACTTCAGTCAACGCCATGGCCTACCTGTGGAAATGAACGTGCTCGGCAAGGAAACGAGGCTTGACCCCGTGGTCGAGCTCGTTCTCTTTCGCATCGTACAGGAGGCGCTCAACAACGCGCGCAAGCACGCATTGGCTTCCAAAGTCGTGGTCACCCTTGGGTACGGTGTAAGTGCGGTCGGAGCGAGCATTGAGGACAACGGCAAGGGCTTCGATCTTGCCGCGGTCTCTCGGGGCGTCGGGAGGTCGGAGAAACTGGGGATCGCCGGGATGAAGGAGCGCGCAAAGCTCCTTGGCGGGTCCCTCGACATAGACACGGCCCTGGGCAGAGGCACCAGGGTGGCCGTTAGGATCCCTATCGCGGACCCTGACACGCGCGGGTCCGCGGGAAGGTGAGGGACGGGACGTGGCTGTGCCGTCCGGCACCGCCCGCGGGGCGCGAGTGATCAGGGTGTTCATCGTTGATCAAAGCTCTCTTTTCCGGGCGGGCATGTGCCGCGCCATCGAGTCGGAGCCCGATCTCAAGGTAGTCGGCGAGGCGACCGATTTGGAGCAGGCTGCTGAGGTCGTTCCCGCATGCCGCCCAGACGTGATCGTGGCGGGCAGTGTGCCGTCCTCGGGCGCTGGAACGTGGCGGGCCGCGCTCGCTGCTTGGACCCTTGGCCTCGACACAAGCCTTTCCGCGTTTGCAGCGGCGGGAGGACAACAAGCCGGGCAGAGCGCGCACGCCGGCGTGCGACAGGCGTACGCGACGGTGGCCGTAGTAGATGTTGGTGACGCTGGGCGGGAGGTTCTTGATGCCGTCATGGACGCGTTCACGTCGGGGGTGCTCGCATGCCTGGATCGCTCGGCGTCTCCGGAGGACC
>Ga0134101_1001191_pt1 | contig 22026 bp, 19 predicted proteins | sample 12_3_2metaG_FD_94446 | JGI IMG/M metagenome (GOLD analysis project Ga0134101, IMG submission 94446) | Switchgrass degrading microbial communities from high solid loading bioreactors in New Hampshire, USA - 12_48_3.3_201_A2 metaG | ecosystem: Engineered > Bioreactor > Semi-continuous > Anaerobic...
AAAAACATTGTACTACGATAAGCTTTAATGTAAAATCAAGTTGATCGATAAGGTGTCCGGATGTCTCCGGTTTAATGTCCGGATGCCTCCGGAATTGCCGTCCGGATAATCCGGTATACGCAGTATCTTACGTAGAATACAAGAACATATGAGCCCAATATAATAATAAGGTCGGTTAATAATATAAATACCTTGTATAAACCTATAACTTTCTTCAATATTTGGGTCATTTCACATCTCCGAAATTTGTAGAATCATGTTTATGTAACTTAATTTTATAGTTTGGTATATTTAAAGTCAACTCATAAACCTGCCGATTCCTAAGCAGTTGGGTTTATGGTATGCTATATCAAAGAAGCTTTTCGGGATATAGGAGCTAATTATGTGTGATATTTCTCTATCTATAGTAACTTATAATAATAAGGACATTATAAAGACCACTATCAATAGTATAATTAAACACATTGAAAACAATTTCAACTATATTCTATATGTGATAGATAATAACTCAACAGATGGAACGATTGATGAGGTTACAAGCTGTGATGGCAATATTGCTATTTTAAGAAATCAAAAGAACTTAGGTTTTGGAGCGGGACATAATATTGTCCTGGATAAAATAAACTCCAAGTATCATATTGTTGTCAATCCTGATATCACAATAGTAAATAATGTCATTGGCGATATGTTTAAATATATGGAAGAAAATCCCGACATCGGATTGCTGACGCCTTTAGTTAAGCATCCGGACGGAAGAATACAATACTTATGTAAAAGAAATCCTACCGTTACTGATCTTTTTATACGGCTGGTCTTCCCGAACAATTTTAAGAAACGTCAGGAATATTTCACCATGAAAGAAACCGGTTACGATAAACCATTTGAAGTGGAATATGCAACCGGCTGCTTTATGTTTTTCAGAACAGAAATATTTAAGAAATTAAATGGATTTGATGAGAACATATTCTTGTACTTAGAAGATGCTGATATTACCCGAAGAGTAAACCAAATTTCCAAAACGATATTCTACCCTTACAATTATGTAATCCACGATTGGCAGCGAGAGCAGCACAAGAAGCTTAAGCTCATGTGGATTAATGTTAAGTCCGCTGTGTGGTATTTTTGGAAGTGGAGAAGATAGTTTTATTTATACCTATTCATCAGTTATCATCCGATTTATCCGGTTCAACATCTTCTGTGACTGCTGCCTCAATGCTTACATCTTCAGGATTAATTTCCACTACATCATCTTCAACTTCTTTTTTAGCGTTATCATCAATATTAAGAACCTTTTTAGCTTTTTTTGCTGCTTTTCGCCATACGATACCAATAACCGCACCAACAGCGATAATAACACCTGCTATTGCTTGAATGGTATAAGTCATAACTGATGGGTCTATGTAAGCAAATGATGGGACTTCAAGCAAAAACATCATACATATTACATAAAAAATTAACCTAAACTTTTTCATCTTGTCTCCCCTTACTTGTATTTGTCTATAAACAGATTATATTTATCCTTTGAGTTCTTTGTCAATCTCAAAAAGCGCCTTCCACAATATACAATTTTCATACTCATCTTTTACTGCTATGCGAATGAAGTCTTTTCCATAGAATCCTTCCTTATCCGAAAGATCTTTTATTAGCAGATTGTGCTCTTTTAACAGCCTGCCTGCTAAGTCCTTAGATGAAAAGTTCGCTTGAACCTCACACATCAGATAGTTTGCTTGAGAATCATGAACTTTAAGAAAACTGATACGCTGTAGATTTTCTTTTAGCTTTTTCCTTTGTTCTGCAATTTTATTGCAAGACTCAGCATATTCTTTTTCGTAACAACCATATATTTGTAAAAAATATTCCGCAAAAGAATTTATATTCCATATGGGCAAATACTTCCTTAAGGTTATCAATAGTTCTTCATTGGATGTTGCAAGTACGCCTAATCGGAGGCCGGGAACACCATAAGATTTACTTATACTTTTTATAACAATCATGTTGGGATATTCTGCTAAAATGTCATCCTTTAAAAAAGTATATCGTTTATCGCAATCAGCAAAATCTATGAAAGATTCATCTACAACACAAAGTGTATTGTTTTTTTTGCACTCAGATACTATGGCGAGTAAATCTTTTTCTTTAAGAAAGCTTCCGCTTGGGTTATCAGGGTTTATAATAAACAGAGCATCACATGATTTGCTGACATCAATAAGCCTTTTTTTATTCAGTTTAAAGCCATCTTCAATTGAATAAATAGGCTTAATTTCACACTCAGGAAAACATCTAATATACTCATTAAAAGCCGGTAATGAAATACCAACAGTACCTTTGATTACTCTTCCGAGAACATTGATTAATTCTGCTGCTCCGTTTCCAACCAGTAAATATCTCTCATCGATGTTAAACATCTTACCGGATGCTAACCTTTGATTGTTCATACCTGAAGGATAAGCCCTTAATAAGGAGTCAAAGAAATACTTTAAATGATCAACCATTTTTTGTGAAGGATAATAAGGATTCACAAGGTAACAGTAATCTTTGAGGTCTGTAAAACGCCAATAACCTCCGAATTGGAATTCATATGCATGGAGCCTATCTTCATCTTTTGCAAATATCGTGTTGGCTATATGTAGATCTTGAGCATCATCGATTTCGTACCATGGAGTGTTTCCAATGTCATATGCTTTTAAATTTGCTGATGATAAATGCGCTATAGCTTTTAAAACAAGCTCATAATACCTGTTCTTGCCATAAGCTTTAATATAAGCACTTAAAAAAGGGATGTATTGCTTATTTGAAAATTCCTTACTGAATTTATATATATTCACGGTCTTATAATAGTTATTTACATCCCTGAATAAAAAATCCTTCTTCTCAATAAACTCAGTGATTTCATTATTCTCATTCAGCAAAGCAACCGTACCATCCATCCAGTGCTTGTATTTTGCTACCGCCACCAGATTTTTTTCCGGGTTGTCAACCATTTTCTTAACTAGATCCAAGTCATAGATTAGATCTGACTCTAATAGAATCGTATCGTCCTGAGCCAATAAGTTCCTGGCCAAATAAAGGGAAAAAATATTATTTGTAGAAGCATAATCTTTATTTATTACAAACTCAATATCCATTCCCTTTATGTTCTGTTTTGTATATTCTATCAGTCTATCTGCCTCATAACCCGCTACAATAATAAATTTCCGTATACCTGCTATTTTTAGAGCTTCTACAGTGCGATCCAAAAGAGTCCGCCCACCTACTTCAACCATACACTTTGTCTGGTTGTTTGTGAATTTCCCCAGGCGCCGGCCCATCCCGGCAGCTAACATTAAAGCTTGCATTATACCCCTTCTTTCATTCTCATTTTAGCAAAAGCAACTCATTATAAGTTATAAAAGAATGCTCCTTTCCTCGCAAAAGGTTAATCATATCTTCTAAAGGTGCGACGCCTTTATCAAAAAGAACCCCGTCTTTATAAATAGGGTGAGTAATAAATTCAATGGTTGCATCCTTATGCGCTGTGTTCCAAATATTAGGTGAATATTTCCCAATATTCTGTATTTTACCGATATAATCGGCAGTAATTAACCCTAATTTCCGAATGCTTCTATTGTATCTCATAATGCTTCTTGAGAAATGTAAATATGTCTTTTTTTGTTTAATAATATCGCTGTCCCGAATCGATACTATATTCTCCCCCTTTCTAATACTAACAAATCCATACTTTAATATAAGTTTATTCATAACATCAGAAACTTTTCTATCTAACTGTACCCAATGGTGCGAATCTACATGACGCATAGTGAAACCATAGTTTATATACTTAATAATTTGTGCCTCAATTTCTTTTGCGACAATATCTGAATGCTTTTTCGTAAATCGACCAATTACACTATGATGAAACTTACCATTAAAGACCCCTTCCGTACAAAACTCGTCGATATATTTAATGTTTTCAGTCAAAGGCTTTCCAACCGTTAAATTCAGATGTAAGCACACTCTATCAAAAAAGCCGTACTCACGTGACATCAGAACAGCCTCTTCACAACCTGATATATTCATAATCAAGGATGTCTGCGTACATAACCCTTTCTGAAACGCATCTGATATTGCCACATTTCGTGCACTATCCAAACCAAAATCATCTGCATTAATAATTATTTTCATAGTTTGCCAACCTTTAAAATTAATTCAAATCCAGAACCTAGCGTTAGGAAGCCGCATAGGTATATCTATTGCATTATCATTAATATAATCGATTATTTTTCGGGCGAAATAGAGATCATGTAATGCAATCCCTCCACAATAAGCAATGATTCGCTCATTATCATTAGTTCTACCTGGAGCAACACCAGTCACTACATCAGATACTTCTGTAAGATTTTTGAACTTGTCAAAATACTTAAAGTCCTTAACGTGTCCAATATCATCAACAAAAACTTTATCAAAGAATAAATCACAGTTTTGAAAACCTCTTGTATGTACTGGAACAACTGTACAACCTTCTTTAAAAACATCATCGCTGCACAATGTAGAAGTGGCATTGCTAATACAAGAAACAATCACATCGCAAGAGCAAATATCTTCATAAGTATCAACAATACTAAAATGAATATTTTTAACCATAGAAAATCTTTCAATAAAAATTTCTGCTTGATCTTTATATCTGTAAAGCTTTACTTCAATTTCTCGATCCTTGAATACTTCGCAAAAAATCAGGAAAAAAGCCCTCGCTGCAATGCCTAACCCCATGAGACCAAGAGACTTAAAGTTTTCTTTTGCAAATAGTTTTACATTCTCTACTGCAACGGCGCCTGTTCGCATGTTAGTAATATAAATACCGTCTATAACAGCTTCAAGCCCAGGCTTAGAAATACGTTGAACCATAATATTTGAATTTCTTTTTGGTAACCCATTTACATCATCCATATTACGACATATATATTTAACACCTGCTGTGTCTAGTGACGGGATAACACAAGGCATACAAATATACCGGCCACTGTTTTCTTGGAGTATTTTTGATTTTGGCGGCATTAACGCTTCTTTTTTATAAAACCACGCTTCCTCAGCCCACTTATAAAACTCAATTGGGTTAATGCTCAATGATTGCACATCCTCGAAATCAATGATTTTCATTGCTATTTCTCCTTTTACTAATAAGACTATTAATTATATATTTGCCGCCAGCTTCCGCCGCACACCCATAATTATACCTCTCTTGACGACGAATTCTATCAATTTCTTCACAATATCGATCAGAATTATTTAACAAATCAAAAATTACATTATTAATATTATCAATCTCATTCGGCATAAGTTCCCTGCCTATTTTATTTCTTATCCTGGATGCAAAACTTTCAATATTTATCTTTTTGTAATCAGGATTCATTATCTTCATTGGAGTATGTATAAACAGTGCCGGTTTCGTTGTGGTGAAGCAAAATTCATACCCAACATTTGACCAGTCCGTAATAAGTAAATCTGCAGTATATATTGTCTCTGATGACGAAAAATCAGTTTCAAAATATAAACTCTCACCATAAGCATACTTTAAACGTAGGGTCTCCACTTTTTCTGCATAATGTCTCATATACTGAGGATGTGGCCTTACAATCAGCTTATATCCCTGTCCAATCATTTGATCTAGCATGGGCTCAATACAATAGTCCATAATATTGTCTTTCTGCCACGAAGGAGCGATCACAATGGTTTTTATTTTATTATGCTTAGGAGGAAGCGCTTCATAGGCTTTTGTCATTTCGTCAAGTAAAGCTGAACCATACTCAACTAATTTTTTCTTAGGAAGATTATTAACTTCTTCTAAAGCCAGTATTTCCCGCTTAAACTGGTCATTAGTCATAAATAAGGTGTCAAAATGGTCAAGTGCTCCCTTTCGTAGATTCATGTTTACACTACCACTAACACCGTGAGGGATATATATGTATTCAACATCTTTGCGAACATATGAACGTTTAATATGGTAGTTCTCAAGGTCAGGAGTGGTCATTGCAACAATATCTGCATCCATTTTCATCATTAGAGTAATGATTTTCTTAGGACCTATATAATATGGCTTTATCCTCGGCTGTTGTTTTGCTAACTGAAAAACAGCATCATCCGGATCGTTGGTAACATAATGAATAATTACATTAGAATGTGATAACAGATATTCGATAATACCCTTAAAGTATTTATAAAACCCGCTTTTTTCCGAATAAAAAACAAGATGTTTGTTTGCAATCGAGAAAAAACGTTTATAATCCTCCCGTTCACGCTTTTTATTGGGGTCTTTTTGATACCACTTTTTCTTCTTGCTTTCGAGATTATCCAGTTCGGCCAATCTTCTTCTACTTTCTTCAAGCTTATCATAGTCGATATACTTTTTAGGACTTATAGCCGCATTAAGAATGTACATCTGAATTATTGCAAAAGAAATGCTGGTTATCCAATATAGAGCAACACCCACAGGCACAAACCAGCCCAGATAAAGTGACAGCCCGACAGTAATAATCATGGTACTTATTTTATTTATTTTCCCTTGTTCCGACTGCAATACAGCTGATCTGTTCTGTGTATAGCTTTGAAGCCATGAAGTAAATGCAGCTAAAAATGGAATTAGGATTGTAATGCCTCCGGTTCTTGATGGCACCCAGGATAAGTCAAACCCTAAAAACTGCATATCTATACTTGAAACAGAATTAACAACACTCTGCATGTCGATATTAGGAAATGAACTTTTGAGCGCTAAGAATTCACTCGTGAAATTCGCATCTTTTATTGCGCTTAATACCATAAGCTGTATAGAATTCGATGATATGTCCACTCTTGTTAAAGTGCCCGTAAGATCGATCATCGACTTAATCAATTCCTGTGGAAGCCTAAGAATATATGTCAAAGGGTTATATATAACCTCAACGATGCCCATAAGGAGAATTATCTGGATTATTAACGGTACCAGGCTTGCCAGCGGATTGTATCTCTCGCGTTTATATAACTTTGCCTGCTCTTCAGCAATAGCATCTTTGTCACCATAGTAATCAATCTTTAAAAAATTTATCTCCGGCAGCATTTTTATAAGCTTAATACCGTTATTATGAACCCAGATGGATATCGGAAGCAATAATATCTTAAATATAAATACAAATAGAATAATCGCAAGACCATAGTTATTTAATAAATTATAGCAATGACGCATTATGAAGCCCAGAATTTCCCCCAAATATGATATCATGTATATTTGCCCTTTCATCAATTATTATCTTTCATATTAACTATTTCTCGTTAGTATAGGAAAAAGTATATGTTTTCGATGCTTTCACCATTTCACCATCTTCAGTAATAATGGTTATTATGTTATCTCCTTCAACAATTGCATCCTGTGGTATTACAGACTTAAACCCACTTTCATAGTATAATTCATTATTGAAATGTTTTGCAACATCAGATCTTGATACTTTTGCAGTGCTAAATACACGAGTTGAGCCATCCGGTTTTGTAATTGCTAAATAAACGGATGTATTTGAGGCATTTTTATCACTGATATACGCCCAACCCTTAATGCTTAAGAATTCACCAAGTGTACATGAATCAACATAATACTTTATGTTACTATCTTCCTTGATGTTGTTCAAATCTATATTAATCTCCTTATTAACAGTTTCTCTTTCCTTAGCCTCCCGCAGAATAAAAGATTCTTCAAAATCATTATAAACATAAACATACTTCTTTTCTGCTAAATAAATACTATCGCCATTCTTTACAAGAACATCTATTTGAATATTGCCATCTTGCAATTCGTCCTTGGGAATAATCGCCGTAAAACCGCTCTTATCATATATAATATTTTTAAATGCAGTTCCCACGTCATACCTATAATAACTCTGAGTATTGTAAGTCACGCTTTTTCCATTTTCATAGTTTAGTCGTACAAAAACAGTTTGCTCCGCGGTACTTTGTCCTTCTGCGAAAGTCCATCCTTTGATTTGCAAGTATTTATTATCATCTATAAACCCGGAATCAATACTACATTTTGCATACCCAACTTTGTTGGATTCTATGCCATTTTGCGCCGTAGAGTGCCAATTATATATACTTATGCCCCTGCCATCCTTCTTAATCATTTGATTGATATCTACCAAACCATAATTCTCGGCATTTTCTTTGCAGTATAAGTAAATCTTGTATACGCCATTTTTTACATCCACCGTTGATATAGTGTTCAAAATACCAACGTTAGCATCTTTAATACCACTTTTCCTTTTAAATACGTCAAATACATCATTTCGTTTATTGATATTCACCTTATGTGCATACTTGTCTTTATCATTAGCCAATAAAACCCAAATTTCTTTATTACTGTTGTCAAAAGTTGTCTCGCAAAAAGCCCAACCTCTAATATAAAAACTATCGAATAAGTCATTTTTAATGACTATTTCATCGGTAGAATAATATACTTCATTTTTTTTAAGATTCTCAATATCAATGTCGGACTTCTCCACATTGTTATTAATAACTGAGGCTATGATTTTATTGGAAAATAGCAACAGTAATACAAATAGTGTGCAAACAGAATAATAAATAATTTTTTTATTCTTACCCATAATAAGCCTTCCTTCATATCTAGCATAATGTTTTATTCATATTTATTTATTATTTGAAGGTACTTCAAGCATATCAAAGTTTTCACCAAAAGCTATGTTAAGCAATAGCCTAATAGTATTTACTCCAGATAACCCTTCTATATCAAATTTTTCACCTTTGTAATAAACCGCATTAAAAACATTACTTGCATCATTATAAGAAAAAAGCTTTGTTGTAAGTTCCGGATCTGTGTTAGCTCTCGCCCCATGATCCGATTGTATGATGATTATACTATCAGGATTATGTTTAGTAATTGAATCCACTGTTTCAATTACCTTGTTAGTTATAAAAATATACTGCTCTAAATAGTATTTTTTATTTGTCCAATCAATTGAAGGATTATCGTAAACATTGCCATGCCTGTCAAAATAAAAGGGTACATGGGGAGATATCAAATGGCATATCGTAAAATCGCCGCTGTTTGAGAAATTATTAGTATCGTGCAAATAACTAAAAGCACTTAGTATTATTCTTACATCTTCTATCCTGGAAACAGTATAAAAGGGCCCTATTACGGTATTGCGAAAAAGCAAATCAGAAATCGTTTCACCTGTTATCGTGGTTGAATTTGAATTTGATGTATCCAAGGCGGCATTTTCCAAACCATAAGGTTCTGAACTGCCTATACCTTTTATTGTATATCCCTTCTCGGTTAAGTATTTAAAAAGCTTATTATTTGTTCTAAGAGCCTTTTTTTCGGATGAAGAAGTTCCATCATGAACAACATAATCAAAATTAACTAGATTTGTTGTAACAGTTGTTGTTTGAATACTCTCATTGTGACTCGTATATGAAATATTGAATCCAAGCCCCTCCAGATATTGTGCAAAGGCTGTATTATCGTAATCATAATACTTTTTCATAAAATCGATACTTGAGTATTCATCCAAAATTATAAAGTATATGTTGGGTAAATCTAAGTTTTCATTTGTCTTTTGTTCTATTTGATTCTGTTTTTTCATATCTTTTTCAATAGAAATTTTCTTAACGATCGTCGGTGCTGCCATAAAAAGATTGAATAGTATTAAACCGCAAAACACCATACAAATAACCTTTGTCACTGTATTTATAATATCAATAGGTATTTTCTTGCATATAAACCAAACTATATGGGCGAATATAAATATTGATATTAATACTATATGCCAGTATCGAAGCGACGGAATAATAAATCGAACAACCTTTTCTAATAACGCATAGTTTAGTATTACTATCATAAAAAGAGAAGTAATAGCTGCGGCCTTAAAAGTATTTTTTGATACTATTAAAAATATTAGAAAAAAGATTAATCCAAGAGAAACGAAAATGAACAATGGTTTCAGGATTTCTGAAAAATACGATTCATCAGCATTCTGAAAATACATAAATAATGCAGGAAATGATGAAACAGCAGAAACACATAAGAGTGGCAGTATTAAATTATTTAAGGTTTTTGTTGCTATATTCTTGCTGCTTAACGTTTTTTTTCTACTCATTATAATTTATCCTTCCTATTTTGCCTCAAATACAAAACTCTTTTTCTATCTATTTCTTATGCTTAGTTATAAATGCATAAACATATAATAACTTTTTAAATATTGCCACAAAAGGAAATTTGCTGCGTCTTAAACGTTCAAGCACCCTCCAGCCTAATGTACCCCTCATGGCATTAATCTCTCGTTCAAGAAATTCAAGTCTCGCATAAAGCTCAACCTGATCAACTGTTGTACATTGTTTGTTTGCCAGTCTATATGCTGTTAATATCCGACTGCTGTCGACTAGAATACCCTTTCTATCACCAATATTTTCTTTCGATCGTATAAGGGCATCGTATTCAATTACATAATTATGTGCCATTTCTTCAGTTGAAATAAACTCCATACGATTAACCCTATTGAGTACTTTTTCATAATCTTTATAATTATTCTTAATCGAATATATTTTATTTAATATATCTTCAACGCTTGAATCTACGGGAACAGTCCACCCTGCACCTGTGTTTTTTACCCTTTCCCCCAAAGCGCCAATTTCCGTAACTAATACAGGCATTCCTGCCTGCCAGGCTTCAGTAAGAGTATAACAGTAAGTCTCTGGCCAAATTGACAGTATACAAACAAGATCAATATTATATTCATTAAGTAAACTGTAAATTTCAGACCTATCATAAATTCCGTGTCTGTATAAATCTTTTCGATTAATATTAAGCAATAGCTGATCACCAATAATCCCAAATATATGCCATTTAATATTCCTATCTTTGTTCTTTAGAATCATATCATGTGCCAATACACTGCCCTTATAAGGAGCCAGCCCGCCAATGAACGCAACATTAAACTTACCATTTGGATTAGTTTTAGGGATTTTTTCTAATTTATCCACACCGTGTTCAATAACCTTTACTTTGATATTCGAATAATGCTTTAAATAGATATCTTTGACAGAAGAATTCGGCACAAATATGGCATCGCAGATTTCAAATATTTTTTTTACTTCTTTCTGCCATTTATCTAATATATTGCTGCCATAGCCAAGTTTTTTGTTCAGGCATTGTGTACAAACATCATTATTTATTATTCCGTGACAATATTGCAGTTCATGATTGAGCAAATTATTGGTTGGACATATATGGTAGTAATCATGCAAAGTCATGCAAATCGGTATATTTAATTCTTCAGCAGCGTAAAAAATATCAAATGTATGATCTATTGTATGATGAACATGTATTAAATCAATATTGAATGAAATCAAGATATTATTAATAATCTGTCTGTATTTTACACTTCTAAACCTTGTGACATCAAAATTTTCATCTATCAAAAATTTAAAATTGACGACTTCGTTGTCTAAATATATTGTAAGTAAAAGGTATTCATTATCTCTCGATAAGACATACTTGTTATACCTATCGATATTCTTCACCAGATCTCTTACATGGAATTGTGTTCCTCCCACGTTATTGCTGGCACCGTTTTTAAAATCATAGTGAAGGAGGTATAGAATATTTTTCTTATTGTTTTTAAGTTTGATATGTAATTTTATGTTTTCTTGTATGTTATGCAGCGGGTTTTGCTGAATAAATCTAATAGTTTTTTGCCGCATTGCTTTATACTTGCGATCAAGGATTTCAATATGTTTGTTTATTAGCTGATTCTTTTCACTTCCGAATGACATACTGCCCTTATGATAAATAAATGTATCATCGCAAACAACATGTTTATAGCCGTGCTCCGAAGCCCTGTAACAAAAATCATTCTCTTCTCCGTATCCTTTACCAAACAGCACCTCATCAAAGTAACCAATTTCATTGATTACAGAACGCTTAATAAACATGCAAAAACCTACTGCAGTAGGTATTTCACTATACTCTCGCAAGCTTATCCTCTCTATCATATCCGAGTATTCTTTTAAATCAAAATTATCCGGAATCTCATTATCGCAACAGAATTCAGGCACAGAGCATATTGTTCCGTTATTTGTAAGCGGTGTTACTGTTGCAATTGTCGTGTCTCTATAAGCGCATGCCTTCATCTTTTTAAGCCAATTATCCGTTACCTCAGTATCACTGTTAAGGAGAATAACATCATTTTCCGATATCTTCATGCCAATATTAGCAGACTTGACAAAACCGAGATTTGTTTCATTATTAATGACTATATTACCATTTTCATCACCGTCGAATTGCTTAATATAATCATTTATTCTGGTATCTGTACTTTTATCATTAATAAGAATAAGTCTATAACTGTCCTTTTCTGTGTTTTCCAATATGCTGTTTATGCATTGTACTGTCATTTCAAAGGCATTATAAATTGGTATTATAATATCTATCACTACTTTGTCCTCCTTAGTGAATACTGAGCATTTGTGTTTATTGTTTAATAAAGCGTGTTATTTCTTTTTTCGCAATAACCATCTTTTTGCCTTATAATATTTTAATAAAAGCTTATATCCTCTGGAATTATAAATACTGTTCAATTTATTGCTAAGCTCATCAATCCTCTTTTTATACTCTGATTCTAATTCCTCAATTCTCTTGTTATAATCTGATCCTAGTTCCTCAACTCTTTTTTTATGTTCTAATTCTGATTCCTTGTATTGGGTAATTTCCTTATCCTTTTCATTCAAAACAATTGCTAGATTTTCATTCTCCATAACCTTATTGTCAAGCATAATACACGTATGCTCAAGTTTCTCTTTCGAATTCCGGAGCTCAATAACCTGGTTTTGGATTATAGTTAAAAATTCTTTTGATTTAACAGATATCGCCCTAATAATAATCTGTATTTTAAACGCTTTGCCTTCGCCGCAGCTATCGTAATGTCCCAAATATATTTGTGGGTCACTATCCAAACAAATAAATTTGTAGGAGTCATCCTTGCTGAATAAAATAATGTTATTAGATGTTGTCAATCCGCTAAAGTTAGTACTACTTGTATACTCCTGTGCTTTAATCTCTTTTTTGGTTTGTGGATCATACTCATACAGTAGTATTGAGTCAATTTCTACATAAGCGGGCAAAGCCACCGGATCAATTCTCAAAGAACCATTTAAATCAGTTTCCGTCTCGATTTCCATAGTAACCGTTTCGCCCGATAATGTATACTCTTTGCGGATTGATTTATCCTCTGAATATCCGCTTTCATGCGGTAAAAACACCTGTAAGTAACTCCATTCTCCTTTTTCCAATTTGCTTATCTCATCACAAAGCTTATGATAATGAGATTTATAAAAATTTAATTCTGCATATGAGCTTAACACAATATTTGCCTGATCCTTTGAATGCTGCCTATATTCAAGCAAAGGCAACGGGATTCTTTTTGCTTTCCATCCGGCTTCGGCCATTCTAAGAAATAGGTTGTAATCCTCGGGTGTATTTTTTTTGGCCTTATAGCCCCCAACATCATTAAAAGCCTTGCGTTTATACATTGATGAGCCATGTATATAGTTTCCTTTTTTTAGTTCTTTTAAATCAAACTCCGGGAATCTAATAATGTAAAAGTGGTTATCAATTATTTCTCCCTTTCTGTAATCCTCGTAGTTTTCATATATTAATCTTGCCCTTTGTCCAAACAGGGCAAAATCTGTATAGGCAATAGCAATATCATCACTACTGTCTAATACTTCAGCAGTTTTTTCAATATAGTTGCTTACAAACCTGTTATCAGCACCTAAAAAGCAAATGTAATCACTACTGGTCATTGAAACCGCTTGGTTGAAATTATTAACGATCCCTAAATTTTTCTCATTCCTGTGAAACTTAATATAAGGATATTCTCTTTGATAAGCCATGCCTATCTCAGCAGTATTATCACTTGAACAGTCGTCGACTATAAGGATTTCATCTGCAGGTCTGGTTTGACGCAAAACTGACTCAACTGCTTCAACTAAAAATGAACCATAATTATATGATGCGATAATAACGCAGATAGTCGCTTTTTTAAAACTGCTCTTATTAGTAACAGTTATTCTGTTCAATCTGTATATATCCTTATCATTGCCCTGTTCACATGAAAGCGCCCCGGCAAATCTTTTCTTAACTTCATTAACTGCTATTTCATTCCAATCACCGTTAGGATAAGCAAACCATCTAAAAGATCTATTATCTAAACCTATCAGATAATCAGGGATGCTTAGTTCATCCTGAATAATATTTATATCTTCAACATTTTTTAAATTCTTGTGTGACTTGGTATGCCATTGTAGCCGTGCTCCGCTATCCAATAATATTTTTAAATCATCAAACGTTACAAATTCCGTTAACGGCTCGCCGGTATCAAAAGAGTTATCTTTTCCCAAGTAATCGCCAGTAATGAAGACTTCAAAAGGGTATGAAAACTTCTTCAATATCGGAACTGCATATTCAAGAACATTTTTGTAGCAGCCGTCGAAAGTAATGACGACATGATTTGGATTATCAGGATCATAGTCGTCAAGATAAACTATGGTTTTATGTTTTAATTCGCACATCTGCCTATAAAAATTATCTGCATCTACCCACCACATTGTTGGAGATTCTAGAAAGACATTATGGTACATTAATATCATTTTACATAGACCTCCAAACGATGTACAAATTCTCTATAATTATAAAAATATTCTCTTAGCAACAGATATGGAAATCTTGCTTTATACCATTCGTTGATGTGGACACTGATTAATGTTCCTCTTTTACATAAAATTTTATCTATTATTAAATATATTAGGTTCAAAGAATTGCCAATATATTGCGGATACATAACATCTGTTATTATCACAAGATCAAATTCTCCAATGTCTAAATTTCCAATATCATACAATGAAGCATCCTGAAATTTTACACGGCTTGTTTCATATTTTTTTGCTTTTTTTATTGCTTCACGTGAAATGTCAATTCCTAATATATTATTACCTGGTAAATCACGTGTAATAAAGCCCTGACCACACCCAATATCTAATACATTTTTGTAATTTCTGGGTGGTATTTCACTCAGTAATATATTTTTTCTTTTCTTATCCTCATAATTGTTTTCATAATCCCACGGATCAAAGTTTTTATTCCAATTTTCCAACTCTTTAATTGGCTGAATCAACTTAACCCACCACCGTTTTAATCAATTTAATTGTCTTCAGATGACAGCACTTGGATTATTCATATATTATATTGCATAGCTATCGCATACTTTCTGTGTTTCACCTATCATCTTTATCTTTCCACTATCTAGCCATATGACACGGTTGCACATCTCACGAATCTGATCCATGCTGTGTGATACAAACAGTACTGTTGTCCCACCGCTCATAAGTTCCATCATCCGTGCCTTGCTCTTTTCCTGAAAAGCTGCATCCCCTACAGCGAGTATTTCATCCACAATCAGGATTTCCGGATTTACCATTGTAGCAATTGAGAAGGCCAACCTCATAAGCATACCGGATGAATAGTTCCTGATTGGCACATCTATAAACCTTCCTAATTCAGAGAAATCCAGTATTTCTTCAAATTTACTTTCTAAAAACTCTTTGCCGTAACCTAAAATCGCACCATTGAGAAATATATTTTCACGGCCGGTTAAGTCATGATCAAAGCCTGAACCTAATTCTAGCATAGGAACAATACTTCCGCTACATGTTACTGAACCTTTGGTTGGTTTTAATATTCCAGAAATAATTTTTAAAAGTGTGCTTTTCCCGGCACCGTTTTTACCAATAATTCCAACAACTTCACCTTTAGACACATTAAAACTTACGTTTTTAAGTGCCCAAAATTCTTCGTACCGAAGTTCCCTATTAATAAGCTTTGTCATATACTCTTTTAAACTCGATATTCTGTCATGAGCCAGCTTAAATCTCATGGATACATTATCAACTTGTATCATAAATCTCCTTAAATATGCAATGCAAAATTGTTTTGCGTTTTTTTAAATATTATAGTTCCTATTATAAACGGTATAACTGCAGCAATAACGCACAATAAATAAGCTTTAGGTTCCGGAGATGCACCGTTTAGTATTATAGCTCTGGCAAATCTTATAAAGTGGTACATGGGATTCATTTTAAATAATATCATAAGGTTCTGCGGTAGAATGGTCTCAGGATAAAAAATGGGGGTAGCATACATCCACAGCATATTAATTACACCCCATAAGAACTGCATATCACGGAAATAAACCATTGCTGATGATAAAATAAAGCTCATGCCAATACAAAATATTATTGTGCATGCGAGGCTAAAGGGCAAAATTAATATGGCTAAAGTAAAACGAACACCCGTAAGTAAAACAACTATAAATAATGGTATCATAGCAAGTAACAAATTTATAGCAGACGACAACACTCTTGAAATGGGGAAAATATATTTTGGGATATATACTTTTGTAATAAGCGAGGAATTACCAACGATAGACATAAGCCCCATGCTGGTCGACTCTGAAAAAAAATTAAAAAACACTATGCCTATTAAAAGGTACACTGCGAAATTTGGAATATCCGATTTAAAAAGCGTTGAAAACACTATAAACTGAACAACCATAGTCAACAGTGGATTTAGGAAGCTCCATAAAACCCCTAATACAGAGCGTTTGTACTTTGTCTTAAAGTCTCTGCTCACTAATTGTTGCAGTAAGAACTTATATCTTTTAGCATTATTAAATTGCCTTATAATATAATTCATGCTCGTTGCTCCAATTCAATCAAATATCTTCCCAAAGCATCCTGCCATGATGGCAGACGCTTAAAGCCTGCTTCATCCAGGCTTTTTTTGCTCATCCTTGAATTTGACGGCCTTTTCGCTTTTGTGGGATACTCCGATGTTGAAATATACTTAACCTTTGTTGTGTATCCGGCTTGCTTAAATATCTCCTGTGCAAATTCAGCCCACGAACAAAAGCCTTCATTACTTGCATGGTAAACACCATATTTTTCTGTTAAAACCATGTCTACAAGAAGCGGTGATAAATCAGCCGTATATGTAGGTGAGCCAATTTGATCACAGACTACATTTATTTCTTCGCGTTCTTTTCCTATGCGCAGCATGGTCTTAACAAAATTGTTGCCATTCTTTCCAAACGCCCAAGAAATACGAACAATGAAGTATTTGGTCAGAAGTTCTTTTACTGCAAGCTCTCCTTCAAGCTTGGTTTGTCCGTATGTTCCAAGGGGACCAGTTTGATCATCAGTTCCATAGGCATGTTCTCCGGTGCCGGGAAATACATAATCGGTACTGATATAAAGCATCTTTGCATCTATTTCTTTGCATATTTTGGCTATATTTCTTGGCCCCTCTGCATTAACTCTTCTGCATAGTTCAATGTTATCCTCGGCCTTATCTACGGCAGTATAGGCCGAGCAATGGATTACTGCATCCGGGTGATAGCTTGTAATAAACTCAGATGTTGCTGCTTTATCGGTTATGTCAAAATCCTCTATATCCACACCAAGGCATTCTATATTTCGCTTATTAAGTTCTTTTACAACGTCATGGCCTAGTTGACCATTTGCACCGGTTACTAGTATTTTCATGGTTTCTCCTTTAAGATCCTTCGGCTCCGCTCAGGATGACAGACGTCATCTGTTGCCGTACATCCTTTCATAATAATTTTTATACTCACCGCTAATAATGTTCTCCCACCAAGTTCTGTTTTCCAGATACCATTCTACCGTTTGTTTAATGCCATCATCAAACTTAGTTTTTGGAAGCCAGCCCAGCTCATTGTGTATCTTTGCAGGGTCAATTGCATAACGCATATCATGTCCTGGTCGATCTTTCACAAAGGTAATGAGGCTCTCCGGCTTATTCAGCACCCCTAAAATAGCTTTTACGACTTCCAGATTAGTTCTTTCATTATGCCCACCAATATTATATACTTCACCTTCACGGCCTTTGTGGATTATTAAATCAATTGCGGAACAGTGATCTTCCACATAAAGCCAGTCCCGAATGTTTTCCCCCTTACCGTATACGGGAAGCGGCTCGTCTGCTAATGCCCTCGTAATCATTAACGGTATTAGTTTTTCAGGAAATTGATATGGGCCATAGTTGTTAGAACAGCGGGATATAGTTATCGGCAATTTAAAGGTTCTGTAATATGCCAGAACCAATAAATCGGCAGATGCTTTTGATGCCGAATAAGGTGAAGATGTATGTATCGGGGTTTCCTCTGTAAAGAATAAATCAGGCCTGTCAAGTGGAAGGTCACCATAAACCTCGTCCGTTGAGACCTGATGATACCTTTTGATTCCATATTTCCTGCATGCATCCATTAATACCTGTGTTCCGATTATGTTAGTCTCCAAAAATATTCTTGGATTATCAATAGAGCGATCTACATGGGATTCAGCCGCAAAATTGACTACCATATCAGGCCTGGTCCTTTCGAATAAGTCAAACACATCTTTTTGACTGGCTATGTTTCCCTTTACAAATCCAAACTGCGGATTATCCAAAATATCGGAGAGGGTTTCCATATTTCCGGCATAGGTTAAAGCATCAAGACAAATAATTTTATACTCCGGATACTTTTTCAGCATATACTTTACAAAATTAGCACCAATAAAACCGGCTCCGCCTGTTACAATTATGTTCATAATTTAATACTCCTCATATTCAAAATTCACATCACTGTCTTTAAGCATTGGAGCATTTTGATCCTTGGCCGAAAGAATAGGTTTTTCTATACCCCACTTTATATTAAGCTCCTTGTCACTATACACTATGCTTCTGTCATACTCAGGGGCATAATATTCATCGGTTTTATATTGCACCTCAACATCATCGGTAAGGGTTAAAAATCCATGAGCAAAGCCCTTAGGTATAAACAACTGTCTTTTATTTTCAGCGGAAAGTTCTATAGAAAACCATTGTTTATAGGTTGGAGATCCTTTTCTCAAATCAACTGCAACATCCATAATTGAGCCTTTTGTGCAGCGGACAAGCTTTGCCTGAGCCTTAGGATTCAATTGGAAATGAAGGCCTCTTAAAGTACATTTTTGCGAAGAATAAGAATGGTTGTCCTGAACAAATTCGCAATCAATGCCTTGGTCAACCAACTTTAATCTTGAATAGCTTTCAAAAAACCAACCTCGGTTGTCACCAAAAACCTGAGGTTCAATTATTAGTAAGTCCTTAATGCCTGTCTTTATTACTTTCATAATGCCCCTTTTTACTCCTTGCTTTAATCGAATCGCCAGAGTCAATGCACTCCCCTATATTGTTTTGCTTATTTTCCCTTCAGCAACATTTTTAAGATGTATGCCGTAAGGAGATTTTCCGTACCTGGAAGCAGCCGAAAGCAATGTTTCCTTGTCTATCCACTCGTATGTATATGCAATTTCTTCTAAAGCTGCAATCATAAGTCCTTGCCTGGTTTCAATTGTCTTTATGTAATCGGATGCCTCAGTAAGAGTTTCCACCGTACCGGTGTCAAACCAGGCAAAGCCTCTTCCCAGAGTTATTACTTCCAAACATCCTTCTTCAAGATATATACGGTTTAAATCTGTTATTTCAAGCTCACCTCTGGCACTGGGTTTTAATGTTTTAGCAAACTCGCATACTCTTTCATCATAAAAATAGAGCCCGGTTATGGCATAATTGGATTTTGGCTGCTTTGGCTTTTCTTCCAGCGAAATGACTTTCCCGTTTCTATCGAACTCTACTACACCAAAACGTTCGGGATCTTCGACATAATAACCGAAAATCGTAGCACCATTTCTATTTTCCACAGCTCTTCTAAGCTGTGCCGTCATCCCATTTCCATAAAAAATATTGTCCCCTAAAATCATGGCGCATCTATTACATGCAATAAATTCTTCACCGATGATAAAAGCTTGAGCAAGACCGTCAGGCGAAGGCTGTTCCTTATAGCTCAGGCTTATACCAAACTGGGAACCGTCACCGAGTAATTTCTCAAAGTTCGGTAAATCATGAGGTGTTGATATAATCAAAATATCCTTTATTCCTGCAAGCATAAGTATAGATAGAGGATAATAAATCATTGGCTTATTATAAACAGGAAGAAGCTGCTTGCTTGTAACCATAGTTAAAGGATATAATCGTGTTCCTGAGCCGCCAGCCAGAATTATCCCTTTTATCAAGTCTGTCATATTATAGCACCTCTTTGCCTTTTCACCTTATGTTATTATACAAAAACATATATCAAATAACAACCATCCGGGATCCGGAGATTATTACAGATTTCTACTTTTTATGATGTCAAGCGCTTTTTTAAAGGCTTTTTCCGGAAGCCTCATGGCGATTATCTCAAATAATATTGTCGCTTTGTTGTATTTCAAATAACTCAGCATTTTTAAAAGCTGCCGGTGTTCTCCTTCGGCATATTTGCATCTAATTTCCATTTGTTCAACGTATTCAGAAAGAAACTGTGCCATTTCCTTACTAATATCTTTTATGCCTTTTATGTTCTCAAGCATTCTTAAATGATCCTTTATACGGATCTTTATATAGCTTTCCTTATCTATTATATCCTTCAATACGCCGGTTTGGTTTTTTTCGTGTTGTCTGTACCTAACCAAAGGTTTATCCACAAATGCTATATAACCATATATTGAAGCAATGATTGAAATCCATCGATCATGCTGCATTTCGCTTACAAAAGGAATAGCAGCTTTTGCAATGTCAGATCGAACTATCATACAGCAACCACTTATGAAGTTTCTAACAAGGATTCTTTTCCATATATTATAGCCCTCATAATAGCGAAATCTTTTTCTAACCTTTGTTATGCTTTCAGATACAAACTCTCCTTTATTGTTAATGATTGACATATCACTATATACAAGAACAGCATTCTTTACCCGGGCTGAATTGATAAGAGTTGTGATTTTATTGCACTCCCATATATCATCCTGATCGCAATATGCAAAATACGATTCTTTGATTTGCCGATAGCAGTCAATTGCTGCATATTGAGTAAGCCGTTCAAAAGTATTATTTGATCCTTGATTTGATTCGTTTCTAATAAATTTAAATGGGACACGGGTAATGTATTGTTCCAGATAAGAATAAATTTGCTTTTCGGTTATTGAGGTCGAGCAATCATCACATACAAGAAGATTTATATTCTCATAATCTTGATTATTAATAGAAATCAACTGCTCTTTAAGCCATATAAGATCCGGGTTATATATTGCCATAAGCACATATACAACAGGCTTGTCCATTAAGCTTTCCTCACTTTTTCTCTTTGCTTCCTATATATCCCATTACACACAAACCCCAGCCCCAGCAGGATCCAGAAAACAGATGCTATGGCAACCATGCTGTCATTGAATACCGCAGCGGCAAGATAGCCGCATATTCCCAGAAAAATGCCGGTACCGGTTAAACAAACGAAGCTATTGTCAAGATTCTTAAAGTATAGCCTGATGCTGTCTATTATATATGCCCCGCAAATTGTGAGGAAAGCAAGCAGTGAAAGAATGCCTGTGTTCAAAGCTATCTGCAGGTACATATTATGAGGCTTGTCCACGATCATTCTGGCGGTACCATATGCCCTTATTTTCCCGATATAATCTTCCTGGGGGAATTTGATCGTAAACGTATCAGGACCGTACCCTAATAAAATTGAATTTTTAAGCAGAGGTATGCTTCGGGACCAAATATAGCCTCTTGCGGACCCCAGCCTTTCTTTCCCTTCAAAGCCTATAGACGGTGCTTTTTCTATTTTGTTTACCAGCTCGTTTCTATTTCCGATTAAGCTAAAACCTTCATCCAAAATTGCAAATTCTATTGAAGTACCTTTTTGATTCAATGTCATCAAGTTTTTCTCTATTTCTATGGAATAATCTTTATAGTTATCCTCCCTTAATAAACTCTCACATACTTTAATTATCTTCATTTTTCATTGATTTTCATATTAATATGGTTGAGCCTGTACTCCGGATACTGCAATTTAGCTGGTAGTTTTGTGGTTTCAGGCA
>Ga0134101_1001205_pt1 | contig 21873 bp, 26 predicted proteins | sample 12_3_2metaG_FD_94446 | JGI IMG/M metagenome (GOLD analysis project Ga0134101, IMG submission 94446) | Switchgrass degrading microbial communities from high solid loading bioreactors in New Hampshire, USA - 12_48_3.3_201_A2 metaG | ecosystem: Engineered > Bioreactor > Semi-continuous > Anaerobic...
AATATATAGTCACCATAGGATGCTCCACAAGTCCTATGCTCTGAGGGCAGTGGTTAAACATCTCTGAGGGTAGGAGAAGTGCTGCTGCCATACAAAACCCCATATAACATTGGCGATGTGGACTTACCACTACTTTGTAGTGAGTTGTTACTCTTTAAGGAGGGTTAATGTGGTATTTGTAATATCTAAAGAAGGTAAACCTTTAATGCCTACTAAAAATCATGCTAAAGTTAGAATACTACTAAAACACAAGAAAGCTAAGGTTATTAGAAGAAAACCATTTACTATTCAGCTTCTATATGAAACCACTACCTATACACAGCCTATTACACTTGGAATAGATAGTGGCTACAGTTATATTGGTTTTTCTGCTATTACTGAAAAGGAAGAACTAATATGTGGTGAAGTTAAACTACTTCAAGGTATATCTGAAAGATTAAAGGAAAGAGCTATGTATAGAAGGCAAAGACGCAGTAGACTTAGATACAGAAAACCAAGGTTTGATAACAGGAAGAAGTGCAGTGATTGGTTACCACCTTCTATACAACATAAATTTAACAGTCATATTAGATTTATTAACTTTTTAAAGAAAATACTTCCTGTAACAGATGTGGTAATAGAAGTGGCTAACTTTGATACGCACAAGCTAAAAAATCTAGACGTAGAAGGCATAGGTTATCAACAAGGTGAACAAGAAGGTTTTTACAACCTAAGAGAGTATATACTCTATAGAGATAATTATAAATGCCAGTTATGCGGTAGAGAAGATTTACCCTTAGAAGTTCATCATATAGGCTTTTGGAAACAAGATAGAACAGATAGACCAAGCAATTTAATTACGCTATGCATTAAGTGTCATACTCCTAAAAATCACCAAGAGAATGGTAAGCTATGGGGATTAGAGCCTATTCAAAAACCATTCAAAGAAGCTACATTTATGTCTACTGTAAGATGGGAATTAGTTAATACATTAGGCTGTAAGCATACTTATGGATATATAACCAAGTCTAAAAGAATTAGCTTAAACTTAGAAAAAACTCATTACAACGATGCATTTTGTATAGCAGGCGGAATTAATCAAGCAAGAACAAAACCTATTATATTTGAACAAATTAGAAGAAACAATCGTTCATTAGAAAAATTCTATGATGCAAAGTATATAGACATAAGAACAGGTAAAGTTGCCACGGGACAAGAACTGTTTTGCGGCAGAAGAACACGAAACAAAAACTACAATACAGAAAATCTACGCAAATATAGAGGACAAAAGATATCTAAAGGACAAAGGAGAATACGCACTCAAAGATATTTCTATCAGCCTAAAGATATTGTTATTTATAATGGTAAAAAGTATGTTGTTAAAGGAGTACAGAATAAGGGTAATTATATTAAGCTTGAAAAGTTAAATAAGCCAGTTAAACTAAGTTTAGTTAAGCCTTATGAGTTTAGAAAAGGATTTTGTGTAGTTTAGGGGGAGGGCAATTCATCACCCACCTATAGAGGTGGGTGTCTTCTTGCTATTATTAGATAAAAAGTCGAAAAGGAGGGAATGGTACATTGATCTCCATCGTTTATTGGATGGAGTGTCATATACCTAAACAGGATGATAATAGAATTAGATAAGTTTTTAAAATCTCAGAATATAGATAAATCTAGATATTATTATGAAATAATGGAAATTGTTAATACTATGGTAGATAATGATTTTTTTATTGAGAAAAACAAGGTATATTTAACTGCTAGTGGAGTTGAAAAACTTCAAAAAAACTTACATGTGAATACTCCAAAAAAAGATATAGAATATGTATTAGAAGTAAAAAAAATATTAGGGAAAGACTATGTGAGATTTCCAGATATTTATAATTTATTAGATCTTTCTAGAAAGTCATTAAATGAAATTCCTAATATTGCTATATATGAAATTGGCAATAACACGTCAACAAGCTTAAAATTAATATTGAAAGATGATATACCAAAATTATATGATTATGCAACACCAAATTTGAAACTTCAATTAGAGCCATTAAAATACGTTAAATTTAAATACGATTCTGAAAGTTTAGAAATAATAGATGTAATAACATTTAATAGCTATAAAATCGAAATATATAAAAAAAATGATAAATATTATATTCCAGTGTCAATATTGTGGGGTTTGTTTCCGCAATATAAGCGAAAGATAAAGTGGATTTGTAAAAATGATGGGGATATTGAGTATCTAATTACTGATGAACTTTTTAATCGCGACAGAAAATATATTAAGATATCTGATTTGCCATTGCTATATAATAAGGCAGTAGAAAAAGGTACATTAGATACTAAAGTATATGATAATTTAAAATTATTTATAAATGAAATATTAGTGTATGCAAATAATCACAATATAATTCATTTAAATCCTATTGATACCCAATCTTCTAAAGATACTAATTCTATCATATCACCTGAATTTAAGAATTCACTTCCTAACCACAATATTATTGATTTATCTCAAATAATAAATATATATCCTATTTCATTAACTGAAAAAGAAAAAATAAAAGCTATATTAACACCAATTGTTGATAAATTTGTGAATAATATTTGTGATATTTTAGTTCAATATACTCAATTAGTTATTAATTCAAATTGCAAAAATCAAACTGATGAGTGAATGTTATATACTTGTGACTCTAGTCGTGGGTAAGATAGTGAATATATATCAATTGCTTACCACTTAAATTTTGACGAGTTTTAAAGTGTTGGATTGTAAATGTTTTATCAGCATAAAAGCAAGAAGACTCCCACCTCTTTAGGTGGGAGATGAATTGCTAACAAAATCTTTTAGAATTTTAATACCTAGGTTGTTAAAACTTCTATCGTCCTGCTTAGCTATTTTCTCTAGCTTTTTCTTAAGTTCTTTTGGTATAGTAATAACTGTTCTTGTGTTATCTTTTGAAATAGTCATAATATCATCACCTCACTAATATTATACCACTATAACATATAGTTGACAAGGTGATAACACTATGATATAATAATTATGGTGGTGATAGTATGTTAAGAGCTTACAGATATAGATTATATCCAAATAATAAGCAAATAGAATTAATCAACAAAACTATTGGATGTTGTAGATTTGTGTATAACTACTATCTAAACAAAAGAATTGAGCTATATAAAACAGAGCATAAAACGTTTGGATATAACTCTTGTGCAAAAGATTTAGCTAATCTTAAAAAAGAATATGTTTGGCTAAAAGAAGTAGACAGCATTTCACTCCAACAAACATTAAAAGATTTGGACACAGCATATAGCAATTTCTTTAAAGGTAGTGGCTTTCCTAAATTTAAAAGTAAGAAAAATCCTAAACAATCCTACAGAACTCAAAATGTTAACAATAACATTAAAATAGAAAATAGTCACATTAAACTACCTAAATTAGGTTGGGTAAAGTTTTCTAATAGTAGAGCATTCACAGGCAAAATAGTATCCTGCACAATCACTAAAACAAATACAAACAAGTATTTTGTATCTGTTTTAATTGACACTGAAATAAGAAAGTTGCCTGAAAGCAATAATATTTACGCCTTTGACTTAGGCTTAAAAGAATTTTTAATCGATTCTAATGGTAACCACATTGATAACCCAAAAGTATTTAAAAAATATGAAAGTAGGTTAGCTAAACTTCAAAGACAACTTGCCAAAAAGCAAAAAGGTAGTAAAAATTATGAAAAGCAAAGAATTAGGATAGCCAAACTTCACGAAAAAATAGCAAATGCAAGAAATGATTTTTTGCACAAGTTATCCTCAAGGATTATTAACGAAAACCAAGTAATAATCAGTGAGGATTTGAATGCGCAAGGAATGTTAAAAAATCATAACCTTGCAAAATCTATAGTAGACGTATCGTGGAGTGAATTTTGTAGAATGTTAGAATATAAGGCTAATTGGTATGATAGAGTATACCATAAAATTAACCCTTGGTATGCATCATCTCAAACTTGTTCAGAATGTGGCTATGTTAACAAAGAAATTAAAAAACTATCTGTAAGAGAGTGGGTTTGTGAAAACTGTGGAGCTTTCCACCAAAGAGATGAAAACGCTGCTAAAAACATATTAAACCAAGGGTTAAAAGAATTAGGAATAGCTTAATTATATAAAATAGTAGGGTAGGAACTACCCGAATTTACGCCTGTGGAGATGGAGGTTACGAAGTCTGTGAAGCAGGAATCCCCCACTTCTAAAAGTGGGGGAGGTTCAATATTATGATATAATAATATTATATAAAGAAAATATATTTGTCAACGAAAGGAGGAATGTGGCATAAATATTGCCATAATTAAATTATGTATAAAATATTAGCTATATCAGATTTACATGTTTCATCAAATGATAAGTTGGTTGACGGAATACCGTTAAATTTTATTTTAATATCTAATTCCATTGACAAAATCATATCCGAAGAACATCCTGATATATTTATTATTAATGGAGATATCATTGATAATGTAAATAAAATTGATATCCCAACAATTTCATTTTTAAATATGTTGATAACTTCAATATCTAAGCAATGCCCGGTTTACATTAATACTGGGAATCATGATGTGGTTGAAAGTGGATATACTAATGAGAATTTATCATCTATTTCAAATGTATTAAATATTTTTAATGGGATAAAAAATGTAATACCTATTAAGCAAGTAACTAAACTCAATCTACTAGATTCTCTGTTTTTGAGTTTTATTCCATATAGTAAGAATATTGATATGTTATATGAACAAATTAATAATATATATGTTGAAGATTTTGGATATCATTTAATATTTGGACATACCGATATTGATTTTGTTGATGTTGAAATTTCTCAAGTTAAACATAAAAATTTATTTTCATATAATATTATAGAAAACAAATTTAATAAATACCATAGTTTTTGGGGACATTATCATATTGGCAAACAATATGACAATCATAGTTTATCACTTATATCTAGTTTATCTCCTATAAATTTTGGAGATGAAAGTAAAATATATAATATTGAAGATATAGATAAAAATTATATGCATGGATATTATGTTATTGAATTTGAAAATACTGAAAATGTCAAATATACATTTAAGCAAAATACAATTGGCAAAAGATATATTACCTTAGATGAACAACATATACTTAATAATAATAGTTATGAATATTTATTAAATTATATTAAATCAAATAGTGATATGTATTTTAATTTTAGGATCAATTGTAATACAAGTGTTATTGATGAAATTCAGAAACGAGTGTCAGATATGTACATATATAATAATATAGTACAAATACAATTGATACCATTATCCGATGATATTTCTATTAATATGTCAAATAATATCCCAGATGATATGATAACAAAAAATAATATTTTAGATATATTAATACCGGAAATTAGAAAGATAGTTGATGAATCAGAAATAGATAAATATATAAATTATTTAAAAGGAGTGTGTTTATAATATGGAATTTAATGATGCAAAAACAATTATTCGTGAAGGATTGAATTTGGTTAATTCAGATCTATATGACAAATTTTATGGGTTAGATATTGTACCTGTAGTGGGATTTTTTAATAAAGAAATAGATAGGGTAGAAAAATAGTTATCAAACGATATTATTATACAACAACTTAATATTGATTATATTAATCAAATAATTTATCCATTTTTAAATCAAATACACTATATTCTATCTAATTTCAAGCACGATCAAAATTTTAGACGATTCGCAGAATAGATTATATTGTTTTTATCTAATTGGATTAAATTATTGGACAAAAATAATGATACATTGATGACTATAAAAACACAATTAGAACAATATATTAATATGATTCATAATGACTTATTAATGTGGTATTCGTTGATGGATTTGATTTTAGAAGCCAATAAATAGTCGGATACATTAAAGAAATGGAATTCGTTTAGACCAGCAGGATTTGAAGTTGCACCACACATGCTTAAGATATTAACAGAAAATTCAAAAGATGGTGGTCAATGTGGCTGTAAATGATATAGTTTCTAGTTTGGTATAGGTAGAATTAGAATCCGCAGGTGTATGTAATTTAAACTGCACATATTGCTATATTCCTAAAAATATTGACATTCAAAGTAAAATAAATCAATATATTATTTCATCAATTGAAAATGGAGATTATTTAAAGTATATTGAAAAGATATATGGTAATAAATTGGAGTCATTATCACTATGGGGTACAGAGCCTACCTTAAATATACCTGTAATGATAAAATATAATTTTTTTGATGATTTATTTAAAATATAGCCATATTTACATGACATTTCATTATCTACCAATTTAATTTCAAATTATAATAGATTGTACCAGTTTTATGAACATATAAACAATTTGGCTATTAAATATGGCAAATCTAATATACATTTAAATATACAATGGAGTATAGATGGGCATAAACCAATAACAGATAAAAATCGTGGTCAAAATATGACTGAAAAGATATTAGATACATTATATAAATTATAGGAATTATACTCTCAAGAGAGAGATATTTTTTCTAATATTTCTATTAGTCATCATTTTAAACCTACATTTGATTCAAAAGATATTGCATTTATAGTAGAAAATGATAATGAGATTTATAATTATATTGATTTCTTTTAGGATATTCTTTCCAAATTTACAAATATCAATAAAAAAATTTCGATAAGTAAATATATTACTCCTACATTATAGCTCCCAGAAGAATATAATATGCAAGATGGTATTAATTTTGCAAAATTAATAAATATATTTATTAATAAATAGATACCATATGCTATTGAGTCTGGTAAAGATAAATATGTTTATATAAATGTTCCATATGAAGATAGATTTAAACGATAGCTTTCTAATTATTCTGTCATTAATACAAATAGAAGTCGGGGAAATAGTTTATATACATGTAGTTAGGGAGATACAATGGTTGGGTTATCTCCTACTGGGCATATTAGTATGTGTCATCATCTGTTTTTCCTATATGATTCACAGTTTAATGATATGTGGATGGATATGGATTCATATAATTTTAAAAACAAAAATATGAAATAGGTTGTTGAAAAATATAATCCACATATAAATAATTATGATGATATAATCCGATTTTTTTATTCAATGAGATCTTATCATGATTATATTAGATTTAAAATTGATAATACATAGATGATGTTATATCGATTGAAAAAATATGGGAATTGTATTGATAGTTTAATATATAAATCTCAAGAATATGTATATTTATTTTCTATTTTTCTAATTTCATCATTTGCATGCCCAATAGTCAATTTACTAAGTACAGGAACATTTAATATGTTGCCTATATCTATTTTCAATATATTTGCAAATGGATAGTTTGAAAAAATTTTCAACTATGTTGGTGGTGAATATTAATGTCATATTATACTGAAATAGATAAGATGTAGGAAACTGAGTTTTATGATACTATATTAAAATCATGCCAGATAACATACAAAATTAAAAAAGGTATTATAAATGAATCAGATTTAAATGAATAGGATAATATTAGATATATAATGTTTAATGATTTGGAACTAAATTTAGGGAATCCTTGTTCATTGGCATGTAAATATTGTTATTTGGATAAGTTTGGAGATAAATTAGGAGATGATGGATTATATCCAACTAAAGATTATAATGATAATACACATTTAAATAATATTGAAAAATATTTAAAATTCTTAATTAAAAATAATTAGGCATTGAATACAATCGAATTATATGGTGGAGACCCATTGTTTCGTAGTATAGGATTTAAAGTATTAGATCTGATTTATGAAATTTATAGTAAGGTTGATAAATAGTATAGACCAAATACAATAGCAATTCCATCTAATATGACATGGATATAGTTTGATACAAAATTAGATAAGTTTGAAGAATTGTATTCTAAGTATAATGATATTGGAATACGGTTAATAATTAGTATATCGTTTGATGGTATATTAGAAAATGAAAATAGACCATTAGTAAATCCATATATGAATAAAGTTATTAATCGCGATGATAAATATATTGATAAATTATTTACTTTTTAGAAGAAATATCATTGCGGATTTCATCCTATGATATATTCTAATCAAATTGAACAATGGATAGATAATTTTATATGGTTTCAGGGTATGTTTAAAAAATATGATATTTCTCCATTTTAGTTATATTTATTAGAAGTTAGAAATGCTGAATGGAATAAATCTCAAATAATTGAAATGGGTATATTTATGAGATTTTTAGTGAAATATTATTTGAAATACTTTTAGAATAATAATCCATATCAAGCATAGAAAATGATATTTTAGAATAAATTAGATTTCAATATTTTAACTCATGGATTTTCAAGTATAGGCAGAGGTATTGGTTGTTCATTGCAAACAACTACACAATTGAATACGTCTGATTTATCTATTTCTGCATGCCATAGAAATAATTATAAGTATACACAAGGATATATATTGAATATAGATGATAATTTGAATTTGTCAATTACTTAGAATAATTATGAGTATATATCAATATTATCGTCATTCAATGTTGCAAATCAACCTTATTGTGAATCTTGTTCAATCAAATATATGTGTCAAGGATTATGCCCAGGATCACAATTGGAAACATTTGGTGACCCATTTATTCCAATACCATCTACGTGTATGATGGAACATATGAAATTCGCAGGGTTAATATATACTATGTAGGAAACAGGAATATTATCTTACTATAATCCATCATATGATAATAATTTTTATTATATGCGGCAATATAATAATTTGGGACAAAATATGATATTTAACTATCTGGATTTTATATCGCAAAATAATTTAAGTCAAATAGTTAAATTAAAAGATGATAGAATAATTAATATTCTTGATAGGGGTTAATATTATGGCATTAACTTGGAATACAGATTTAAACACTGGTGCGTATATCAAAATTGATGATTTTGTGAATAATATAAAAATTATTGCCAAAAAATATGTAGGACAAGAAAATTGCTCTACATATGACGTCTCTTCTATATTAACTCAATTTGGATATTAGTGTAATTCGTTGCAAAGTGGTAGTATTGTTAAATAGAGCGATATAAATAATTTAAAATAGACTTTAGATGCATTTTATGATAATTGGTGTAATTCAAATTATACTAGTAAAGATTCTACAGTAGATAGCGCTAAGAATAGTACTGAATATTATCAAGAAAAGACAGGAGTATATAATGGGGATAATCTGGGTGTATATAACAATAAAAATTCTACTGTATATAATGATGAATGTGGTACAAATAAAACTGGATATGATGTACATGATTATACTTCAGATTATAGTGCAAATGAATACTATGATTATTTGACAGATTGTTTAACTGCATATCTTGAAAAATAATTACGGGGTGTTGAATATGCCATTGTCATGGACACAAACTATAGAACGATCACAGATCATTAGGTCAAATGCAATATCGGAAATAAAGTCGAATATGGATATTACATATGATAAAATATGTTATACCGACAATTCAAACATATACACTTCAAAATTTGGTACAGTATATACATCTGATGTAACCTTTGAAAAATGGGATCATGATATTTCGGAAAACACTTCTAAGAATACAACAATTAATAGTTCAGAAGACTATTTAATATTTAGTACTGTTTATACTTCTGCTAATAATTATAATTAAAGAATAAATATTAATATTTCTTTATTTATATTAATTCCCTATATATTGATTATTGATATATTATGATTGTTGAATTGAATATTTTATTTAAAAGGAGGGAATGGTACATTCATCTCCATCCTGTAGAGGATGGAGTATCCTGTATCTAATTCAGATGAAATTTTCTATTTAGACTGATAAAGTTGTAGGACAAGCAATTGAATAGGGTAAAGTACCAGTACCATTAGAAATTGTTATTCCATCTTCTGGGTATAAAGTGTTTGTAAATGGATTGGAAATTTTGCCATCGTCTATGAAACAATTTTCAGGTATTGTTCCAACAATATATACTACAACAGGATTACCAACAATAATATCATGGTCATTTACCTTAAAAACACATTCGAATATCTTTATTAATAATGAAAATTAGTGTTTATAGGAAATTGATACACAGACTAATTGTAATATGTCATATGTTCCATGTTAGAATAATATAAATGTTGAAAATAATGGATAAGGGTGGATTGGTAATAATGTCTGAAATTGATAAAGTTAAAAAAATGCTTATAAAAAACAAAGAATATCTTGGAAATGATGGGAAAGTATTAAAAGGAACAGATTAGTCACTCAAATTTGATAAATTTTATGGCATTTTTAAAGAATTAGATTTAGACGGTAATACATTTAGATCTATTGACAACATTTTTGATTTATATAATGAAAAAATTTCTATATGTTTATTGACAAAACGAAATGAACGAATATTTAATCACACATTTGGGTCTGGGTTAAATGATATGGTATTTGAAACATTGAATAGTTTTGTTACATCTCAAATTACAAAAGAGATTGAGAGCGTTATTCATTCACATTTGCCAGAAGTTACTATAGAAGACATTCAAATACGTCAAACTGATGATGACCATAAAACTCATATAATACTTACATATTCATTGAGTATGATACAACAGAATAATATTGTATCTATTACAATATGATAAAAAAAGGAGGGAATGGCATGTTTATCTCTATCCTATAGTGGATGGAGTATCCTGTGCCTGACATAGATGAATAAATTTCTAATTGATATTTACATATAGTATAGACATGCTTTATCATTTTTGCAAAATATATTGACACATGTTGGAATTTATTTGCATATTTCAATGTGTGTATTAATAGATATAATATCAGAATAGTGGATAAAAACTGTTAAATATGTACCAATATTATTAAATAAATGTAAAAGCTGGGTGTGTAGTTTTTTTAGATATATCTATGATGGGATTAAACTTATATTGGTTGGTATTAATAATGTATTTATTAGTCTAAATGATAAAATTTCAAATATAATAGAGGAACGAAATAGAAATATAGTATCAAAGAAGATAGAATCTAACGATTTGAATTATTATTAGGAATTAATTAAAGAATATTCTTCTATTCAGGTTTTTCAATTCTTTAAGCAATTATATTTTAAAAAACAAATTCATAATTTAGATTATTATGTTAAATTAATAAAGAAAACTAAAAATGAATTTTTACATGGATTTAATATTTATGTTGATTCGATTATTGATAAAAATTATACTGTCTTGCAATTATTTTATCTATTAGAGATATACAATTATTTATTAATTTACTCAAAATAGAATGACATAAAAATTATTCCGCATGAAATTACATTTGATAGTAAATTATTATTATTTTTTAATGAGTATATTAAACAAAATATCATTGATATCAAATATAACAACACACTTGATGATGTAATTGATATACAAATAAAAAATCCAAATTTTTATAATATATACATATTAGATTTTTATACTAACGATATTGGCAGAATACAATTACCAAATATTTCAATTATATATGACGCAGAATAGTATGATTATTATATGAAATTTAAAGCCAATGTCAGTTATCCGATTGATTATATTTCACAATATTCTAAGTTACGTAAATCGTTTAAAGATCTATTTTTAAATTCAGATTAGTCACATATTCACACACCGCAGCAATATCGAGTGTTCATTTTGGCAGAATTTTATTAATTTATTAGGTGATGATATGTCATATTTTTATATTTTAGATTTTTAGCATGAGTTTGAATATATAAGCCCAGGTACATATTTTGATATATATGTATAGAAGAATATTAATTCTCCAATTCTTATTAAAGAGAAACATGATCCTGCAATATCTCCTAGAATATAGATTACATTTAATAATACAGGAGATTATTTTATTATCCTACATCGATTTATAAAATTTGGTGACGAGTATGAATATGTAATTCCTAGATATATAAAAACAGTATTAATTGGTAAAAAAGACAAAGGTTCTCCTTCTGATGATGTGGATGAAATTATAGATATACCTACTGATGATGAAGAAAACGGAGACAATGCTAGCGATATAATAAATGATATTATTTTAGATTATATTGAAAACACATTAGGGATTCAATATGAAGTACAATAGTTGGTTACTGATTTATGGATAAACAGTTGGGATTCGTCGTTTATTAATAATATGAATAATTTACAACGATTCGGATTTTATAATGATTTTGTTGGTTCTATTGTATTGACTGATAATATAGATCTTGAAAATAAAATTTCAACTACAGAATTTATTAGAAAGGTTATTAAACTAATTTGGAATTAGGAATAGATTTCTCAATTATCACATAATTCGAATGATACACAAAGTATTATGCAAATTGATTAGACATATTTGTATAATATAGGAAATAATACATATTATGTCAAAATTGGAGATATCATTAAAGATCCTATGAACGATAATAATTATTATATTGTTGAAAATGTTCAAGAATTAAAATATTTTGATATTGTTAATCCGCCAGTAGGAATATATTCGTTGGATTTACATAAGTTAAATATAAATATTATACCAAATCAAATAAAAAATTATTATGTTGGAGGGTAAAAATGATGGAATATAAAAAAATATTTATTGCAACTAAATATATTTCAATGATTGTAAATGGTAAAATGTTATCTTTAAAACCAAACGATATATTGTATCTTGATACTGTTGATAAATCATTATTGCCATATATAGATGGTTTGGTTTTAGCTATGCAAGGATATTACTCATATGAAAATAAACAAATGCCAGATACTACTCAAGATAAACAAAAAGAAGATGTGTCAGAAAAAATTGAAAGCGAAGGTACAGATATAGTATCCGAAGTTTCAGAAGAATTAGATAACGACTCTCAAATTGATGAAATTGTTGTAGATACAGAAGAATTAGATAAAACATCACAAATTGATTTAGATACTATGGATTTGGATGAGATTATTGACTTATTGAAAGATAATGATGGGAAAATAAAAATAGGAGAGATTGCATCACTCTTTGATATTAAAAGTGGACAAGCAAAAGATATTGTAAATGAAAATATGAGTGATTATGTTATTTCATCATATAATCAAGATATATCAGAAAAAGCGAAAGATATTTTAGTATTATTAAAAGAAAAGCTTGGAAAATAATTTAATATTTGGTGGTGGGATATAAATGCCAAATTCTATGTTATTTAATAAAGAAGAAGATATAATTAAAATGGTACGAATGACATTAGGCGAACCTACAATAAATGTAGAGTTGACAGATTAGCAAATATATGCATAGTTACAAGAATAGATTTTATTATTATCTAAAAAATAGTTTTTTGTCGATTATTATAGAACTTTTGTTAGTAAAGGCGATAAAAAAATAAAAGTTATTGATAGAGATAATCGTAGAATTACTGGAATTCATCAATTGGTAGTATAGGATGATAGACTATCTATTTATAACATGCAATAGTTTCAATAGTTGATAGCTGGATCAATGCAGACTATATTAGAATAGTTGACATATATTGACTCGTTTAAAAATATTCTTCTAACACCTAAAGAATGGAAATGGAATGAAACTACAAACGAACTGATATTTTTATCTCCAATATATCAAGATTAGTGGGCAGTTGTTACATATTTTTATATTCCAAATCTACATGATATCCCAGAAAATAAAATAATGTGGGTATATCGATATACATTATAGAAAAGCAAAGAAATTCTTGGTAGAATTAGAGCAAAATTAGAAGGTGTTCAAACATAGGTTGGTGTTATACAATTGGCTGGTAGTGAATTATTAAATGAATAGAATACAGAAATTCAAAATTTATTAGATGAATTAGATAATATAAAAAGTAAGCATATAAGTCCATTTTATTTAATCTGAGGAGTATATTAATGTTGAAGAATAATACGTTTATGTATACTACATTTTCAAATGAATATTTAAAAATGTTAGATAATATAATTAAATCCGATATCCCATATACCAAAATAGAATATTATAAAGTGATATCACCTATTTCAATTACATATGATGATAATAATTTTATTGCATTTATTGCTGCACTATCTAATGTATTAGTATATAAAGCATTATTAAATTTAATTATGGCATATAATACATCAGTAATCCCAATTTATATAAATAAATCTCAATATATAAATGTTGATATATATGAAAAATATTATCATCTAGGAGTTATAGAAAAAGGAAATACAATTCAAATAAAATATAATAATATATATGCCAAATCATATTAGATTAATGATTAGTTTTAGAAAATAACCAATAGTAAATTATTTGATATATTAGAGAATGGAAATGCACATTTTGGTGGCTTGCAGATTTTAAATAATATTCGTAATAAAATTTATGAATCATTAGATCTCATATATAATATTTTATATAAATTACATCAATCAGAATTAAATACTAAAAGTATCTATGAAATTGCAAATTATATTTATTTGTCAAAATGGTCAGATGTACAACTTATATATACATCTAGGTCTAGTAATATCAATTAATTAGAGAGGAGGGAATGGCACATTCATCTCCACACTATAGAGGATGGAGTATCCTGTGCCTGAAATAGATGATTCTTATAAAAGCATCTTCAAAAATGGATATAGATATTGATTATATAACATTATCTAAAAATTAGGTATTAAATATAATAGTTGTACTATTAAAAGACTATTTTGGCGATAAATTTAATATTAATCAACAATTTATACCAAATACATATAACAGATCTATTACAAGTATATTGAGAACAAACTATATGGATTATCCAATCCCATAGGCAATATATAATATAAAAGAACAAGTATTAGCAGCAAATCAATATAATACGTATACAAGAGAATTTTCACCTTTAGATCTTGTAGTTAATGATTTGAAAACATATGCGGAAGATTCTAATGAATATACTAAAATTCTAAATGATAAACAATTATATGAAAATTTTAGAATTCCATATATTGTATAGTCGGGATTAGAAGTATCTGGTATATTGGAATTGCAAATTATTACTGAGACATATTAGGAATGGAATTTGTTTAAAAACAAATTTCTTAAATATTTTAGAAATAATAATAAGATTAAATTTAAGAGAGATATAGATATAAAAGAGATTATACAAAAAACCACATTTAAAAATGATGATGAACGACAAAAAATAGTGGATATGGTATTACAATTTCCATATCCACTATATATAAGAATACCGATTTGGTTATAGTTAAATAGTTATGATGAGCCAGATAAGAATATGTTAGATACAAATAAACCGCAATTAGTAGCAACACAAATGAATTTTGAATGGGATTAGTATCCCATTTCGCATTTAGAGATAATGGAAGGAATACTAAATTTAGATATTAGAATTGACATTGAAAGTTGAGATATTTGTAAATTGTGACTTTTTTTTATGGTTAAAAATTTAAAGTAATTGAAATTATATTTGGAGGGAATAAATATGGCAATAAAATTTTATGCTCCTGGTATAAAGATACGAGAAATTGATATGTCAATTGTACCATCTATTACATCGTAGAATGTCACTTAGTTATTTTTTATTAATTCTCATTGGGGAGATAATAAGCCAGTATTGATTGAAGGTGGGCAGCAAGAATTTATTGAAAAATTCGGATTTCCTGAAATACCAGAAACTGATTATGTAAAATGGTTATCTTGGGATGCATAGTTTAAATATTCAGTATATGGTAAATGTTTAGTTGTTAGACAAAATTAGAATGGGGATAAAGCACAGTTTTTATTAGATAGTACACCAATATTTTCTGCTAAATATTAGGGAGAATATGGAAATTATTTAAAAATTAGAATTAACAATGTATTAGGATAGGATAGTGTCGCAAGTGAAATTCAAGTATTAGAAGATAATAACGGGTCTGAATATTTATTAGAATCAAATAATATTAGCATTTCGTTTAAGACCAAACAATTTTCAAACACACAAACTTCTAGTATTTCAAATGATGTTTTAACTATAGATTTACATGCCACAGATATTATGCCTAAATCCATTGTGTTGAATATAACACAAGATGGAAATTCTATATTTTTAGTTGACGATGGTTTAGGAAAATTGTATTTGAATGATACTGTATATTTTACTGTTAATTATGACACTGGTATTTTAACGTTAACTTATGATTATACAACCGGGGATATTGAAGTTGGAGATATGGTATTTACTAGCCATTCGGAATTAAAAACTGCAATTGTAGGATCATCATGTGTTGGGATATTATCTAATACATTTTTAGAAGCCAAAGATCTTATAAATAATAGTTAGTATATTCAAACAAATAATAGTATTGATACAGAATGGAAAAACTTATTTTTAGTATCTGATGTTGTATATTTAGATTCAAATGGATTAGGTACAGATGGATAGGTTGAAACACCAGTATAGGAATATGTTGATGATTTGTCTAATATTTATAAATATGAATTTTCATTATTACCAACGGTAGGGAAATTATCCGCAAATGATGTAAATATATTATAGAGCTTATAGAAAAAGAGAAAAGATTTTGTAATTTTGACTGAAATTATTAATACTGATAATCCAAATAAACCACCAGTATCGTATGAAACTATATAGAAAAAGATTAATGATTATATATCAATATATCCTTCTGATATATTAGGAAGCTATGTGGCAGTATATCATCCATGGGTATATATGACAACATCTAACGGATTGAAAGTTGAATATCCACCGTCGTTTTTATAGTTATTAAATGTATATCAAAGATTATTGACAAATACTCCATGGCAAGCATAGGCTGGAACATAGCGTGGTGGAGTGTCAGGAGATGTTACATATATTTTGCCAGATCATCTACAAGATAGATTATATAATGCGAGAGTTAATCCAATTGTGAAATTTTAGGGGCAAGGTAATTATGTATGGGGACAGAAAACATTATATGCATAGAATAGTTAGTTAAATAGATTAAATGTTAGACTAACAGCAATTTATGCTGAAATTACAATTCAAAATAAATTAATGGCATATTTATTTGAGCCATTAAACGATACTACAATTCAAGCTATTAATAGAACAATAGATAATGTATTATCAGATTTACAAGAACGTGGTGGATTGTATTAGTATGAATATGTAGTGGATGCTAGACCAGAATTGATTGATAATAACCAGGTTATATAGACTATTACATTATATCCTACAAAAACTTTAGAATATATAGATATAAGTTTTGTTGTCAAAAATTATGCTTAGACATTATAATCTAGGTAAGGAGTGATAATATATGGCATTAGGATAGCCAAAAGTCAAATGGATAGAAATTGATGACAGTTTATCTCCAGTACCAACTGGAGATGAATTACAAAAAGATATATGTGTATTTATTGATTCAGAATGGGGACCTATAGGAACATCTGTCAGAGTAAGAAATACTCAAGAATTTAATCAATATTTTGGTAACATTGAATGGAATCCAGATTTTGCACCTTCTTCAAATATAAAATATTTACAATGGTATTTGGCTAGAGAATTATCTGGTCAAAATCCATTAGTTGTAAATAGATTATATGTACCATCAACAGATTTAACTCCATATGTATAGCATGTTGATTATAATAAATTGCAAATTAAATAGAAATACCCAGGCAAATTTGGAAACCAGCTTGGAATAGAAATAAATTATGATATCAATAGAGATGTTATAATACTAAAAACATTATTTTTAGTTGAATATGATAAAAATATAATTCCTAAAATTGGCGACACTGTTATTCAATTGGAAACATTTGAAAGCCTTTCATTAATAGATCTTGCAAAGGAAATTAATGATTAGGGATAGACAACTGAATTATAGAAACGAAAAATTCAATTTCAGTCGTTAGTTGATATGGTTAATGAGTCATCCAATTATGTAGTATTATCGTTCCCAGATGGAACTTAGGGATTAGATAATTTTGTAAATAGCATGTTATTGGCTAATATTATAGATAAATTAGATACTAATGGAGATATATTATATAAGAATCAAATACAATTTTTTATGGCAGACAGCGATGGTACAGCGAGAGTTAGAGTAATGGATAAAGGGACATATAAGTTTATAAAACCATCTGATTTAGTATCTCCACCTGTATTAAATACATCTATTATATAGCAATCAATGACTGTTAATATAATTTCTTCTATATCAAAATATATAACTAATAATGATTTGACTAATTCTAAAAAATGGAATATAGGATATGTATAGACATTAGGATTATATAAACATCCATCAGTATAGGCAAATAATATCAAAATATCTGATATTACTAATTCATTATTAACACAATTGGTGTTACCACAAAGATTATCATTATTAGTATAGGATGCAGATGATATTATAGTAAACACATAGTCAGAACTAGATCTAAAACTGAAAAGTAATTAGTTTGATATTTTAAATATTCCACGTGATATTAAAGGATCATATGTGTAGGTGTTTTATCCATGGTAGACAAATAAAGATTTTACAAATAAAACAATTGATATTCCTCCATCATATGAATAGGTTAAAAAATTAGTATAGTATGAACCGCAAGTTGCAATATAGGGATTATAGAGAGGGAATATTACAAGTATTCCTAAGGTGAATACAAATATGGAGATGCATGAATTATTATCTCCGATTAATATTAATATGATTTTATCTATGCCCAATAAATTTTTATATCCAATTATGGATGAAAAAACATTTTACTTAAAAAATAGTTAGTTGAGTAGAATTAGTGCTAGACGGGTATAGATATATATAGAAGAAAATATTAGTAATATGTTAAAAGAATATTTATTTGAACCAATTAATGACCCAACTAAGTTATAGATGCAAAATAGTATAAGCTCATTTTTAGATAGATGTATAGAAGAATAGAAAATATATGACTATGCTGTAGAAATAGATGATAGACCAGAATTAGTTGATAATAATATGTTAGGTGTAATTGTTAAATTTAAACCAATGAAGAATTTGGAATTTATACAATTGAATTTCAAAATTAGTTCAGTATCGAACTTACAATAGTGATAAGGAGGAATATATATGGCATTTTTAATTCCCAATTATGATTTTTTGAGAAATATAGAACCGCATCGCAGAAATGCAGCAATTGTGCTCTATGATATGCCGAGAACATTAAACACTGTATTCTCGGATGTAATTAATGTAATTACAAGACAAACAGAAGCAACAGGGGGGAATAGACAACCATAGGAATCTAAATAGATAGATCTCATTACTTAGGCGTTCTCTGGGTTGAAGAATCTATAGATATCTAATTTTTTATCAATTTCAACAATGTAGATTGGCGATGTTAATAATACTATTACTGCACAAACTGACGAATTTTATAATGGATTAGTTGTAAGAACATAGGGTAAAATTGTATATCCAGAAACTGTAGATGTGACATTTAAAGAATATATGTATAAACCTATTACTAGAATAATGAATTCATGGTCAAGTTTATAGTCGGATAAAGCCACAGGTAGAGTTGGACATCAAAAAGATTATAAAGGTAGAATAATAAAAGTTGAATTTGATCCAGATATTAATATTAACGCATAGGATTTATTTTCATCTAATTCAGAAGATTCTGCTTGGAGTACAACACAAAGATTTTTAGCTAGTTAGACAAGAGTTGTAGTATATGAAGGAGCATGGCCATCTTCAGTTGCAGAAACTGGGTCAGAAGTTGATAGCGATGCTATTGATGATTTGTCAGTTACATTTACTATTGATGCGGTATTGGAAGATTTTACATATGCTAGAACTTAGTTAAGAGAATTAATATCGGAATTATTTGGTAATTTATAATAAATATTATAATATAATGGGGGTATATTTTTATGGTGTATGAAAAATTAGATTTATATTCAAAGTATTTGGAATATTTTGATATTGAGTCTGTAGAAGCAATGCCAATTTTTTTAAAAACAAAAAAGGAAGCATATGAGTATTATAGTAATTATGTTGATGATTTTGTTGATGATGAATATGTGGAAATTTGCAAAGAAAATATTGACTATCTTGTAACATGGAAAGGGCAAGATTATTATGATATATATTGGGATCAATATGATACCAAATTACCATATTTGCCAAAATTATTAACAATAGAAGATGTTATTCTTAATACTCGACCATATTATTTGGATACTTATGTTTTTATAGATCCAGATCGGGCTATAGAAGAAGAGAAACAACATTTGGGATATAAGTACATATATCCTGTATTTGGGTACAAGTCGAAGTTAAAATGTGTTGTATATTCTAATGAAAAACTTGGAGACTTATTTGAATATGATTTTGCAAACGATTGGTCATATTGGTATTATTATCTTGAATTAAGTGATTCATATGCTCCATTGGAAGATATTTGGGGTTATTTTTTATATACCAATGACCCAAAATTTGAAGACACTTACGATATTGTATATCTTGATTAATGATTAAATGTGTATCATATATTTGCAACTTTAGTTATTGCAAGCATATTTTTTCTCTATATGATACAATATATTTAGAGTTAATATTCAACTACTTAAAAAAGGAGGGAATGGCACATTCATCTCCACACTATAGAGGATGGAGTATCCTGTGCCTGAAAATATGATATGTAAATTTACAGTGATTTTTGAATCAGGAAAAGTAACAAAATTAACCACAAAGATAAACAAGTCTAAAGAAGAATTATGGGAAATTATCAAATTAGCAATTAAAGAAAGTAAACCCATTGAGTTATTAAACGAGACTGATAATGGATTTACTGTGATAAATTCAAAATTAATTGCTGCTATTACTGTAGAATTTGAAGATTTGGAATAAGATATCAACTCCCACTTTTTTAAGTGGGAGTATTTTTTAATTAAAAAGGAGGGAATGGCATTTTATCTCTATCCTATAGAGGATGGAATATCTTATGCCAAAAATATATGAATAATATTGCAATTATTATTAGTGAAATTAAATGTGATGATATTGATAAATTAATTTCTGATATATCAAGTAATGGATTTAAATATTGTGGGAAACATGAATTCGTAGGTGAATATTTAATATTTGATATTTTTGATACACCATTATAGCACAAAATAAATGATATATATGTTGTAACAATTCCTATAGAAATAGAAACAAATATATCAGATGTTTCTAAACAACATGATATAATCACAAATCAATTTAAAATTCAAGGCATATTTGATACAGATATTGATTATAATCTTATCAATGTTGATATGTTTTTTATTAGTTATTTTTAACCTAATTAACAACAGAAGTCTCCCATCTTCTATAAGTGGGAGATGAATGTTACTTGACAATTCCTTCCTTTATGATATAATCAGTATTAGAGGAGGGAATTGAGTAAATACAATGCAATTAGATACTAACTTCACAAACTATCTTCTAAAATTATACACGAAAACCAAGTGATAGTTTTAGAAGATTTGAAAGTGAAGAATATGCTTAAGAATCAGAATTTAGCAAAATCAATATCAGAGGTAGCATGGTACGAATTCAGGCAAATGTTAGAGTACAAAGCAAAATGGTATGGTAGAGAAATAATAATAGCACCAAAAAACTTTGCATCAAGTCAGATATGTAGTGAATGTGGTTATAAAAATACAGATGTAAAGAATTTAGCACTAAGAGAATGGAAATGCCCAAATTGTGGTGCTATACATGATAGAGATATAAACGCAGCAAAGAACCTACTAAAA
>Ga0134101_1001209_pt1 | contig 21832 bp, 19 predicted proteins | sample 12_3_2metaG_FD_94446 | JGI IMG/M metagenome (GOLD analysis project Ga0134101, IMG submission 94446) | Switchgrass degrading microbial communities from high solid loading bioreactors in New Hampshire, USA - 12_48_3.3_201_A2 metaG | ecosystem: Engineered > Bioreactor > Semi-continuous > Anaerobic...
GTTCTTAACACTGATTTTGTAGTAACTGTTACAATCCAGGATGGTACAAATGATACCGAAATTAGGACTTATGGTATTGAACTGAGCTCAAGCGAAATTGACCTGAAGTTTGATCCTAATGATGCAAATGATACCAGCAAGAAAGTAACCATCAATCTGTATGGATACAACAAAGCAGGTGTCAAGGTTGCCAAGTTAGAAGCTACAGACGAAAATTATAATCTTATATTCAACGCTCCTGAGGGTTGGAATGCATCTGACGAGTTCGATGAAGCAGAAGGCGTATTAACATTGGCTAAAGCTGACAGCGGTAAGGCAATTACCAAAGCTCCTGTGGGAAGCTACAAGGTAACCCTGGAAGTTAAATTGGATGGAACCAACTTCGTTCCGGTCCAGGATGTATACTTCACAGTTAAGGATACACAGCCTGCACCTTATGTATCCGAGGTTGTAAGCCCGACCTTCACCGCAGCTGGTGTTATTGACATCTCCAATAAGGAAGATGCTAACCTGTTGGCAGCTGTCAACGCTTGCCTGAAGTTCAAGCTGGGTGACGAAGATGTATTAGCAACCGCTGTTGATGCATTTGGTACCAACGATCAGTTCAATGTTAGGAGCGTAACAATTAGACAGGAATTTGATAGCGGCGCTTATATCGACCACACAGTAAATGTTGGTTACACTCTTACAAAGACGAACTAATTGATACTGAAATATAACTTAAAGAGGTGTCCCAAAACGGGACACCTCTTTTTTAAGGCTTTTTATCAGGCTCTTTTGCAATAGTTGGGGTGGGATTCTTTGAATCCCGCCTAATTTATTGTAATAAGAGTGATTTTAATGTTTAGGTCTATAATTCATGTTTTTGGGCATCAGAAATACCTGAGCTTTCCGCTGCCTTTATCCAGTCAAAGAAAGCTGTCCTTACGGCTGCGTTCATAGTATTTTCTGAGGTTTGCGGGCATGTTTTTTTTGCAGTCTCTTCCTTACCCTCTCTACGTTATAAGAGAATGTCGTTTTCTACTGGGCTGTATATCAAATACGATACGTTTAACCATGCTGTAAGTATTCTCTGATATTTTTGGCTACCGGCATTGCCTAAAAACTCATCTGTATGAACCATGGGATTATCGAATAAAGGGCATAAAACAGCTGCAAGAACCATGCAGAGACGCAAGGTTCTTACAGCAATTTTAATCTATGCATTCCTAGGCTAATTTATAAGTTAATATAGTCTGTTTATTTTGATTTCAACTCCTGTTCAATATAGGGCTTGGCAAGCCTGTTGACCGTTATTCCAAGGCCTATAAGAGCCCAGAAAACAGGGGCTACGGTAAGGCTTGAGTCATTGGCAAGCCCGAGTATGATGTAGCTGACAGAGGCGGCAAGGATGGCTGCGCCAACCTGTGCATAATAGCTTTTAAACCTTCCCTTTATATATAACCTTAAGCTGGATATGAAGTACATGGCATAAAACACGATGAACGCAATCAATGAGAGAACGCCGGTCTGCACTCCAATCTGCAGGTATAAGTTATGGGGTTTTGTCAGCAATTCGCCTTTGAAACCGTAGTTATAAAGATTGACATAATCCTGCTGGGGGAAGGCCATGACAAAGGTATCGGCACCGGAACCAAAAACTATATATTTCTTTAGTAAAGGAATTGTTCTTGACCATATATATCCGCGGCCGGAAGCATATCTTTCATAGCCGGAAAACAGCACATGGGGTGCGGTAATAATTTTATCGAATTTGCCGTATTGGTTCATGTAGTAGTACGTGTTGTCCCCGGTTTGGTTGGTAAAGAACCAGGCATTATTGTTGATTAATACATAGAAAAGATCCTTATCCTCATATTTTGCGGTTCCGAGGCTGAAGCCGGGGAAACGTTCATCGTTAATCAAGTATTCCTTTTTGTCCTCGGAATAAGTCAAATTGACGGTTTGACCGTTATCGTCACTGACGGTGAAATAACCGTAATTATTTACAATATCAAACCTTACATGAAGCTTTTCATTATTATAATTTATTATAACCTCATCATCGCCTGTGACAATTTCTTTAAGGGGCGGTTCCGTCTTGGTAAATACAACAGCCTGCTTCACGCTGTTTATAAGAACATTGTCATTTGCCTTATTATACAGGTATACGGAGGATATAATTAAAAGTAGTATGGGTATGGAAAGGTAGAAGTATTTTATTAGATACCTGGACAGCATTACCAGGGCTATAGCAAATGCAACCGCAAGCCCTATAAGACCTGTTTTTGATTTTGAACCAAAGAGGCTTAAGACAATTCCCACGGCTGAAAGGATATACAGTGGAATCATCCGCTTGTTTTTATTGGTGAGAGCCGACAGGACCAGCAAAAAGGAAGCGGTCATGGCGGCATATGATCCTACATAGTTGGGATTATAAAAGGTCAGGTATACACGGTTTTTTTCAAAATTAAACTGAACGGTATCCCTGCTGCTCCAGTAATCGGAAGGAAGTATTAATTTTAATCCCAGGTCCGTGGTGAAGAAGTCTTTCCCGAAATACTGGGTAAGTCCCAGGATGCTCATAACAAGAATGCTTATGGCGAAGCAGTTGACAATCAGCCTTACATCCCGTTCCGTCCGGACTACCTGCAGGCAGTAATATACCAAAAGGCAATATCCCAGGAGCACAAAGACCGATTCAAAATGCTCATAGATACCGCGGAAGCTGTATGCCCTGTAATCGGAGAATATGGAAGACAGCAAGGCCAGGGCGGCATATATTCCAAGGGGTATCAGGATATGCGTATACTGAATGTCTCTTTTATCAATATATGCTTTAATGAGTGCAATAATCGCCATGAAAACGACAGCGACAAGGAAGAACTGCTGCTTGTAATAAAGGAAAAAGTCCGTGTAAAGGTCATTATATGTGAACCAAGAGAACTTTGACAGGTTTGTATTATATTCCTTAAGCCTTACTATGAAGGGAAGAACCGAAAGAACGAATATAATGGGAAGCAACAGCCATATGCTTGTCCCGGTTTCGATCTGCTGATGCTTTGACTTGTTATTCTTGTCGGATGTTCCCTTGTTCTGACCTTTATTCTTGTTAGCCATCTGTGTATTCTCCTTTACGATATGAAATTAGAGCTATTATTTAGATTATACAACTTTTATGGGAATCGTACAAGGTTGCCTTATTCTGACATAAATTCCTTAACCTGCGGAATTTTGTTCAGCAATGGATAAAGGGCTGCCGACAGGACAATGCCGAACATATTCTGAACCGTGTTAAGCGGTACACCCGACAGGGCGCCGCCGAAACCGTACATGAAGTATTCGACGCAAAAATATCCCAGGGTAACGAGAATACCCCCTGCCACACCCGCCGCTATGACGGAAAGAAGGGACCTTTTAAAACACCTGTATATAAATGACGCTGCCAGGGCGGTCAGGGCTTTTATAATCAACGTGGCCGCAGCATACTGCGGGTATCCGGCTAGCAGGTCCGCAAGCAATGATCCGATTCCGGCCGACAGGGCGCCATACAGGGGACCGAGTATTACACCACATAGTATCACAAAAGAATCCCCGGGATGAATATACCCTGTAGGTGACGGAATTCTGATGATGTAGGTTGCGAAGCAGGTAAAAGCGGCCATTAAGGATGCGGTAATGAATCTTTTAAGCTGTTTTGAATTCATCATACTGTTTCCTCCCCAGTTATTATGCTTTCCTATTAAAATATTAACAGAAATAATAGCACAGAAAACATCCGAATACAATAAAAAAATCCGCAATTTGCGGCTGTTGTCTAAAGAATTTGACACCTGGTAATACTTATAATATAATTTGATAAATGCAAACGGCTGCTATTTATACATACCGAAGGTGATTGATTATGAGAAGAAAACTCGTTATATTGGCAGGAAGCATGGTTTTCCTTGCGGCGGCGGTTTTGTTATTGGTATTATACATAAACAGGACCGGCAGAAAAGCTTCAGAAGGTGTAGATAGCAGTATCCATGTTGTAACATCATTCTATCCCGTATATGTTCTGACAATTAATATGACCGACGGCATTTCGGACATAAAGGTTGACAGCCTTACCGATTTCAGCAGGGGTTGCCTTCATGACTACCGGCTTACAACCAATGATATGAGGCTGCTCTCCGACGCGGATGTGTTTGTAATTAACGGCGGAGGCATGGAGGAGTATTTACAGGATGTAATGGACGGCTACCCTAATCTGAAAATAATCAATCTTGGCGAAGGAATAGACATGCTGGAAAGCAAGCTTCATGAAGGGGAGAAAAACCCTCATGTATGGCTTGATCCGCGGCTTTACATGGTCCAGATTGAGAATGCAAGGAAGGGATTGACGGATTTCATCGGCAATTTTAAGGGCAAACGGGGTGGCGGCAGAAATATTGATGAAGAGGACAAGGACAGAATTATTGATAAGATAAATTCCAATGCCGAGGCATATACTGCGAGAGTCCGGGAGCTTTCCGATGAAATGGACAACCTGCTTGATACGGTAAAAGGAAAGGCGGAGAGCAACAAAATAAGCGCAAAAGTGGTGGTTTTTCACGATTCCTTTGCGTATCTTGCGGGCAAGGCCGGACTTGAGACGGCTTATGCCGTTGAGATTGATGAGGATACGCCCCTTAGTGCCGGAGAAGTGGCGGAAATAATCAATGCCGTCCGGCAGGATAATATACGCTTCCTGTTTACTGAGGAACAGTATGATGACAATATTGCCAACAGGATATCGGAAGAAACCGGCGCACAGATATATATAATTGATTCGGCTGTTACCGGAGATGCGGAAAAGGATTCATACCTTAAGGCAATGAGAAAGAATATAGACACATTAAAAGGAGCTTTTGAGGAACCATAAGCAATTCTGTAAGCGGTCCGGATACCGCAAAGGCGGAGGATAACTATGTCAAACAGCTTCCAAACGGAACATGAGAATATTTGCATGAATGCAAACCATGGGCGGAATGACGATTCCGCATGCGGTTTTCACTGCATAAAGATAAATGACATATCTGTCATTGCCGGCGGGCAGACGATTATAGACAAGGTTAACCTTCATATACACTGTGGGAAGGTTACTGCTATAATAGGAAGAAACGGAGCCGGCAAAACAACGCTTATAAGGGCCATACTCGGCGAGATAAAGCACAGCGGTACCATTGAGTTTATGGATCTGAAAAACGAGTCCAGGATTGACCTTAAGATCGGTTATGTTCCGCAGTATATCAATATAGAGAAAAACTCACCCATGAGCGTTTATGACCTGTTTGCCGGATATATAAGCAATTACCCGGTTTTCCTAAGGAAAAACAGGAAGGTGTATGAGAAGGTCGTAAAGCAGTTAAGCATATTTGACGCCCGGGATTTGATTGATAAACGGGTATGCGACCTGTCAGGAGGGGAGCTTCAGAGGGTCCTGCTTTCCATAGCCGTTACGCCGGTGCCGAATCTTTTGCTTCTTGACGAGCCTGTGTCAGGTGTTGATCAAAAGGGATTGGATTTATTTTATAAGAATATCCAATACCTGAAAGAGCATTACGATCTGGCTATGATTGTGGTATCCCATGATTTTGAGTTCGTAAAGAAATATTCCGACCATGTTATACTGCTTGATAAAACCATTCTTCGGGAGGGCTCTTTTGAGGATGTAAGCCGGTCCGAAGAGTTTAGGAAGGTGTTCGGGGGGATCGCCTGATGGATGCGATATATGATATTATGGAAAAAATTCTGCCTTTTTCATGGGTGGAATACAATTTTATGAAGAATGCCCTGCTTGCCATCATTATTATAACTCCCCTCTTCGGCATGCTTGGAACCATGGTAATAAACAACCGTATGGCATTTTTCTCGGATTCCCTGGGACATTCCGCCCTTACGGGAATAGGTGTCGGTACGCTTCTCGGCATACGGGACACGAACCTGTCCATGGTGATGTATGCGGTGGTTTTCGCTCTTATGCTTAATTATATAAATCGCAGGAGAACCATGTCCACCGATACTGTTATATCCGTATTCGCTTCATTAAGTATGGCTGCCGGCCTTATGATATTGTCCCGCGGGGGCAATTTCTCCAGGTATTCAAGCCTGTTGGTCGGAGACATTCTCAGCATATCCTCCCCGGAAATAGGGCTCCTGCTTATTATATTTATAGTGTCACTGGCATATTGGAGTCTGTGCTTTAACAAGCTTCACTGCGTGGGAGTCAATGTGACCTTGGCAAAAAGCAAAAACATCAGGACCAACCTGGTTGAGGATACGTTCAGTATATTGATTGCGGTAATTGTCATGCTGTCTATAAAATGGATCGGCATACTTATCGTAAACGCGCTGCTCATTTTACCGGCTGCCGCCGCCAGAAACATATCCTCAAATATGAGAGAATATCATCTGTTTTCGGTGCTTATATCAGTGTTTTCCGGAATCGCAGGGCTTGTCCTGTCATATTACCTGGGGTCGGCTACGGGACCGACGGTGGTCATAATTGCGTCCATACTATTCTTTATTACATTTGTTATCGGTACTTCAAGAGGCAAATAAATATTTTATAAGTAAAAAAAAGATAATATTTTCAGTGGAAAATTATACTATATTTTGCTATTATGATGATGGGAAAAATGTAATCCGGCAAAAAGCCTGAATCATCGTCCGGCAGGAGGTTATATTAATTTGTCGAGGCTTAATCAGTACTTGAAGATATTGGTCAACCTGTTGATTGCAATTGGAGCTGCGCTGTTTTTTATCTTTGTCGTTCCAAGGATTCTTAGTTTTTTTCTGCCATTTGTGATAGGATGGATTGTGGCGATGATAGCCAATCCTCTTGTCAGGTTCCTTGAGACGAAGGTAAAGATACTAAGAAAGCACAGTTCGGCGATAATTATTGTGCTGGTTATCGGAGCAATAATGGGAATCCTGTACCTGCTGATAACGGTGCTTGTCAAGGAAACAATGCAGCTTATAAGCGACCTGCCTAATATATTGGAACAGCTTGAAATAGAACTAACCAACCTGTCGATCAGGATCAGGAATTTAAGTGACAGTATGCCGCAGTCCGTACAGCACTTTATAAACAAGGTGCTTGACGGAATAAACCGCAACCTGACGCAATTTGAGATTAAGGATGACCTGTTCACCATCAGCGTGGCAAGCAGCCTGGCGCAAAACATAGCGGAATTCTTCCTGACGCTGATTGTAACAATCCTGTCGGCATACTTCTTTATCGTAAAAAAGGATGACATAACCGCAAGCCTGTATAAGATTCTGCCAAACTCAATGGTTGACGGATGGCGTTTTATATATACTAATTTCGGAAAAGCGGTGGGGGGATACTTTAAAGCGCAGTTTAAGATCATGCTGGTTTTATGCGTGATCATGTTCGTTGGCTTTGAGATACTGCGCGTTTCATACTCGTTCCTGCTTGCCCTGGGGATTGCTTTCCTGGATTTTCTTCCCGTTTTCGGTACGGGGGCCGTGCTGTGGCCCTGGGCATTGGTTGACATGCTGTCCGGCAATTATTTCAGGGCTGTCGGCCTGATTGTAATTTACCTGGCATGCCAGATTATCAAGCAGGTGCTTCAGCCTAAAATGGTTGGGGACAGCATTGGATTAAGCCCATTAAGTACGCTGGTGTTCCTATATATAGGCTACCGGTTGTACGGGGTAATAGGCATGATAATCGGTGTCCCGGTCGGTATGGTTATTGTGAGCCTGTACAGAGTGGGGATGTTTGACAGGCTTATACGGGGATTTAAGATAATTATTCATGATATAAATGAATTCAGAAAATTTTAAGCGTCTTGTATAAATTCATTCGGTTTAATTTACAATTGACGAATTTCGTGCTAGTATATAAGATAAATCAAAAACTAGTGAATTATTATCTGATAATGAGTAAGGGGTATTTAAATGGGAAACGAAATTAATAATGAGGGCGTTATAACAGCAGAAGAAATCAAGCAGATACTTGACGATTATTGCATTGGCAAAAAGCCGTTGGCCAAGCTGCTCGGCTGGGGAGAGACAACCATTATCCGCTATATAGAAGGGGATGTCCCGACGGCGGAGTATTCGATCAAGTTAAAGAGGCTTCTTGATAATCCGGAATTTTATTATGACTTATTGTTGAGAAGAAAGGACAGCCTTACCAATGTTGCTTTCAGAAAGAGCAAGAAAGCGGTTTTATCGAAAATCATGTCATCAAAGATTTATGCAGTGTCATATTATATCATAAATAAGATAGATGCCGACATATGTCCCGGTTATCTGCAGTATTTTCTTTACTATATCCAGGCGTTTGCACTGGCTTTGAACGACAAGGAGATGTTCCAGGAGGAATACAGTATAAACAACGAGCAGGTACCGTATTTAAAGCTATATCAGACACTGAAACGCTGTGGGATACGTACTCTTGAGCTGGGAGAGGGATATCTTTCGGATCAGGATCTGGAGATTATAGACTCGGTTCATGAATCCTTTTCATGGTATGGACCGCAGGCCCTTAGGGAATTTATGCGAATAGAAAGGGCCGGGTTTAAGGAGGGCAAAGACGTAAACAACAACAGGATTTATACAAAGGAAAGCATTATGCAGTGCTTTAAGGATATCTGCAGGAGGTACGATATTCATAAAGCCGGTGACATCTATAAATATCCTGACAGAATGTTTACTGAAATAAAGAATATGAACAATTAATATACCGGTGCCGGGCGCCATTATGCTGGTGCCGGGCACCTGTTATTATCAAGCAGCTTTTCTGTTATCTGCCGGGCATACTTCTCGTTAGCCAAACAGGATTTTATTCTCTTCCGACTTCAATTATCCATTAAGTCGTCTTCAAAGTATCGTTTCAAATTAAATGTCAGTCTCAGCATGGTTTGCTTTTCCAGGTACACTATGTATGACAATCAGTATTTTTTCATAAAAAAGCCCTTATTTTCTTGTATAAAATAACAAAATTTGGATAATTATATATACTGTGCTTATTTTTTACTTCTAAAATAAGGAAGCATGCATATATTTATTTTAGGTGATAAATTCAGCCAAAAAACATTTGCTTAAGAAGGAAGGGAGAGGTACCATATGGCCGATAAAGTATTTGATAACAATCAAGTAAGCATTGCGGGAGAGGTGGTTTCGGAATTTACATTCAGCCATGATGTATTCGGAGAAGGATTCTATATTGTAAATGTACTTGTAAAAAGGCTCAGCAGCTCATATGACATAATACCTGTTATGGTATCCGAGAGGCTTATTGATGTTAAGCAGGACTACAGGGGGAAATATGCCGAGGTGACCGGACAGTTCAGGTCATATAACAGGCACGAGGAAAATAAAAACAAACTGGTGCTGTCGGTTTTTGCCAGGGATATAAAGATTGTTGACGAGCTGTCTGAAAATGTTAAGCCTAACTTCATATTCCTTGACGGTTATGTGTGCAAACCCCCGGTATACCGCAAAACTCCTCTTGGAAGGGAGATTGCGGACATATTGCTGGCAGTCAACAGGCCGTACGGCAAATCGGATTACATTCCATGCATCAGTTGGGGAAGGAATGCCAGGTATGCGGAAACATTCCAAGTTGGCGGACGCGTCCAGCTGTGGGGCAGAATCCAAAGCAGGGAATATCAGAAAAAGATAAGCGAAACTGAATTTGAAAAACGGATAGCTTATGAAGTGTCGATAAGCAAGCTCGAGTACATGGAGGATTATTAATATTTATATAATCCATATATGTCTATTGACATTATACGGATGTAGTGTTAATATAGGCTTACTAATAGGGTAAAAAATATAAAAGGTAGAGGCGCAATATTCAAGAGTACACTGTCTGATATTTCAGGGATAGACGATGCAGTGGAAAGGGAATGTTGCCGAAGTGGTAATAATCCTGAGTTATTACTGCTGGGCATATGGTTAAGAGCCATATGACTGTCATCGAAAAAACGATGGAGTGCTACCTAAAGATATGAAGTATTGTAAATGTATATTTACATATGGAATTCTTTAGTGTCGACTTCATTGTCGACATTTTTTTTAGCAAAAGTGCCGGCATTCCGTCATATAAAGCATTTAATAATAATTTTGGAGGTGTATGTATGGCATTATTCAAAGGAGCAGGTGTAGCAATTGTCACACCGTTTAATGAGAAGAACGAGGTTAATTATGAGAAGCTTGGAGAACTGATTGAGTTTCAGATTGCGAATCACACCGACAGTATCATTATATGCGGTACAACCGGCGAGGCGTCGACCCTGACCGAGGAGGAGCATATTGATTGCATCAGGTTCGCAGTTGAGAAGGTTAATAAAAGAGTACCGGTTATAGCAGGAACGGGATCGAACTGTACCGCAACGGCAATTTATCTGTCTAAGGAAGCGGAGCGCTGCGGAGCGGACGGGCTGCTCTTGGTGACACCGTATTATAACAAGGCTACACAGAAAGGCCTTATCGAGCATTTTACAGCCGTGGCAAAAAGCGTATCTCTGCCTATAATCCTGTACAATGTGCCCGGAAGAACGGGATGCAACATACTGCCGCAGACAGTAGCCGCGCTGGTTAAGAATGTTGACAATATCGTGGGTATCAAGGAAGCAAGCGGTAATATAGCCCAGGTTGCGGACATTATGTGTCTGACCGACGGCAATATAGACATGTATTCTGGAAACGACGAGATGGTTGTGCCCATACTGTCCCTCGGTGGCATCGGTGTAATATCCGTACTGTCCAATGTTGTTCCGAAGGAGACTCATGACATGGCAGCATCATATCTTGAAGGGGATGTGGATACCGCCCGCAGGCTGCAGTTACAGTACCTGCCCCTGATTAACGCCTTGTTCTGTGAAGTGAACCCGATTCCGGTAAAGACGGCGCTTAATCTGATGGGCTTTGAAGTTGGCCCGACCCGTATGCCGCTTTCGGCTATGGAACCGCATAATCTTGAGAGATTGAAGAACGAGTTGAGGAAGTGCAATATTACAATTAAGGATTAAAAATTGATTGGAGGAAGCATATGACAAGAATCATTTTGCGGGGCTGCAACGGAAAAATGGGAACCGTGGTTACCCAAATGGCTGAAGAGGACGATGCTGTTGATATTGTTGCCGGAATAGATATCGGCAAGGGCAGTGAGAGAAAATACCCCGTGTTTTACAGCTTTGAGCAGTGCAATGTGGATGCCGATGTTATTATCGACTTTTCGTCGCCGGTAAATGTCAGGGAGATGCTCGATTATGCCGTGAAAAAAGGTATCGGAGCGGTCATTTGTACGACAGGCTTCTCAAAGGAGGACCAGAAGCTTATCGAGGACGCATCCAAATCCGTTCCGATTCTCCGATCCGCGAATATGTCCATGGGCATTAATCTTATCATGAAGCTTGTGAAGCAGGCCGCGCAGGTTCTTGCCGATTCAGGCTTTGATATCGAGATTGTTGAAAAGCACCACAACAAGAAAGTGGATGCACCTTCCGGAACCGCCCTGGCTATTGCGGACTCAATAAATGAGGCCATGAACAACCGGTATGAATATGTATATAACCGTACCGATATCAGGGCACCCAGGGTGAAAAATGAACTGGGCATATCGGCCATCCGGGGCGGTACTATCGTAGGAGAGCATGAAATAATATTTGCCGGTATCGATGAGGTCATAGAGATTAAGCACACGGCGTATTCCAAGGCAATATTTGCGAAGGGCGCGATACAGGCCGCAAAGTTCATAGCCGGCAAGCCGCCCGGAATGTATAATATGAATGATGTAATCGGATAATTGATTTTTATTGCGCAAAACCCTATAATTATTCATATGCCTCATATAAGGCATACGGTAATTATGAGGGTTTTGATTTATTGTTTTTTGTTCACAATTTTTTCGTATTCTTGTTGTATTATTATGCTAGCTGCGCAGAATGTCTGCATTTGCCAATTCGTTCAGAAAATAATAACTAGGAGGAGAAGGCTTTGATTGAGGTAAAAAATCTAGTAAAGCGATATGGGGACCATGTCGCCGTGGATGATTTATCCTTTACCGTTGAAAAAGGACAGATATTGGGCTTTTTGGGCCCTAATGGCGCGGGGAAATCCACAACCATGAACATTATTACGGGATATATATCTGCCACTGACGGAACGGTAACGATTAACGGGCTTGATATTTTTGAAGAGCCCGAAGAGGTTAAGCGGATGATAGGATATCTGCCTGAGTTTCCGCCCTTGTATCCTGAAATGACCGTGACCGAGTATTTGAATTTTGTGGCTGACCTCAAGAAGGTGGAAAAAAAGAAAAAGGCAAAGATGGTTAAGGAGATAATGGAATCCACCAAGGTAACCGAAATGCAGAATCGCTTGATCAAGCATTTGTCTAAGGGATATAAGCAGAGAGTGGGCCTTGCTCAGGCTATTATGGGATATCCCGAAGTAATTATCCTGGACGAGCCTACGGTAGGACTTGATCCGAAGCAGATAATAGAAATGAGAGACCTTATCCGTGAGTTGAGCAAGAACCATACGGTTATTCTTAGTTCGCACATCATGCAGGAGGTCAGCGCCGTATGCGACACCATCTTAATAATTGACAAGGGCAGGAGAGTATTGCAGGATACTCCTGAAAACCTTAGCGTACATTTCAGTTCGGGAAGCCTCAAGCTGGTTGTCCGCGGGGACAGCAACACGGTTATAAGAGAGCTTAAGAAGATTGATAAGTTAACAAGGCTTGAAGAGACCGAATCCCACGAGGAAGGAACCGTAAGCCTGACCTTGTATTTCAACGAAAACGATGATATCAGGGAGGACGTGTTCTACAGCATGAGCGCCATAAAGACACCCATCCTTGAGATGCAGGCTGTCCGCATGAGCCTCGAGGACATATTTATCAAGGTTACACAGGATGAAGGCCTGTCCGATAAAAATAAAAACGGTGATAATACCGGTAAGGAGGAGGTCTTAACAGATGCTGGCAATTTATAAGAAAGAGCTGCGGTCCTATTTTACCTCAATGATTGGATATGTATTCATGTCATTGTTCTTAAGCATAGTAAGCTTTTACTTCTATCTGCACAATCTTAGCCAGAGAGTGGCTAATTTTGAATATACCGTTTCAAATGTAAGCTTTATCTTTGTATTGCTTGTGCCGCTTCTGACCATGAGGATAATAGCCGAGGAAAACAGGCAGAAGACGGACCAGCTGCTGCTTACGTCACCGGTAACCGCAACGGATATAGTACTGGGTAAATTCTTTGCGGTATTTTCCATACTTGCTATGATAATAGCAGTTATCAGTACGTATCCCCTGATTATGACAAGGTACGGAAAAGTTCCGTTTGCGTCTGCATATGCAAGTATCATAGGTTTCCTTTTACTGGGAGGAGCCTACCTTGCCATGGGGCTGTTCCTTTCATCCCTGACGGACAGCCAGGTTATTGCCGGGGTAATAACATTTATTGTGTTCTTCCTTACACTTATTCTTGAAGTTATCGCAAGAAGAATTTCCACCAGCAATAAAACGGCATATATTGCGTTCGTAATTCTGTGGCTTGTTGTGTGCCTGGTACTGTGGATTATGATGCGTAACCTGACGGTGGCCTTTGGAACAGGCATTGCGGGTGTGGTTGCCCTTACCGGTATATATATGGCCAAGCCCGTCCTGTTTGACGGCGCATTAATCAAGGTTGCCAGCTGGCTTTCCGCAATGACCCGTTTCAGTAATTTCTATAGGGGAATCCTGGATTTGTCGGACATCATTTATTACATCAGCTTAATTTTTGTATTCCTGTTCCTGACGATTCAGGCCATTAAGAAGAAGAGATGGAGTTAGGAGGGGCACATGATGAGCGATATGAATAACGAAAACAAAAAGAATGGCAAGTTAAAGCTGAGTTTTGGCAATTTAAATAAATTCAATGTTTCTGTTACAAAAAGAAGATTTAAAAGCGGCGCGTACACATCGGTGGTATCCGCGGTAGTCATTGTCCTGGTTCTTATGGTGAACCTGATTGTCAGTGAGTTGGACCTAAAGATAGACTTAAGCACGCAAGGCTTCTATACCTTGTCGGAAGAAACCAGGGAATATGTAAAAGGACTGGAAAATGACGTTACGCTTTATTACCTGATAGAAACAGGGCAGGAAGCTCCGATGTTCCTGGATATGGCATTGAAGTTTGAGAAATATTCAGACCGCATTAAGGTGGAGCAGGTTGACCCTGTACTTTATCCTGAGTTTGCGTCCCAATACGTGGATGATGAGGTTGGCCTAAACAGTTTCCTGGTTGTCAACAACGATTCAAAACGGGCAAAGTATGTGGCTTACTCCGATATGGTTATCAGGCAGTTCTCCCAGGAAACATACCAGCTTGAAATAGTGGGTGTGGACATTGAAGGACAGCTCATCTCCGCAATTCAATATGTAACCAACCCCGAACCTCCTGCAATATATTACACCGAGGGGCACGCCGAGAAGGAGGTAGGAGAGATATTCAAGGATGTCATGTCAAGATTGAACTATGATTTAAGTCCCCTCACAACCTCAACTGCTGAAAAGGTACCTGAAAATTGTGATGTATTGGTAATTAATGCTCCGGCTGAGGATTTCAAAGATTATGAAATTGACATGATAAAGGAGTATATGGCAAACGGCGGAAACACGGTAATCATCGTGAACTATAAAACAAGGGACCTTAAGAACCTGGTTTCGCTGATAGATTACTATGGCGTGCAGATACAGGAAGGAATTATTTACGAAGGGGATTCCAACCGTTATCTCCCGCTGTTTCCCCGCTATATCGTACCTGAAGTGCTTAGACATGACATTACGGGAAGCCTATATGACAGCAATCGCTTGCTGATGACTCCCGTATCCTCCGGACTTGCTGTCAAGGAGGGGAACAGAAGCTCCCTGACGGTCCAGCCCTTGCTTCAAACTTCCGAAAAGGCTTATTCCAAGGTGGATTTAAGCTCAGGAAGCATATCAAAGGGAGAGGATGATATTGCCGGCCCGTTCTATGTAGGGCTTGTTTCCAGCGATACTTATGAAGGCGTTACTTCAACAATGGTTATATACTCATCGGCGGACATTTTCAGCGATGATATACTGTCCAATTATTATGGCAACTATGTTTTGTTAATCAATACGGTCGGAAATCTTGTCGGAGAAATTGAGACCATTGCAGTAAAACCGAGATACCTGTATTCCGAACCGCTTAATATCACTCAGAAACCGGTAAGGATATGGGCTTCTGTAACGATTATTGTTCTGCCTCTTATGATACTTGCAACGGGTATTGTCATAATTGTAAGAAGGAGGAGAAAGTAATGTCAGGCAGAAAAAGGAAAAACCTTATAAGCCTGGTTTCTCTCCTGGTGTTGCTGGCGCTGGTAATAGGATTTTATATCTGGTATGTGAACAAGGGAAAATCCAAAGAGGACGATGACGATTCGGAGAAAACCATCCAAATTGAGACCATGGATACGGACCTGATAAATGAAATTCATTACAAGAACCAGAATGTGGACATGACCTTGGTAAAAGAGGACGGCGTCTGGATATACCAGGAAGAAAGGGAGCGTCCAATCGGAAAGGCTTATGTAAATAATATAATCAATGTTATTGACAGGATTAATGTGAGCAGAATTATAAGCGAAAATCCGGAAGACCTCGGCAAGTACGGATTAAGTTCGCCCCGGGCGGTTATAACGGCAAAGCAGTCGGACGGCAAAACCGTAACCTTGATGATAGGAAAGAAATCATCCGCGGGAGAGGGCCATTATGTAAAGCTTGGCAATGCCGATACCGTTTACTTGATGAAGAATATTCCGGAATCTTATATATCATATACCCTTATAGATATGACGGATATTGAGCACGGACCGAGCATTGAATCCAACAATATTTACCATCTTGAAGTATTGCAGAAGGACAAGGATGATTTTGAGGTTATTTACGATCCGGATTTGAAATACTATAAAACAACGGCTCTGTTTATATCATCCTGGGCGATACTGAAGCCTTACGATGTGGTTTACGCAGCCGATCTTGACGCGGTATCCAAGCTGCTTGCCAATTACAGCAGCTTTAACTTCAAGTCATGCGTTGATTACGCCGCAACGGATTTTGCCCAATATGGACTGGATGATCCTCAGGCCTCAATATTCATCGAGTATTATGAACAAGTTGAAGTAGAGCTTGACGAACCGGAAGTCGATCCCGAAACCGGTGAAGAAATTACCACGAAAACCGACACGGAGGAAAGAAGCTTCAAGCTCTTAATCGGAAATCAGAATGAAGACGGAGATTACTATGTGAGAAAAGACGGGGACGATGCGGTCTATGTAATGAGCGCGTCAAACGTCAAGAACAAGCTCAATGTGGATGCGTTCAGCACTCTGAGCAAATTTGTCCATATCCATAATATCGATTCCGTAGACAAGGTTGAAATAAATGTCGGTGGAACCCTTTACACTATGAGCATGGAACGGGAAACTACCACCGATGATGAAGGGAAGGAAGAGATCAACACAACCTACTACTATAACGGCAAGGTTGTGGACGAGGATACCTTCAAGGATGTATACCAGGTTGTAATCGGTGCCAAAATAGACAGGGAGCTTAAGGAACCGGTGACCGTGGACGGCATTGAACCGGTAGTGACGGTGTCGTTCTACACCACAAAATATGACGAACCGTTTACAACCAGCTATTATCCTTACGACGACAGCTTCTACCTTATAGATACCGGAGGCCAAATCCGCTTTGTGGCGGATAAGAGAAAAATTGATGCCTTGATTAAAGCGGTACAGGAATTCAAGGGGAAAGATAATTAGGTAATCGGAAAACTGAATAACAGAAATGGGCATCGGAGTGCTTCGGGCAGCGGCATATGAAGTACACCGGTGCTTTTTTTGAATGCTGCTGTCAGCAGGGACAAGCCGGTCCAGTCAAATATTTTGGGACTTGTACGAATATTCGCCGCATTGACATAATATATTAGCATATGGGATAATCAAACGTAAAGCGTAAGTCCCAGGGAGGGATACCGTGAATATCAAAAAAAAGCTGATAATTATGGGCATTTGTATTGTCATCGTTATAGCCGTGCTTGCCGCAAATGTCATCCGAAAGTTTCAGTCAGATGATGGGAAGAATGACGGCAGGGATGAGGAAGTAAAGGAAAATGTTATAACCATAGGGGAGGCATACCGCCTGTTAAGCTACCTGGAATATGACAAGGGTGACAGGGAATCCTTAAAGCTTGAGATAGTTTATACGGATGACGGTATGTCCGGCTGGTATGACAGATATGTGAATGCCGTATATAAAATGGGACTTATCGAAAAGACGATAGAAACGTCTCCGGGCAAAGCTCTGACCATGGGGCAATGCAAGACACTGATAGATAGGCTTATTACAAAAAACCCGCTGTTTCAGGATGTATACGCCAGCCTTTCGTTTGATTTCATAAATGCCGACGCAGATATGACGATACCGCAGTTTTTGGAGTTGTATAACGCGGTTCTTGATTTGATTCCTTATGATGAACGGCCGGTCAGGGAGGAGGTACTGTTCATCCTTGACCGGGAAATCACGGAGGACGGAAGGGACAGGATAGTTGCCGGGAATGCAAGATATTATTACGAGCGCGCCGCCGATTATATCAAATTCTATTCCGATTCATATGAGAAGCCGGCGGCGGCATTATCAGGGGAAGAATTTCTTACACGGTTTGTCAATAAAGGAATTGAAGCATTAACCTGCGACAGTGAAATAGTGTATATTTCTGGAATATACGACGGCAGCATAACCCTTCATAATGTCTGGATCAAGGAAGGGAAGGGCTCGAAGGTTGATGCCTTTATCAACGGAATTCATAAGGAGCTAAAGACGCAGTTTAAGCTGTCCAAGGACATAGAGCAGGTGGTCGGCAACATAACAATTGAAAATGAAAGGATTACAGCAATAAGCGTAAAGCCTGACATAATCCGAGGCAAGGTACTTATGACGGGCGATGATTTTATTGAGATAGAAGGCTACGGCAGAATTCCTCTTGAAGAAAACTACAGGATTTACAAGCTATACGGCGAGCTTGCCATGGAGAGAACCAACAGCATCCTGGTCGGCTATGATGTCGCGGCCTTTGTCGTGTCTGGAGGGAAGATAAGTGCGGCCTTGATTAAGGAAAGCATAAAGGCGGAGAATATAAGGGTCCTGATAAACACAACCGGATATAAGAGCATATACCATGAAAAAGTGGAACTGGGTGGGACGTCCGGTTTTACCGTCAAGGCCGGTGATGCGGAAACAGTTTATTCGGCCGATGAGACCTTGACCGTAACTCCACAGGATGAGATTCTGTCGGAGGGGCGGGTGATTATTGAGCCTGTATCGGAGGACGGCAAGATTATTCTCCTCTCAGTTGAGCGTTCGGCAGGAGTTCCGAAATACAGGGGAAGAATAGAAATAATCCGGGACAACAACGGTCTTATTGTTGTCAACGAGCTGCCCCTCGAGGAATACCTCTATGCGGTAATCCCAAGCGAAATGCCGACTTATTACGGCCTGGAGCCCCTGAAGGCCCAGGCGGTTTGCGCAAGAAGCTATGCTTACCGACACCTGCTTGCCAACAGCCTAAGCGAGTATGGAGCCCATGTGGATGACAGCGTGGCATACCAGGTTTACAACAACATAGAAGAGAACGAGGATTCTATCCTTGCAGTCAAGGATACCTACGGCAAGGTCGTGGAATACAATGGAGAAGTTATCACGGCATATTACTTTTCAACCTCATGCGGCCATACGACTTCAATTGAGCATGTTTGGGCCAACGGCACCGCCGTACCTTATCTGAGCGGCAGGCTGTTGGGTGTCGAGGAAGACAGCAAGGACGTGCTGTCCGGGGGCGGCAAAGGCAGCTTGTCCGTTGATTTGACGAAGGAGGAAAATTTCAGGGATTTCATATTGAATCAAAGCTATGATACCTATGAAAAAGAGTTTAATTGGTACAGGTGGTATGTAACCATTGATGCTGACGATATAAAAAGCAATATTGACAAAAAGCTTTCCGAACGCTATAAGGCCAATCCGGAGTTGGTAAAGACTCTTGTCAGCGGAAGCCCGTTGAGCAGTGATGCGGTATATGAAAGCATTCCTGTTGATACGGTGGGGGATATAGTGGACATTTTCGTTAAAACACGCGGTACCGGCGGAATAGCATATGAGCTTGTAATACGGGGAACAGAAAGAACAATCAAGGTTCAAACCGAATACAACATCCGGGTGCTTCTTTCGCCATCTAATGCGGTTGTATACCGGCAGGACGGAAGCGGTGTTGACGGCCTGAGCCTTCTTCCAAGCGCGTTTTTCTTTATTGACTATAATATAGAAAATGATAAGCTTAAAAGCATATCGATATCCGGAGGCGGTTACGGCCACGGAGTGGGAATGAGCCAGAACGGTGCTAAGGCATTGGCCGATGCGGGAAAAAGGTACGAAGATATAATCAAGTATTTTTACAGGGGAACCAGGTTGGGCTTTATATACGAGTAGTACCGGAATTATTCCTCAGAATCGTTTTTATAGATTTGCTTTATCTTTTCGGATATGGCTTTCTTTTGAAACAGTTGGTTCAGCTCGGCGCCGATAAACAGAAGATACATGCAGGAATACATCCATAACATGAACAGAACAATTGTTGTAAGGCTTCCATACATGGATGCGTAGTTGGAGTAGTGGTCGATATAATAGGAGAATGCATACGAGAATCCCATCCATCCGGCGGAGCATATCAACGCTCCGGGCAGCTCCCTTGACGGCTTTGTCTTTCTGTTCGGAATGGCGACATATATGAACAGGAAGAATAAGAGCAGTACGATCATACCTACAATCGTCCGAAGACTAATGACCAGCAGGGCCAGCTTCTGCATGACCGGAAAACGGGTTACGATCCAGAGGTACAGCTTGTTGCCGAAGACGAACAAGATCATGGTAATAATCAGCATTACGGCGAATATCAGGGTGTATAGGGTGGATATAAGCCTTTTGAGAATGGATTTCCTGGTTTCCGGTATATCGTATACGAAATTCAATCCATTCATTATGGCAAGGAAGCCCTTGCTGGCTGACCATAAGGCCGTAATGGCGGTCAGAGATATTAGTGTTCCGGTGTTTGTTTTACTATATATTTCTGTTATTACAAGGACGATAAAAGAATTGAACGCGTGGGGAAAAACACGGGTAACAATATTTAAAACCGTGCTTTCTTCCAATGAGAAGAAAGGGACTATGCTCAGCAAAAACATAATGAACGGGAAAAAGGAGATGATTATGAAGAAGGCCGCCTGGGCTGAAAAGGCCGACACATGGTCATCTCTTATTCTTTTTGAAATCATATTCAGCATTTTGATGGTTGATTTGAACATGGCATACCTCAATTATTACATAATTTATATGATTTCATGGATCAAACCGCTTAACCGCATAGCCTTGTTTGTTTGAAGCATATTACTTGGTTTATTTGATTATTATCGAAAAACCCTCGGTTTTTTGTTACATCATGATATTATATTATCTTTGATTAAATTTAATCACCATAAGGTATAAATGAATCCAGGTCGATACTGTCCCAGTAATCATAATTGATGGTTATGTCATAATCCTTGAGCAGCATTTCATAATGAGCTTTAAAAAGGGATGTTCTTTTGTTCATTACAGCGGTGTTCACGGCTTCTTCATAGCGGGAGGGCGAATTGTTGTCCAGCATATGGATGATATAATAACCGAACTTGGTTATTGTTATGTCGCTGTAATCCCCGTTGTTTAAACTCCTGGCCGCTTCCTTATATTCACTCTCAGCGGTGATGTCACTTAATATAAAGCTTCTTTTGTAATATGAAATACCGTCAATCCGGTCCAGGACCGCATTAAAGTCATAACCGTCCTTAATAAGCTGTTTTGCAAGCATAATCCTCTCAAAGGCTTCGTCCAGTTCATCTTCCTTAAGGGAGAGAATTTGCCCATCCACATATCTTACCGTGGGAACGTAAATGCATTCCGTAACATATTCCCTGTATTCGTCCGGATTCATGGCATTTCTTATTGCTTTTTCATCAATCTTGAAGCTGCTGGTTACAGCGGCATAATATTTATCGGCAAGTGCCGCCTTATTATAGGCTTTTATAATTAAATCTCTTGTCAGCCCTGTATCGGCAAGCTCTTCGTCCGACATGGAGGAAAGAATCCCGTCAACCCTTTTTTCCGAGGCGGCCATTTCGGCAGCGCTTAAGGAAAGGCCTTCCTTTTTTGCCTGTCTGGACAGGATTTCATAATAAACAACCCTGGCCAGGATCATGTTCTTAGAAATCTGTTCCATGGACACGCCGTCGACTTCATATTCCCAGTAATCGATGCCAAGTATGTCTCCGTAGGTGTCGTTCAGCGTATTTCCTTCCTGCCTGGTAATGTAGATGTCAAAAAGAAAATCCTTTATGATAAGCCTGTCTTTATCTATCTCAACAACAGCTTCATTCCTTTTGCATGAGGACAGAATGAGGGCGGGGACAAAAATAATGATTAAAAAAATAATATGTGCAATGCGCTTCCTTGCCATGTGCTTACCCCCCCCGGATAACACTCTGTACTATAATTGTAAAGTATTTATTTTTTTAGTCAAGTAATAAGGCCGTCCATACGGTGTTATAAATAATTTGGTTCGTTGTAAAATTAAATGCAACAGTAAAATGAAATAAAAAATTGACAACCATAGTGAGAAATCATGTATGATTTAGGTGTCCAATCCAAACATACAGGAGGTTCTCAACTATGGCTGTA
>Ga0134101_1001220_pt1 | contig 21691 bp, 18 predicted proteins | sample 12_3_2metaG_FD_94446 | JGI IMG/M metagenome (GOLD analysis project Ga0134101, IMG submission 94446) | Switchgrass degrading microbial communities from high solid loading bioreactors in New Hampshire, USA - 12_48_3.3_201_A2 metaG | ecosystem: Engineered > Bioreactor > Semi-continuous > Anaerobic...
TCCGATAAAAGTTTTTAGCCTACCTATAAGGGATTGAAACTCTCTAACGGTGATTACCTCATATCTTTTCAATTTTTGTTTTTAGCCTACCTATAAGGGATTGAAACAGACATGCCTGCGGCAGGCTAAAGATAAAGGATAAAAGATTGAATACAAAGAGCAATGACTACGGAGGATGGAAAGAATCCTCCATGCCTGCGGCAGGCTAAAGATAAAGGATAAAAGATTGAATACAAAGAGCAATGACTACGGAGGATGGAAAGAATCCTCCGTGCCTGCGGCAAGCTGAAAGATAAAAGATTTAAAGATTGAATTTTTGGGGTTCATAAGGGGGCAGAGCCCCCTTATAGTTCTTTCCTGTCATTCCCGAAATCTTCAATCGGGAATCTAAATATTTTTGTCTTTTTATGTTTTTTTGCTTTTCCAAGGGGGGTAATAGGGGGTCTTTTTCCCCCTATAGTCTTAGCCTACCTATAAGGGATTGAAACGATAGCAGGTAGCCAACCTGCTATGACCGATGGTAGAGTTTTTAGCCTACCTATAAGGGATTGAAACAGAACATGCCTGCGGCAGGCTAAAAGAAAAAAGATTTAAAGATTGAATACAAAGAGCAAATATTACGGAGGATGGAAAGAATCCTCCGTGCCTGCGGCAAGCTGAAAGATAAATACAAATACTCTGGACCCCTGATAGAAGCATTCAGGAATGACAACACAGAGAGTTTTCCTCTGTGTTATTTTGATTTCTTTTATTTTTATGTTTTTCTGTTTATAGGGGTTCATAAGGGGGCAGAGCCCCCTTATAGTTCTTTCCTGTCATTCCCGAAATCTTCAATCGGGAATCCATTGGGAATAACGGACGCGAAGCGGTTTTACCTTTATTCCGGAAGGGTGATGTAAAAAGAAGGAGAAATGAAGAAGTGCCAAGAGATATGGTATGGTACAATATATTAAAACATATTTTATTTTATAGTGATTGTAAGATGGAGGTGCCTTTGATGGCCTTGCAGGTGAGCGCTGATGAGCTTAAGACTAATTTTTCCAAGCTCCTGGCTCGAGCGAGGGAAGGTGAGGAGGTCATCATTACTAAGAGAGGGAAACCCATTGCCCGGCTTGTTCCGATAAAGGAGCACCCTCTACAACGGATTCCGGGGAGTGCTAAAGGAGAGGTAATTATTTCTCCTGATTTCGATGCACCCCTACCTGATTCGATTCTGGAAACTTTTGAAAAATGAAGGCTTTACTCGACACCCACGCCTTCCTGTGGTGGATTACCGATGACCAGCGCTTGTCTTCCCAGGTTCGGGAGATTATCGCTGATAAAGCTAATGAAATTTTATTCAGTGCTGCAAGTGCTTGGGAGATAGCCATTAAGACTGGGCGGGGTAGGCTGCAATCGCCTGCTGATCCTGCAATTTTCATTTCTGAATAATTGGAATTAAATGCCATTGAAGCTCTTCCGGTACGAGTTGGGCATGCTCTTCATGTTTACCAACTTCCGAGCTATCACCGGGATCCTTTTGATCGCTTGCTCATTGCTCAGGCTCAGTTAGAAAAATTACCTATTTTGACAGCCGATCCTCAGATTTCGCGATATTCAGTGGAAGTCATCTGGTGATTGCTGATTTGTTATTCCCGAGCGCTTTAACCGGGAATCTAAAGGTTCTTGCCCTTAGGCAGTTTAGATTCCTGATAGAGACATTCAGGAATGACAGGCAACGGGGTCATAGGGGGTCTTTTTTCCCCTATAGTCGGGGTTATAAGGGGGGCGAAGCCCCCATTATTGCTGTTTTCGAGGATAGAGCAAATTCTTTTAACTCATCGGACAGTTTCTCTTTTCTTGAATCAAACTCCACCCCGCCGGCAGACACTGATTATCCGGGGTTCTAATCATCCAGCGGGTAATTGGAAATTCACTAACTGACTTAACCCTCTTCCAATTTCTCTTGTATCTCTCCTTTTCCTCGTCTGACAAAAAGTATCCGATCGAATTAAAATAGTAAGTTTTTCCGAAACCAATGCGCAGGAGAGCTCCCCCTTGCTTAATATTATTTTTAGTATTACTTAAAATCCGACCGTAGCTATTATAAAGCAATTGATTCTCAGGAGGTTTATCACTTCTTTTTTTTAGTCTATTGAGCTCGTCCTCGAGGAGAGCGAGCGAATAATTACTTATGGCTCTGAGGATAGCCACTTCTCCTCTATTAAAGAATTTCTTCCAGTAATCAGGAATATTTGCTTTCTCAAAACCCGGCAGGATGTGGACCTCAAAAGTCATTTCAGTCCCGGGATGGAATCCCAAAAGAAGAGCAGGAATAGCAGAAGCAGTCCCTCCTTTACGCTCCAAAGCATAGACCCGGAGTGATTCTAAAGGAGAAGGAGTAGTATCAGTCACCTGAAGGAATCGGAGAGCGTCATTTTCTGGGAGTAAACGAGATCTGTGGTCGGGTAGACAGAAGATATCTGAACCGGTATACACCTGGCGGGAATCTTGAAGGTGAGGAGTAGCACCGTGTCCTAACCCGCCATTATCCTCGTTTTTGATATAGTCAAACATCAAAGCGGTTCGAATGGCTCCTTTGATGGAAGAACCTGGAATATAGGGTTTCCCTCCGGTTAAAGTGGGAAGGAAAAGGTTACGATTCCCAAAAGTTATTGAATCGGGAAAAGAAACCGGAATAGCAGCCCGGGAGAAATCGCGAGGTGAGAGACCGTGTTCACTAAAGAAGTGTACCAGTGTTCCCTGACGGGAAGAAACTAATGCGGTAATATCTTTGATTAAAAACCGAGCGTTTTTCCCTTGCCCCATTAACCACCGATTAAATTTTACCTGGTCGATGAGGTGTATTGCTCTTTTTTGGGGGTCGTAGATATAATCAGCCACAGCTGATGCGTTTTCTCCACTTCGAACACAGATAGGGGTAACGACACTCAAAGATAGCTTCATCATTCCTGGCCTCCTTTCTGCCCCAACGCCCACCCCAATGCTTTTCCATATGCCACAGCTCGCTTTTCAGGAAGCGGGGAAACTTCCAGGTTTGTTCCCTCAAAAGGGGTTTTTACCAGCGACCCCTCTTGCAGAGCATAGTGAGATTTTTTTCGCTTTCCTACCGGCCCACCCCAGAAGAGAAACCCCTCTCGCTTTTGAAGCTCGTAACTGATGAGCTGTTCCATTTCCTCTCTTTTAGGAACGGCAGAACTTAAAAGCATCATTATCTTTCCTTCCTGAGGAAGCGGGAAGGGCTCATATTCCCAGGAGGCAAAAGTTCCTTTTCCACTGGCTCTTTCCCCTCCCAGTCCTTCTTCAATGAACAAATTGAGAGTACCGATGAGTTGAGGAGTAAGCTCTTCTTCCCAAAGAAAAAAGAGAAAAGGAGTAATAGACCGTTCTTGAGTCCATTTCGGAAAACAAAATTCCAGCTCTGCCTGATAGTAAAGACCCAGAGATTGGGCATTGACTCTGCTGATAGAAACTTTGGGTTCTAACGTCGTCCGGAAAAAACTGATGTTTTCTTCAAGCCCGGGGATTCTCTCGGCGGAAGATACACAAAACTGAGGATTAAGAAACACAAATTGGTTAGGGTCAAGGAGGTCAATCTGAAAAAGGGCTTCCTCATAATCATAGTTTTGACAAATTTGGGATAAAGCGGAAGAAGATACCCAGGATAGTCGCTTGAGCTTTTTCCTCTGAGTGGGGTCTTCAGGTTCACGAAAACGGGCTCTGGGTTTGGGGAAGAACAAAAGGTCTCTACTTTCGTTTCTCTCTTTCACTCGTAGCCCATAGAAAACTGAGGAAAGACACAGAGAATCGATCATAGGAGCAAAAAGGTCTTCGCCATAGAGCTTGATACCGCTATTTACCAATGCTGAGAAAAGGGTATCAGAGTGAACCAGGCTACCAATCCGATCCATTCGCCCCTCTCCTATTCGTATCCGGAAATGCTCTAGGGGGAGTAGTTTCACCACCTGAACAGCCATAACTCTCACCCCACCAGTTGAGACATAAGCACGTTAATTAATTCATCAACATCAAAAGTGGTATCTTCTTTGGTAAGAAGCGGTAAACGAGTATTATTGCCTACATATTCCAGCTTTCTTTTCAGGCTGAAAGCCAGATGGCGAAAAGCCACTTTACCTGACCCCCGGGTCCCGCTTCCTCCTAAGTATTCATCTTCCACCATGCGAAGCCCTCTCATAAAGAAACGAATGAGTTGGTCTATCTGGTCGCGGTCATCTTCAAAAAAGTTAAGAACCATTTCAAAGCCAAAGAGAGAGCCGGCCGGGACTCGTTCAATAGTACGAGGATGTTTTGCCGTACCGCTAATCCGGTCTATGATGTTTTCTGTTTTCTCCTCAGTGAAGGTTTTTTCTTCAATAAGGTCAGGAAACTTCTCTTTGAAATCATCAATATCCAGCCAGGCATCCCGAACGCATAAGCGGCTCACAGTTTTCTTTTCATCATCTGAAGAATGACTTCCAAAAAGGAGGCAAACTAAACAATGCCCACATCCACAGGGCTCACCGCTATGGCGAGCTCCTTCCTTACCTTCTGCTCGCTCTAAAGTGCAGCGCATTTTCCCTTTTAAGGAGGAACCAGGAATATAGGGAATGCCATTGGCAGTTTTTATCACTGGATTGTCCATACCACCAATTTCTCCAGTTTCTCGAGAGCCCCCGATATGAAGGCCGGTTTGAGTTTCAATTTTCCCGTTAAGAAAAAGCTTTCCCAGAAATTGATTCATTTAATTCCCTCCTCATTATTAATCAGAGTAATATTTCTGATAGGCAACCATCGCTTCAGCGCACTTCTGAATGCCTTTAAAATCTTCCCTGGTTTTCATCGCCAGGATAGCATCACTAAGGAGCGTAATTACCAGTCCAATTGCATCACGGTCTCGCTCTTCCCGACCGACAATATAAGCCAGTCGAGGAACAGTAAGGAGAAGGTCGCTTTCGCTTTTAGCTCCTTTTATCATCTCGTATATTTTTCGCATCCGGGAAGAGTTAATCTTACCTGCCTGTTGTCTCATAAAATCTTTTAGTTTCTGGTTAAATTCTTTAAATTCATCCATCTCCATCCGGTCAAACCGCAAAATTTTCTCAGCGTAGCTGGGAGTTGAGAAAACATCTCTTAAATTTTTACGCCAACGTTCTTCTTGGGAAGCAGTATCGTCTTTACGGGGATACGGCCCTGGCGTCCGATTTCTTTCTGCTCTCATATTCATCTTTTTGTCCACTCTCCTTTTATTAATTAATATGCGTCTACTACAGAAGCAACTTTTCTGGTTTTCATTTCGGCCAAGCGGTCGGCAACCAGAATAAGCCGGGAATTTTTGATTTTTTGGTCTTTAAAGAGATTATTTAAAATTATTCCTTCTAAAATATCGGCAATTTCTCTATCTTTCCTAAGATGATAGAGAAATCTCCAGATAGCCGGGGGTTTGATGACCAGCTGGTTAGATTGGCTAACAAGGGGAGCAAAATCCTGCAGGGAATTAGAAATTCTATGTATCAGAGCCCGACTGGAGTTGCCGCTATTGATAGCCTGAGCAATTTTCTCCCCCAGCTCCAGAGCAATTTCCAACTCAAACCAGGTTAAAGTTTCATTAAAAATCGTCACCTTATCTTTAGTGGGATTTGCTTCTCCATAATAAAGGAAGGTCTTCGAAGTGGTGAGTGCCTCTTCTACTAAGGAGCTGGTTCGGATAACCGGATAATCATAAGGAACACAGACTATTCCCCCCGAAAGCGAGAACTTAGGGTTTCCCCCGGTATAGACACGAAATGCATCACGAATTTTACCAGCAAGGTGGACGATGGTCTCCCAATTGCCCACCATAAACAAATCATCTCCACCGATATACACAGGATAGATTTTGGTTTTACTCGGGTCGTATTCCCGAATGAGATAGACAAGATAGGTGTTGAAAAAGAGCTCAACTCGCCGGGAAAAAGTGCGAATCCGAGAGAGGGAAGTAGCCTCTCCAGAACGTTCTTTTTCTCTTCCAGCAAGCTCAGAGAGCAAACTTCCCAAGTTATCCAGGTCCATTTTGAGATAACCAAGCCGGGGGCTCCCTACTTTTTTACCTTCATCTTCGGAATGAATACTGGTCTCTGCAATCTGGTCAAAGGTTTGGTCGGGTAAAGTAAAACTCCCCGAGAGAAATCCATCTACCAGAGTTCCATCAGGAGCATGGATATCTAAGTTTTCTAATTGGTAAATTTTCTCGTTAGGGCGAGGTTTACGAAAAGAACTCTCAAAGGAAATTTCATACCCCAGGGAAGTAAAAAAACTAAAAATAGAAGGCTTTAATGGTTGTTGAGTTGGATTAGTTCTTTTCTCTATCAAGTATTTAGAATTTTTCAATGAGCTGGTGAGCTCCACCAATGACCGGCAAACCGGACAGAGAGTTTCTTCTTCGCTAGAGGAAGACGTTCCCTTGCGACCGCACGAAACACAGTGTTCCCCTTCTTGAACTATTTCCTCACTCGGAACAAAGAGCTGGTCATACAAGGTTTCTTTTATTTCCCAAAAACGCTTTTCTTTATCTTTTGCTATGCTGTTATTGAGTTTTTCAAGAACCAGTTGGAAATAAAACATATCCTCGAGATTTGCTTTGACTGAAGAAAGAATAAAGGCAATCTCTCCCCGGTGGAGAGTCCAGAGATGAGAGGTAATCTTCTTCCGAATTTCAAATAGCTCTTTCTCAAAGGAAAGAGGCAGGATGAGCTGAAAATTTCCTCCCCCTAAATAGAGAATATTTGCCGGAGTAAGATGACATTGGTCGAGGATATATTTGGCCACATATCGAGGAATGAGGTCTAAATAAACTGAGCGTCCCTTGAGGCTCCGCGCCGCACCCTTAGAGGGAATGTTAAAGATAAAATTCTGAATTCCGGAGAGGTCTCCACCCACAATTAGAAAAAGGTCTTTATTTCCGCTTTTACCCTCTTTTTTTAGAATCCACTTTTTGATTTCCTCTATATCTTTCTCATTAAAAAAGCCCTTTCCCCAATCAAGGTAAAGAGAATGGGCAAGAGCTGCTGTTACCCGGGAATGGTCATAGAGTGATATATCACTCACAAAGCGACTGGTTTGAGCTGGAACTGACGAAAAATAGATTTCCAGCACCCCTAATAGTTTTTCAAGAGTATCAATAAAAGGGAAATCTTTTAGCATTTTATCCATGAGATTTTTATAATTTGCTGTTTCGATGGTATTATGAGTGGTGGGCATAAGGGTTTCAAAACTGAGGGGCTTAAGCGGGTAATAAAATGGTTGTGTTTTTTCGCTACCGATTCGAGAAAAGATAGAGCGAAGGGGAACTTTATAATATACTTGGGTATTTTCTTCATCTTCCTCCCGCTCTGCCGCTGACATCCAATCTGCCACCTGAAGAATTGATTCTTCAATAGTGTGAGGATTGTGATGGAAGAGAACTAGCTTTTCCACTTCTTCAGTAAGTAGGCCTTTTAACCCGGGATGGAGAAAAGAGTTTTGAGCACTCCTTAAGGTCCGGATTAAAAAGGCAGAATATTTAGCATGCGGATAAGAAACATTAGCCCCTTGAAGGTCGCCTGGCAAATCAAAATACCGACACCGCTCCAGAGCTTTTCCTACATCATGAAGTAATGCTCCAAGCACAAATTGCTCTTCGTTCATTTATTACCCCCCTCAAGAAAGGAACAAAATTAACTACAGCTTCAAATTATAAAGATTATACGACATTATATGTAAAAGTTTAAGCCAATAATTTGTTACTACTCTTTAAAAACCTCGAACACCTCAGACAGCTTTAATAATAACCTTTCCCTTTACACTGCTGGCAAACTCCGGTGCCAAAACACCACATACAACGTTGGTCGCTTGGTTTTCCATATCCGGGGTAAGCATGCTTTCCCGAACCACTACAGTATTTGCAACGGCCAGTACCTTTGCACTGAGGACACACTCTGTCTTTATTAGTTCTCGTTTCATTATCCATAATTCCACCTCCCCAAATTAATTTCCATGATAAAGGATATTTTTTCACCTTCTCTTTCATCATACTAAATGGGAGTGTCACTTCCTGTCGTTGTGATAAATTTCCTGCAATTTTTCCATTTCTTTTTCGACTTCTTGGCGCAGATATTCAGGTTCCAAAATCTCGGCATGAGCACCGTAACCTATCACCCAGCGTTTAATTTCTTCGGGGTGGCCACAAATGGTGAAAATAATTCCCCCGTCAGGTAGCTCTTCTATCTCTTGAGTAGGATGCCAGATACGCTCTTTTATCCAGGCTGCTTGGTAACTGTCAAAACGAATGCGTATCTGGGTAGCTTCCCCCCGATACATCCGAAAAGCCTGACTTAAATAGTCTCGGGGAGAAAAATCTGGAGGGCGCACAAAGCTTTCTTCCAGCATCTTTACTTCCTGCACCCGGTCTAAAGCAAAGTCTCGAATTTCGCCTCGCAAGTGGCAGAAACCGCAAAAATACCACACCCCTTCGAAGTTATAAATATGATAGGGGTCCACCTTGCGCTCGGTAATCTGGCGAGAAGAAAGGCTATAATAACTGATTAGAACTCTCTTCCGCTCGGTTATAGCTCTAAAAAGCTCACTAAAAACCTGGCTTACATCTACTCGCATAGCCAGAGGCATCAGGAAAGGAGAGAGCAACATTTCGAAATCTTCATAGTTCATCTGCAGACTATCGGGCAGTGCTAGCTTTAACTTTTCTCCTAAGTGATTAAAAGTCTCCTCTAAGGGTGTGCCCCTAAACTGTTCGGCAACATTAAGGAAGATAAAAAGAGCCAGCATCTCACCTTCGGTAAGGTTAGGGAAAGGCACTGACCAAGGTCGTTCAAAATAATAGCCCCGGTGCTCTCGGTCGTAAGCAATGGGAGCACCAAAATCATCCTTTAGTGCTTCAATGTAGCGGTCTACAGTGCGCCGGCTAACTTCGAGGATGTCTGCAAGCTGAGAAACCCCGGGGTAAGTATCTTTCTGGATTTCCTGAACAATACGGTAAAGCCGAAAAAGTAAGGAACGTTTGGAAAAAATATTATGGTAGCGAGTAGCTTTATTCTCCTTAACCGTTTTTACTTTTTCTATTTTTTATCCACCTCCTATATTTAATTAACCAGTCAATGCAATAAGCACATTATCTATCACTATCATTTTCTTATTACAAATTCCTTTTTACCTCTTGGTAATCAGGAAATTTTCCCTCTTCCATAATTTGACCAATGCTTTTATGAAGAAGGCCAGCCAGATTTAGAATCTTATCTTTAAGATTGAGGCAATCTTCTTCAGAAACAGGGCTAAATCCATGAGCCAAAATAGAGTTGTTTCTTTTTTCCAGGAGATTACGTAGTTCGTAGTCGTTAAAAAAGTTCTTACCTAGCTCTTCACCCAAATCGCTCAGCAATTCATAGTTTTTATAAAGGGGTAATTGAATTCTTCCCTTATCGTTGCGCAAAGATTCATATTTACTCCTCAATTCTTGGGGCAGACGTTCAGTATCTACGTTGGAGGTTTCTATCCCCCTTGCCCGGAGCTTAATCTGAGCAATAAGCTCCACTGCTCGATAAAGTCGGGCTACTGCATCGTCAAACTTTTTCTCCTCCCTGCGTCGTTGAGCGTTGTTTAAAATATCAGCAAGAAAATAAATATCTCGTTGAGGGAAACGGGGGTTAGTTAATTTTCCTAAAAAGGCTTTATTACGTTCTGGGATACCGGGTATTCCTTTAAAATCTTCTCCCGGGTGATTAAAAAGATCCCACCGGAAATAAAATTCAACTATATCCTGCCACTTTTCGACAAATCCCTGTACCGAAGAGGTATTAATGATTTTTCCCATTTTGATTAATACCTCAGCAGCTGAAGAAAAATCATAACGGTCAAAACAAAAAGCAAAAAGCTTTTTCATCTCTTCAATCTGATAAGCAAAAGCCTGGCCAAAAGTGATAATTGTCTCCCCGCCTCTTAATGGCTTACCTCCCTCACCTTTATTCATGATATAGGAAAAGCTATCTACTCCAGCAACACAACCTCCCAACACCACCCCTGCACTCATAGGTTTAGTCCCGGCAGTAAAGTCAACAGTTATCTCTGCTTTGGCGTCTTCTTCTTTCAATTTTTTAATGTAATCTTGTATTTTAGAAAAAACGTCTTGAAAGTCCCGTTCTTCACCATTAGTTAGATAGATCTTTCTCTTTTCTAAAATAACTTCTGTCTCCTCTAACATCTGTTCTACAAGAGGAAGAGTAGTACTCTCGCTTTCTTTAGTAACTACAAAGTGGACTACATCGGGATGATGCGTTTTGACAGAGTAGGCTATTGCCCCAGCTAACGACTCTGCTCCTCCACTTGCACCCAATCCCACCGTTATCAACAGATGTTTCATCTTAACTTTCCCTCCATTCTTCCACCTCCTATATTTTAAATAATGGAAAAATCCATATTAATGACCGCTCGGAGGGATGGCCACTTCTTGTTTGTCATCTCAAGCACAGCATTTTCTCTACCGGGTGGGTAATCTCACCCCCTTTGCCATCGCGAGGGTTGTATAAACAGCCTGCGACGATTTTGCTTTCTCATAAGTCTCAACAAATTAAAAAGTCAAGTTACATTGGGCTAAAAACTCGGGATCGCCACGCCCGGAGGAAGGCTTTTTCTTCCTCCATAGTTTTAGTCCTTTTCATCTCTTTTGCCTTTTAATCTTGTGCCACAGGCTGTTCGGGCTCGCGATGACGAATGGGGAATTGCCACGCATTGATGCGAAGACGTCGCGATCTCCCTTTTGACTCCCCACTTGATTGGTTTTTAAAAGTTTTAACAGGTTTTACGGGATACTTCATTGCTAAATTGGCATATCGCCGAGTAATCGCATTTTACACAGTGTTTCCCATCGGGGTTAACCTGAAAATCACCATCTCGGATTTTATCCAGAATATCTCTCAGCTTCTCCGCTACCACCTCCATTTTTGTCTCATCTGCGGGAAACTCCTCCACTGTAGCATTGCCCAGGTTTACAAAAAAAGTTCGAGGTATACTACCCCGGGATAATTTCATAAACAGGGCATAAAGCCCGAGTTGAAACTCTATCTCTTCAGAAGTTGCTACCTCCTGGGACGTTCTACACATCCAGACTACCGGGTCTTCGCCATTTTCCAGGAGGGCATCGATATGGCCGGCGAGCACCGCGTTATCGGTGGGGAGTTCAATTTGAACCTTCGTTTTCTCTATCTTTGTTAACTCATCAAGATGGCTTTCAATAAAATTAAGTAGCGTTGTCTTAGCTTTTTGCTTCATAGTAGCATTCTTTTTCTTCCCGGCAAAAGGCAGAAAGAACTTTTCTCCTACCGCTTGCTCTACGGCCTGGCGGGGGTCGAGACCCGCCTTTATGAGTTCCACTGACCGCAAAAGACAGTTATAAAGACTTCTTCCATAGTCCAGCTCTTCTACGAGGCCAGGACGATATTCCCACAACTCTCGCAGTCGATAAAGATGAGGACAGCGAAAATAAGACATAATCTGATGGAGAGAAAGCGCTTGAAAAGCTACTTCTGCACTTGTATCTATTTTCCCGAAAATTATAGGGGCATAGTCCTCATACACTGGCAAAATCTCGCTCAATTCTTCAACAAAAATACTGGGTTGTCGGCGAACTATGTTTCCTTTTTTACTCCGGTTAGTCCTGAAATAAGTGACACCCAACACATTTTTCGCTCTGGTAAGGGCCACATAAAATAGTTGGCGTTCTTCTTCTATACTTCCCTCGTATCGTTTAGCATCAAAGAGGTTTCTAGGAAGCAGCCAGTATTTTTCCTTCCCCGCTCTCATAGAGGGGAAGCGATGTTGAACCACTGAAGATACAAAAACCACTGGCCACTCCAAACCTTTGGCCTGGTGCACGGTGCTTATGAATACTGCATCAGCGCCTGGAGAATCTTCTATAGATTGTTCCTCATAAGCTCCTCGAGCGTAAGCATTCATATACCAGCACAAGCCTCTCATTGCCTCAGGCCACATTATCCTCGTCCCTCCCAGCCGGTAGGAAGATTCATAATCAAACAATATGGAACTGAAACGACCCAGATTGGCCATCAACACCGCCGGTAAGGGAGAAGAAGGGTCGAGCCGTAGATAGCCAAGAATTATTAAAAGCCGATGAAAGACCTGGATTAGGTTTTCATATTTTCCCTGAAGCACTTCTTCCTTCCATTCCCTCAGCTCAGAATAAGTCTTTTCCTTATCTACGGCGACACCGGTGGCTTGAGACCAAAACTTTAATCCCGCTTGGAGCAGGGAGTCACCTCTTATCTGGTTTTCACCTTCTCCCCAGAAACCATCCTCTGTCAACCAGGCAAATAAACAACCCATCGCTTGAGCTTCTTCTCTAAAGAATAGGCCTACATTACCTCCCACAAGATAGGGTATCCCCCGTTGGCGAAGTTCATTTATAAAAGGGGTAGAATAATTAGCCACACTTCGCAGAAGAATGGCACAATCTTGGAAACGGCATTTTCCCTTTTTAACGGCGGAGGCAATTTGTTTCACCACCCATTTAGCTTCCTCTTCCGGGTCGGGAAGAGATATTAATCCAGCAAAGCCCTGATCCTCCCGGGTAGCAGATATAGGACCATACCTTCTCTTAAAAGTGCTCTCAAAGAAATTAGCAGCTCTAACGATGGGAGGCACGCTTCTGCGATTCGCTACTAGATAAAAAGTCTGCACCCCGGGGAAGCATTGTTCAAACTCCTCAAAGAAACGCTCATCCGACCCCCGCCATTGATATATGCTCTGCCGAGGGTCACCAACCACAAAAACATTTGCTTCTCGACCCAGAAGCCTGATAAGCTCCTCCTGAGCCCGGTTTATATCCTGATATTCATCCACCATCAAATATTGGATATGATTTATTTGGTTACTTTCTTTTCTCAGATTCTGAATTGCCAGGTCTATCATTCTTCCAAAAGTCAGCAACCGATAGCGGTCTAAAAGTTCTTCGTAAGCAAAGAAAAGAGAGCTAAACTCACTACATTTTCCAGAGAGGTTCTGTTTTCCTATCAGTTCATTGTAAACTATGTTTACCGCCTGGATAAAATTGAGGCACTTTTGGAGGTAGCTTTCACCCTTTACTTTCTTTTCAATCCCCAGTTCTCGACCTACGCGGAATAATAAAGCCACTTCTTGATTTTCATCGAGTACATTAAAATCAGAATAACCAAAGTAATTATGTAAAAGATGAAGGCAATAAGCATGGATGGTGCCAATATACATACCGCTCAATTCCGGGCAACTTCTCTCCCCGGCAATTTTGCGGATACGGGAATATATTCTGGTTTTCATACTTTCAGCGGCTTTTTCAGTGAAGGTAAAAGCAACGATATGTTCGGGAGGTATTTCTTTATACAATAGAAGATAAAGCAATCTTCGGGTTAGAGTCTCGGTTTTTCCGGTTCCTGCTCCCGCGATTACTCTTATGTATTTTGCCTCTGAAGTAACTACTTTTTCTTGCTCTTTAGCGAGTTGAGTGGGTTCGCTGATTATCGTTTTAAGGATTTTTTCCTTGGTAACAATAGTCTTCTTAACGATTTTACCCTTCTCTCCTCAGTAATTAGAAAAAGTCGGGAATCTCTGACCTCATTTTATAACCTGAGCAAAGATTTGGGAAGGGTTGAAAAGGAAATGGTATCATTAACTCGTTGTAAGCTCTACAATAAACTTATGCGGGAAAAAATATATAACCTAAGTTTTGAGGAGGAGATTTTAAATAATAAATCTAACTATACAAAAACATTAATAGTCCAAAATTCCCTTTTCTTCAGCCCAAAGAAAGCTATACAAAGCAGAAAGTGTGCTTTCTACCCCCCGGTTAGGATTAATCCCGTCCGGAGTTAAGCCATCAGCACAAGAGCCATCTTCGGGGTCATAAAGAGGGATACGATGGCAGTTTCTTCCTCCAAACCACTCAATGGCAGACTGAGCTTTACGCCGGTAATGAGCTTTGCCAGTTACCTCAAATGCCTCTTCTGCAGCAATAGTCATCCACATAGCTTCAATAGGTTGTTGGTCAAACTGGGCTTTTTTCCCTCCCCGGGGGAACCATCCTCTGTTTCCCACGGGCTGAAATATAAGTTGCTGGTCAAATACGTGATTGCTCATAAAGTCAAAGCTTTCTTTAGCTATCTCTAATAATTTTTTATCTCCCAAAAGTTCATAAGAAACAAAGAGAGAGGCAGGTAAAAGAGCGTTACCCCAGGTCATTGCCTCTTCAAACCAGGCCCACTGAGGAGAAGCGTTTCTTTCATATTGTTCAGCCAATCTTTTTGCTAAGGTGCGAGTAGTATTAAGTATATCTAAACCAGGAAAGATGTTCTCTTTTTGCCGAGAGAGTTCCCGCAATCCCAGAATTAAAAAAGCTAAAGGACGAAGCGCAGAATAAGAAAAGAGGTTAGGAAGAAATTTTTCCAATATCTCCTTTATAACTGATTTGAAGTCTTCAGGAATAGTAGTATTTAAAGTGGCTGATAAAGTCCAGAAGGTTCGACATTGACAATCTTCCGAACCAACCACATCCAGGAAACGTCGATCAATGGAAACCTCGTTATGAAATTGGCCATCTTCTTTTTGAACCCAGCGAAGGAAAGCTAAGTACCGTTGAGCTAACTTCTTGGCTAACGGATCAGAGTAGATAGAGTAGATAGAGTAGAATTTAGCCACCACTAAGAGTCCTCGACAATTATCATCAGTAGTATATCCAAACTCGAATTTGGGAAGTTTATAATCAGCATGCTGTAAAAGACCAATGTGATCACTAAGAGAAGCTAAATAATCTAACTTGATCGAGGAAAAAACTTTCTTTTCCTGTAAAATATTCATGCCTATTTTACCTCTTTTCATTCCTGACTTAATTAATATTCAGCTAACGATGATTTACCTGAGAAACTAACTTGATTTTCCCCCCAGAAGGAGCAAGTTTCTTATTAATCACTCTGCCAAACAATTGAGCATAATCCTTTCCCACTTCAGTCCATTTCAGCTTAGCGCCAAACTCTTGAGCATTCTTTTCTATTTGACGGAAATAGAGAGGATTCTCCAAAAGCCCAACGAGAGCATCTTTAATACTTTGAGAATCAGCAAATTTTACCAGTATTCCCCTATTTTTTCCTATCAACTCTTGCGCATACAAGTAAGGAGTAGAAACAATAACCTTTCCGAACCGCATAGCATAAGCTAAAGTACCACTAACAATTTGTTGAGAGTTCAAATAAGGGGTAAGATAAATATCAGTAGCCACCAAATATTTTATTAATTCTTCTTTACTCAGGTAACGGTTCACAAAAACAATATGTCTTTCTAAACTTAATTCTTTTACTAATTGTTCTAAAAATTTCCTATATGATTCTCCCTCTCTTGCCTTAACTTGAGGATGAGTAATTCCTATTATCAAGTATACTATCTGAGGAAATTTGCGTACCACCTCAGGCAAGGCCTGGATAACATATTCAATCCCCTTTCCCCGACTAATCAATCCAAAAGTGGACAAAACAATTCTATCGCCAAGACCCAAGGCTACTTTTTGTTCTTCCTTCCGGTAAGGACAAGCGGACGGAGCACCATGGTTTATAACTACCATTTTTTCCGAAGGCACGCGGTATTTATCCCTTAAAATAGGAATAGCCAAGCTATTCATTACCACTACTTTTTCTGATCGCTGAATTATTCTTTGGAGAATTTCCACCTGGCAAGGAGAAGGTTGATAAAGAACAGTATGTAAGGTAGTAACTGCTGGCACCCTTAATTTATCTAAAAATTCTATCACCATCTCCCCATCTGCTCCTCCAAAAATGCCATATTCGTGCTGGATGTTTACCATCTTCAGTTCTTTATTAGCATATTCTGCTGCTTTTTGATAATCTTCTATTCTTTCTTTTCGGATGACCATCTTAACTTCTTCAGGATAAGTAACGGCCTGCTCACTTTGGGATACAGCCATAATTTGGGGGGCAAAAGAAAAAGAAGATATCGCCCGGACTACATCTTCAGTAAAGGTAGCGATACCACAAGGAGTGGGAGGATAAGTAGATAAAAACCCTATCGGTAGAGAGCGAGACACTATTGTCCACTCGCCCTCTGTTCCAAAATTTCAATCAATTCATCTTTCGTTCGCCCGTACTTATCTTCGTAGCGAACTATGTCCTCTTCGTCAAAATAACCGAAAGAAATTTCCAAAACCCTAACTTTCTTATCTTTAGCACTAAGACGATGTTTAGAGTATTTAGGAACAAAAATAGGCTCTAATTCTTTAGGAAAATAAATTTCTCCATCTATCTCTGCTACTACTCTTTCATTAAGGGGTATCCACAATTCATCTCTATAGTTGTGAGATTGAAGGCTTAAAACTTCTCCTGGATTTATTTCCAGTATTTTTACCGTGGTAGGAGTGTTTAAGGTATATCGAATAAACTTACCCCAAGGTTTTTTCACTTCTAAAGGCCGATGAATCTTAGGAGGAGAAGTCGCGTGCTGGGAACCAATAACTTTGATCATAATGCTCACCTCCTCAAAGTTCTTTTGGTTCCCTCACTGAAACAGCAAGGAAACAAATTATTAACTTTCTGTAAATCATTATAGTCAAAAAGAAAGTCAATGTCAAATTTCCTTCTCACCTCAACCTTCTTTCCTTCCCCGGAGCGGTTTCCTCTTTTCCCCTAGAGCCAATCGCGAGTTCATCTGTCAGCCTACGGCGTAAAACTAAAAAAAGAATAAAGACCTAAAGCCCCCCAGAAAGAGCATACTTAGTATGGTTTTCCGTCTCTTCCTCAGTGCTCAAGATGGATGGAGAAGATTAGATGGAGTTCCCCGTCCAGGGCTCATCATTACCCATATCTATCCGGTCTGGACACAAGATAGCGGTTTTTGCCGGGTGTGGCAATCCTCTCCAAAGGTCAATCGCGAGTTCATCTGTCAGCCTACGGCGTGAGAAAAAGGCACAGGAGATGAGAAAAAATCGGAATATTTACGCTGGGGAAATACGTCCCAGCGTGGCAATCTCACTTTTGTCGAAGACTTCCTATCTCCCTCATTCCCGAAATTTTTTATCAAGAATCTTTCTCATCCGTCATTCCCGAAATCTTTTATCGGGAATCCACTGAGGGAGGTTTTCTCTTCCTCAGTAGTCTTGGGCTTTTAAGTTTTTGTCTTTTGTCTTTCACTTTTCCGGGGGGATTATAAAGGGGTTCTCCCCACTGAGGGATGCTTTTTCCCTCAGTAGTCTTTTGTTTGTATTTATTTTTGAGTTTTAATTTTTTGCCTTTCGGGGGTTATTAGGGGGTTATTTTCCCCCTATAGTCGGGGTCATAGGGGGCAAGCCCCCTCATAGTCGATAGAAACATTCAGGAGTGGCAAGAAGGTTATTGCACCGGCAAAAAGAAAGGGGTTCACAAGGGGGAATTCTTTCCCCCCTTGTACCGAGGGACGTTTTTCCCCTCGGTTAGTATTTATCCTTTCGTGTTTTGTCTTTAGGTTTTTGTATTTCGGGGTTATAGGGGGAAGCCCCCTTATAGTTCGGATTCCTGATAGGAACATTCAGGAATGACGAACAACGGGATGATAGAGGGACAAAAAAGAAAGGGGTTAATAAGGGGGAAAACGTTCCCCCTTATACTGAGGGAAGCTTTTCTCCCTCAGTTTTTTGCCTTTAATCTTTTAATTTTTTATTCTTTATTCTTTGCTTTCCGGGGGTTTATAAAGGGGTTCTCCCCACTGAGGGAGACTTTTTCCCTCAGTAGTCTTTACTCTTTGGCTTTTTGTCTTTCATGTTTTAGTCTTACGCCGTAGGCTGTTTTGTCCTTTTGGGGGTTATTAGGGGGTTATTTTCCCCCTAATTGTAGGAAGACGCTTTCCTTCCTCGGTAGTATTTGTTTTTTTGATTTTGGTTCTTTAGTTTTTTGGGGGATTATAAAGGGGTTCTCCCCTTTATTGTTCTTTTTTGTCTTACGCCGTAGGCTGTTTTTCCTTTTTCGGGGGTTATTAGGGGGTTATTTTCCCCCTAATTGTAGGGATGCTTTTTCCCTCAGTGGTCTTTACTCTTTGGCTTTTAGTCTTTCATGCTTTTTTTCTTGCGCCGTAGGCTGTTTTTTGCGGTTAACTATAATATAGTAAAATAAAAATATTCTGAGTAGTTTGATAATACCCACAAAGGAGGTGGTAAATATGGCAGTAGCAGTGATTATGGCAGGTGGTAGAGGCGAAAGACTGTGGCCCCTAAGCCGTAGCTCCCGTCCTAAACAATTTATTTCCTGGAAAAGACATAGTTTTTTCAGAGCTACAGTAGACCGGGTAAAACCCATAGTTGGAGCAGAAAATATTTACGTAGTAACTCAGAAAAAATACCGGGAATTAATCTTAAAGCAGGCTCCTCTTATTCCTCCTTCTAACATTATAGTAGAACCTCAGGGTAAAAATACCGCTCCTTGCATTGGTCTTGCAGCGGTTATCATTAGTGCTTTAAAAAATCCGGAAGAAATTATGATAATTCTCCCTGCTGACCACTTTATAGGAGATGAAGAGGCTTTCCAGAAATTAATTCGCTTTGCTTGTCGTGTGGCAAATGATAATTTCTTGGTCACTTTAGGCATCACTCCCCTTTATCCTCATACTGGTTACGGATATATTCACTATGGAGATTCTTATTACAAAGAAGAAATAGAAGCATTTAAAGTTTTAAAATTTACCGAGAAACCAGACCTTGAAACTGCCCGAAAATATCTGAAAGAAGGAAGATATTTGTGGAACAGTGGGATATTTATATGGAAAGCCAGAGTTATTTTAGAAGAGATGAGAAAATATATGCCTGATTTATATCAAGGGCTTATGAAGATAAAAGAAAGCATAGGTACTCCTCAAGAAAAAGAAGTGATGGGTGAAGTCTTCAAAAACTTAGAGAATATCTCCATAGATTATGGAATAATGGAGAAAACTGACCGGGCTTTGGTAATCCCCGCTGATATAAAGTGGAGCGATGTAGGCTCTTGGGCAGCTTTAGAAGAAATCTTAAAAAAAGACCAGCAAGGAAACATCGTTTTAAATAAACACTTAGGAATTGATACTCAAAATTGTATTATCTGGACCAAAAAGCCCGTGGTTACCCTGGGAATAAAAAATTTAGTAGTAGTAGAAACCGATGACGTAATTTTCCTTATGCCCAAAAGTCATAGCCAAAAAGTGAGATTGGTAATTGAAGCCTTAAAAGAAGAAAGAGAGTTTAAAAAACTCCTCTAATTTCTTCCTTATTTTTATTATGTAGGGCTAGCTTCAAGATATTTTAAGATTTCCTGATAATTACCAATGGCCAGTCCTACATATTTGTCAGCAGCTCCATAATAAAGTAATATTTCATTTTTCCCTTCATTCACTATGGCTCCAGAAGGAAAAATCACACCAGGAACATCTCCTAACCACTCAAAAGATTCTTTAGGGCTCAGCAACCAGTTACTAGCTCGGTAAATTACCTTGGTAGGGTCTTCTAAGTCTAAAAGGGCCGCTCCCACCCGATAGAGGCTACCTGAGGCAGTATCTCTCACTCCGTGGTAAAAAATAAGCCAGCCTTCAGGAGTCTCAATGGGTTGAGCACCGAGCCCTACTCGACGTTGATCCCACCATCCTCCTCGAGTAGGAATAAGAATTTGATGATCCCCCCAATGTCGTAGATCCGGAGAGAAGGAAATCCAGATGTGCGCCTCTCCTCTAATAATAGGACGGTGAATTAAAGCATAACGGGGAGAAGATGAGCCCACTTTAAATTTTCGAGGGAAAAGAGAAGCATCTTTATCTTCGGGGGGAAGAAGTCCTCCCTTTTTTTCAAAATGCTTGAAATCATCAGTAAGAGCCAAAGAAACCACCGGGCCTCCTTTACTAAAGGAAACATAAGTAACAGCATATCTCTGTTCTTCTTCTAAAAACACAATTCGGGGGTCTTCTATCCCCCACTGCTCTTCATGAGCATAAGCTTCAGGGAAAAGACATGGTTCTTTATCTATAGCCCAATCGTCTTTGCCATTACCACTTGTAGCTATGGTAAGATGCGAAAATCCCCGACAATCTTCCACCCGGACAAGGAGAAGAACTTTGTCCTGGAAAACACAAGCTCCAGGGTTAAAAGTAGAATTAACCTCGTAAGGCCAATCTTCGGGCTGTAAAATGGGATTTTTCTCATAGCGACGCAAAAGGGAGGGTTCTTTCTCTCGATAGAGAAAATTGCGTAATTCTTCCTTAGGCATCTTATTCTCCTTCCAGTTTAAGTTTCTTATATTATAACCTGACTTTGACAGCTATAATTTCAAAACCTCCCAAAAGCTATACAAGGAGCTTTTTACCACCCCAAGGTTTGTTTGCTAACAATAGCTACATTTTGGCAGGCGCCTTGAAAAATCTTTTGAGATATTTATGCGCTATACGTCTTAAGGGGGCTGTAGAACGCTATCTTTACTATCCGTCAATCGCCTACTTTCCTTAAGTTATAAAGAGAAAATATTTCTGCGAGGATAACTAATATGGTTGATTTTTAGTAATAGTTGTCCTATAATCAGGATAGTCCTTTTAGTAGGACAGATATATTTTATCTGTCCTATATTAAGAGATAAGGAGGATGGAAATGGAAGAAAAGTTTATTGATAGGAAGTGGCATTTTACTATAGTAGAAAATTCGGTGATTGAAGATGAACAGTTACTTCCCAGTGAAAAGTTAGTGTACATTGTCCTTTCTAAGTTTGCCTCTCAGGAGAGGTGTTGTTTTCCTTCTCTTTCTACCATTGTTAAGCTCTCTGGGTATTCTAAAAGCACAGTAGTGAGAGCTATAAACCGGCTCTCTTCTTTGGGCTACCTCAGGAAAGAAAGGAGAAAGGATGAGGTAAGAGGAAATATTTCCACCTTCTATACTCTCACCTTGCCAGAAGTCTCTTCCTTACCCAATGCTCCCTTGCCGGAAGAAGCTCCTGAAGAATCTACCCCGGAAGAGGAAGAACTTCTTTTTGACTCTACCCCTTGTCTCAATGACACCAGCCCTTGTATCAATGAAACAAGCCCTTGTCTTATGATGCCACAACCCTTGTATCATGATGACACTACCCTTGTGTCACCAGTGAACCGTAACGATATATATTATAACGATATCCATTTAACGAGAGATAATAAATATATTACTTACGTCTGGGAAGATGCTCCGGAAGCAAAAAGAGAAATAGTAACTCATCTCTATCACCAACTCAAAGATTTAGGAATCTCTAAATCTCCTTCCTGGTTTGGTAAACAAATGAAAATAGCCGAGAATCTTCTTTCTCGCTATCCTCCTGATGTTATATTTTCAGTAATAGATTTTGCTTTTCAGGATTGTTTCTGGAAAACATCTTTTGATGGTTTAGAGAAAATGGAAAAGGTATTACAGAAAATGAAAGGAGAAAAAAGTGACAGAAAGCTCAGCGATGAAGAATATTATTATGGATGTGAACCCCGGGGATGCCGAATCTTGCGCTAATAGATGTGAAGTGTGTGGAGAGGAACGTCTTTTCAGGTATAAAGAGTGGGAAGGAGAATACCTGATTTATCGTTGCTCCTGTGAGTTAGAAAGAGAAAAAGAAAAAGTATTACGCAAAAAAGAAGAGGAAAGAAAAGAGAGGATAAAGAAACTTTTCAATCAATCTAA
>Ga0134101_1001226_pt1 | contig 21624 bp, 18 predicted proteins | sample 12_3_2metaG_FD_94446 | JGI IMG/M metagenome (GOLD analysis project Ga0134101, IMG submission 94446) | Switchgrass degrading microbial communities from high solid loading bioreactors in New Hampshire, USA - 12_48_3.3_201_A2 metaG | ecosystem: Engineered > Bioreactor > Semi-continuous > Anaerobic...
TATTATGTTGACTCATTTCGGTTCCTCCAATGTTTTTTGTATGGTCACTTAAAACATTATCAGAAATTCCGAAGTGAGTCACTCTTTTTTATTATGTTTGGGCAATTAATTTTACAACTTACCCTTTTTACTAAATTCTCAACAGCCATCCTGAAGTTCGGACAACTCATTTAATAATATCATTATTCATAAAACTGTTCCATACATTTTCAAACCAGTTGTCTTCCTCAGGGATGGGCCTTACATTTTCCCAAGCTGCCCTGAAATTGACGCAGTTCTCAAAACAAGCCAAAACTTCGCAAACCTTGTCACGTAACCTGTCCTCACCACTGATATATTTAAGGTTTTCAGGAAGTCCCTTTGCAGGCAAAATTCCCTTCGGGTCGCAAATTAGGTATGAGCCCCTGCTTATGCCACCGGCCCTGATATATTCCTTGAAGGCGAACAGGAATGCCGCCTGTGTGATTAGTAAGTCCCGGTTCCGGAAGGCGTCCGGAAGTTCACACAGTGAAGAAATCCTGGTTTCTTCAGGAAGCGTCTCAAGCTGTTCCACTGCCTCATTGTATGCCTTTTCAACATCAGCCAGGGAGCGGAACATGGCCCCATACTTTGTCATGCGCCTTTGGATTGACTCTCTGATCTCATATACATTGGAAACCCCGCCGGTATCATCCTCTAAAATTTCGTCAATTCTACCCGTGAATTTTTTTACCAGGCCTATGTATTTCTGTATCTGGGTTAGGTTCTCATCTGCAAACCTGCTACTTACCGGCGGGTTTTCCGTATATTTATGGCAAATGTACTGTGCTGCACGCAGGCTCCCTGTCTGGGTTGAGTTAAGAGCCGAACCGCCGGGCCTGTACACACCGAAAGTGCCATTTACCTCACCCACCGGGAAGAAATGTTTCAGGTTGCTCTCCCACCAAATGTTGCCAAGCAATCCACCGTTGCAATGCTGGGCACACACGTCGATTTCGAGATATTCCTTGGAGAGGTCTATTCCATTGTTTTTATAAAGTTCAACAGCAGGCGCGTTCATTTTCATCAGGCGGTCAATAGGCCTGCCAAACAAACATCCGGAATTTTTCAGGTATTCATAAGCTTCCCTGCCTAAAAGGGAAAAATCAAAACAGCCGTCTTTCCCGGCCTTCCCGGGATTTCTCGTAAAATCCAGGAATACCCTCCTGCCTTTAGTTTGTGTCTCATTGTAAACCAGTATATCTATAAGAGATGAACCGTTGACTTTACGTGCATCAAAAGGCCACTGGTACCCCTTCAGGAATATGGCATTCAGCATGTAAGAAACATTGTCAAAGTAATCCTCCAGGAACTCCCTTTCATCACCGCCGTTCTTGTCCGTGGATACATACCTGGGTATCACCTGCTGATAGGAACCCGAAAGATTCCACCTGAATTTTATTGACGCAATGCCAAACTGGGATTCAGTCAGATTCACACCCCTGGCGCCTGCTTCCAGGGCTATGCCCGTTCCGCCCGTCTGGGAAGGAGGATAAACAGAGCGTTGATACATTCCTGCAGGGCCTCCGGTGGCATATATAATATTGGTACAGTTGAAAAGGGTTATACCATAATTTTCAGAACAGGTATTCCTCGTATCCAACGCCACCAGACCAACCGCCTTCTTTCCTCCGTCTTCCGTTTTCTGCGTCAGGATGCCGATGGCCAGGTAGCCGTCAAATATATTAATGGATTTACTTATAACCTGTTCCAAAAGCCGTTCTGTCATGTACCTGGAAGTCAAAGGACCTGCAGAAGTAGCTCTCTGCCTGGGGTCATGGTCTGTCTTGTATCCCACGTATTCACCATACCTGTTGTGGGGAAAAGGTACACCGATGTTTACAAGCTTGAAAAAGGATCTTGCTGACAGGGCAGCTTCAATAAGGGCAATGTCCCCATGCATGGAGCCGCCTTCAAACAATGTCTTTGCCATATCCACCACTGAGTCCGGCGAATCGCCGGCCAGGGTGATTTTATAATATGTCTGTTTGTCCGAACCGGTATTCCTTGAAGTGCCCATATACAAGCCTTCCGTAAGGAGGGCTATATCCTTCTGTCCCAGGGTATAAAGACTGTCCGCTGCATTCAGGCCAGCGGCGCCGCTTCCCACCACAATGGTATTGAGGCTGTAGACATCATATTTTATGCCGCCTATCTCTATGGTGTCTTTTACCAAGAACTGCACCCCCCAATTACAACCGCCTGATATGGAAGCCGCCGTCCACGTTTATGACCTGGCCTGTGGAAAAATCCAGTTTGCCTGAAGCCAGGACGGAAACCGCATTGGCAATGTCCTCGGGATAACCCCAACGTTTAATAGGGGTTATGCCCTGTTCAATCAACCTGTTATATTTGTCCCTGACTGTGGATGTCATATCCGTATAGATGATTCCAGGCCTAATTTCAAAAACTCCTATTCCGTATTCGGCAAGGCGGTCTGCAAACAGCTTCGTAATCATGCTTATACCTGCCTTTGAGATACAGTATTCAGGCCTGTTAGTGGAAGAAGTGTATGCCGATATGGACGATATATTGATTATTCTTGGTTTGATTCCTTTATCCAACAGACCTATCATGACATTGGCCACAAGCTGTGTCATAAAAAAGGTACCTTTTACGTTTATACCTGTTACATAATCAAAGCTTTCCTCACTGGTTTCAAGGATGTCCAGCCTTTCTTTGGGGGCTACACCAGCATTGTTTACCAAAAGGTCAATCCTGCCAAATTCATTCATAACCTTGTCCACAATCTCTTTTCGTTTTTGGCCGGAAGATATATCACCTTGAGTGTATATTACAGGATTCCCGTAAGCCTCAAGCTTTTTTAAATTTTCCAGGACCCGGTCATTATCCGAAACACCGTTTACTGCAACCGCATATCCTTCTTCCGCAAGCTTTTGGGCTATACCATAGCCGATGCCCCGGGTTGAACCCGTGATAAGAGCCACTTTACAGTCAATCACCTTTTTCAACTCCTTAAAATAAAAGTCAGATGGTATCTTTTCAACCAAAAACCTCTTTATATATGGGTGCATACTTCTCTGCATCTCTTACCACACAGCCTGTGTTTGCTCCTGCCCGCAGCAGTTTCGCACATTTACTGCAGCAAACACAGGATTTCCTGCTGCTTAATTCTCCTTTATTCAGGATATCCGCCGCAAAATCCGGATATGCCAGGGCCATGCGCCCGAATCCTATAAGTGTGGCAAGTCCGTTCTCCAGGCTTCCCGCGGCAAGATAAGGCGAGAAATGCCTTAAGTAGGTATAGCCTGTTCCCACAATGGCCATTTCCGGATAGGCCTTCTGAATTACTCCAATGCCGTTAACCATCCGAGCCGCTCCCTCCAGGGGATGTTCAGGCGGCACATAATCTCCCTGGTCATATGGTCTGTTAACATGAGGATTTAAGTATGGCGTTCCCATGGTTATATCTAACATTCTAACTCCGCGTTCCCAGAGAAGCCCTGCGAGTTGCAGAGGTTCGGTAAAATCCGGCTTAAGATAATCTTCTTTATCTACACCCCAACCGTAAGGATATGCCATACCGTCATATATGTTCAGCCTGGAAGCAAGAATAAGGTCCTTTCCGACAGCATCCCTTACCTTATCCACCATATTGAGAAGAAATCTTGTACGTCCTTTAAAATCACCGCCGTACCTTCCGCTGCGGGTAAAGGCGGAAAGAAGCTCAGAGGCCAGGTAATGGTGGCATGCTTTGATATCCACACCGTCGAACCCGGCTTTTTTGGCCAGAAGGGCTGCCTTTACAAATTCATCTTCCAGTTTTTCCAGTTCTTCATCTGTAATTATTCTCGCTATGTCTTCATTTTTATATTTGTTTTCCATAAAGGGGTTTTTGCATGCAATAACCGGTTCAAAGGTACCCCGGGGTTTACTGAACCTCCCGGAATGGGTAAGCTGCATTATTACCACCGGTTCGTGCCTTTGGCCATAGACTTCCCGGGCACTTTTTTTTATAAGTTTTATAATGTCTTCAAACCCGGAAAGGTTATTCTCCGTAATATGAAGCTGCCTTGGGGAAGCCTTCCCTTCCGGCACCGCCGCCACGGCTTCAAACCAGATAAGGCCTGCCCCGCCCCGGGCGAACCTTTCATAGCGGCGTTTCGTCAATAAGCCCGGGCTTTCATCCTCATCTCCGTCACAACCTTCCATAGGATGTACCGCCAGGCGGTTCGGAATCCTGACACCGCATACTTCTGCTTCATTCAGAAAAATATCCATATTATCTGAAAATTTCAGGTCAAGTCCCAGTCTTTCAGCTTCTTCCTTTATATCATTCAAAGTTTTGTAATGAAATGTTTTAAATTCCATAATCCTTCCCCCGGCATTTAATAAACTTACGGACATGAAAAACTCAACTACCTATAAGACATGCCACACCAACAGAATGTTAACCTGTACAAATAATACCATAAATTGTCGACATAGAAAATTGAAAAAGAAAAATATACAAAAACCTCTTGATTATGCTTTTAACATAATCAAGAGGTTTACCTGGTGGGCGCTACAGGGATCGAACCTATGACCCCCTGCTTGTAAGGCAGGTGCTCTCCCAGCTGAGCTAAGCGCCCATATTCCCAGGGGACGGACTGTCCATCCCCCGTAATTTGGTGACCCATAGGGGACTCGAACCCCTGTTACCGCCGTGAAAGGGCGATGTCTTAACCGCTTGACCAATGGGCCATAAAAATGGTAGCGGCGGTCGGATTCGAACCAACGACACTGCGGGTATGAACCGCATGCTCTGGCCAACTGAGCTACGCCGCCACGCCGTGAATGCAACGTTTCAGACATTGCTTTCTTATTTTAGCAACAGGCCGTAAAAAAGTCAAGTGTAAAGTTTTATTTATTATGGTTATTCCGGGATTAATTACAGTCAAAGCCGTCACTTGTACTCCCGGCTTATTTTTCATACAATATCCTTGTACAATGTTATTATAATCTATAAAATCTCTTTGATAAAGAAGTATTTATTCTGTTTAAGGAGCTTAATTCTGTTTAGGGAGTTTAAAATGGACAGGGAATTGCCGTATTCTGATCCATACTTTATGGGGCAGGCTATATTGGAAGCACAAAAGGCGTACGCTTCCGGAGAAATTCCGGTAGGAGCGGTTATTGTAAAGGATGGAAAAATCATAGCCCGTGCCCATAACGAAAAAGAGGCAAAACAGGATGCCACCATGCATGCCGAGATAACCGCCATAAGGCTTGCAAGCCGCGTTCTCGGCACCTGGCGTCTGGAGGATTGCAGCATGTATGTGACACTGGAACCTTGTGTCATGTGTGCCGGTGCCATAGTCCATGCCCGTTTAAAAGAGCTGCATATCGGCACATCCGACCCTGTAGCAGGCGCAGCCGGCTCCATAATCAATGTTTTTGGGCAAGATGTACTGCATTACCCCATTAAGCTGAACTTCGGTCTGAAAGAGTTGGAATGCGCCAATTTACTGAAGAGTTTCTTCCGTGAACTAAGAAAGTCGCCATAATTATTACCCATATTCACCATGTATTACCGTCTTGCACTTTATAGTTCGTCCCTAATGTGATAGAATGTAAATTGATGTAAAATTATTTGAGGTGGCAAAATGAAAACAGAAATAAAAAGGAGAAAGTTTGGCAATACAGGACTGGAAGTATCAGAACTCAGTTTGGGCGCAATGAATTTAAGGTTGCTTGATACAATTGATGAAGCATATGAATTACTGAATTTTGTACTTGATCAAGGCGTAAATCTTATCGATACAGCCAGGGCATATAATGGTGAAAATAAGTCGGGCCAATTTGTAGAAAGCGAAGTTCTGGTAGGAAATACGATACGAAACAGAACAGACATTGATGAACCGGTTATAATTGTTACAAAAGGTCACAGCTACACCCCCGGCGATTTTTACGAAAACCTGGAGATAAGCCGTTCCAAACTTGGCATCGATGATAAGCTTAAAATAGGGAATACTGAAATAAGACTGGTATATTTTTACCATGGTATTTCTGATGAAAGATGGGAAGAGATTAAATCCTCCGGTGCTCTTGAAGCAGCTGCAGACGCTAAAAAGAAAGGCCTCATTTCCTATATTGGTTTTTCAAGCCACTACGCCTTTGGTAAAGTAATCAAAGAAGCTATTGATACAGGCATTTTCGACGTTATTGAACTTCCTTGCAATGTTTTTAACAGGTCTCTCGGTGAAGATGGTAATATTGATCTTCTCAAATATGCCCATGATAAGGGTTTGGGCATCATCAATATGAAGCCTTTTAACGGAAACGGCATGAATGCTATTTACAGAATGATTAAGGATTTCATAACCATCGACTATAAAGCCATGCTGAATTTTTGTCTTTCAAATCCCTATATTTCCACTGTTGATGCTGGTGCACGGTATGTTCACGAGTTCAGGGAAGACATAGAGGTTGCAAAAGGAGAAAGACTTACAGCAGAACAACTTAAAGCACTGACACAGGAAGCGGATAAAATATCTCCTCATATGAACAATATATGCCGCGAATGTATGCACTGCATGGAGAAATTCGAATGTGTGAAAAAAATAGACTTTCCGGGAATCCTGGCAGTTTACGCCCGTTATAAAATAGCGAAGCTGCTGGATAAGGAAACCCGCTCTTTTATTGAACAATATAAAAATTTCACATTAAACGCAGAAACTTGTATTAAGTGCGGTAAATGCAAACCATGGTGCGAATACAAACTGGATATCCCGGAAATGCTGGTGGAGGCTCATGAAGCCTTAAGTAACTAGTACTTAAGTAAAATTATTTTAAGTAATTAGTTCTTAAGTAATTAGTTAAGGTACACAACTTCTACATATTACGGGTCTTTGAAAATAATTTTATAAGGAGGAATCCAGAATGGATGTTTTCACTGCAATAAGCAACAGGAGGAGCATACGCAAATACAGTTCAAAACCTGTGGAAGAAGAAAAACTGATGAAGGTTCTGGAGGCAGGAAGGCTTTCTCCGTCAGCCAACAACCGTCAGAATTGGAAATTCATTGTTGTAAGAGATGAAGAAACCAGGAAAAAGCTGGCGGCCGCCTGTGGCAATAACACCTTCGTGGCAGAAGCACCGGTAACCCTGGTAATATGCGGCATAATGACTGACAATGACATAATGATGTGCGGCCAGCCCAGGCATACGGTAGATTGCAGCATTGCAACTTCCTTTATGATTCTTCAGGCTTACGAACTGGGCCTCGGCACATGCTGGCTGGGTGCTTTCAGAGAACCTGAGGTAAAAGAAATACTTAATATTCCCGATAATGTCAGGGTAGTCGCTATAACCCCGCTGGGTTATCCTGATCAGGAACCTGTATCAAGGGGCAGAAAGAGCCTTAATGAGGTAGTATGCTTTGATCAATATAAATAAAGCAGTCTACAAGGTTTACAATACATTTATAATACAACAGTTAACTACATTTTTATACGATAATTTTTACAATTGATCTTGTATTAGTTTACATAAGTATTACCGTAATGTTTTCACAAGGCTGCATACCTGCAGCCTTTTTATTCAGGTAAAATGACAGGTAAATTAGCAGCCAGGCCAATACTTTTGCTTTGGATTTTTTTGTTATAAAATTGTTTCATAAAATTTAACAGGAATGGAGAATTTTTATGGTTGGTACACTTTCATTGGTTTTTATGGCAGTGACACTGATTATCTGCCTGGGACTTCCCATAGCTGCTGTCATTTACTGCTACAAGAAATGGAAAATTTCTATAGCGGCGGTTTTTACCGGCGCCGGCATCTTCGTTTTCTTTCAGTTGCTCACGCGGATACCCCTTATAGGAATACTCTCTACATTCCAATGGTTCAGGGACTTCACCAATAATGCAATTCCCTATGCATTCCTCCTGGCCCTTTCTGCAGGAATATTTGAAGAAATAGGGCGTTTTATTGGTTTCAGGCTTTTCTTAAGAAAAAAACTTGAATGGAAAAACGGCGTCGCTTACGGTATCGGCCACGGCGGCATTGAAGCCATTCTGCTGGTAGGTATTTCGTACATCGGCAATATTGTCTACAGCATTATGATAAATTCGGGTATATATGACACTATCGTCGCCCCGGCCCTTACTTCTGAAACTTCCGAAATACTTAAATCTCAACTTATTGGCACACCGCCTGAACTCTTTCTTATGGCAGGTATTGAGAGGGTATTTGTAATAACAATTCATATTGCGTTAAGCCTCATCGTATTGTATGGCATAATGAACAAAAAGAATATATACTTGTTTTATGCGGTGTTGTTCCATACAATACTGAACTTTGCTGCCACTTTACTGGGCCTGGTAAATATCTGGGTTTCAGAACTGTTTATACTTGTATTTGCCGTGGCAGGCGCAGTATTTATAGTTAAATCCCATATTTTTGATAGTTTGAAACCTGAAGCCAATCCTTATCTCCAAAATGACGAAAGCCCGCTTCTTGATTGATAACCAGCGGTTAACAGGTACTAATGAAGCAGAAATATACATACATAAACGCGTAAATTAACGGTAATTAATAAGGTCTTTTATTACCTCGGCGGCAATAATGAGCCCGGCCACAGACGGCACAAAGGCTACACTGCCGGGTATTTGCCTGCGGTAGGTACATCTTCTTGTAGTGCCTTTGGGACAGACACAATTCATGCTGCAGCTGGATGTCTCCGTTTCCACAGGTTTAATGGGCTGTTCCTTTGAGTATACCACCTTCAGGTTTTCAATGCCCCGGTTTCGTAATTCTTTTCTCATCACCTTGGCCAGGGGGTCCACTGAAGTGCTGTAAATATCCGCAACTTCCAGCATTTCCGGTCTTACCTTATTTCCGGCCCCCATACTGCTTATTATGGGTATGCCCATATTCTTTGCCCGGACGATAAGGTCAATTTTGGCAGAAACAGTATCAATGGCATCCACAATATAGTCGTAATCTGCCTTAAGAAACCGTTCCGCCGTCTCGGAAGAATAGAACTCCTGAAAAGTTTCTACATGGGCATGAGGATTAATGGAGAGAATCCTCTCCTTGGACACCTCCACTTTAGGCCTGCCAATGGTATTCCTTGTAGCTATAAGCTGCCTGTTTATATTCGTCACACATACGCAGTCGTCATCCACCAGCACAAAACTGCCTACAGCAGTTCTGGCCAGGGCTTCGACAGTGAAACTTCCCACTCCGCCCAGACCAAAAACAGCCACTTTACTGTTTTTTAGCTTTTCCAGAGCCTCTCTTCCCAATAAAAGCTCTGTCCTTGAAAACTCATGAAGCATAATTTATTACACCTTTCAATAGTTTATAATGTATCGATGTTTATATTTTGTTGCATATACAAATTCAATGTTCCTATAATTGTATAAAATAAATTAATTTATTATTTTAGTCAATCAATTTCATGTGAAAATGAGATATTTCTATTAACTTTGAAACGTTCGGGAACCGTCCCGATGACACAGAATATACGGCTTGACAAGAAAGCCGTAACTTGGGTAGAATATAAAGGCCGTGAAGTATATAAAACGCTAAACCCATGGAAGAGTATCGAAGTGGTCATAACGAGCCTGACTCGAAATCAGGTGACGGGCAACCGTCCGTGGGTTCGAATCCCACCTCTTCCGCCATCAGAAAAGCTGCCAATCCATGAGATTGACAGCTTTCACCTTTTTCATCATGGACTATCAGTTAAAATCCTCCGGGCCGAAATCCGTCTCGATTACTATACAAATAACCTAAGAATAAAATGCTATCAAAGTGAAAATATAAAAATAAGTAATATCTTTAGGGAGTGATGATATGAGTCTTGTACCATGGAATCCTTTCAGAGAATTGGACAATTTCAACAAAGACGTAAACAGTTTTTTTGATTTATCACCTTTCAGATTCTTTGGCGGAATGAACTCTCCTAGAGTAGATGTATATCAGACTGAAAACGACATAGTGGTTAAGGCGGAAATCCCGGGAATATCAAAGGAAGATTTGAATGTGTATGTGGATGAAAACTCTGTAAGGTTGTCAGGTCAGTCTAAACGTGACAAGGAATACAATGACGAAAATATTTACAGGACAGAAAGGTATTACGGAAGTTTTTCCAGGACAATACCTCTTCCTGCGGAAGTAAAACCAGAACAGGCAAAAGCCGAATACAAAGACGGCATTTTATCAATTACCGTTCCAAAGGCGGAACCTGCGAAATCCAGGGGAAAAAGAATCGATATTCACTAGTATGAAACATAAAGAAGTTGTAAAATCAAAGTTTCGAACAAAATAAAAAAACCGGATATTAAAATGCTTCTCTTTATAGATACAAGTGTTAACTTAACCGCCTGTTATAAAGGGAGCATATCAGCAATTCCGGTTTTTCTTTTTTTTGCCTTGTCTCTTCATTAACCGGATTTGTTCAGCATTTTTATCTTATTGAGAAGCATTTTCAATCACATTACCATCAACGCATCAACACTTTTTATATATGATATTCTCTATAAAGGGCGGCAACCATCTCTTCAGCGCTTATATCCGAAACCGAAACGTCAACAAGTTCCGTCTTGGCAGCAAGATATGAAATGGCACTGGAAACGGGTAAAACTGAAGGATCCAGCGCAATCACAAGGCGCCCGTCCTTTGCTTCCAAAATAGTCATACCTGGGCACATTTCAGGTGAATTGCCACTGTATTTTATTATCATTGTCTTTCGCTCCGACGCACGCTTTTTCAGTTCATCAAAGCTGCCATCCAAAAGGATCCTGCCTTTTCCGATCAGCAGTATACGTTCAGTCAGCGCCTCAATGTCCTGCATGTCATGAGTTGTCAAAATGACTGTAGTGCCGTGTTCTGCATTCAATTGCTTAATAAACTGACGGACGGCAATTTTGGAAACAGCGTCAAGCCCGATGGTGGGCTCGTCCAGGAACAGTATCCTGGGACTATGAAGTAGCGATGCTGCCAGTTCACAGCGCATCCTTTGGCCAAGGCTTAACATCCTGGCCGGAGTTTTCAGCAATTCACCCAAATCAAGTAACTGCGTAAGCTCATCCAGGTTCCTTTTATACACTTTTTCATCAACTTTGTAAATATCACGTATTAATTCAAAGCTGTCAATAACAGGCACATCCCACCAGAGCTGGCTTCGCTGTCCCAATACTACCCCAATTTCACGCACATGGGCAATACGCTCTTTCCAGGGAACACGGCCGTTAATGACACATTCTCCGCTGTCAGGGGTAAGTATGCCGCACATGATTTTTATGGTGGTACTTTTACCGGCACCGTTGGGGCCAATATATCCTACCATTTCGCCGTCCCTGATAGTAAAGGTGATATCGTTTAAGGCATGTATAACTTCATACTCGCGGGAAAACAATGCCTTTACGGCATTGGCAAAACCGGATTGCCTTTTGGCGACGCGAAATGTCTTGTTAATATTTTTCAATTCTATCATATAATCATTCCCCTAAATTTACTGTCACTTGCATTTCAGAAGTGGATGCAAAAATCTGATGGTGATTGCCATATGGTATACTCTAATGTAAGATTCCCGGAAATGGTGATACGGTTGGTAAATAATGCCTTTGAAGGCCAGGTCAACTCTTGAAATTTTACACTTGCTATACAGTTCTGTCAAGTGTTTTCAACCCATCGTACATTATCAGACAGTTCCCTTGCCTGACATGAAAAGTTACTTTATTGATTGACCTGAATTCAATCCATCAGGCAAAAGAATCATTATCTTGACATACATTTGAAAATGTGAAATAATATAAAAGCAAAAATTTGGATAAAGGTGTTGTTTTGTTTGTTAAATGTGTCTGTAATGGTGGTTTGCCAATAACTGAATATTGAAGCAAAAGGCTTGCCAGGTAAAGTACCGGGCTTTGCTTGTGTTGCCTTTTACTCAATTGGACCAGCCTTACAGACTGCGATATATGTTTTACAGCACGGCATGGTTTGTCGTGTTTTATTTATTTCCTCAATATAACAACAACTAATAATGTTTATACTTACCCGCAGAAGGTTGTCCGTTTTGCGGGTTTTTTTATGCATATTCAGTAAATTAACCGGAGGTTAACGTAAATTATGAATAACACATTTACCCTTTTGGAATTTAATAAAATACTTGATATGCTTGCCACACTTGCCGTGTCTGAGAGGGCACGGATTAAAATAAGGAATCTCAAACCTTATTCAAATATCAGGGAAATTGCGCGTCACCAGGAGGAAACAACCGAGGCACGGCGATTGCTTGAGGCCATTGGCACTCCGCCTCTTGCCGCCATGGAGGAACTTGACAAGATCATGAATATTCTGGGAAAAGAAGCCGTCCTTCTGCCGGATCAACTTACAGCCCTGGCCATGTTTCTGGCCACATGCCGGCGGATGAAACAATATCTGAAACGGGGCGAGCAGATATCACCGGTCCTTTCTTCCTTCGGTATGTCCATTGACCCGGCACAGGAACTGGAGGATGAAATTGACCGCTGCATCAGGGGAGGCAGGGTGGATGACAATGCGTCACCGGAGCTTAAGGATATCAGGCGCCAGATAGAATCCACCAGGGACCGTATTAAACAAAAACTTTCTTCTTTACTGCGTTCCCATCCGGAGTGGTTTATGGAAAGCTTTACTGCTGAGCGCAACGGCCGACAGACTTTGCCTGTAAAAAAGGAATACCGTCATATGGTAGAAGGTACAGTTGCAGACTCTTCACAGACGGGCTCAACGGTATTCATTGAGCCTGCCGCCGTCCGGAAGTTGCAGGAAGAATTGAACTATCTCCTAATCCGGGAGGAAAATGAGGTTCTGAAGGTTTTATACATGCTTACGGCCCTCGTGGAGGACTATGCCCAAGTTATAAAAATCAACATGGAAGCCATGGAAACTCTTGACTTCCTGTTTGCAAAGGCAAAACTCAGCATTGAGATGAAAGCCCGGCTTCCCGGACTTACCGAAGAAAGGCGGATAGTTATAAACAATGGCCGGCATCCCCTTCTTAATCCCAAAACAGTAGTGCCGTTAAAATTTGCTATTGGCAACGGCATTAATGCCGTAATTATAACAGGACCAAACACCGGCGGGAAAACAGTGGCCTTAAAAACAGTGGGATTATTGTCATTAATGGCTCAAAGCGGCCTTCATGTACCCACTGATGAGGAAAGCCTCTTTTGTGTTAATAGTTCAGTACTGTGCGATATCGGTGACGGACAAAGCATAGAACAAAACCTGTCAACCTTTTCAGCCCACATGACAAATATTATCAGGATTCTCAATGAAGCCGATGATAAGGCGCTGGTATTGCTTGACGAACTGGGCGCCGGAACGGACCCCACAGAAGGTATGGGCCTTGCCATAGCCCTCCTGGAAGAATTCAAAAAAAGAGGATGTCTCCTGCTGGCCACCACCCATTACCCGGAAATAAAGGAATTTGCCGATTCAACACCCGGGTTTTGCAATGCAAGAATGTCTTTTGACTTAAACAGCCTGCAGCCTTTATACCGCCTGGAAATAGGGATAGCCGGAGAGAGCTGCGCACTGCATATAGCCGAGCGCCTCGGTTTGCCAAAACATATTGTTGAACGGGCACACAAGGTAGCATACAATAAGGAGGCACCTTCCGGCAAAGGGGTTCCTTCAGCAGAAGCAACACCTGGAAATGCATATCATGATGAGGTGCGGCAAAAAAAATTACAGCATGAGGAGCTTTTCAACATAAAAGGTGTATCTGCCCATGAAAAGGCCACTCCAGGACTGTCTCATGACGAAAAACCAGTAAAATACAATTACAAAATCGGCGACAGCGTAAGAATCCGCGCCACAGGGCAAATCGGCATCGTTTTTGCACCCATGGATGAAAAAGGCAATGTGGGTATCCAGGTACACGGCAAAAAGATTTATATGAATTATAAAAGAATAAGGCTTTATTTACCGGCAGAGGAACTTTATCCCGACTATCCAAACTATGACATGTCCATTGTGCTGGATACCGTTGCAAACAGAAAGGCAAGAAAAATAATGGACAGGCGCCACGTGGAAGGTAATGTCATTATATATGAAGACAAATAACAAGTAACCTATAAAGGATAAGTTAAAATATCATGGTGCAGTAAACAACCATCAACCAAAAAAGTATCCACAGGTTTTAACATGATTGTAATGACATTATAAATACCACGGAAATTTTAAAATTTATCTTGACACTCTCGTGTCTTTAAGGTAGAATACCATTAATTTATAAAACGACCTAAACCATTGATTGAGAGAAGTAACATAAACCACTTTACCCACAGAGAGCCGCAGGTGGTGTGATTGCGGCGGTAAAGCTTATGTGAATGGGCTCATGAGGGCAAGCTGAAATGGAAAAGAGTAGGCAAGCCGGGAACTTCACCCGTTATCAATGAAGCATGTATGATGGTACATGATGACGAGGGGCGTATTATACGCAACTTAGGTGGCACCGCAGAGACTATAACGGTCTTTGTCCTATACAGGACAAAGACCGTTTTTATTTTACTCAAGTTCATATTGAACAAAATAAAAAAGAAGGAGTTGAGGAAGATGTCAAAGGTACCGTACAAAATATACCTGGGAGAAGATGAGGTGCCGAAATATTGGTATAACCTTAAGGCAGTGATGAAATCGCTTCCTGATCCGATGATAAATCCTGCCACATTGAAACCTGTCACAGAAGAGGAATTAAGCCAGCTTTTCTGCACCGAACTGGTAAAACAGGAATTTAACACAACCGACAAGTATATTGAAATTCCTGAAGGCCTGTTAAACTTTTACAGAATGATCAGGCCGTCACCTTTAATCCGGGCATACTACCTGGAAGAAATGCTGGATACGCCTGCTGAAATCTATTACAAGTTTGAGGGCACCAACACATCCGGGTCCCACAAGCTGAATTCTGCAGCCGCCCAGGTTTACTACGCCAAGGAACAGGGCATTACCAGCCTTACCACCGAAACGGGAGCCGGCCAGTGGGGCACGGCATTGTCAATGGCCTGTGCTTTTTACAATATAGCCCTGACCGTCTACATGGTTAAAATTTCCGCAGAACAAAAACCATACAGAAAAACCGTTATGGAAACATATGGAGCGAAAGTTATCCCTTCACCGTCGGACACAACAGCAGTTGGCAGGAAAATTCTGGAGGAAAACCCCGGGACGGGAGGTTCATTGGGCTGCGCCATTTCCGAAGCCATTGAATCCGCAATGACAACAGAAAACTGTAAGTATGTACTGGGCAGCGTACTGGACCATGTCCTGCTCCATCAGTCAATTATAGGCGAAGAAACCAAACGGGCATGTGAAAAATATGACATCAGGCCGGACATTATCATCGGATGTGTTGGCGGCGGCTCTAATTTCGGCGGATTAATTGCTCCTTTCATGGGTGAAAAGATCGAAGGCAAAAACAATATCACCTTTATTGGCGTTGAACCTGCGTCATGTCCCACATTCACAAGAGGCAAATACGCATATGACTTCGGTGATACGGGAAGAACCACACCTCTGCTCAAGATGTACACATTAGGTTCAGGTTTCATGCCTTCCCCCAACCATGCAGGCGGACTCAGATATCATGGTATGAGCCCAATTCTGTCCAAGCTGTACCACGACGGGTATTTCGAAGTCCGCGCTGTAGAGCAGACCAAGGTCTTTGAAGCCGCCACAGCATTTGCCCGCTGCGAAGGTATCCTGCCGGCGCCTGAGTCGTCCCACGCCATCAGGGTGGCCATTGATGAAGCACTGAAATGTAAAGAGACCGGCGAGAAAAAGACAATCATTTTCGGATTAAGCGGCACTGGTTACTTCGACTTGACAGCTTACAGGAGTTTCAACGACGGAACCATGACCGATTATATCCCCACAGACAAAGACCTGGAAAAAGGCTTTGACACAATTCCGAAAATATAAAAGTTGCAGGTAGGAGGTTACTGGCCGTTATGTTAACCTCCTACCCCTAACATTAGAAGGTAAATTATATAAATATAATAACAACTATAATTTCATACAGGCAAGTAAACCTACTCAATGTAATATACGCATTCCAGGAAATATTTCGGAGCCGATTATGATATCAGATATATAATCGCTCCGTTTTTTATTACATAGTGAATTTTTGGGAGATATATGGTACAATTACAAATGTTTGAAAGTCATTAGGCTTTTCAATACAGGTCCTAGAAACGTATAATAATTATATCAATTCAAAAATTACACAAAGAAGGGTTTGCCATGAAGAAACCAGGAAGAATATTGCTCACAGCAAAGGCAAGGTTACTGGCAGATAATGAGACACATAAAAATGTGGGGTTAATATTCTTTCTACTCCAGTTATTCTGCGTTATTACATTAATCTGGACTGCCGTTGCAGGACAATACCTGTATGTTCTTCTCAGTATAGCCACAATCCTGCTTTTATTTGTACCTTGGCTGGTGGAAGCTGTTTTTGACATAGTAATATCGCCACCCCTTAAGATAATTTACATGTGTTGCGCAGTGGCAGGTCCCGTATGCGGGCCCATATATAAACTCTATTACCTTATTCCTTTCTGGGACACAATGCTGCATACCATAAGCGGCTTTCTCCTTGCCGGCATTGGTTTTGCCATACCTGAGATCACTGACAGGAACAATAATAATTCGCCCAATTTGATTTTAAGAATGGTGCTGGCATTTTGCTTTTCCATGGCCGCTGCAGTTTTATGGGAGTTTTTTGAATTTTCCATGGATGTAATATTTCATATGGATATGCAGAACGATTTTGTTGTAAACCGTATAACGTCATATTACCTGGGGACTGAACTGGGTCAGACAGGTGTAATTGAGAATATAACAAATGTTACCGTTAACGGCACTGACCTTGGACTGGGTGGTTACCTTGACATAGGGCTTTTTGACACCATGGTGGATATGATCGTCAATTTCGTGGGAGCTGTAGTTTTCTGCTTTGCAAGCAGTAATGAAACAGTCGCCAGGGTATTTATCCCTCTGGTCAATCAGGTAAGCCAGGAAGAAACAGTAGAAAACGGAATAACAAATTCAGGCCAGGTAATTTAAAACCCGGCCTGAATCATGTGAGCAAACTGCGTCATTTCAGATTGATCGATGGATTATATTGAATAACATTAATTATATTGAATAATATCAGCTTATTTGAATTCACTCTTTTTTCTCTATCATAATCAGTGAAACAGCATGGGCTTCATGACTGCATTTGATTATCACCTTCCCGTCCGGTGTCTGCTCCGCCTGCAACGGCTCAATTAATTCAAGATCATCCCTGGACTTAATGGCGTCATACTGTTCTTTTGAAGGCCAGTCAGGCATTCCCTGGTTTACCCATTCCGCATATGCATTACTATGGGTTGCATCAAGGTAGTATTGCCTGATGGCAGCCTCGTGGAAGGGTAGATTCTCAACAACTACTTCAACATCAAACTTTGCTTTCACATCCCAGTCATCATGATGGCTGTACAAAAGAATTCTTATGCTTCCATCGTCAGAAACTGTAGCAATGCCATCCAATTCCGGTTCTTCCCCGGTGCCAAACTTGTCTTTGAATAAGCGTACATCCTTCTTCTGGGAACTTTCAAAGGGAAGAGATTTATTGCCAAGTTTCGCATACATCCTGAAAAGATTAAACACTGGCTTGTCAATGCCTTGAGTTGTAAACGTCCTGGTGCCCTCAAAACACCTTTCACCAGGAAACAGAAACGCCCAGGCCAGGGGACGTACGTCCATGTTGCGTTCCCTTGCAATCTCAAAAATCTTGTTATAGCTGCTTGCCACATATGTGGCATAATATTCGGTATTCCTGAAATTCATGTTGGTATTGTCAAACCTTCCGCCGGCTGCCCATCCGTCGGGATCAGCTTCCGACAGCACAATCTCCAGGTCTTCATAACCATATTTTTTAACTGCGTCAAGGCCGCATTCTACCTGCTCAACAAAATGTTTTACCGATGGCGTTTCTTTAGGTGCATTTATTTTAAATGTAAAACCGCCTCCCTTTACATGAAAGGTTACATAATCCAGACGGGTACCCTTCTTGCCTGAATAATAGTTAATCCCATTTCTGCAATGGTCCAGGAACTTTTCGAGATAATCCAGGCTTTTTGAACCTGGCAGTGGACCGGTAGTTGCAGGTCCTCCCAGTCTCGCTTCCGGAAGTGCCGCATGTACAGCAGCTTCAGTATAGTCATAAAGCTTCAGGAACTCATCCAAAGTGCCTCTCCAGTAGGTAATATCCGGTTCATTCCACAATTCCCAATACCAGGTCAGCACCTCATCCCGTCCATACCGATCCACACAGTGTTTTACCACATTATAGATAAGGTCATACCATTTGTTATAATCCTTTGGCGGGTAGCTCCAGCCCGTTCTCTGGTATTCGCCGTACTTTGCCCAGCTGTATTCGGAAGTGGAATATGAAGGGTCAGCAAGGTCAAGAGGCATAAAGCCCAGTTCAAAAAACGGTTTGCAATTGTTATTTATAATGATGTCATTAATTTCGTCCAGAACCTTCCAGTCATATACCGGGTTCCCTTTATCGTCCTCGGTATAAACGTTTGTGGAGCCCCATTTATACCTTCCATGGCAGTTACCGGTACAGAACAGGTGATGAGTCCTTATATAATAAGGCGCATCTTCCAATTTACCGAACTTTCCTATCAGTTCTTTTCCCTCAGGAGTATGGGTATAATTACATTCGTCATACCCAATATATCTCCAGTTATGTAACAAATCTCCCGTAATTTTTCCCGCATCAACACGGACTTTTACTTTTTTGGCATTATTCATAGCTTTGATCCCTCCCGTTCAATAATATCACAATTGGTAGAAGCTTGAAAGGTTACAGCCTGTCTATTACAATATATGTATGCCAAGTTAGTACCGATATCTTTCCAAGGAGTGTATAAATGACATGAAAAAGACCTATAAGAACCCCATATTGAAAGGTTTTTATCCTGACCCGTCCATATGCCGGGTAGGAGACGACTATTATATGGCAACCTCATCATTTTCGTACTTTCCAGGCATACCCATATTCCACAGCAAGGACCTGGTGCACTGGGAACAGATAGGCCATGCCATACACCGGCCGGACCAGATTGACTTCTCAAGGGCTGCCCATTCCGAAGGACTATGGGCCCCAACCTTACGCTACCACCAGGGTAAGTTTTATATGATCAATACATACGTATCTGAAGGAAGGGAAGCGGAGCGCTGCAATTATATTGTAACCGCTGAAGATCCGGCAGGTCCCTGGTCGGACCCCATAATCATAAAAGGAGCCGATGGTATTGATCCGTCCATCTTTTTCGATGATGACGGCCGTGTATGGTACTGCGGCAATTTTATATTCAAAGATCCCCTTTACGAAGGCCATCACGGCATTTACCTGTGCGAACTGGATCCCGAAACTTTCCAGTTCAAGGGCGAACGCACCATAATCTGGGACGGCAACAAAACCCGCAGCAAATGGATCGAAGCGCCTCACATATACAAGATCAACGGCATGTACTACCTTTTAGTTGCAGAGGGAGGCACATTTTTCAACCACTGTGTAATGATGGCCAGATCAAAGACCATCGACGGTGAGTATGAGATATGCCCCAGGAACCCAATAGTCACACACCGTCATCTGAGCCTTATGCATCCCATCTCCGTTACAGGCCATGCGGACATAGTGGAAACCCAAAACGGCGAATGGTGGATGGTACTTCTGGCTGTAAGGCCTTATACCGGTGTTCAGTTCAACCTGGGACGTGAAACATTCCTTGTGCCCATAGTGTGGGAAGCAGATGGCTGGCCGCGTATTGACAACGACAACGGCCTGGTAAATGAAGAGGAGCGTCTTCCCGATTTGCCTGTAACTTACTATCCCGTACCAAGTCCCAATGACAACTTTGAATCAGACACCCTTGATATGAAATGGAATATGATAAGATCCATGAAAACCGACTTTTACAGCCTGTCAGAACGGAAAGGCTACCTGAGGCTGTATATGCAACCTGAAACCATTGCAGACAACTACTGCACCCCATCCTTTATAGGCCGCAGGCAGCAACATAAATATTTCGGCGCAGGTACTGCCATGGAATTCAAACCCGACAATGACAGTGAGGAAGCAGGCATCTGCATGATACAGAGCAACGAATTCAACTATGTTTATACAGTAAAGATCTATGACGGAAAGCCATACCTTACATTGTCAAAACATTATAACGATGCTGAATTTGTGAATCATCAATACCTGGAAACAAATATCAAAAAGATTGAATTGAATAAAGTTCTTCTCCCTGAAAACTTTGACAGGATATATCTTTATGTCCAGAGCGAATGCGAGACCTACAGTTTCTACTATGGTTTCAGGGAGGGCGAGCGCATAGCATTTATGACAGGCGTGGACGCCACACTGCTTTCCACAAATGTGGCAGGCGGATTTGTAGGTGCATACCTTGGAATGTATTGCTCATCCAACGGTACTATATCAAAAAATTACGCCGATTTTGACTGGTTTGAATATTTCCCTTTTGAGGATTAATTTATATGCAGAAAGCCCCTCCGTAAACGAGGGGCTTTTTTATTCAATCACTATCTGATAACGTCAGGTTCGCCATACTTCCTGCCAAAAAGTTCTACGGTCACCTTTTTCATGATACGAGGATTTGCCGGCGTCTCGTTGTAAGGGTCTTTTCTGCCGCCAACAGTCTCGGCAGATACTATGTCATCCACCACATCCATTCCCTCAATAACTTTTCCGAACGCCGCATATAAGCCATCCAGGGCCGGAACGTCCGCCACACATATAAAGAACTGGGAACCGGCAGAATCAGGATCCTGTGCCCTTGCCATTGACACTACTCCTCTTTCGTGCTTCAGGTTATTCCTAAATTTATTTGCGGTAAATTCCCCTTTAATGCTGTAACCGGGGCCGCCTGTTCCGTCGCCTAAGGGGTCGCCTCCCTGTATGACAAAGCCTTCCACTATGCGATGGAAAGTAAGACCGTTGTAAAACCCTTTATTTATAAGGGAAATAAAATTCTTCACGGTATTGGGTGCAACTTTGGGATAAAGCTCAATCCTGATTATATCCCCGTTATCCATTTCAATTGTGACAATGGGATTTTTTTCAGGTATGGAAGATGTGACTATAATAACGGCAATTATCAGCAGCGCGGCAATTACAGCAATCAGTCCGAATTTCTTACTGTCCGGTGTTTTGATATTGGTCTTGGTTTTTTTGCCGTCCTTCGGCCTTTTATGGTCTTTTGGCTTTTTGGTTTCCATTGTCCATCTCCTTTTTTATATAAATAATGTAGTATCACTAATTATACACCCGGAGGACCTTTTTTTCCACATTTCTATTTTCCGGTGATAGTGTCAAAATGTAACACAAATGTCACGGCACCTTAACAGTATTCAAACATAAGGACATATCTTTTATGTTAATATAAATAAGGAAATTATGTAAACAAGAAAGACCAGCTAATTAAAGTCAAGAGTTTATAATAAAAATTTTGAGAAATTTTTTTAGGCTCCTGACGTTAATGAAACGCATGACAACAAGACCACCTAGGTGAGGTAGACATAAAA
>Ga0134101_1001234_pt1 | contig 21373 bp, 16 predicted proteins | sample 12_3_2metaG_FD_94446 | JGI IMG/M metagenome (GOLD analysis project Ga0134101, IMG submission 94446) | Switchgrass degrading microbial communities from high solid loading bioreactors in New Hampshire, USA - 12_48_3.3_201_A2 metaG | ecosystem: Engineered > Bioreactor > Semi-continuous > Anaerobic...
ATAAGCTTTTTATCCGCAGACGGACCGTCATCATAACTGAAAGTAACTGCTTTTCTGCACCAATTCGGGAAAAAGTTGTTGTCTATGTTATAACCTACATTTTTAACTCCATCAATTTTTAAAAGTTGCAATGTATCAGACTCCCAGATAAAGCAGCGTACTACATCTCCTACTTCTGCCTTTATCTCACCACTAATCCTGGTATCCAAAACCTGTCGGACATTTTCCGGAACGGAGCTTTGAACGTAGGAAACTGCTTTTAACTTATTTTCTTCCTTGTTATAAACGGCAATAATCAGCATAATATTCTTGGGTTCATTGCCGGTGTTATAGACAGCAGCCACACTTCTCAATTTATCGTATGCCGCACCTGCGGTTATCCTTTCTCCGCCTAATTTTACATTTCCATTGTAAATGCCGGGAACGCTTGCAGTAATGCCTGCCTCTTCCGTGTTGAAACTAAGAACCGTTTCCGGATTACATCCGTAAGTTCCGTCATAGACTGCCCCGTAAGATAAGGTTACGGTATACTGGGTTCCCGGAGCAAGTGATTGATGAAGCAGCACACCAATCTTATCCGGTGCCAACTGGCAAAGGGTATTTTCGATGTTCGTTCCGTCCGCAGCCTGAACAGTAACCTTGGCTTCTTTTTCATCCAGCCTAGCAGGTTTATCCAACGCCAAAATCAGCATGTTATCTGCGGCGTAATATTTCTCACCGCCGTTTTCCGACTGAAGCTGCGCCGTTATGACACTTGGCGCCTCTTGAGAAAACCAGACTCGGTCAAGGTAAATTCTCTCTTGAGATGTAGTATTAAACTGCTGACTGCCACTTTCATTGGTAATCATATAAAACTTGGTAACCACTGCCGAGGCTGGTAATGTGGCACCATTGGAAGTTTTAAGTTCACTAAATGGAATGGTTACCAACTTCCATCCTGTCCAATCCACATTCACATATACACTGTAAGTACTACCGCTATTAACTGCAACCCTAAACCACAATCTGGGTACGGTTTCTTCCAGAATGGTTTCGGCCGGTACATAAACCCACAAATTCAAATAAGCACAGGACTGCAGTGTTACGGTTTCTTTTGCGTTCAATATTCCTTCTCTTCTTTGATCAACCTTCACACCAAAATTTTTTTCTGCAAACTTTACGTAATTTGTACCAAATGTACCAGCACTCCTGGTATCTATTTCAAAAACTTCCGGATTATAATTTATCACCACTTCATTCTCTGCACTTGTCGTCTTATAAGGATCCTCTCGGGAAGCCCAAATGGACTTAATCTCCAGATAAAAGTCTTTTGGCCAAGGATCGCTAACTCCATAATTAGTTACCCTCCATTTGGAAACAGCTCCCCAATCCACACCGGCCATGGAATTGGTGAGAACGGACAACAGTTTCCAACCCTTCCAGTTGACGGTAACGGTCACTTGACCGGTTCTCTCATGGTTTAATATCTCATCATTAAAATTATAAAAATCAATGTTAAATTTACCTTGGGACACAAACGGCGAATATACCCACATATTGATATACCGATACGCAGATAAATCCAGATCTTCTTCCTTTCCGAGCTCCGTACCTTTTTCTGTGGCTCCATTCAGAACGGCGACCGCATTTTCATCATGCAGATTTTCTACCGTCATAGTCACATTGGTTATGGTATAGCCGCTAATTCCATTTACGCTGTCAAATAACACCATTATTTCGTCCTCTGACGCCACCCAAGGCATTGACATCCATACGGAACAAAAAAACACCAACAGTAAAAAGATACCCTTTTTCATGACCTTGTTAGCCATCATTCATCTCTCCTTTACATAAAATTTTAAAAATTTAATACAAAATCAAATTCCTATCCCTTAATGGCACCAACCATAATACCTTTCACAAAGTATTTTTGAATAAAGGGATATAGTACAAGAATGGGTACGGTTGCAACAATCATGGTCGCATATTTGATATTTTCCCCTATAGCATACATTTCCCCAGCCGCCGCATTGCCGGACATGCTGTTGGTATTATTCATCAACAAGATTTCCCGCAAAATCAATTGCAAAGGATACTTGGACCTGGTGCGCAAATATAGCATAGCATTAAACCATGCATTCCAATGGTATACGCCGTAAAACAGAACCATTACCGCAATAATCGGTAAGGAAAGAGGTAAAATGATATGTGTAAGAATGACCAGATCATTTGCACCGTCCAGTTTTGCGGACTCTTCCAGACTACGCGGAATGGATGCAAAATTGGAACGCACTCATATGCCTCCCAATTCCAACCGATGGGTTTTAGTATTCCACGCGCCGAAAGCAGTTTGGAACCGTCCGACACCGAACAAATCATGACGTAATAAAAGAGGTATAATGTAACGATGACCAATAAAATCATCATAAATAATAACATTGATAACATCAAAAATTTTTTCACTTGTGCTTGTTTTTGTCTTCATGTCTGCCTCCTAAAACAATGTAGCTTCGTTATACTTTTTGGAAATGGTGTTTGCCATGTACAAAAAGACAATATTCATTACCGATTGGAAAATGCTGACTGCTGCCAAATAGCTGTATCGTGCACCGCCGATTCCCATACGATAAACATAGCTGGAGATAATATCCGCTGCTTCATAGAGTTCCACATCTACCATGGCAAGGGCTGATAAGTAGATGATACTGTTCCAACCTATATTTTGCCAAATATTAGTGGTTACATAGATCGATCGCAAGTATTTTTCACTGCCCAAATAGTTGATATCCGGCATCCCGAACTTTTGCAGCACTTGGAAAATAAGCCCGTCATTACTGAAAAAATCGACTATTGTGGCGAAACTCAGTAACCACTGCCGAGGCAGGTAATGCGACACCATTGAAATTTTAAATTCACTAAGTGGAATGGTGACCAACTTCCATTCTGTCCAATCCACATTCACATATACATTGTAAGTACTACCGCTATTATCCGCAACCCTAAACCGCAAGCTGGGTACGGTTCCTTTCAGAATGGTTTCGGTTGGTACATAAACCCACAAATTCAAATAAGTACAGGACTGCAGTGTTACGGCTTCTTTTGCTTTCAATATTCCCTCCCTTCTTTGATCAACCTTCACACCAAAGCTTTTCTTTGCAAACTTTACAGGAAATTTATCTTCATCTTTATCACAAAAAGTACCACCACTGGCATTATCTTCAGGGAAAATTGCTGGATTATAATTCATTACCACATCAACATAAGTGGCCAGGTACTGAACCACTTCTCCCAAGTCATTTAATCTTTCATCCTTTATAAACCTGTAAATTGATTGGTCTTCACCTATAATGACAAGTTTTTCCTACCTGTAAAACTTGTTTCCCAAGAATACTTGCAACCTCACCAACCGGTACATAAAACGTGCCATCTATTCTTTGAGGCGCTTCTTGCAAATCCCTCTCGCCGTCCTGTGTCTGGCAACGTTTCTCACTTTCCGTTAATGTTATGTTCTTTCCATCTAAAATGATATTAATTTGGGAATCTGATTCAGACATACTACATCCAAGAAACTTCTCAAAAAAATTCCCGGAACCATCACACTGCCGTTGATGGTTTTACTCTTCAGTACATGAGACATGCTGTCATAGGTTTCCACTTTGCCTTTTATGACAACATTAGGACTTTCACCATAAACAGCAACTGCATTTTCAAGCAGTTCAACGGTTTCATTTAACACGTCAAGGGTGTAATTTTCCTTTAAACTCTCATGCATGTTCAACCGTCTTAGTTTTGCGGAAGCAATATAATATTTTGCATCCGGGTTGACTGTCAAATTCCAGCCACCTACGGTGAATCTCAAATTTTTTATTCTGTCATAAGAAGCACTGCGGGCTACCGATAAATTTTTTAAATGATAGGTAAAATGATTCCATCCGTCTCTTACTTCCGTATACGTGTAAAAATAGGATCCGTTTTCGCTCTCTTCCGGCAACGGATAGCAAACCGGTCCGGTAAGAAATTTTGTATAATCTGCATTTTCCGCATATATCCACAACTCCAAAAAGTCATAACCCGTCCAATCTCTTGGAACATTGGTAAAGATTAATTCTTTCGATGCACTTTGCGACCAATAAGCAGAGTATAACCCATCCCGGGTATACTTATTGCTTGGCTGTGCACCGGCACTGATTATTTCCTGAGGATTATTGAAATCAATCAAAGATATCTCGTCGGGCAATGGTGCATTTTGAAGGTCATAACCATCCCATCGGGCGGTTTCAGCAAACGCATAAAAACTGTGAACAAATATTAAAACTGTCATAAGAAAAAATGAAAAAATATTTCTCTTGTTCTTCTTTAAAACTTTGATGCACCCCACCAAAAATAACACCCCTTTTTGTTTTTTATGTGTAATGTTCTCTTACAACATTTTAATTGTTACCTTCAAGGCCACTTTATAGCAGTCTTATTATAAAAGTAAACGATATATTTGTTGGGTTTATTGTATTATTGTCGGTTTCATCATCTTTGTAGGCATTAAACGGCATGTTGCTTACCGTTTTGTTTGTTATGTGCCAGTTGGGATTAAAAATTGGAAAGCAAAAAATAAAATCCGCCAACATGTATTTGTTAGCGGATTTAAATACGCATATGTTACAAAAGAATTAAAAATATGTCCCGTTGGTGTGCAATTGAAATAAAAATAACAGAAGGCCTTCAAGGTGTAATCCTCGAAAGCCTTGATACAACTGGAGCTGATAGTCGGATTCGAACCGACGACCTGTTCATTACGAGTGAACTGCTCTACCTGCTGAGCTATATCAGCGAAATTCACTATTAAATAATAATACATTTTTAAATACTTGTCAATACTGTATTTATGCCATTTTGAAAAATAAATTTATACTGTACTTTATAATTCCTCCAATATGACAAAAGGCATATTTTTACGGACTTCTTCAAGCGAACACACATCTGACCCTTCTTTTGTAGTTGTTATTGTACCTGCTGATACCGCGAGCCTGGCAATAGTTTTCAAATCATATCCTTGTACAAGCCCATACGCCAAAGCCGCTACCATGGAATCCCCGGCAGCAACCGTGCTTTTGCACTCGATTTCAAACGGAGTTGCCAAATACGCTAATTGTCCGGTCACAAAAATGGCACCTTTGGCCCCCATGGATATAATAACTTGTTGAATTCCCATATTTATGTAATGTTTTGCGGCAGAAATGATTTTCTCATGACTGTCCAGTTTTCTCCCTACAAGCTGTTCAAATTCAAACAAATTCGGTTTGATGGCGTATGGTACGGCTTCAACCCCACATCTTAGCATTTCACCGTCGGCATCCAAGATCACTTTTACAGGATATTCCTTTGCAATATTAATCAGCCTCTTGTAAATATCCTTACTGACACCTGCCGGTATGCTGCCGGACAAAACCATTGTTTCGGTTGACGGAAGCATTTTCTCTATGTTTGTAATGCAAGCATCTACAACATCCTGTTGTACATAAAACCCTGGTTCATTGAGTTCAGTGGTAATTTTAGTTTTATTATCAACAATTTTGTAATTTGTTCTGACCTCACCTCTTGTATGAACAAACAGGTTGGGAATTCCTTCCGAATCTAAAAATTCAACTACTTTCTTACCGGTTTCCCCTGCAGTGATTCCACACGCAAACACATCCGCACCGAAATTTTTAAGTACTTTTGATACATTAATGCCTTTCCCGCCAACATCAACTCTAACGCTATTTATGCGGTTAAGCCCACCATATTTGAATTCATCAATAATGATTGTCTTGTCTATACATGGATTAAGCGTTACTGTTAATATCATTTTATTCATTGCAAATCCCTCTTTACTTTTACAAATATTTTTAAGTTTCTGTAAATGTCTTATCTTTATACAATAAAACGAAACGGGAATTTGAACCTATCCAAATCCCCGTTTCATTGCCTTTTATTTGTTGATATACTCATTCATTGGTTTAACCATGTAAACATTGTTTGGCAATTTATCGGTTGTTGTATAACCTGGTTCACTATTGATCAGTGCAGGAATACGATTAACCAGGGTTGCGCACGTAAGCTCCACTGTTGCAGGGTGGTTCACAATAACCGTCGTATCAGGCTCTCCGTACAAAGTCCATTCATTTTTATCAAATTCACCGGGAGCATAAACCTTTCCGATACACTGTGTCTCAATGGTGATTCCTTCTGCAGTTTCTGTTGTAACAACTGCAGCCATTCCGGTTGCATATCCGGCCTTGATTGTCATGCCAAGAGTACCGGATTGAAGGTCCTTATCATAAGTTGTGGGAATGCACTTTTGCGTCTGTGAAATAGGAGTTAATCCTAATCTACTGCATAGCCAACCGTTCTGGTTCCACATATAACTCGGTTCAATCTCTCCATTTTCAATTTTAACCTTAATCTCATCCGAACTCAAGTTGTTATATTTTCCAATTTTTTCAGCAAACTCCTCCATGGAAAGTCCGGCGCCGTGTCCTTCTGCCAAAGCTATACCATAATCTTCTACATTATAACTACTGAACCCTTCAATTCTTGTTATTTTATGCATGGATCCGGCAAGGGTATCTATTAGTACACCCCAGTACATATCGGGATAGCCGCTGCCTGCCAACGTGCAATTATTCTTTTTTGCCAGTTCGTCAAGTTCTTTTGTTATTGCAGGTGAAGAATTCCATGGATAAAGGGACTCTTCGCAAGTTGAAATGGCGTTAATGCCGTTTTTGGCGCATATTGTAAAAGCATCCTTAATATCTGCCATTGTACTACGGGTCGCAACCACGCAAACATCAGGCTTAAGTTCAGAAAGAACCCGGTCTGCTTCCTTGGCGTCCATTATCTTAATTCCAAGATTCCTACCGCCTATAATTTCACCGATATCCTTACCGATAATGGAAGGATTTATATCGAACGCTGCTACAATATCCGCTCCTTTTTCAAGTAAATACCGCATAAGATATACACTCATTTTTCCGCATCCATATTGTACTGCTTTTACTTTACGATTCATTGTCTTAGTAATCCTCCTTACGGTTATATTAAAATTTGGTTTTAATATTACTGCTTATCTATCTCCCATGCTAATATTATGTTAATATAAGTTGCCATTTATGCTAACATCTCTAAATTTGAGAAAACCGCATTATTCAATTATGTGACACAAACAAAAATCTATTATTTATTACAAACAATGATTTAAGCCAAAATATTTACAAGATTTTTAATTTTTTCACAAATCCTTTCCACACATTTGAATTTCTAAAACTTTTTTCATTGATGAACAATATATTTTGAGTTATACTGTAAATGTATGTGGAAATGCAACTTTACAATATTGAACTAATGAAAGGAAGTGCATTTATAAATGGGAGACATTTTCATGAGATTTCCACAAGGAAAACCCAAAGCACTCACACTAAGCTATGATGACGGTGTGGAACAGGATATTCGTTTAATGGAACTGATGAATCAATACGGAATCAAAGGTACTTTTAATCTAAATTCGGGATTATTTGCAGAGGAAGGAACCATGTATCCTAAAGGACAGATTCACAGACGTATGACCACAAAAGCCATTTTTGAACTTTTTAAGGATTCCGGACAAGAAATTGCCGTCCATACCCTTACCCATCCACATTTGGAAAGCCTGCCTGTTGCCGCAGTTTTAAACGAGGTATTGGAAGACAGAAAAAGACTGGAAGAAATGTTTGGTGTTATTGTCCGTGGAATGGCTTATCCTTTCGGCACATATAATGATGTTGTAGTAGAAGCCTTAAAGATGGCTGACATTGTCTATGCCAGGACCACTAAATCCACCGAATGCTTTGATATTCCGGATGATTTGTTAAGGCTGCCTGCCACTTGCCATCATAATAACCCAAGACTGATGGAATTGGCTGATGAGTTCATAGACAACACTCCTTTGAAACACCCTTATCTGTTTTATTTATGGGGACATTCCTATGAATTTGAAAAGGATAACAATTGGCATGTCATGGAAGAATTTTTTGAAAAAGTAAGCTACCGGGAAGATGTATGGTATGCTACCAATATCGAAATTTTCCAATACATAGAAGCCTTTAACCGGCTTGAATACAGTGTGAATACCCGTATTATCAAAAATCCTTCCGCGTGTGATATATACATCAATCATAGCGGAAAAGATATGGTTATTCCCAGCGGTCAATGTGTGAGATTGGAATAAATCCGTATTTGTATGTAGGGGCGATTCAAGAATCGCCCGTAAAATCAATAAATATTGGTAGATTAAGTTGACAACATTACACAAAAGTCCGCACTTTATACTTAACGATTAACTCCATTCAAAATGATAACCTCTTTTACTGCACCATCATATTCTCTTACTAATACAAGTGAACTATCAACCACAATGTCATTGAGGGAGCTCTTTCTTACAGGATTATTATAATTAAAGTTAATCATTGTAAATGTAGCACCTGTTACGTTTACCGCATTTATCTCATAAGAACTATCTAATTCACTAATTTCCAATCTGCCACTACGTTTATCCGTTACCAAACCATAAATTATTACCAAATCAGATTGCTTTTTATTAACATCTTTTGTAAATGCCTTTGAATAGAAATCTTCTCCCGGTGCATAAACAACTCTTATGTTATCCACTTCATTGACTGTATTCAAGCTATACTGAATGACATAATTAACCATCCCTTTGATTTCATCAGGAGAAAGATTCCATTCCTCATCTACAAGTATGTTATCTGCTTCTTTCAGCCTGGTTATAGATACATTTTCAGGCACCGATAAAGTTACAGAATTTCCCTCTTGCAAACCTCTAAAGATAAAACATCTATTACCATTTTCATCTCTTGACTCTGACACGCTGCTTATCACGAAGAACGGAGCATTTTCCGTTATCCCTCTTACTGCAGCATTTTTTGTAACCATAACCTTTACTTCATTGGATTCATTTGTATCATAAAAGCTTACCAAATAGGTTTCGTTATCAACCAAAGTATTTCTATCTATAATAGAGTAACTTCCTAAACTGCTGACATCAAATATGATAGTATTGTCTGTTATAATATAGTCTCCAAATTGATTGGATTCTTGTGAATATACCAAACGGGTTTCCGGTACATCCAAAGAAAACTCATTCTCCGTTTTCCCTACAAACGGAAATACAATTTTGTTCAGCACGCCGTCGGTTGTATATTCAATCTTAACAAGCTGCTCTTTCACAATCTTTTCAGATAAATTAGCAACAGGAATACGAAGCTGAATCTCACCACTTGCATCCGTATAGGAAACTCCATAGCTTGGATTAAGATCGGAGGTAAATTTTACAATATCACCATTGTCCGCCTTTGTACAGCCTTCAATTGTAATTATATCTTTCGTTTGAAGTAACCACCATCCGTCATTCGCTGTAAGTAATTCAAATTCTATAATATCTTCTTTTTCAGCATTCCTATTCACATCATATAATATGGCATAATCAGTAACGGTCTCCGGCTCTTCCCAAACAGGCTCAGGTAAGTTCTTAGTTACTATAGCTCCGGCTACATTATCAAAAGAAGCATCATAAACAGTTGCTGAGTATTCTTCGCCGTCCACAAACCATTCAGGGGTTATCACACTATAGTCTTCCTGCTTTTCTCCGTTTCCATTCACATTAAACATGACTGTATTTTCAGCTATGTGGTATCTACCTAATCGACGACTACGGTTTATATATAAACCAGTCTCCACATAATCACTTACCCTAAATACATCATCATAACTATATTCCTGAGCAAAATTAAGAGCTTTCAGCTTATTGGACGTATCCAATTCGTAGGTCACAAGCTGCCTTTTTACTATTTTGGATTCATTGCCGTCGGATGGTATAGATAGTTGCGTCCCTTCAGCATTATTATATGATATATTTCCACCGGAAGATATGCTTTCTCCGCAAATCTTAATGGTATCGGCAGCCGTATAAGTTACCCATTCCCCTTCTGCAGTGAACAGCGTAAATTCAACTTCATTTGTTCCTTCCACTCGGTTAGCATCATAGAGCATTGCATATTTGTCCGTACGAATTTTTTCTAAAAAAACCACTTTCCCTTCTATGTCAAGATACAACATAACAGTACGTCCAATCATATTATTATTAATTGTATCACCTTCATAAAAGTAAGAAAACTCATAATCTTTTCCGTCCACCGTACATTTTTTAAGAGGGTTTGCCCAATTATAATCCAAATCTGTAACAACACCAACCACATGGTTTCTTGTTACAAATGCATACATATACTCCCCAATTCCTTGGTCATACAGTGCTATTGAAAGAACATCATTCTTCTTCAAATCACTTGGCTCTATAAGAGTTCCATTATAAAACAAACTATATTTAGAAAAATTATTGAAATAAATCCCTCTGGAGCTTTTTGCAAGCACATTTCCCTCCACTACCTCGTCGATGACAACATAGTAATATTCAGTAATGGAAACATACTCATAAACATTATCCGAATCATTGTCTATAAAAACAATGGGAGACTGATTATCTTCTCCATAACGATTGATATAATATCTTAAAACATCTTTGCCACCATCCTTTACCCCATTAAAGACCACAATCAAATTGGGATCTAAAATAAGCTCTCGGGTTTCTTCTCCTCCAGTTCCATTATCCAATCGGTATAATAACTTATTATCATCCATTAGATATTGATCAATATCGGCAAAGTATAGAATGGTTTTTTTGTTTTTAGAAGGTTCAGGAGATGCCCATAGCAGATACCTTTCACTGTTGCTTTCCAAAACATAAGCCTCTACATAATATCCGATCATCAAATCAGCATTGGTACCTCCAACCTTTGCGCTAATTTCCGTAAGTCCTGCCACTTGATCGCATGGAACAGAAGGATCCAATTGGATGGCTATTTCCCTCTCCGTCTTATCTATATTCAATAAAAAGTTATCCGTTATAATTCCTTTTACCTTATAAACATTTTCATGATTTTCATCAATATTTACTGCTATGTCTTCATATTCCTTATGTTTCAATGTTGACACCTTGTATGTTAACGGTTTTCCGCTGCGAATCTCGTCCCATATCATAAACTGTGCATAATAACTTGAATTCCCTGAGAAAGGAATATCCATATCCATCATAACGGATGTACTGCTGCCTGCCGGTACCTCAAAAACTTCCACCTTGGCATTCACAAGCCTGTTTTGCTGGTTAAACAACCCCAACACCGCCGTGAATGATTTGGAAACGTCTGTGTGATTATGTATATAGGTCGTTGCTGTAATCTTTTCCCCACCGGTAATCATTTCATCTTTATTTGCAAGTAACTGGCCTACTCTTACAGAAACAGGATCCACTGTATACGGGCATGAGAATAAAGTTAAATTCCCTCGGTCATCCAGTCCAAAATACGTATCCAGTATCCAATTTACCTTATGAAACGTTACTTTAACCGGACTGTCTTTGATATGCCATTTCAAACCGTCCGTTGAAGTAATAACGGTACCGTCATCTCCAGCCGCAATAAACACATGATTGACGTATGTAACCGTGTTCAAACGTTGTTTCACAACATTCGGTACAGATATCCATCCCATCCCGTCATAGGAAAAATAAGTACCTCCTTCAGGACCAACTGCAATATATCGTTGATTTCCCCAGGTGATATCGTTCATTTCATATGAAGTATCCGTGCTGTTCCAATTACTGCCGTCCGTTGATACGATTACTTTATTTCCCACAGCAACAAACTGTTTGCCGTTCCAATGAACTTTCTTGATGATACTCTCACTATCTTCATATACCTTGGTCCACTGCTGTCCATTTGTGGATGTATAGATACAACCTTCACCCACGGCAACAAACAACTGATTATTCCATATAATATCATATAATGCTATTCCCGATTCTATTTGTTTTTTGTCCCATGAACTTCCATCTACCGACGTTAAAACAAAACCGTCTTTCCCAACTGCAATAAAAAGTTCATTTCCCCACACGACGCCTGACAAGGCTTTTTCGGCAGAAATAACCTGCCAGTTTGTCCGATCTCTTGAAATAACAATAACTCCGCCGTTTTCATTTCCGCCGACGGCAACATAATAATCTCCGTTATACGCAATATCATAAACAGCATTGCCTTCGCAAAGCTGCTGCGTATAATAAACAAATTCTGCCTCATTCCCCCTTGAGCATTGGCGGAATAAACAGAAAAAAGAAAGGTAAACAACAACACCATAGCCAAAAAGACAAGTGACCTTTGAATGCATAATTTACAATTCATCTTATGTCTCCTCCAGCAATGTAATTTATTGTAATTCTTATATTGCACATTATATTACAATTTGTATGAAAATGTAAATTAGTTTTTTGCTATTTTACTATATTCCGGATAAACATTAAGAGTAAAAAAATCCGATAAATATAAATACAGGGTAGGTAAACCCACCCTGTATTACAAATCCAATATAATCTCCTTCAAACTCCTCTTTGGAACATGATGTACCCCGTTTTCATCTCTCCAATATTTAACACTTCCATCCTGCCCCAATTCCTCTAATACCACTTGTTCTTTCGGCTTGCCCAATGCAATCACCAATAAGATTTCATATTTTTCAGGGATATTCAGAGATTTTCTTAAACCTTCTCTATCAACCGAACCGAACATACAGCCACCAAGACCCTTTTCACATGCACCTAAGAGAATGCTCTGGCACGCAAGGCCATGGTCCCATAAACAATTTTTACTGATATCGTTATCCCTGCACATAATGATATACGCTGTAGGTCTTTCCCCTTCGCAAGGGCCGTCCCAATCCGTAAAATACGCAGCCCACTTGAGGTGTTTGAAAATCAAATTATTTTTTTCCGGTTCATTGGAAATGATATATTTTAGCGGCTGTAGATTGCCGCCTGACGAAGACAGCCTTGCAAGATCAATCAATTCCTCCAGCACATCCCGTTCAATCTTTACATCCTCATAAAACCTTCTGTATGTTCTGTTCTTTAAAATAAGCTCTTTTATCATATAACTCCCTCCGTCTTTGATTTATATGATTTTTTCACTGTCCATCAAAATGGTAACCGGTCCGTCATTGGTAATGTCTAATATCATATGGGCTCCAAAACAGCCGGTTTGTACTTTCTTTACCCCGGATTCCCTGCATTTGCTCACAAAATAGTTATATAGCTTTTCCGCAACATCTCCAGGCGCTGCATTGGAAAAGCTGGGCCTTGTTCCTCGTTTGCAATCGCCATACAATGTAAATTGTGAAACCACAAGCAGTTCCCCATCCACATCTTTTATGGAAAGATTCATTTTTCCGGCCTCATCTTCAAATATTCTCAACTTCATTATTTTATCCGCCAAATAATCCGCATCCTTTGTAGTATCGGCATTGCTTACCCCGAGCAAAACCATAAGCCCTTTTGAAATTTCTCCTACCACATGATCATCAACCGTCACTTTGGATTGGCTAACTCTTTGAACGACTGCTCTCATATTGTCATCTCCTATGTAATATTTAATCATCTTACATCATATTCCATAAACTCATCTCAGCTCACGTATAACATTTATTATTTCTGCTTCGGTACTTTCTTCAATAAAGTTTAAAATATTATCCCATACCTTGTCAATATTCATTCCATCTGCAAATACATGAGCCATTGCAATAACAATTATTTGATGTATGTCCTGCTCATCAACCTCGGAAACAGAAACATTAAACTTATTTTTGATTTTCGTGACTAAACTTTTCACGATCATTCTCTTTTCTTTCAGAGAATGTATGAACGGTGCATAAAGCTTTATTTGCATCAAACCTACTTGCATCACTTCCCTCCTTTAATGCGCTTTTATCCATTCCATTGATGTTGTCATTATCCCAGACTAATCATATTATATAGTAAAATATCCTATATAGAAAGACGGCAATTGATATATCATTTTTATCCCTGGACCTGTGGCACCTCAAAGCCCACCAAGACCTGTGTCACAATCGGCATTTAGAGCCGTAAAATATTTTAGGAACGGAATAATTATTTGTATTAATAATTACCCCGTCCCTTTCTCTATCCTTTCCATTGCCCTGACGACATCCTGCCGGCTACCAAAGGCCGTTAGTCGGAAAAATCCTTCCCCGTTTGCCCCGAAACCTACTCCCGGGGTCCCTACAATACCATATTCTTTTAAGAGCACATCAAAAAACTCCCAGGATGACAAGCCGTTGGGGCATTGAAGCCAAATATAAGGAGAATTTTCCCCTCCGGTAAACCAAATCCCCAGTTTTGTCAGGGTATCTGCTATAATACGGGCATTTTCAAGGTAATACTTGATATTTTCCCGAATCTGCGTCAACCCTTGTTCGGTAAACACCGCCTCGGCTCCCCGTTGAACAATATAAGGCACTCCGTTAAACTTGGTAGTTTGTCTCCGCAGCCAAAGCTTATTGAGTTCCATGCCTCCTCTTACAAGCTGATATGGTACTACGGTATAGCCGCAGCGGGTACCTGTAAATCCGGCTGTTTTAGAAAGGGAACAAAATTCAATGGCACACTGCATGGCTCCTTCAATTTCATAAATGCTTGTGGGCAGTTCACTGTCGCTGATAAACGCCTCATAAGCACTGTCAAACAATATTACCGCATCATTCTTAATTGCCCAATCTACCCAAATTTTCAATTGCTCTTTATTATAAACGGCTCCTGTGGGATTATTCGGTGAACAAAGATATACAATATCCGCTTTTGTATTCTCGTCCGGCAACGGTAAAAAATTGTTCTCGGTATTACCGTTTATAAATTTTATTTCTCTTCCTGCCATAATATTGGTATCCACATATACGGGATAAACCGGGTCAGGAATTAGAACCGTATTGTTCACATCAAAAATATCCAATATATTGGCAATATCACTTTTAGCACCGTCGCTGATAAACACTTCGGTCTCGGAAAGTTTTACATTTTTTCTTGCATAATACCCGCAAACCGCCTGCCGTAGAAAAAGATACCCTTGTTCTTCTCCATACCCCCTAAAGGTAGAGGCATCCCCCATTTCCGATACGGCTTTCTGCATTGCCGATATTACTGCCGGAACCAAAGGTAAAGTGACATCCCCTATGCCTAACCGAATCACATCGGCGTCAGGATTTTGATTTTTATATTCATTAACCTTTTTTGCAATGGTGGAAAATAAATAGCTTTCCTTTAAATTTTTATAATTTTGATTAATATTCATGATACAACCTCCATCTTATTGAATTATACTGCGGGCGACCACAGGTCGCCCCTACGTTTAGATGGATACCTGTTCATATATGGATAAATTCTTTTATTCTGAGTGCTACAGAGTCACGGTGAAGGCAAATAGACATTTAGGCAAAAATGCCACGGACGGTATTTTTAGCAGCACCCGCAACATGGACGTTGCGTTGCTGCGGCCTAAATGGATATTTGACAAGCCGATGAGTCTGTGCACGAAGAATACCAATTTAGGAATATATGAACAGGTATCAAAATTTTTCACACCTCAATAACACCCTCAAATACCTTCACACAATCACCGGTCATGGTAACGGTTTCGTCGGTAAAATTGATGATGAGCTCCCCGCCTAAGAGCAACACACGAACATCTTCACCTTTGTTGCAATAACCGTTTAATACGGCGGCAGCTACAGCGGCGCAGGCTCCTGTACCGCAGGCCAGGGTTTCACCGCTTCCCCTCTCCCATACACGCATTTTGAGGGTATTTTTATCAATCACTTTGATAAATTCCGTATTCACACGCTCCGGAAATAACTCATGATGTTCAAACAACGGCCCTATTTCAGCCAAATTCAATCCGTCCACTTCGTCACAAAATACCACTGCATGGGGATTGCCCATGGAAACGCAGGTGATCTTGTATTCTTGCCCTCCTACATTCACCGGTCTGTTAATGACTTGTTCCCCGTCTAACTTTACGGGAATTTTATCAGGACGGAATTCCGCCTTTCCCATATCCACCGTAACAGAAGACACCAAGCCGTTTTGGGTATTTACTTTCACGGTCTTCACACCACTTAGGGTTTCAATGGTAATGATCTCTTTTCTGGCGATATTATTGTCATACAAATATTTTGCCACACAGCGGATGGCATTTCCGCACATCTTTCCTTCACTGCCGTCCAGATTAAACATTCTCATCTTGGCATCACAGGTATCGCTTTTACAAATTAAAACCACACCGTCACCGCCCACACCAAAATGACGATCCGACAAAACCGCCGACAAACTTTCAGGACAGTTGATTTCACGATTAAAACAATCAATGTATATATAATCATTTCCACAGCCTTGCATTTTAATGAATTCCAGTCTCATCCTTTCACTCCTCATTTCATTAATATTCACAAGTTCCGTATTAATCTGGCTGTAACGGCTTAAAATGCTTTCTGCAAGAGCATTGGCCGTATCAATGGAAGTTAGCGTCGGTATGCCTAAAGAACAGGCTTTCCTGCGAATTTTCACGTCATCCGCTGCAGGGTCACGGCCTTTTTCTGATGTGGAAATAATATAGGAAACCTTGCCGCTTTCCAAAAGCGCCATGGAATTCATAGGATAATTATCCCCACATTCATGAATTTTACCTACTACAGTAGGATGAAGCCCTGCTTCTTGCAATACTTTGGCGGTTCCTTTTGTGGCAAACAGCGAAAACCCTGCACTTGCGAACTTTTTGGCGATATCTGCAATTTCCCCCTTATCGCTGTCACGGACGGTAATAAACACACCGCCTTTTACATCCATTTTATAACCCGCTGCCAACAAACCTTTATATAAAGCTTCTTTTAAGTTCTTTCCTATGCCCAGAACCTCACCGGTGGACTTCATTTCCGGTCCTAAATGGGTATCCACATCGGTCAGCTTTTCAAAAGAAAACACCGGCACTTTCACCGCAGTATAAGGCGGCACCCTATAAATTCCCGTGCCGTATCCCAAATTTTCAAGCTTTTCTCCCAAACTGGTTTTAGTCGCAAGCTCGCACATAGGAACACCCGTAACCTTGCTAAGGTAGGGTACCGTCCGGGAAGCCCTTGGATTCACTTCAATTACATAAAGCTGTTCTCCGCAGACAACATACTGAATATTAATCAGACCTTTCACCTTCAAAGCCAAACAAATTTTTTCCGTTTCCATGAATATTTTCTCTGCCATACGATCGTCAATATGCACGGCCGGATATACCGCAATGCTGTCCCCTGAATGAATCCCTGTGCGTTCGATATGCTCCATAATACCGGGAATCAATACCTTTTCACCGTCGCAGATGGCATCTACCTCAATTTCCCTTCCGCTTAAATATTTATCAATCAGCACGGGGTTCTCCTGTTTTTGTCTTAAAATAATGCCCATATACTCTGTCACATCGTCATCGGAAAAAGCAATAATCATATTTTGACCGCCCAACACATAAGAAGGACGCAAAAGAACCGGATAACCCAATTCCCTGGCTGCAGCCAATGCTTCTTCCGTTGTCATCACGCAAAAACCTTTGGGTCGGGCAATGTTCAAATCAGAAAGAAGCCGGTCAAACCTCTCCCTATCCTCACAAATATCAATGCTGTCGGCAGATGTACCCAAAATATTCACGCCACGCTCATACAGTTTTTTGGTAAGTTTGATGGCCGTTCCGCCGCCAAAAGCCACAATGACACCGATGGGTTTTTCGATTTCAATAATGCTCATCACTTCTTTCACACAAAGAGGCTCAAAATAAAGACGATCCGCAATATCAAAATCGGTAGAAACCGTTTCGGGATTGTTATTTATAACAATCACTTCATATCCCATCTTTTTCAGCGTCTGTACACAATGTACCGAAGAATAGTCGAACTCAATTCCTTGCCCGATCCGGATGGGGCCGCTTCCCAAAACAACAATCCGCTGTTTGGTACTCTTTTCTATAAAAGGCAGCGCTTCATTTTCACCTTTCCCGCGAATGGAATAAAAATAGGGGGTTGTTGCCTCAAATTCTCCACCGCAGGTATCCACCATTTTATAGATAAATCCGGTATCCTTTTTGCCTTCCTTAATTTTCGACAGCTTATATAAAAACCAACGGTCAATTTTCGTAATCTCATGAATGGTATCAATGGAAATTCCCCGTTTTATGGCTTCATATACCACAAACAGCCGTTCATCGGTGGCTTTATACAATAAATTGAAAATCTCATTATCAGAGTATGCTTTCAGCTTAGGCAAATTTAAGTCCTGAAGTCCGATTTCCGCCCCTCGTACTGCCTTTAAAATCGCTTCCTCAAAAGTATCCGCAATGGCCATTACTTCCCCGGTCGCCTGCATCTGCGTCCCCAGCTCTCTTTTTGCATAAACAAATTTATCAAAGGGCCATTTCGGGAATTTGACCGCCACATAGTCAAGGGTTGGCTCAAAAGCGGCAAAGGTTTTCCCTGTAACCGCATTTGGAATTTCATCCAGGGTGTAACCTATAGCAATTTTGGTAGCCACCTTGGCAATGGGATATCCGGTTGCTTTTGATGCCAATGCGGAGGAACGTGAAACACGCGGATTCACTTCAATCACTGCATATTCCATGGAATGAGGATCCAGTGCAAACTGGCAGTTGCAGCCGCCTTCCACACCCAACGCTTCAATAATGTCCAGCGCCGCCCGCCGCAACATCTGGTACTCCTTATCCGCCAAGGTCACCGCAGGGGCAATAACAATACTGTCGCCGGTGTGAATACCCACCGGGTCAAAATTTTCCATGGAACAAACGGCAATACAATTGCCAATTCCATCCCGCATAACCTCAAACTCTATTTCCTTCCAACCTGCAACCGAGCGTTCCACAAGAATCTGATGAATGGGCGACACGGATAAGCCGACGGCGGCAATCTCTTTCAACTCCATCTCATTGTTGGCAATCCCTCCGCCGGTTCCGCCTAAAGTAAAGGCCGGACGTATGATTACAGGATAACCGTTGACTTCTGCAAAGTCCAGGGCCGTCCTCACATCATTGGCAATCATGGAAGGGATAACCGGCTGCCCGATACTCTCCATGGTTTCTTTAAACAGTTGCCGGTCCTCCGCTTTGTCAATGGTTTCAGGAGAAGAACCCAGCAAACGGACATTCTGCTTTTCCAAAAACCCGTCTTTGGCCAACTGCATACAAAGAGTAAGCCCCGTCTGTCCGCCAAGTCCGGATAAGATACTGTCAGGCTTCTCCATTTCAATAATCCTCTTCACGGTCGTCAACGTAAGCGGCTCAATATAAATTCTATCCGCCATGGAATGATCGGTCATAATGGTAGCAGGATTGGAATTGACAAGAACGATTTCAATTCCTTCCTCCCGCAAAACCCTTAAAGCCTGTGTTCCGGCATAATCAAACTCTGCGGCCTGCCCAATAACAATGGGCCCCGAACCAATTACCAACACTTTTTTTATGGACGGATTACGCGGCATAAGTGTGAACCTCCTTTAAAAACTCATCAAACAGATATCCCGTATCCTGAGGTCCTCCGCATCCTTCCGGATGGAATTGTACCGAAAAAATGGGGGCATGTCTATACTTCAGTCCTTCGCAAGTAGAATCGTTTACATTGACAAACCAAAGCTGCGCTTTTGCCTCATCAATGCTGGATATACTCACCGCATATCCGTGATTCTGACTGGTAATATAAGTCCTGCCGGTAAACAGATCCTTTGCCGGTTGGTTGGCTCCACGATGACCGTACTTCAATTTTTCGGTTCGGAACCCGAAGGAAAGGGCAAGCAACTGATGCCCCAGACAAATGCCGAACATGGGAATTCCCAGCTTGGTTATTTCCTTTAAATGTTCTATGACCTGTATATTCTTGGCCGGATCACCGGGCCCGTTACTCAGCATGATACCGTCCGGATTTAATTCTTTGATTCTTTCCGGCCCGGTATTATAGGGCAAAATCCAGACCTTGCAATTTCTTTTAACCAGTTCCCTTAAAATGTTTTCCTTATAGCCGAAATCTAAAAGAACAACGGAAAACCTGCCGTCCGGATTGACAACCACCTCTTCCTTTACCGACACACTTTCTACCGCCTCTTCCACCTGATAAGACTTGATTTTTTCCATATCCACACGTTGAAGGTTGGTTGTAATAAGTCCGTTCATGGTTCCCTGCTCACGAAGTATTTTTGTCAATTCCCTGGTATCAATTCCATATAGTCCGGTTATATGTTGCTGTTTTAAAAAAATGTCAAGAGTGCCCTCATTTCTAAAATTCGAGGGTTCCTGACACCAATGTTTTACAATATATCCCTTAGCAGAAACGGTTGGAGCCTCAAAGTCCGAGGGAATTACACCATAGTTCCCGATAAGAGGGAAAGTTTGAGTAATGATTTGCCCGTAATAGCTTTTATCGGTTAAGGTTTCAAGATAGCCCGTCATTCCGGTTGTAAAAACAACTTCTCCTATTACATCCTGGTCTGCACCAAAGGAAAAACCTTGAAACACTTTTCCGTTTTCCAAAATTAAATATGCTCTTTGCCCCACTTTGATCCCCCCTAATTGTTGTACCATTTAATTTTCATAAATTTTCAGTATCTGTTCCGCCACTTTTCTGCGGGTTAAACGCATATCCATTGCCTGTTTTTCAATATATCGATGCGCTTCGGGCTCACTCATGGAAAGATGAGATATTAAAATGCATTTTGCCCGGTCAATAATCCGGATATCTTCAATCTTTTGAAGAAGTTTTTTGTTTTCATTCTGCACCGCTCGAACTTTTTTATGGAATACCTGGGCCATTTTTATTGCGTTCCATAAAAACGTTTTATGGATGGGTTTTGATATGGTGATGACACCAAAATCCTCTGTTTTTGCTGAAATTTCTTCATAAAGATCGGCTTTCACAATCAAGATGACTTCACTAATCCCTTTTGCAGCAATATTGCAGGCAAGCTTTTCACCGAATTCGTCCGGCAAAGGCGCATTGATAATACATAAATCAAAATCCTGTTCAATCAGCAACCGCCGTGCCTCACCTGCATTGGAAACAGTGGTGATATTAGATACAGCAGCTTCCGTTAAAACTTCCGTCAAATAACTCACACTTTTTTCAGAATAAGAAATAATAAGCGCACTGTCCATATCAACCCACCCTTCAAGTCCAAATCTTGGAGATATACGTCCATTCCTATGTCATCAATTTAAGTTGCCAATGTTAATACTGTATTCGTTGCTTCTGTAGGGATGCCATACATGGCGTCCGTATAAAAATATATCAATTCCGGACACCACATATGGTGTCCCTACATTGGATGCAGATTCATTTATAGATAAATTCAATATTTATGGTATTCCTTTCGGGCGACCAC